>ENA-OWPL01002217-OWPL01002217.1-human-gut-metagenome-genome-assembly--contig:-NODE-2217-length-10190-cov-4.013024_pt1 | contig 10190 bp, 10 predicted proteins | sample MGYA00248263_ERZ651844 | MGnify/ENA primary metagenome ERZ651844 (study PRJEB26924, sample SAMEA4378256) | human gut metagenome | biome: human gut; feature: human-associated habitat; material: faeces... | reverse complement strand
AAACAAATTATTAATCAGAATTCTGTTGCATTTGCAAGTTGAATTCAGCGTTTTCCATCCCCTCTCTTCACGAAGAAGACATAGAAATATCATAAATTTCCCCGTACGAATATGAAAACAAACCGTCTGATTCTCTTATTATTCATCCTATTTCCAGCCTATGTATTGGCCGGCAATCGCTTTCAAGAACTATACACCAATATCCATCAGTTTATCTCACAGCAAAAAGCTGAAGTGGGAGTAGCCATCATTGCAGACGGAAAAGATACTGTCACCATAGAGAACAACCGACGCTACCCGTTGATGAGCGTATTCAAATTACATCAGGCACTGGCTGTGGGAGATTACTGTAAAAGACATCAGCTCTCCTTTGATACCTTGCTTACCGTAGACAGCACAGACCTGCAGCCCAATACTTACAGTCCGCTAAGAGACCGGTACCCTCACGGAGGAAAGTTTTCACTTAAGCAATTAATGGAATACACCCTCCACTTAAGCGACAATAATGCATGCGACATCCTGTTCAAATTTACCGGAGGTCCTGCGGTGACCGACCGTTATATCCGTAGTTTGGGAATCAACGATTTTTCTATCCAATACACAGAAGACGACATGCACCAGGACCTGAACCTTGGCTATGAAAACTGGAGCACTCCGCTGGCTACCGCAGAAGTCATCGAGGCTCTACTTACCCGGACTTTATTCGACAAACCTCATCAGGAATTCATCAAAGAAGCCCTTGTCACCTGTCAGACTGGAACAAGCAGAATAGTCCACCCTCTACAAGACAAGCAGGTCACCGTAGGGCATAAAACCGGTACTGGCGACCGCAACGCATCGGGACAACTCATTGCCATTAACGATGCCGGATTTGTACAGTTCCCTAATGGTCACCGTTATACCCTCGTTGTTTTTGTCAAAGACTCACAGGAAAGCATGGAGGATACGGAAGCCATTATCGCACAAATTTCTGAAATGGTTTATCAGGCCTTCTCTAACCCCTGATAAACTCCTCTCACCAGCTGACAAGCCGTTTTCAAGTCAAGAGCCCCGGTATTCAGCATCAAATCATACCGATGAGGTTCTCCCCATTTCTCTCCCGTATAGTATTCATAGTGATGAATGCGGTTGCGATTCACCCGCTTGATTTCCGTTTCAGCACTTTCTTTCGCAATACCGTATTCGCTCACGCAACGGGTCACAGAATGAGACAAATCGGAATAACAGAACAGTTTCAGCACCTTCGGATAGTCTTTCAATACAAAGTCGGCACAGCGTCCCACAATGATACAAGATTCCTTTGCGGCCAGTTCCTGAATAATCTTACTTTCCGACACAAATAATACATCGTCTGAAGAAAGGCTGGATTCCAATGGCTGCTCACTATTTTTTGAAAGAATGCACTTCAACCAGAAGGAAGGAATGGACTGCTCGTTTTTCACAATATACTGTTCATCCATCCCGCTCCGCTGGGCTGCCATACGTATGAATTCTTTATCATAAAGTTTGATGCCCAATTCTTTGGAAAGCATTTCACCCAGCAGATGCCCTCCACTGCCATATTCACGCGCTATAGTAATAACCACATGTTGCCCTTGTGAAAAATCCGGTACGTTCCGCACAGAAGCATCTGTAATCCATTTATCTAGGAAACGGTAATACGGACTTACAAAATGCACAATCGGACCGACTACCAAGGCAGAAATCACAGTTCCTTCACGCACTCCGTACACCCCCGACATAAAAGCAAGTGATAACAAGCAAGCAATAGCTACCAATGTCACGTCAAATCCGAGTTTTATATAACCGAACTCTCCGCGAAACCGACGGGTAATGACCTTTACAAAATATTCTCCGGCCATCATCGCGGCATTGGCCTTTACCTCAAGTGCAATTCCTACAGCTAAAATCACACATCCAATCAATAAGGCCACAATCATATACACATATTCTACGGGATTGAGCCAGAAAAGAATATAATGCATACAAAGGTCAATAAACATACCAAAGCTGAAAGAGATAGGAATCTGCAGAAGATACATGCGCAAATCAGATTTCAAATCTTCACGTGTCATTAAGAACAATTCCAGTATCACAAAAAGAAGATTCAACAGGATGGTCCACTGACCAATGGTAAAGGGAGTGAACATACTCAATACGTAAGTCACACTCGTAATAGGCGAAGTACCTAATGCAGCTTTGGTAATGAAGGCAATTCCCAGTGCATTAACAAACAAAGATACGCAAAACAGCAGGTAGCGCCGGCACATAAATTTATTCATACTTGTTCTCTTTATCAAAAGTGCCGCAAAGTTCCCTTATTTTTTTCATTCCTTATTCATAAAAGGAAGACTAATTTTGGTCAAAAACGAAACAACTCTTAATTTTATCCACAAAAATAAATACGATGAATCCGACTCTACTTGAAATCATACAAACACATGGCAACGGAACTGAAAGCACATGCTACTGCGAACTTACCTCCTCATCGGTTCCTACCGGAAAAGCCGAATTGAAAGAAGGATTTTTCTTTCTTCTCGTCACAAACGGAACAGCCCAACTGGCAGATGAATATCAGACTTACGAACTTCAACCTGCACATTTAGTTACACTTACCCCCAGCACAAAATGCATGATTCAGGCTACGAGTTCTCACTTCCAGTCCATGCTCCTCTATCTGAAACCAACTTTCTTTGATAGCTTACCCGACGGACAGCCACTATATGAACAACTGGCACACTACTTGGGACACTATCAGCTACCGGTATTCTTATTGGAAAACGAACAAGCTACTTACCTGCAAAAAATCTTCGCTCTATTTGCACCATGCAGAAAAAATGCAGTCAACTATTACGACAGTATTCTGAACCACTTATGCAGTTTCTGTCTTCTACAGATAGCTGATATATTGACTCAAACCCGCCATGAAGTTCCGGATTATGCACGACGCTCCACAGATATTTTCAGGCTATTCAAAAAAACGTTGATGGAAAATTATCGCCAGCACCATGACATAGGGTTTTATGCAGAAAGTCTGCACATCTCAACCACCTACCTTTCGCGCATCGTAAAACACATCACCGGACATACGGTCCGCTTTCACATCAGCGAACTGCTCTGTGCCGACGCACGTAAGTTGTTGGAATGTACAAACCTGGATATTAAAGAAATTGCAGAAAAGTTAGGATTCTCTGACCAGTCTGTCTTTGGCAAATTTTTCGTAAAGAAGACAGGGCTTTCTCCCATGAAATTCCGCACACAGCGAGAAAGAGACAAAAAGAATTATCCTTTTCCCGATGCTGAAGGTTCGTAAGTCCATCCACAGTCATTATGATATACCATCAGACGGCTTATACCTCCATCGACCGTAATATTTTCTCCATTGATAAATGAATTGCGCTCATCACAAAGAAAATCCACCACACGGGCAATATCGGCAGGCTCTCCCACCCTGCCTGACGGATGCTGGGCGGTATCTCCCGTACTATAGACTGCTTCATAATGCGCTTCTTCATGATAGGCACCGGTATCAATCCATCCGGGAGCTACCGAATTTACACGCGCTATGCCCGACAAACTAACGGCCAAAGCATGAGTCAGCGCAGTAATTCCTCCTTTGGCTGCCGTATAGCTCTCCGTATCCGGCTGCGATTGAAAAGCACGCGTAGACGAAATGTTTACAATCGCTCCCATCCCTTGAAAATGGTCTTTGAACAACCGGGCCAGCATATAAGGTGCCACTACTCCCACACGCTGCACATACAGAAAATCTTCATACTCACAGTCAGAAAGGATACCTCCCCGCATCAGACAAGCATTATTAATCAAGCAATGTATGCCTTCCGGATGTTCACGAAGCACCAAAGCTGCAAATTCCTCTAATGCCTGTTTTTCTGCCACATCGCCGACAAATCCGGTCACCTGCCAGCCTCTCTCACGCATCTTTTCCACTTGTGTGAGAGTGGCCTGCTGATTCTGGTCTATAAAATATACACTATCCCCCTGAGAAGCAAAATGTGCGACGATGCAACGTCCGATACCTCCAGCTCCACCTGTCACTACTATAATTCTATTCATAATACTGTTGATTCTTGTTTGTACCTAAATTTCTCTCTTACAAAGGTAAAAATTTACAGATGAATATCTGTAAGCTTCCATCAACAAGCAACAACAAAAAAGGCAGACTTCATCAAATCAATGAAATCTGCCCTCTTATATTTATCAAAAATCTTCCTGAGTCAAGTTCTGCCACAGCAATCAGCCAATCACGACCTCTCCATCGGCTGTGGCCTGATCTTCCCAGGCTCCGATACTGCCAGCGGATACGGTAATACCGTCACGTCCCACTTTCAAGGTCAGAGTGCACGATTTACCACTTTCCAATGCAGTCTGCGGGTTACCCGACTGCTTAAATAAAGCATCCAGAGTAAAATGCTTGGTTTCGCCACCTAAAGTAAGAGTGAAAGAAATCCCATCGGTCGCTTGGGGCACTAGATAGAACGAAGCTTTTGCCCCCGTTACAGTAAGGCTTCCTTGTTCATCCTTCACCTCCTTCACACTTCCCTTAACGGCATCTATCACACATGTGGTTTTTGCAGAGAAAGTGCATGACAGCAGAGTCAAATCCTCCTCCGTGTAACCATTTCCCGGCACAAACTCTAAATTAAGGCGGTGCAATGCATGACAGAAAGTAAGTGCCACCGTTTCAGAAGTGCCGACTTCTACCGGCTGAGCAGTGGCAATCAACAAATCACCATAGGGAGCCTTGAACGAATTAAATTCAAAAGTGCCATCCTTCTCCACTTTTTGTGTGGGATAACAAGCTGAAAAAGTGACTTGTGATACCTCTTCTGAAAGTCCAAAATCAGGCCATTTAAGAAAATCAAGCTCATAAGCATAATCAGTCACTACTGGTGCAGCTCCTCCCGTTACACAAAGAGTCATCTTATCTCCTTTCTGAAAACTGCCGCTTCCATCACTTCCCAATTGTGGAGCACGCGTTTGAGAGGCAATACTGGCGACAATGGAAATTTTACCAGAATTACCAGACAAGTCACCCGAGCCACTGCCGGATGTGTCTTCTGATGTATTTCCTGAAGTATCACCATTCACATTTGCCGGTATATCGTTTGTACAAGATACTGCTGTCAGCATAGCAGCTATGAATGCATAAAGCACACTTTTTTTCATCATCATTCTTTTTATCATGATTATTATTTAAAGAGTCAAAGCATGAGGCGTAAATAGTTTTTTACAAAAACAGGAAACGCATTTCATCAATAAATTATACGCAAAGGAACATGATTTGTTCAATACAGTCTGTTGGTGATTCAAAACCTTACCATTTATTTTCACCTGTTCACATATATATACAATCTCATACCTGCAACATAAGAACTTCATTTTCATTCTTCCCGAATTATTCGATAATTACACCGAGATTTCCTATCTTTGCGATTGATTAATATTAATGCACATTTAATTTTTTGACATGGAAAATAAATACATCACAGTAGCATATAAACTTTATGCGGTAACAGACGGAGAAAAAGAATTACGTGAAGAAGCCCCTGCAAGCCATCCGTTCCAGTTCATCTCAGGAATCGGTTATACTTTGGAACGCTTTGAAAAGGAAATCTTAGCACTGAAGAAAGGTGACAAATTCAACTTTACAATTCCTTGTGCGGAAGCATACGGCGAAAGAGACGAAGACAACGTACGCCAGGTGCCCAAATCTATGTTCTGCGGTCCGGATGGAAAATTCGATAGCGACAATATCTTCGAAGGCAACATCATCATGCTGAACGATGCAGAAGGCCATCAGTTCTATGCCAACGTTGGCGAAATCACAGAAGATAAAGTGGTGCTCGACCTGAACCACCCGCATGCTGGTAAAGACCTGATTTTTGAAGGTACCGTAATGGAAATGCGCGATGCAACCAACAAGGAAATGGAAAGCATCCTCAAACTGATGAGCGGTGAAGGCTGCGGATGCGGTTGCGACAGCTGTGGAGGCGGTTGCGGCGAACACGAAGCTGAAGAAGACGGCTGCTGCGGTGGCGGTTGCGGACACTGTCATTCATAATCTAATTTTTACTTAACCATAAAAAGAAGACGGCATGTTCCGTCTTCTTTCTTTTTCTACCTTTCTAATTCTGCTTTTCACATGATTCTCATAGCCGATAGCGGAGCGACCAAAACCGACTGGTGCTTCGGAAACACGTTACACGATTGCCAGGTTGTTCACACCGAAGGTATCAACCCTTTTCATCTGACAGAAGAGAAAATAAAACAGCTTCTTCAGGAAAGCCTGCTTGCACAACTGCCTTTTCCACAAGAAGAAGTGAAAGCCATTTTCTTTTATGGGGCTGGCTGTACCCCTGAAAAAGCCGGCAAGCTCTCCGGTTTACTCGCCGAAGCATTCCCTCACGCAACCATCCAGGTGGAAGGTGATTTGCTTGGAGCTGCCCGTGCATTGTGCAAGCATCAGCCGGGAATTGCCTGCATACTAGGAACGGGAGCAAACTCCTGCTTGTACGATGGGCAACGAATCACGCATAACACTCCTCCATTAGGCTATATTTTAGGAGATGAAGGAAGCGGAGCCTATTTAGGAAAACGATTTGTAGGCGACTGCATCAAGCAGCAGTTACCTTCCGACTTGCTGGAAGGCTTATTAAAGGAATACAACCTGACCATACCCGATATTCTGGATAAAGTGTACAGACAGCCGCAGGGTAACCGCTTCCTGGCCAGTCTTACACCTTATATATATAAGCACAAGCATCAGCCGGAAGTTCGAGAATTCCTAATTGAATGTTTTAGTGAGTTTTTCCGCCGCAACATTCTTTCCTATCCGGAGCACAACCGGATTCCCGTCTCTTTTGTAGGCTCCATCGCATGGTTCTTCCAACACGAGCTGAAGGAGACCGCCCGAAAATTCAACCTTCATACGGGCATTTTCATCCAGTCTCCCATACAGGAATTGAAGGGTTTTCACCTTCCAGAAAAACGTAAGTGCGTTTGAGGTCAAACGTAAGTACATTTCATGTCAAACGCCTTTGCGTTTTAATCTAAACGTCCTTGCGTTTTAATTAAAACGCAAAGGCGTTTTCACACGAACGTAAAGACATTTGAAAATCGTTGGAAAATCAAATAATTTTCAATACCTTGCACTCAGATTCCGAATATCTAACTATAAATAAAAATCATCATGAAGAACTTTAGAATCGAAGCCATTATTCTGGCCATCGGCCTGCTGCTGTTAGGCGTATTCATTGAAAAAGGATTCAGTAAGTTTGCAGAAAAAGACCGCAGTGTCACCGTAAAAGGACTGGCCGAAATAGAAGTACCAGCCAATAAAGTAACCTGGCCACTGGTATACAAAAGCCTGGGAAATGATTTGGGAAGATTGTACGACGACATCAAGCGTTCCAATCAGACCATCACCGGTTTCTTGAAAGAAAAAGGACTGACAGAGCAGGAAATCAGTGTGAACGCTCCGGAAATCATCGACCTGGCTGCCGAACGTTATGGCAACAATCAGAACCCGGCCAACCGCTACAATGTGACCACAGTCATCACCGTTACTTCCGACAAGGTAGATCTGATACGTGAACTCATCAGTGAGCAGGGAGAACTGCTGAAAAGAGGCATCGCCATCACCTCCGGAGAATACCAGTACAAGGTGCAGTATGAATATACCGACTTGAACAAGGTAAAACCGCAGATGATTGAAGAAGCCACCAAAAACGCACGCGAAGCAGCCGAAAAGTTTGCCAAAGATTCCGGCAGTAACCTCGGCAAAATCCGTCAGGCCAACCAGGGGCAGTTCAGCATCACCGACCGTGCCCCCAACCCCCCTTATATCAAGAAGATACGCGTAGTCACCACCATTGACTATTCACTTGAGAACTAACAGAAAATCCAAAAAAACTCATAAAAAACCGGAAAAACCTCCCTTGCTGAGCGTTTTTCCGGCTTTTCTATTTTCCTTTCCCTTAAAAAAAGCAAGCAAGCCTTTTAATATTCAGGATTTTATTATACCTTTGCAGCCGATTTATATAAACAATATAAAGTCTAACACAATTAGTTATTTAAAAACAATTTTTTTATTTAATGGAAAACTTAAAGAACATTGCTCCTATTGAAGATTTCAACTGGGATGCGTATGAAAACGGTGATGCAGTAACCAGCGTAAGCAAAGAAGATCTTGAAAAAGCTTATGACAGCACGCTGAACAAAGTAAACGACCGTGAGGTTGTAGACGGTACTGTAATCGCAATGAACAAACGCGAAGTGGTTGTAAACATCGGTTACAAATCAGATGGTATCATTCCATTGAGCGAATTCCGTTACAATCCGGATTTGAAAGTAGGTGACACTGTAGAAGTGTACATCGAAAACCAGGAAGACAAAAAAGGTCAGTTGATCTTGTCTCACAAGAAAGCTCGCGCTACTCGTTCTTGGGATCGTGTTAACGCTGCTCTTGAAAACGAAGAAATCATTAAGGGTTACATCAAGTGCCGCACTAAGGGTGGTATGATCGTTGACGTATTCGGTATTGAAGCATTCTTGCCGGGTTCTCAGATTGATGTGAAACCTATCCGTGACTACGATGTATTCGTAGGTAAGACTATGGAATTCAAGGTTGTTAAAATCAACCAGGAATTCAAGAACGTGGTTGTTTCTCACAAGGCTCTTATCGAAGCTGAACTGGAACAGCAGAAGAAAGAAATCATCAGCAAACTTGAAAAAGGTCAGGTACTGGAAGGTACTGTTAAGAATATCACATCTTACGGTGTATTCATCGACTTGGGCGGCGTAGACGGTTTGATCCACATCACAGACTTGTCTTGGGGCCGTGTAAGCGATCCCCGCGAAGTTGTTTCTTTGGATCAGAAGTTGAACGTTGTTATCTTGGACTTCGACGACGAAAAGAAACGTATCGCTCTTGGTTTGAAACAGTTGACTCCGCACCCATGGGATGCACTGGATCCTAACTTGAAGGTAGGTGATCACGTGAAAGGTAAAGTAGTCGTTATGGCTGACTACGGTGCATTCATCGAAATCGCTCCGGGCGTAGAAGGTTTGATCCACGTATCAGAAATGTCTTGGTCACAGCACCTGCGTTCTGCTCAGGACTTCATGAAAGTGGGCGACGAAGTAGAAGCTGTCATCTTGACTCTGGACCGCGAAGAACGCAAGATGTCTTTGGGTATCAAACAGCTGAAAGCAGATCCATGGGAAACTATCGAAGAAAAATATCCTGTAGGTTCTAAGCACGTTGCTAAAGTTCGCAACTTCACTAACTTCGGTGTATTCGTAGAAATCGAAGAAGGTGTTGACGGCTTGATCCACATCTCTGACCTTTCTTGGACTAAGAAAGTGAAACACCCGTCAGAATTTACTCAGATTGGTGCTGACATCGAAGTTCAGGTATTGGAAATCGACAAAGAAAACCGTCGTTTGAGCCTTGGTCACAAGCAACTCGAAGAAAATCCTTGGGATGTATTCGAAACAGTATTCACTGTAGGTTCTGTACACGAAGGTACTATCATCGAAATGTTGGATAAGGGTGCTGTTGTAGCTCTTCCTTACGGTGTAGAAGGTTTCGCAACTCCGAAACACCTTGTAAAAGAAGACGGTTCACAAGCTCAGTTGGATGAGAAACTTGAATTCAAAGTGATCGAGTTCAACAAGGACGCTAAGAGAATCATCCTGTCTCACAGCCGTATCTTCGAAGATGTAGCTAAGGCTGAAGAAAGAGCAGAAAAGAAAGCTGCTTCCGGTGCTAAGAAGTCTTCTAACAACAAGAGAGAAGATGCTCCGATGATCCAGAACCAGGCTGCTTCAACTACGCTGGGCGACATCGACGCTTTGGCTGCTTTGAAAGAACAGTTGGAAAAGATGCCGGCTGTCCGCTTGCAGTTGTCCGACGGCACGACCTATCAGTCGGAAGGCAAGATCGATGCCGTTAGCGGTGTAATCGACCAGTCAACCGGGTCTGTCAGCATGCGTGCTGTTTTCCCGAATGATAAAAATATATTGAGAAGCGGCGGTACCGGCAACATCATATTCCCATACACGATGCATGCTCAGAGGGCTGCCCAGATGGATTTCATTTAAATAAACGTCGCCGACAGTATCAATACCGTCAAACCGCAGCACTACGCGGTCGCTGTCTAAAA
>ENA-OWPL01002213-OWPL01002213.1-human-gut-metagenome-genome-assembly--contig:-NODE-2213-length-10197-cov-4.050582_pt1 | contig 10197 bp, 9 predicted proteins | sample MGYA00248263_ERZ651844 | MGnify/ENA primary metagenome ERZ651844 (study PRJEB26924, sample SAMEA4378256) | human gut metagenome | biome: human gut; feature: human-associated habitat; material: faeces... | reverse complement strand
TTCGCAAGCCCACATCGCTGAAATAATACTTCAGCGGCGAGCCGATATATTTTCTGCCCTTCACATCATAGCGGTCTGCCTTGTAGATCATAAAGGCATCCACGAAAAACTCCAGATACCGGCTGACAGTTTCATCGCTGATGTTGACCTGCCGCTCGCTGCGGAAGGTCTTGGCAATTTTACCCGCGTTGGTCAGGGAGCCGACCGAGGAGGAAATGATGTTCAGAATATCATCTAAAACGGACTTATCGTGCAAGATCTTGTTCCGTTCGATGATGTCGCCAAGATAAATCTTATCAAACAGGGATTGCAGGTACTTTGCCTTTTCCTCGTGGCTCTTTTTCATCATCACGAGGGGCAGGCCGCCGTAAGTATAATACTCCTGCCAAGCGTCCCGCTTGTCGCCCTCGTAGGCGTGGTAAAACTCCTCAAAAGACAGGGGATTGACCCGGATCTCATCGCCGCGCCCGCGAAATTCGGTCAAAATATCCGAGGACAGCATTTTTGAGTTGCTGCCTGTCACATACACGTCAATATTATCGTGCTTCATCAGGCCGAGGACCACGTCCACAAAGCCGATCTTATCCTCCGCGCCCTGAATGTAGGGGTTCTGAATGGTTACGACCTTCTGGATCTCGTCGATTTCCCAGATCTCGCCGGGCATCTTGTTGTGCAGTGCCCAGACGATGCTGGTCACGCCGGGGATCTGCTTGATGTCGCTCAGGGTGACGGGGTCGTTGCCCTCGCCATACCAGCGCCAACCCATTTTCATAGGCATAGAGAAGTTCCTCCTGTCGTTATTTATCATGTGGCACGCGCAGAACTCCTGCACGCTCTTCTTGCTTATATTCTAATATATCAGTTGTAAAATAGCAATACGCGCAATGCCAATTTTTTGTGTTTATTCTTGTATACTTTACACAAAAACGTCAAAATGCCAGTTTTTTAACAAGGTTTTTGGGCAGTGTGCTGCTTTCCTTCCATAGATTCCCTGCTCTGCCGCTGGGCTGCCCAAGCAATAGCTTGTAACCGCCAAGCATATAGTTCTCTGACCCGCTCGGCGCAAAGCAGTCTGTTCCGGTTGACAATTCCTATAAAAACCTTTATATTCAAAACATTCAGCGCCCGCGAAACCTGCCGGGCGCACTCATCCGCTTCTATCCAAACTTCTATATATAAAGGAGGATCCGCTATGGTTTCACCTGACAAGTACATCGCCGGGCGTTCCGCTGCCGATTGGATCGCGGCATATCCCGTGGTCTCCGACCTCTGCGCCCTGAAGGAGACTGCATGGGTAAACCCGGACAAGCTGCCCTTTGCACAGGCTGCGGCTGCCTGTCCGCTGACCCTTGCCGACATCGAGGACGCCGCCGCGCGGCTGGAGCGTTTTGCTCCCTACCTTGCCGCCGTCTTTCCAGAAACTGCTGCGACCGGCGGCATCATTGAATCCCCTGTCCGCCCCATCCCCCGGATGCAAAAGGTGCTGGAAGAGCGCAGCAGCACCCCCATCGCCGGACAGATATGGGTCAAGCTGGACAGCCACCTGCCTATTTCCGGTTCCATCAAAGCCCGTGGCGGCATTTACGAGGTGCTGAAAACCGCCGAGGACATTGCTCTGCACAGCGGAATGCTGCACCTGACCGACAACTACGCCGTTCTGGCAGAGGAGCACTTCCGCAAGCTGTTCTCGCAATACTCCATTGCGGTGGGTTCCACCGGAAATCTGGGGCTTTCCATCGGCATCATGAGCGCAAAGCTGGGGTTTCAGGTCACCGTGCATATGTCCGCTGACGCGCGGCAGTGGAAAAAAGACCTGCTCCGCAGCCGAGGCGTCAAGGTGGTGGAATACGCCTCCGATTACAGCATCGCCGTGACCGAGGGGCGCAAACTGGCGGCGGGCGCCCCCTACTGCCATTTTGTGGATGACGAAAACTCCAAGACTCTCTTTCTGGGCTATGCCGTGGCTGCCCTGCGGCTGAAAAAGCAGCTGGACGCGCAGGGCGTCACCGTGGACGCGGAGCATCCCCTCTTCGCCTATCTGCCCTGCGGCGTGGGCGGCGGCCCCGGCGGCGTGGCCTTTGGTCTGAAGATGCTGTTCGGCGATGCCGCACACTGCTTTTTTGCCGAGCCCACCCACTCCCCCTGCATGATGCTTGGCATGGCTACCGGCGAAAACAGCAGCGTCTGTGTGCAGGACTTTGGCATCGACAACCGCACCGCCGCCGATGGTCTTGCCGTGGGGCGTGCTTCCGGCTTTGTGGGCGGGTTGATGCGACCCTTCATGAGCGGCTGCTACACCCTGCAGGACGAGCGGATGTATACCCTTCTGGCACAGCTGGCAGATGCCGAAGATCTTTACCTTGAGCCCAGCGCTCTGGCGGGAATGTATGGCCCGGTGCTCACCCAGCCCGGGCAGCTGCTTGGCGCTTACACCGAAGCTGCCCTGCCCGCCGGTACGCTGGCAAACGCCACCCATCTGGTCTGGGCCACCGGCGGGAATATGGTCCCCCGGGAAGAAATGCAGCGCTACTACGCAAAAGGCAAGGCGCTGGCACAGAAATAAACAAAAGCCGCCTTTCGTGCCAAACAGCACAAAAAGCGGCTTTTATCGTCTTATTTCAAGAGCAAGGAGCCTTGCGGAAGCTTATTCCGGCAGGTCCTCTTCGTTCTCGAGAGAGTGCCAGACGTTCTGGACGTCATCGTTATCTTCCAGAGAATCCAGCAGCTTGCCCATCAGCTTCAGCTGATCAGGGTCGGTCAGGCGGGTGGTGGTCATGGGCACCATGGCCAGATCGTCGGACAGGATCTCGTAGCCCTTCTCTTCCAGAGCCTTGACCACGGCAGAGTAGTTCTCGGGATCGGTGGTGACCTCGGCTGCGTCCTCGCTGGCATCAAAGTCCTCGGCACCGGCATCCAGAGCGTCCATCATGGCCTCGTCGGCGTCCTTATCCTCCAGAGAGATGTCAATGACGCCCTTCTGGTTGAACAGGAAAGCCACGCAGCCCATAGCGCCCAGATTGCCGCCGTTCTTATCGAAGTAGTGGCGCAGGTCGGCAGCGGTACGGTTGCGGTTGTCGGTCAGGGTCTCCACCATGACTGCCACGCCGCCGGGGCCGTAGCCCTCGTAGGTGATAGCCTCGAACTCGGTCTTGTCGCCGCCCTCGGCCTTCTTGATGATACGCTGGATGTTATCGTTCGGCACGCTCATACGCTTTGCCTTGGCGATCAGGTCAGCCAGCTTGCTGTTGGAAGCGGGGTTGGGGCCGCCGGTACGGACGGCAACGCTGATCTCGCGGCCGATCTTGGTAAAGACCTTTGCCTTTGCGCCGTCAGTCTTCTCCTTCTTGCGCTTGATATTGTTCCATTTGCTATGTCCAGACATGGAAAAGAGCCTCCTGTATTTTATCAGTGATCTCCGCCTGCGGGCAGACGGGCTGTGGTCGCCCGCATTGTGGCAGCACACAAAATCTAACTCTATTATTTTATCACAACAGCCACCGGCGTTCAAGCCTTGTACCGATGGTTTTCCGGTTTATTCTGCCAAAAACTACGTTTTACAGCAGACGAAGTGCCTTGGGATAATGGTTTTTGACCCTGCCGCCGGATACCTTGCCGCCTCCCAGCGGCCAGCCGTCTACCGTCACACAGCACCATCCATCGGCAGCGGTGTGAGCTTCTATCTCCCGGCCAGAGAGATATTCCACGGTTCGGGAGTCGGCGAGGGTCAGTTCCTCACGGTTCTGGCAGAGCGCGCCGAAAGCCGTGAACAGATGATGTTCCGGCACGAAGCGCCCCTTTTGCACACTGCCCACGAAGACGCCTGCACGCAAAACGTGAAGATTCGTCTGCGGGAAAGCCGCCGGCAGCAGAACGCCGCCGCCATGCACCACGGCAGGGCGCTTTGCCAGCTCCGGGAAATATTCCTCCGCAAATTCCCGCCATGCAGCGAGGCTCTGGGCGGGCGATGCATCCCCTGCCCCAGCGTCCCGGCTGCGGGAACTGCGGCCCTGCACGGCCTCCCGGCAAGCCCGGCTGTTCTCCCGCCGGGCGCTGCGGGCATCCGCAGGCTTTGCAGCCTTCTGTGGTTTGCTGCCCTTGGCCTTTTTGCCTGCTTCGGCGGCAGCGGCCAGCCAGAGCTGCTCTTCGGGGGTGTACTCGCCGGGAGCCGGCAGAGCCCGGGGCGTACCGGCTTTGACGAGCCGGGCCATAAAGTGGCCCTCACCACCCTGACAGGGCCAGATGCGGCGCACCTTGCTCACATCCAGCGGCAGACCACCCGTGCGGTTGGCCTCACCCTCACTGCCGAAGGGATAGTCCACATTGCCCAGCACATCGGCCAGCATGAACTCCGGGTGGCGCTGCAGAAATGCGGTCACCTGTCCCTCGTCCTCTTCCGGCGCGAAGGTGCAGGTGGAGTAGACCAGTTCGCCGCCCGGCGCGAGGGCCGCAGCGGCGCTGTCGAGGATGTCCGCGCCCAGCTCTGCGCACTGCTTCACCAGCGCTTCGCAGTGCTGGGCCAGCGCGGCAGGCTCTTTGCGGAACATCCCCTCACCGGAGCAGGGCGCATCCACCAGAACGCGGTCGAAGAACTCCGGCAGGGCCGCCGCGACGCGGGCGGGCGTCTCGTTTAGCACGACGGCGTTGGACACGCCCATCCGCTCGAGGTTGCTCTTCAAAATCTCTGCACGGGCCGCGACATATTCGTTGCTCACCAGCAGGCCCTGCCCCTGCAGAGCGGCGGCAAGCTGGCTGCTCTTACCGCCGGGGGCAGCACATAGATCCAGCACCCGCATCCCGGGCTTGACGCCCAGCAGCGGAGCTGCCGACGAGGCCGATGGCTCCTGCGAGTAGAAGACGCCTGCGTGATGGTAGGGATGGCGGCCCGGCTTGAAGTCGGGCTGTTCCACCACGAACGCCGCCTTGCAGAAGGGCGAGGGCCGCAGCGGGAAGTCTGCCCGGGCCGCAAATTCTTCCGGCGTAGTGCGGAGGGCAGAGACGGTCACGCCGCGGGCCGCTGTCTCCTGCGGGGCAGCGTAGAGCGTATCGTATCGCTCACCCAGAAGGGCGCGTTCCCGGGCTTCAAAATATTCGGCAGACATTTTTATGAGACCTCCTTCGGGCTACGGTGCATAAAGCCGCCGCAGCCGGTCAAACTATGGGCAGGGAGCACAGAATACCTCCCGAAATCGAAAGGAGCGACGATACGATGGAAAATCGCAGCGAGAACCGCAGCACCAACTGCAAGAACCAGACTCAGAACCGCACCAGCAATCAGAGCACCAACCGCACCACCAATTCCAGCCAGAACTCTGCTACCAACGAGCACAAGCACCCCAACCAGTACACCAAGGGTGCCGACGACGAGGGCGGCAAGAACTCGGCTCACAACTCCGCCCGCAACAGCCGCTAAGCCTCTGCGCTGAGCGCCGCCCCGCCCGAACGGACCATCTGGCGGGACAACAAAAAGCCCACTGCTCTCTTTGCACTGTTTCCCAGTGCGGAAAGCAGTGGGCTTTCGCGTGTTCCGGTTATTTTTCGTTGGGGTCGAACGACTGCCACAGCGTCTCGAACAGCTCATGCACCCGGCTCAGCTGGCCGTTCAGATACAGCCAGCCCAGCAGGCACTCGAAGCCGGTGGACGCGCGGTACTCCTCCGGGGAGGCGTGTTTAGCCACACTGGCCTTGCTGGCGTTGCGGCCCCGCTTGAAGACAGCCAGCTCGTCCTCGGTGAAAAGCGGCTCCAACAGCTGCTCTTCCCGGAACTGCGCCCGGGCCGAGACGTATTTGACCTTTTCGGCGTTGAGCTTTCCCGCCGACAGACGGTGGTGCTCCACCAGCCGCTGCCGCACCAGAAGTTCCAGCACACTGTCGCCCACGAAGGCCAGTGCCAGCGGGCTCAGCTCCCGGGGATCGATCTTTTCGGGTTCGTTCATACTGTTGACCTCTTAGAAGATATAATCGAACTGATACTCGCCGATGAGGATGGTATCGTTCTCCTGCACGCCCTTCTGCACCAGAGCGTCCAGAATGCCGCTCTCGCCCAGCTGGCGCTGGAAATACTGCAGGCTCTCGTAGTCGTCCACGTTGCTGCCGGCCAGGATATACTCCAGCCAGGGTGCATCCACGCTCCAGACATGAGCCTCCATCCGCTTGATGGTGAACTCGCGGCCACCGGCCTTTGCCTCGGGCTTCTTGTACTCGGGGGCAAACACGGGGACGGCGGGAATGTCCTTCAGGCGGTTGTAGACCAGACCCGGAAGCTCCCTGACGCCCTGCATGGTGGCGGCGGAGATGGGGACGAAAGTCAGGCCCTTCTCTTCCACATACTTGCGGAAGGTGTCGATCTGCTCCTCGGTGGCAAGGTCACACTTGTTGCCCACCACGATCTGGGGACGCTCGGCCAGAGCTGGGCTGAACTTTGCCAGCTCCTCGTTGATCTGTTCGAAGTCCTCGATGGGGTCGCGGCACTCGCTGCCGGAGACGTCCACGACGTGCAGCAGCAGACGGCAGCGCTCCACATGGCGGAGGAAGTCGTGGCCCAGGCCGACGCCCTCGCTGGCGCCCTCGATGAGGCCGGGGATGTCGGCGCAGACGAAGCTTGCGCCCTCACCCACCGACACGACGCCCAGCGTCGGCACCAGCGTGGTAAAGTGGTAGTTTGCAATTTTCGGCTTTGCGGCGCTGATGGTAGAGATGAGAGTGGACTTGCCCACGTTGGGGAAGCCGATGAGGCCCACATCCGCGATGAGCTTCAGCTCGAGGGTCACCTGAATATCCTCGCCGGGCATACCGGGCTTTGCGAACTTGGGGATCTGGCGGGTGGGGGTGGCAAAGTGTGCATTGCCGTAGCCGCCGCGTCCTCCCTTGGCGATGGTGACGGGGGTGTGATCGGACAGGTCAGCGATGACAAGGCCGCTCTCTGCGTCCTTGATGACCGTCCCCAGAGGCACCTTGATGACGAGGTTCTCGGCATTCTTGCCGTGGCAGAGGCTTGCGCCGCCCTTGCCGCCCTCGTCGGCGGTGTACTTGCGCTTATAACGGAAGTCCATCAGAGTGGTGAGGTGGTCGTCCACGACGAAGATGATGTCGCCGCCCCGGCCGCCGTCGCCGCCGTCCGGGCCGCCAGCGGCCACGAACTTCTCACGATGGAAGCTCACAGCGCCGTCGCCGCCCTTGCCGGCATGCAGCCAGATGGTCGCGGTATCAATAAAATTACTGGTTGCCATTGTGTACCTCTCTGATAACTACAAAAAACGAGCGAGCCGCAAAGGCCCGCCCGTACCGGTTTTTTTACTGCTTGACCGTGCAGCGCTTGCGGTCACGGCCAACGCGCTCGAAGTGAACGCGGCCATCGACCAGAGCGAACAGGGTGTCATCGCTGCCGATGCCGACGCCCTCACCCGGATGGATGTGGGTGCCGCGCTGACGGACCAGGATGTTGCCGGCCAGAACAAACTGACCGTCGGCTCTCTTGGGGCCAAGGCGCTTCGACTCACTGTCGCGGCCGTTCTTGGTGGAACCCATGCCTTTTTTATGTGCCATTTCGAATTACACCTCCATGTGTCAAAATCAGTTGCGGAAATCAGGCCTCGATCTTCGTGATCTCGACCTTGGTGTAGGGCTGTCTGTGGCCCTGCGTTCTGCGATAGCCTTTTTTCGGCTTCATCTTGTAAACGCGGATCTTCTTGCTCTTGCCGTTTTTGACGACGTTGCCGGACACGACGGCGTTTTCCACCACGGGGGTGCCGAAAACAGCCTTGTCCTCGTCGATGACAGCCAGAACGCGGTCAAACTTCACAGTCTCGCCGGCCTCGACATCCAGCTTCTCGACGAAGATGACGTCGCCCTCGGCCACGCGGTACTGCTTACCGCCGGTAACGATGATAGCGTGCTTCAAACTCGTTGCACCTGCCTCTCTGTAGAGTCTCGCTCTTGTGGGCGGGAGGAGGCCTCCGCTTTGTACCCACTCAATGCGGCCTTGACAGTTTACCATTCCACCACATATTTGTCAACGGTTTTCCGGGCGAAAGGCGAACTTTTTTCTGCCCATGCAAAAACCACGGCGCCGGTCAGCGCCGTGGCTTTGAAAACTCGGAAACTCAGCCGCAGATGGCCTTCGTGTCGCGGGCGATGACGAGCTCCTCGTTCGTCGGGATGACGAACACCTTGACCTTGGAGTCGGGGGTGGAGATCATGATGTCCTCGCCGCGCTTGCTGTTGGCGACCGGGTCGATCTTCACGCCCAGATAGCCGAAGTACTCGGCGATGGCGGCGCGGGAGGACTTGCTGTTCTCGCCGACGCCGGCGGTGAAGATGATGGCGTCCACACCGTTCATGGCCGCGACGTAGGAGCCAACGACCTTGGCGACCCAGTAGTGGAACATATCGAGCGCGAGCTGGGCACGGTCGTTGCCGTCGGCAGCGGCGCTGTCGAGATCGCGGAAGTCGGAGCTGACGCCGGAGACACCGAGAACGCCGGACTTCTTGTTGAGGATATCCAGCATGGTGTCGATGTTCATGTCATACTTATTCATCAGATACTGCAGGATACCGGCGTCCAGATCGCCGGCGCGGGTGCCCATGGGCAGACCGGCCAGGGGGGTGAAGCCCATGGAGGTATCCACGCTCTTGCCGCCGTCCACGGCGGTGACGGAAGAACACAGATGAAACCGCTGGCATATGAAAAAAGAGATTATCTGGCATATCTGGTAGTGGCAGGTTATCTGGCACTCAGTATCGTATTTCGGGTAGTCGGTATTTAAAAAGTAACCGGTTGACAGTATTCTGCGAGATGCTGAACAGTTATGAATAGAATTGATTGGTGAAGCAAGCTGTTTTCCGGTTCATGATGGGCCGGAGAACAGCATTTTTACTTTACAGCAAATAGTTATATTTGTGAAAACGTGGAAACTTTGAAAGGAAAAAAAATGAAAAGAGTAAAATTGACGGTTGCCTACGATGGAACCAACTACTGTGGCTGGCAGGTACAGCCGAACGGTCTGGCGGTGCAGGAAGTTCTGAACCGGTGTCTCTCAGAATTCCTCGGAACTGAGACAGAGGTGATCGGAGCCAGCCGTACCGATGCCGGTGTGCATGCGCTGGGTAATGTCGCAGTTTTTGACACAGAGGCACGGATGCCTGCGGAGAAGTTTTCCTATGCGCTGAATACACGGCTGCCACAGGATATCCGTATCCAGGATTCCTGCCAGGTGCCGGAAGATTTTCATCCGCGGTTTCAGGAAACCATAAAGACATATGAGTATAAGATCTACAACCGGCAGTTCCCGGATCCGACGAAACGGCTGTACACGTATTTTTATTATTATCCGCTGGATGTGCAAAAGATGCGGCAGGGAGCTGGGTATCTCATCGGAGAACATGATTTTAAAAGTTTTTCCACCTATAAACCCGAGGTGGAGAATACGGTTCGTACGATCTATGAACTTGGTATTCATCGGTCGGAAGATGATGTGATCACGATACGGATCAGGGGAAATGGATTTTTGTATAATATGGTGCGGATCATAGCAGGAACCCTGATCCGTGTAGGCGGAGGTTATTATCCGCCGGAACATGTCAAAGAGATTCTGGAAGGAAAAAACAGAGAGCTTGCCGGAGAGACCGCGCGGCCGGAAGGGCTGACTCTGGTAGAGATCCGGTATCCGGAATGGGAGGCGAAAAAAGATGGACATCTCGTATCAGTGGATCCGCTCCCGCAGAAAGACGATTGCTATTCAGATTGACCGGAACGGGCAGGTGATCCTGCGGACACCCTATGGGATAACGAAGAGGCAGGCGGAAAAATTTCTGGATGAGAAGAAGGACTGGATTCTGAAGAACATCCGGCAGGTGGAAAACAGAAAAACAGATCAGATTATGATCAGTGAAGAACAGCGTCGGGAAGGAATCGAGCGGGCGAAACGGATTTTCCCGGAACGAACAGCATATTTTGCTTTGAGAATGGGTGTGGATTATGGCAGGATCACTATCCGGGAACAGAAAACACGCTGGGGGAGCTGTAGCAGCAAGGGCAATCTGAACTTTAACTGGAAACTGATACTGGCACCTCCGGAAGTGCTGGATTATGTAGTGGTACATGAACTCTGCCATCTGAAGGAAATGAATCATTCGAAGGCATTCTGGGACGAGGTCGGAAAAGTAATGCCGGAGTATGAAACGTACAAGTTATGGCTGAAA
>ENA-OWPL01002211-OWPL01002211.1-human-gut-metagenome-genome-assembly--contig:-NODE-2211-length-10204-cov-4.232338_pt1 | contig 10204 bp, 6 predicted proteins | sample MGYA00248263_ERZ651844 | MGnify/ENA primary metagenome ERZ651844 (study PRJEB26924, sample SAMEA4378256) | human gut metagenome | biome: human gut; feature: human-associated habitat; material: faeces... | reverse complement strand
CGACATCCACCTGGGCATCTGCGGCGAGCACGGCGGCGATCCCAGCAGCGTGGAGTTCTGCCACAAGGTGGGCCTGGACTATGTGTCCTGCTCTCCCTTCCGTGTTCCCATCGCCCGTCTGGCCGCCGCACAGGCTGCCATCCGCGAACAGCGCCAATAAAAAGTTGACGCTTGTAGCGTAGGCAAAACAACTGATATAAATACGGTCACACAGTCCCTTTGGATTGTGTGACCGTTATTATTTTGCCCATTTTCAGCTGAATACACCGTAAATCAAGCCGCTGGTTTCGATATGAAATCAGCGGCTTTTTTCGTGCTCAAAAAATTTTTTGAATTTTTTCGCTCAGGGGGTTAAAAAATGGGCCTTCTCGCTGGCTACCTATTGAGGGACAAAACAAACGCCCTCACGAACCTTGAAAATCGAATACACATTCAACAGGTACATTCCTGATCGGGGGCGAAAGCCCCAGCCGGATGAAGGTGCGCCACGAACTTCCTGCCCACAAGGGTTATCACGGAAAGCAAGGTTGGTAGCGATTCCGAACCATTCTGAAATATCCGCTTGCTACGGATAAGGCGATGAAACGATTCAGGGACAATGATACTTCCCTATGGGGCTGGCGGAGTACCCGGCAGAGGTGAGATTCCTATGAGTTCGGTCAGCAGCCGAACGCCTGTTGATTTCCTTTTACGCATTTGGGGGATGAGATCGAGTTAAATGCGACCACCAAAGCACAGGACTCGATTCCTGTGTTTTGGTGGATCGAGCGATCCAAATCTAATAAGAAGGAGGAAAAGCGAAATGCCAAACTGTAAAACCATTGCTATCTGCAATCAGAAAGGCGGCACAGGCAAAACGACCACAACGGTCAATTTGGGTGTCGGGCTTGCACGACTCGGCAAGAAGGTACTCCTTGTAGATGCCGACCCGCAGGGCGACCTCACAACTTGCCTTGGGTGGCGAGATAATGACAGCCTTACGACGACCATTACCGACAAGCTCTCCGGGGTAATTCGTAAGGATCATACAGACCCGCAAAGCGGTATTCTGCATCACGAGGAAAATGTCGATCTGCTCCCTGCCAACATCGAGCTGTCTGCTATGGAAATGATGCTTGTCACCGCAATGAGCCGTGAAACCATTCTGAGAAGCTATCTGAGCAAGGTCAAAGACAATTATGACTATGTACTGATTGATTGTATGCCTTCGCTCGGTATGGTCACTCTGAATGCGCTGGCGGCGGCAGATGCTGCCCTGATTCCGGTGCAAGCGCAGTACCTGTCCGCAAAGGGTCTGGAACAACTTTTGCAGACGGTGCAGAAGGTCCGGCGGCAGATCAACCCGAAGCTGAAAATTGAGGGCATCCTGCTGACTATGACCGACAGCCGTACCAACTACGGAAAGCAGATCAGCAATCTGATCCGGCAGGTATACGGAAAACACCTGAAGGTGTTCGAGCAGACCATTCCTCGTTCCGTTCGTGCGGCTGAAACCAGTGCCGCAGGCAAAAGCATCTTTGCCTATGACCCCAAGGGCAAGGTGGCAGAAGCCTACAAATCTCTTGCAAAGGAGGTGCTGGCGGATGCCGATCGACAGCGGAAACTTAGCTCTGAAAGGGCTAGATGACCTGTTTTCCACCGAGGAAAACCGACAGGAGGAACAGCGGGAGCAGGTACAGCAAATTCCCATTGATGCGCTGCACCCCTTCACCAACCACCCCTTCAAGGTGCTGGACGATGAAGCCATGACCCGGACGGTGGAGAGTATCGCACAGTACGGCGTGCTGGCTCCGCTGATTGCCCGCCCTCGCCCGGACGGTAACGGCTACGAGATCATCTCTGGGCACCGCCGTCAGTATGCGGCTAAACTTGCTGGGCTGGACACCCTGCCGGTCATTGTGCGGCAGATGTCGGACGATGCTGCTGTGATATTGATGGTGGACAGCAATCTTCAGCGTGAACACATCCTCCCCAGTGAACGTGCCTTGGCGTACAAGATGAAACTGGATGCCATGCGAAGAACTAGCGGTAGACCGTCAAAAGAAAATGTGCGCCAAGTTGGCGCACATTTTTCTGGAAACCGAAGTACGCAAATTATTGGTGAAACTGCCGGTGACAGCAGCCGCCAAGTAGAGCGTTTTATCCGCTTGAACAAACTGACCCCTGACCTGATGCAGCTGGTGGATGACGGCAGACTCAAGACCACTCCTGCGGTGGAGTTGAGCTATCTGACACCGGAGGAACAGGAAGAATTTCTCTCTTATATGGAAGAAGAAGGCTGCACGCCGTCTTTGTCCCAAGCACAAAAACTCAAAGCTGCCAGCAAGGAAAGCGTTCTGACAAAAGACAAAATCCACGGGATCATGTCTGCCCGTTCCCCCAGTGTAAAGCCGCGCGAGCCGCAGCTCACGATTGCCGTTTCCAAGGTCGAGCGCTATTTTCCCAAGGGCTTTTCCTCCGAACAGATGGAAAGCACCATCCTGAAACTTTTGGAAAACTACTACCGCAGGCGGCAGGATTACGAGCGATGAGGTGGCGGTATGACAAGAGTTTTGGTCGTAGAACCGGGCTACTGCCCTTATCAGGCTGCCTTTGACAGCCCGCAGGCGGCGATTTCCGAAGTAATCGAGGGCGACAGTTTGCTGCTGAAACCGTTCGGCACATCGAAAATCGGCGTTGTGTGCAGTAAAAACCAAAGCCGGCTGAAATACAACAGACAACTGGAAGATGGTTGCACGATACGCGGTCGGTTTCTGGTTTGTGGACTCAGTGAGTCCAAAATGTTGGGGCTTTCCAAAGAACAGGCAGAGCGCTACAATCGGCTGCTGTTCTTCCCACAGGTGGAAGATATGCTGTCCGGTGATTTGCCGGTTGCCAAGGTTCGCCCGCCGGATGAGCGCTTTGGAAGTAAAATCTCTTTTTGGGAAAGGTTGAGCCGTTAATTATAAAGGAGAATCACCGAGATGAACAAACACGATACGGTCATTGGCTATATCGAATATCTTGACTGCAACGGATGCGTTCGGGAGCGCATTCCGTATGTCGATGCAGAGAAATTCAAAACCAGAATTTACGCTTCTTTGTATTGCGGCGAACCCATCATTCCGGTTTTGTTTCCGGAGAATCTGAGCCAGCCTCTTCTCTTTGAAAAGGACACCATTTTTCCGTGGGGATTGCGAAGAAAGAAGTACGAGCTGCTGCCGTATGAAATCTACCAGACCAACAACCGTGAGATTGCGTTTTTACGGTATGACTACACCAAAGGCCATATAAATGCTGCATCCTATAAGCTGGTGTACCGCGGGCAGATGGAATGCTGGCAGACGCTGGACAGCCTTTACTGCCTGCACAATCAGGAAAACCGCCCCAACGGCAGAAAGATGCGCTCTTTGTCTGTCAGTGATATTATTGTAACGCATGAGGGCGGTGAGGCACACGCCTATTATGTGGAGCCGATTGGATATAAACAGGTGGATGACTTGCTGCCGGGGCTGGAACAAACCAAGAAACGCAGCGTTGCACGCGAAGAACGATAACAAAATCAGCTCGGCAAAGGAAAATACACCCATAAATGAATTGGATTTTCTTTGTTGGTTTTTCTATCATGAAATCATTCACATTTCGTTTGTTGATTTTTTTATGGTAATTCGATATAATACCAATAGGAGTGATACGATGATACTTCAATATTTTGTTACCGAGGAAGCATCTGGAAAAACAATCCCCATTGAAATCGATCGAGCCACCACCGCCGATCTTGCCACTACGAAATCCTGCTGGCAAAGCGACTGGACGAGCGATTTCATCGGTGATCCCAACCTAGAGAAATACGCAGCGAAAACCGACGAAGGTGAAATTGTCGCCTTGGGTGCATACAAAGAAGATGAAAACGGTATTTCTATTTATATCGTTGATATTGAAGCTCATCCTGAGAGCAACCCTACGATCTCCCAACCCAAAAAGTATCTTGGCATCGGTCGCATGATGATTGCTTTTGGTATTCAACTGTCCATTGATGCCAGCCTTGGCGGTATTGTCACCTTTGCCGCCAAAACCGATGAATTGCTGGAACATTATATAAAGGACTTTGGTGCAATTCCTATTGCACAGCCTATGTCCGGCGGTCCTAAGTTGTTAATGATTGCTGACGAAAGCGCACAGGAGATTTTCAGCACCTATCTTTCATAAAGGAGGAACGCTTATGCAAAAGGATAAAACCGAGCTTGAGGTCACGCGAATGACCAAGGAAAACATTCAGTATCTGGATGTCTTTTTTGCCGTATGCAAACGGTATAAGGTTGATTACTACCACGCCACCGAAAAGCAGCGCGCGTTCATCGATGCGGTTGCAGCACACGAATTTTCCATGAAACAAGCGCACGAAAAAGGGCTGAACCGTTCCTCGGTTCCCCCGTTTATGGGCATCAAACGCAGCGAACGCAGTAACAACCGCCCCGCATAAAATTAAATTACTCGAATGGATAAGCTCTGCACAGCCATGTGCAGGGCTTTTTTATTACCGCAAAGGAGATGAAACCGATTGGCGAATTACCAAAATATTTTACGGCAGGCACATCAGGCGATTGCCGATGTAGCAGACAATGCCGACAGCTGGCGGGCGTTTTTGCGTTCAGCCGCGTATACAACGCATTACGCTTTCCCGAATCAGGCGCTTATTTACAGTCAGCGCCCCGGTGCCACCATGCTGGCGGACATCGACACTTGGAACCGTGCTGCCGGGCGCTGGGTCAACCGCGGTGCGCGCGGCGTTGCGTCCCTTGGCACCGGCCATATGGCGGGCAATGTGCGGTATCTGTTTGACATCAAGGATACCCACCCTGCCGGTAAAGACTCCAAACCATTGGGCTGGCAAATCACCGATGCCAACCGCTATCCGACCCTGCAAGCCTTGCAGGAAAAGCACAATGCCGAGAGCCTGCCGGAAATCTTTGGTCTGCAGGCAGCCTTGTTTGTGGCACAGCACGGCAAACAGCTGGACGCCGATTTACAGAATGCCGTGATCGGCAGTACGCTGGAATGGGCAAAGCCGCAGGAGCAAACGGCGATTTTTGCCAACCTCATCACGCAGAGTGCCGTCTATATGGCGGCAGTGCGCTGCGGTTTGGGCGACAGCGCCGTACCGCAGGACGCCTTTGCGGACATTGACCGCTTTGATACCGAATCCGCAGTTTTGGCGCTGGGCAATGCCGTCAACCGCGCGGGGCGGCAGATGTTTGCCGAAATCGGCGCTGTCGTCAAGAGCATCGACAGTGTTGCAAAGACCCAGCCGAAACAGTATGATGAGAATGTAAGCAAGACGAACCAACAGGAGGTGCAGGATCATGGATATGACGAATCTGAACGGGTATCTGGTACCCAAGATGGCAATGAAGGAAACGCACAGACCGCCGGTCGGGAGAATCGGTCTGCAGCGGGAGAAGTTCCTGCAAGAGAACCACTCCCTGCTGTACGACAAGATGCTGCTGGACGGGACGCTGTACAGCGACCTGAAACAGACCGAGCAGCGCTATTGGGAGCAGGTGGAGCAGACCATCACGAAGCTGCTGGTCAGCAACCCGGCACCGGACAAGAACAACGACCCGTTGGGCTGGACGGCGCACATGAACAGTCTGCAAGCGCAGGCGGCGGAACTGGCGATGCCCATCGTGACGAGCCTGTAAATACCGAACCCACAACAGCGGAGAGCGAGCTATCGCCCTCCGCTGTTTCTGTTTCCGATGAGATTGAACTGCCGGAAAGCGTGGGGCGCGGCAACCTTGCCGAGGAAACTGCCGCCGCAATCGGTCTGCCCGCACCTGAACAGCAGCAAGAAACCATCCGCCAATTACAGCACCGCGCAAGCTGGCAGCCGCCCATCAAGGATGATGGCACCCATATCGACGAGCAGGACATTGTCGATGTTCTTGTCATGGGCAGCGGTTTTTGTGAGGGGCGTTTTCGCATACAGGAATTTTTCTCTGCCACAGTATTGCCTACAGTAAAGGAGCAAGCCGACTGGCTGAAAAAAGAATACGGTATCGGCGGGCGCACTTGGGATTTCCGAGATGGCGAAAGAGGGTTTCTGGATTATGATGCCAAGGGGCTGAGAATCAAGCGCTATGCATCCGATAACGCTCCGGATCATTTCCGCTTGCTGCCGTGGAACGAGGTTGCCCGCCGTTTGCATCTGCTGGTCCACAACGACAAATATCTGGATGAAAACAACAAGCAGGGATATGAAAAATGGGAAGCGGAACAGAAAGCCAAACGCGACGCCCGTCAAGCCGAGATAGACTATGCGGAGAAAACCATCGCGGATTTTTGTGAACGCGAAGGGCTGGGTGCACCGGATTATTCGGACCTTACGCACATCGACCTTGCCTATTCCACCACCGGGGACGGCGAACACGAAATTCAGGTGTACGCCAACTTCTTGCGCAATGAGATTGTGTATCTGGTTGACGGCTCTTTTGTGGACAGTGCGCGCTTCGACAACACAAGGGCGCTTGCCAGGGAAGGCATTGAGGACATTGAATTTTCGCAGTTCATTGACGATGCGGAAGCAGCGTATGAAGCATATCAGGAGCGCTACAAGCCTAAGCCCGTGGAAAAGCGCCCGCTGGCTACCGGAGATACCGTTTATCTGGAAAACGACCACCCCTTTACGGTGGAGGAAATCGGCATCTTTGATGTGCATCTGCGCGATGAGGATTTCCCGCTGATCGGGCGCGCCGTCAACCGCGGGGAGTTTGCAAGGCTGCTGGCGGCGAACCCTAAAAACAATGCGCTGGCGGCACCAGAATTACCCAATCTACCGGACGCCGGTGAGGCGGCAGAGGTTGTTGAGGGTGAAGTCTTAGAACCCGCAGAAGAATCATCTGGTGGTTTTGGCGAGCAGGTCTTGCAGGCGGCGGAACTCATTGCTCTCAAGGAAGCCTATGAGCCGAACAACTATATCCCGCCGCAGGACCCTGTACCCCCGCGCACACCACGCGAAAAGTTTGCAGCCAACATCACCGCCATCCGCACCCTGAAATCCATCGAAAAGCGTATGGCGGACGGCGGTCCCCACGCAAACGGCGAGGAGCAGGAAATCTTAGCCCAATACTCCGGCTGGGGCGGTTTGTCCGATGCCTTTGAACCCAACAAGGACAGCTGGCACAGCGAATATACCGAGCTGAAAAGCCTGCTGACAGAGGAAGAATACACTGCTGCCCGCAGCAGCACCCTGACCGCCTTTTACACCCCGCCAGAAGTCATTGACGCAATGTACACCGCCCTGCGCAAAATGGGTGTGGGTGCCGGCACGATTCTGGAACCCAGTATGGGTGTGGGCGCGTTTTTCGGGCAAAGCCACAGCTATTTGTATGAGCCGACCACCAGATTGTTTGGTGTGGAGCTGGACAGCCTGACCGGCAGAATCGCCCGCCAGCTGTACCAGAAAGCCAACATCCAAATCACCGGCTTTGAGAAAGCCGACCTGCCCGACAGCTTTTTCGATGTGGTCATCGGCAATGTGCCGTTTGGGGATTACAGCGTGGTTGACCCGCAGTACAATCGGCTGCATTTCAAGATCCACGACTACTTTTTTGCCAAATCCATCGACAAGCTGCGCACGGGCGGCATCATCGCCTTTATCACCAGCAAGGGCATCCTGGACCGGAAGGACGAGAGCCTGCGGGAGTATATCGCACGGCGGGCAGAGTTCATCGGAGCCATTCGCCTACCCAACACAGCGTTCAAGGCTTTGGCGGGAACCGATGTAACAGCGGATGTTGTTTTCTTGAAAAAGAGAACGCAGCCCATAGAACTTGATCGCGCGAATCTTCCGTCCTGGATTGAAACTGACCTGGACCGCAGTAAATGGATCGCCTATAACCGCTATTTCAAAGATAATCCCGAAATGCTCATGGGCGAGATGGTGAGCAGCCGGAATATGTACGGCAACGAAGATGGGACGGCCTGTGTTGCCCCGGAAGATTTTGACCTGAACCAGCATCTTACCCAAGCGGTTGACTCCCTGTACGCCCGTTTCACAGCAGAGCCAGATGAAGAAATTGAGGCAGACGAACCGGAAGAAAGCAATACAGAGTATGAGGACGCTCCGGCCGGAACCAAAAACTTCACCTATGTTGTGCGGAATGGCGAGATCTTCTTCTGTGAAAAAGATAAGCTGATCCCGCAACCTTACACCGGCATGAAGGCCGAAAGAATCAAGGGATTGTGCGAAATCCGTACTGCGCTGCTGGAGGTTATCAACATCCAGTCCCATGAGTATGACCCGGTTGATCTCCAGAAAGTACAGGACACACTCAATCAGGTATATGACCGCTTCGTTGCAAAGTATGGAGCCATCAACAGCAAAGGAAACATCCTCGCTTTTTCTGATGATGACCAATTCCCCTTGCTGCGCTCTATCGAGGATGAGCGGAAAGACAAGACCGGTTGGGATAAATCAGCGATCTTCACCAAAGCCACCATCCGTCCTTTCCGTCAGGTCAACCATGCAGACACCGCCGAGGACGCCCTTCAAATCTGCCTGAATCACAAGCTGCGGGTGGATCTGCCCTATATGTCCTTCCTGACAGGAAAAGCCCCACAGGAGTTGGTGCAAGAGCTGGATACTCGCATCTATCTCAATCCCCAGAAATACTACGGTAATCCGCTGGAAGGATGGGAACTTGCAGAAGAATATCTCAGTGGTCATGTGCGGGATAAACTGCTCTACGCACGTCAGAAGGCAGCGGAAGAACCGGAACTCTTTGCCCGGAATGTAGAGGCTTTGGAGGAAGTACAGCCGGAGCCGCTGACTCCTGCCGACATCGAAGTGAATATGGGTGCCATCTGGGTTCCCATTGAGTATTACCGCCAATTCATGTATGAAACCTTCCAGACCAGCGGATATGAAAAGGTCATCGAGGGCGGCGACAACCGGCACCGCATTGACATTGAGTATTTCTCCTATACCACGACCTGGCGTGTCACCAATAAAAATGCGGAACCGGATTCCGTAATGGTCAACCAGACTTTCGGAACCAAGCGGAAAAATGCTTATGAGATTTTTGAGGATTGCCTTAATATGCAGTCCACTACTGTCCGTGACCGGCAGGAATACATCAACGAAAAGGGCAACAAGTCTGTTAAATATGTAGTCAACGCACAGGAAACCATGATTGCCCGTGCCAAGCAGCAACAGATTCAGGAAGCATTTGCGTCCTGGGTTTGGAAAGAACCGGAGCGCCGGGATAGGCTTCTGCGTATCTACAATGAAACCTTCAACACAGTTCGTCCCCGTGAGTTTGATGGGAGCCATCTCGTATTTCCCGGCATGAACACAGAGATGAAGCTGCGGAAGCACCAGCTTGATTTTGCTGCCCGTGTCATCTATACCGGGACGGGGCTTGCCGCACATGAGGTAGGCGCCGGAAAGACTGCTGCTTTAATTGCCGCCGGGATGTACCTCAAGAACCTGGGAGCGATCCACAAGGCGGTGTTTGTGGTTCCCAATCCCCTGGTGGGCCAGTGGGCAACAGAGTTCTACCGCTTTTTCCCCAACGCAAACCTTTTGGTATCCACCGCAGAGGATTTTACTCCCAAAAACCGCAACCGCTACATTTCTAAAATCGCCACCGGAGAATATGACGCAGTGATTCTGGCGCACAGTCAATTTGAGAAAATCCCAATCTCCACAGAGCGGCAGATTGCTATGCTGGAACGGCAGATCAACGATATTGAAAATGCAATCCATGAGATCAAGAGCGAAAATGGCGAGAATTGGTCCGTCAAGCAGATGGTCATTTTCCGCAAAAATTTGGATGAGCGGCTGAAAAAGCTGTCTGCCGAGGAAAAGAAAGACGATCTGCTGACCTTTGAGCAGCTCGGCGTAGATATGATGATGGTGGACGAGGCCCACTTTTTCAAAAACTGCTTTGTCTTTACGAAGCTGCGGAATGTGGCTGGTATTACAACCTCAAGCAGTCAACGCGCCTTTGATATGCTGCTCAAATGCCAGTATTTACAGGAAACGAATCAGGGGCGCGGCGTAGTATTTGCGACCGGAACGCCAATCAGTAACTCGATTTCCGAACTGTTCGTCATGCAGCGGTATTTGCAGCCGCAGGAGTTGGAACGCTTCGGCTGGTCCTACTTCGATACCTGGATCGCCCATTTTGCAAAGAAAGCCTCTGTGCTGGAATTGAAGCCG
>ENA-OWPL01002209-OWPL01002209.1-human-gut-metagenome-genome-assembly--contig:-NODE-2209-length-10205-cov-3.744926_pt1 | contig 10205 bp, 6 predicted proteins | sample MGYA00248263_ERZ651844 | MGnify/ENA primary metagenome ERZ651844 (study PRJEB26924, sample SAMEA4378256) | human gut metagenome | biome: human gut; feature: human-associated habitat; material: faeces... | reverse complement strand
TCCAGTTCCTTCGACTTTCCAGCGGTAGCGATAATGAATGCACCTCCAAACAATAGTCCATAGTGTTGCGTTTTTTGGCATAGAAAACGCGGCCGCCCCAGTTTCGGGACAGCCGCGCAAAATTCACTCAAAAGCGCGATTCGGTCTTCAAGACGAATCGGTTCAGGGTATAGCCCGGGGATTCTTACCCCTCAAGGCGAGCGCGGCACAGGCCGTAGCTGCTTTCTTTACTCGAATATTTTACCACACCCCGGGGAGGCTGTCAAGCATTTTTATGCGGGAATTTGAAAAATATTCTTAAACTTCAATCAGCTCCCCCAGCTCCAGCGAATATATCCCTTTATAAGTCACCCGCCGGGGGGCGAAGCGCTTATCGATGGCCCTGGCGTAGAGTTCCAACTGAGCGCGGTAGGCTCGGACGAAGTCGGCAGGAGTCTTGCGGCGGTCCGTCTTGTAGTCCAGAAGCTCGAGGTGGTCGGGGTAGATGAGGACGATGTCCGCGATGCCCTGCACCAGCACCCCGGCGTCGGCGGCAGGGCCGTCGGGCAGGGCGCGGCCCTGGGCAGCCATGACTTCGGCGGCAGGCAGCGACGTGATAAAAGCCAGCTCCCGCAGCACATCCTCTGCCCCGCAGATGCGGCGGAACGCCTCGCTGCGCAAAAAGCGGAGTATCTTATAGACATCCAGCTTCCCGGCAATGGCGGGGGACGTGAGCTGCGCCGCCGCCTGACGCTCCCGCTCGGCGCGGACAGCGGCTAGAACGGCAGCGTCCTCTGCGTCCCGCACAGCGGCCAGCGCCCCGAAGTCGGCGTGCTCGAGGAAGGCATGGAGAGCCGTACCCATCTCGGCGGCGGTGAGGCCGTCCTTCGAGAGGAAGCCCGGGCGCTCAAGGGTGGTCTGCTCAGCAGCGTGGACGAGGCTGGTCACGCTGACCTTGGCCGGGATGTCCGCCAGCGCCGCCGCCGGATACCGCCAGCCGAAGCCCTGCCGCAGCGTCTCCACAAGGGCCGGGTCGGCCTCGGGCCGGGTCGGCTCTTCCGCCTCGGCGGGGGCTTCTTCGGGCGGGAGGACATCGGCCTGCACTGTGAGGGCCATGGTGCTTCTGGTGTCCGCAAAGGGCAGCTCGAGGTTCCCGGCCAGACGGCGGAGAGGCCCGCCGTTGGGGTGGACGAGGAGCGCCGCCCGCAGCCAGTCGGCGAAGCTGCCCGCCTGAGCGTTCAGGGTCTCCCCCGCCCCGGCGGCGAGGAAGGCGGCGGCTTTGGCGAAGGGGTTGGACGTCCGGCCAATGCCCAGCGGGACCGTCAAGATCAGCTTATCCTGCGCCCGGGTGAGGGCCACATACAAAAGCCGCATCTGCTCGCTCCGCATCTCGGCGGCATGGACGGTGGAGAGGGCGGTGTAGGCCGCCGTCTTATAGGCCCCCTCGCCGCCCTCGGGACGGAGACGGAGGCCCGCGCCGCAGACGCGGTGGAGCAGGACAGGCTGGCGGGTGTCGGCAGCGTTGAACTGCCGGGCCGTGTCAGCCACGAACACCACCGGGAACTGCAAGCCCTTGGAGCGGTGGATGGTCATGATGGTGACGCAGCCGGGCCGCGCCCCGCCGGGGGCAGTCTCCTGCCCGGTGGAGCCCGCCAGCGTGGCCGCGTCGATGGCACGGACGAGGGCCGAGATGCCGCCCGCGCCCGCCCCTGCGCAGAAGGAGGCGAAACGCCGTGCGTCCTCCCGGCGGCGCTGGCCGTTCTCCATGGCACCGAGGGCGGCGAGGTAGCCGGTGGAAACAAAAATTTCTTCCAGCAGTTCCTCCACCGGCACGCTCCGGGCCATCCGGCGCAGGGCCGTCAGACGCTGGTAGAACGCCTGCACCCGGCGGGTGAAATCATCCTCCGCCCCGCTCTGGACGGCCTGCAGGACTGCGCCGTAGAGGCTGATGCGGGTGCGCTTATCGGGCGTCTGCGCCCCGGCCCGGAGACGGACGAGGTCGTCGTCCGTAAAGCCGAACATCGGCCCCAGCATGGCGGCAGCGAGATAGATGTCCTGCGCGGGGTTGTCGATGACCCGCAGCAGGGCGATGAGGGGGCGGATGTGGGGCGCGTCCAGCAGGTTCTCCCTGGCGTCGGCGTAGACCGGGATGCCCCGGGCCGTCAGGGCCTCGGCGTAGGCCGGAAAGTCGCCTCTCGCCGCCAGCAGGACACAGCAGTCCTCGTACTGCACCGGGCGGGTGGTGCCGCCGTCCCGCACCGGCTCGCCGGAGGCCACCATCGCCTCGATGCGGCCGGCGATATACTGTGCGTCCGTCTCGGCGGCATCGTCGGGCAGGAAGTGGACCTCCACGCTGCCCTCGTACGCGCCGGGTGCGCCGCAGACGAGGCGCTGTCCGTCGCCGTAGGCCGTGTCGCCCAGAGCAGGCGTCATGAGCTGTTCGAAGATAAAGTTGATGCCTGCCACCACCTGCGGGGCAGAGCGGAAGTTGGCGTCCAGCGCCAGCATGGCGTTCTCGCCGGGCCTGCCGTCTTCGGGCCGGGGGCGGGCTTCGCCGCCGGGCAGGAGGGGCCAGCTCTCCAGCTTTTCCCGGAAGATGCTGGGGTCCGCCTGACGGAAGCGGTAGATGCTCTGCTTTAAGTCGCCCACGAGGAAAAGGTCATCCCCTGCCGGGCTGGCCAGACAGCGGTAAAGGGCGTCCTGCAGGGCGTTCGTGTCCTGATACTCATCCACCATGACGGCGGCGTAGCCCTGCCGGATGCCCTGACACAGCTCGGTGGGCTGGCCGTCGGCGTCCCGCAGGAGCCGCAGGGCCAGATGCTCGAAGTCGCTGAATTCCAGCAGCCGCCGCTCCCGCTTCCGGGCCGCAAAGCGGGCGTCAAAGTCCCGCACAGCGGCAAAGAGGGCGCGGAGGCAGGGTTCGGCGGCTTTCCGGTCAAGCTCGGCTTCGTCGAGGCTGCAACTGATGAGGTCTTCGATTTTCTCAAAGAGCTTTGCGGCCTCGTCGGCCCGGGTCTTGACGGCGTCCTTGTGCTCACCGGTGAGCCGCTTTTTCATATTTTTGAGGCCGGGGGCCTGTTCCATGCCGAGGACGTAGGGCGTCAGCCCGTCGTAGAGGGGCGTCCATTCCCCCGCCCCGGCCAGACGCTCCACCTCGCCCAGCAGGGCGGCGGAGTTTTCCAGCTTCTCGAGGGGTTCGGCGAACTTCTCGTTCACTGCCGCCACGGCCTTTTCCTTGGCGGCGGGGGTCTTTTTGCTGGCCTCGGCGTCGGCCTGCGCAGTCACGAAGTCCTCCCTGCAGTCGTTCAGCGCGGCGCAGAGCAGCTCCTTCGCAGCCCGGGCAGAGCGGGCGGCCTCCTGCATCAGAATATTATGCCAGCAGGTGCGGGCAAAACCGTTCTCGTCCTGCCACGGGGCCAGCATCTTGTCCAGCTTTTTCCCGTAGTCGGGCAGGGCGCGGAGGAAGTCATAGACCTGCAGGACGGCCTCCCCCGCCGCCTTGTCGGTGCGGCCCTTGCCGTAGAGGTCGGCAAAGGCGCAGAAGTCCGCATCCTGATAGGCCGCTTCCAGCGTCTCGGAGAGGGCCGCGTTCCGCAGCATCTCCACGCTGCCGGGGTCGGCAGGGGTGAAGTCCGGCGGGATGTCCAGCGCCTGAAAGTGCTTGTGGAGCAGGTCGAGGCAGAAGGCATCGATGGTGCAGATGGGGGCTCTCTGCAAAAGCATCCGCTGGCGGCGGAGAGCCGTGTTGCCCGGCTCTGCCTGACTGCGGCGGAGCAGCGCCTGCCCGATGCGGGCGCGGAGCTCTGCGGCGGCGGCGTTGGTGAAGGTGACGATGAGGAGCCGGTCGGCGTCCACGGGATGTTCCGGGTCGGTGATGAGCCGGACGGCCCGCTCCGTCAGCACGGCGGTCTTGCCGCTGCCGGCGGCGGCGCTCACCAGCAGCGCACCGCCCCGGTCGTCGATGGCGGCACGCTGGGCCGGGGTCCATTTTGTCTCGCTCACTGGTCTTCCTCCTTTTTCTCTTCCAGTTCAAAAGGCTTTGCAGGGGCGTCCAGCGCCCGCTCTCCGATGCCGTCCTCATGGCAGCAGATGAAACCGTAGTCACACCACCGGCAGGGGCTGCGGCCCGTGACCAGCGGCTCGGCGGCGATGCAGCCGCCGTAGAGCTGTTCGCCCATCTGGGTCACGAGGTCGTCCAGATGGAGCTGGATGCGGGAGAGCTTGGCCTTGTCGGCGCGTTTCTCTTTTTGGTAGGGGCTGGGTACACCGTTGCGAAAGCTGAAGGGCAGATACCGCCCCGTCTCCTCGGCGTCCATGGCGTCAAAGACCTTCTGCTCGTCCCGGACGAGGCCGTCCAGCTTGTATTCCATGCTCCGGGCAGCCTTGCCCCGGGTGGTCGTCTCGGGGGCCGGGTCGGCCAGCAGGTACAGCACACCCGCAGGTTCTGCCCCGGTGAATCGTCCGTCGGCGTCCCGGGTCAGGCTGAACAGGTAGAGCAGCATCTGACAGTCGAGGCCGCAGTAGACTTCCCGCAGGTCGAGCTTTTTCGTGCCGGTCTTATAGTCCACCACCCGCACCCAGCGGGTGCCGTCGTCCTCGATCCACTCGTCGGCGCGGTCCACAGTGCCGATGAGCTGCACCGTCCGGCCATCCGAGAGGCGGTAGGTCTGGCCCCGCACGGCGTCCTCGCCGGGGCCGATCTTCAGCTCACAGGCCACCGGTTTGAAGCTGGACTGGCGCTGCTCGTCCCGCAGGTAGCAAAGCAGGCCCGTCATGCTCTTTTTGAGGCGGGAGAGCAAATATGCGAAGCGGGCCGTGTCCTCGGGGAGGTAGCGCTTTGCATACTCATCTACGAGAAGCCCGGCCAGCGCCGCCATAGCCTCGTCGTCGAGGTCGAGGAAGGGCTGTAAGCCAGCGCAGGGGTTGTCAGGGCCGGGGTGGGGGTCGAGGGCCATCTGGAGCACCCAGTGCATGAGGGTGCCGCTCTGGTCGGCGGAAAGCTCCGCCCGCTTCCGGGGGCGCAGGCCCAGCACGTACTGCAGAAAATAGCCGTATCGGCAGGTGTAGTATTTTTCGAGCTGACTGGGCGAGATGCGGAGCCGCCGACCCAGCAGCGTTTCCAGCGCTTTGAGGTCACTGACCTGACGGGGGCTGCGGCCCGCCATCCGGCGCAGGAGGGCGAGGCCCTCGGGTTCTGCCCCGCCGGGGGCATGAAGAGCCTCGGTAAGGCTGGCGCGTTCGATCTCCGTCAGGGGCCAGCCGCCGCCCAGCACGTCGAGGCCGTCGGCGGCAGTGGCGGCAAGGTCGGTCAGGTCGAGTTCCGGCGCACCCGGTCTCAGCACGTCCACGATGGGCTCGAGGGCGGCACAGAGGGTCTGTCCCTGCCCCTTCGGCCAGCTGAGCCAGAGGCCTCTGGCCGGGGCGGTGAGGGCCTTATAAAAGCAGACCTGTTCCCGCACCACCCGGTTCTCGAAGCAGTCCGGAAGCTCGATCTCCTGCGCCATCAGGGCGTCGCGGTCGGCGTGGGTCAGCAGGCCCGTTTCGCCGGGCGCGGCGGGGAATTCGCCCTCGGAGAGGCCCAGCACAAAGACATAGTCCGGTGCGTCAAGGCGCATCTTGCCTGCGCTGGCCAGCACCACGGCGTCCAGCGTCTGGGGGATGTGGCCGAGGTCGGACGAGCGCAGCAGCAGCCCGAACAGCTCTTCGTACTCGGGGATGGTGACGCTCTGGCCGCCCAGCAGGCTTGCCATCTCATTCAGCAGTCCCATGACCGCGTTCCACTCCCGGGCGGCTTCCTCAGCGGCGGGGATGCCCCGCTCGGCCCGGATGGCCTCCACCTGCGCGGCCTGAGCGTCCTCCGCGCCCAGCTCCTTCAGGCAGAAGTAGAGGGCGCGGCTCATCTGCTCGGCGTTGGCAGAGCGGAGCTTCGCGCGCAGGCCGTCGGCGGCGGTGATGAGAAGGGCGCGGGCCTTTTCGGCCCGGGCAAGGTTTTCTTTGTCCTCGTCGGTGGGTTCCACATCGCCGAAGCCCCGGGGGTTCTTCTCAAAGGGCGCACGCCACGCCGCCGCATTCGGCGACCAGGTGTAGGCGTAGTTCTCGAGGGCGCAGACCTCTTCCTCGGTGAGAGCGCAGAGGCCGGTCTTGGCCAGCGTGGTGAGCTGTTCCGTCAGCTCTGCACCCCGGGCGAGAGCCAGCAGACACCGTACCGCCGTGGCCGGGGCGCTGAACTCGGGAGTCGTCGGCTCGTCGCAATAGAGGGGGATGTCCGCCATCCGGAACTCGTACTTCACGGCGGCGCGGTATTTCGAGATGTCGCGGCAGACCACCGCCACCTTCCCGCAGCGGACGCCCTGCCGCATGAGGCGGCGGATGGCGGCAGCGGCGGCGCGGGCTTCTTCCTCCCGGCTGGGAGCGGCGAAAAGCTTTATCTCCGGGCAGGCCGTGGGCGAGTCACACCGGCCCGTGGCCAGCAGCTGAGCCGCTGCGGCGAGGCCAGGGGCATCGGCGTGGCGCATATCCCGGCGCAGCAGTTCCGGCACGGCCACTTCAGTGCCGTTCCGGCGGGCCAACTGGCGCAGCTGCGCCGCCACCTGCTTCGCGCCGGAGAAAAGGCTCACGTCCCCCGGCACGAGCGGGGTGCCGTCGTCGCAGAGGGCCACCGTCACGGTGGGCAGCGAGGCCAGCAGGGCGCCCATCAACCGCTTTTTCGGGGCGTTGAAGGTGTCGAACTCGTCGATAAAGACGGCTCTGTCCCGCAGGAACTCCGGCAGTTCGCCCCGGGCCAGTGCGGCCTCGAGGCGGGATGCGGCCAGCTCCAGCCGGTCGGAGGGGTCCATGCCTGTCCCGGCCAGCAGGGTCTCGTAGCCCTGAAAGATGAGGGCCAGTTCGCTGAGTTTGGCGCTGTCGGTACCGCAGTCCTGCGCCAGCTCATAGAGCTGCTGGCCCGAGAGACCCGCGCTCTTGAGCTCGTCGATGGTCTCGGCGGCCATCTGGCAGAAGGCGGCCGAGCGGCGGTGGCGGTAATAGTAATGGACATTGTCCTGCAGTTCCTCGAGGGCGCGGCGCACCAGCACGGCACGGCCCGCATCGCTGAGGGTCTGGACGGCAGAGCCGCCCTCCGCCGACAGGATATGCTCGGCGAGGCTGGTGAAGGAAAAGCTCTCCACCAGTCCGCTCAGTGCGTCGCCCATCTCCCGGTGGATGCGGCCCTCGGTGGACGAGGTGAACTGCTCCGGCACCAGCAGGATGCTCTTCTCCCCCGCCTCAGCCCGCGCCCGGATGCGCTGGTACAGCAGGGTGGTCTTTCCGCTGCCGGAGCCGCCTAAAAGTAGTTTTAACATGGTGAATCTCTCCGTTGGGTCAGTTTTCTATCGTGGGCGGCTTGCCCTCATTTTTCTATCATTGTACCACAAAATTGCAGCGACATCTATTCTGTGGTACAATGAAGAAAAAATCATCTCAGAAAGAGGACACCTGCATGAAAATTTTAGCAGTAGATTACGGCGACAGCCGCACCGGCCTCGCCACCTGCGACCGCACCGAGTTCCTGACTTCCCCCATCACGCCTCAGATCACCGTCAAGGCCCGGGACAAAGTCGCCGCCAGGGTCTGCGAGGTGGCAAAAGAAATCGAAGCCGAGCTCATCGTCATCGGCCTGCCGCTGAACATGGACGGCACCGAGGGCGAGCGCGCCCGCAAGAGCCGCAAGCTGGCCAAAACCGTTGAGATCTGGAGCGGCCTGCCCGTCCGGATGTGGGACGAGCGCCAGACCACCTGCGCCGCTGCTGACCTCCTCGACGAGAGCGGCACCTTCGGCGCGAAGCGGAAAAGCATCCTCGACTCGGTGAGCGCGACGGTCATTCTGGACGACTACCTCGCATGGCGGAAGGAGCACCCGGGGGAGGTCTGAACGCCCCCGCCGCCCCTGTGGCAAAGTTTCTTTGCGAAGTCCGGACAGTTTGTTGCAAAGTCCGTAGAAAATCGTCGTTTTCCGGTTTGTTTTCACAGTTTTTCTGAGCCGAATTTGTATAGTTTTCCAGCTTGACAGCACCGGCTCTTCTCCGATAAAATGAGGGTAGAAGAACCCCCTGCCCAGATGGCCGGGGATGATGCTTCTTCATGAGAAAAAACAACTGGACTCACCAAAACAAAAACGATTGGAGGCGACCCACATGACAAAACTGAGAAAGCTGACTGCCCTGCTTCTGGCCGGTGCACTGACCCTTCTGCTCCTGACCGCCTGCAGCGGTGGCGGCGGCTCTTCCGGCCCGGTGGCCCAAGCCGAAGCCGAGGTGATGAGTGCCATCAACAACGGCCGCACCGTGAACGGCCACACCGTGGCCCTGGCCAATGACGATGGGATGCGTACTGTTGCAAACGCCCGTCTGGACGCTCTGGATAAGGAGCTTGAGCTGAAGGGCGATGCTTTCGGATACCAGTTCTTCAACAAGGTGGATGCCAAGTGGGACGACGACAAACAGAACGCCACCCTCACTCTGGTCGCTAAATACGACTACAACGATACCACGCTGCAGAAGATCATCGATCAAATCAAAGGCAACAATCAAGACCAAGCTCTGGATTTTGCCCTGAAGGGCAACTATACCAAGGCAGGCGTAGTGGCCCGGATCATTCGCGGGCAGACTTATGTTGCCATCTCCCTGCGGGTGGGCAGGAATCTCTGATCTCTCCCCGATTTTCCCCGCATCTCGTCTGATTTCCCCATAAACGCAGATCACCCGCCAGTTGGCGGGTGATTTTTTTGCAGCTGTCCCACCGCCCGGAAGGCGGAAAAGCAGCTTCTTATTCGTATTTCGTAATGGTCACGCTGTTGATGGTGATGGGTTCGGTGGGGCGCTGAGCTTCATCCACGCCGGTCTGGGCGATGGTGTCCACCACCTCCATCCCTTCGTACACCTGCCCGAAGACAGTGTCGGTGTAGTCGAGATAGGGTGCGCCGCCCGCCGTCTGATAGGCGTTCACCACGTCGGCCCGCCAGCCGGCGGCGTTCATCTGGTCGATGAGCTCCTGCGTCACCGAGCTGCTGCCCGGCAGGGTCTCCATGACATAGAAGACGCTGGCGCAGTCGCCGGAGGCGTCCGCTGCGGCACAGAGTGCGCCGGAATAGTGATGGAGCTTATCGGTGGTCTCGGCGGAGAAACGGTTCCCATTCCAGATGGTGGTACCTCTGCCGTCCGCGCCCTGCCCGGCCTCCACCACGAAGTCCTTCTCCACCCGGGTGACGGTCAGGCCGTTGTAAAAGCCCTGCTGGGCCAAAGTCGTGAAGTTTTGCACGGCCTGCGGGGCCTCGGTGGGAAAAAGCACTGCTTTGAACACGCCTGCTGAGGTATCGAACACCGCGATGGTATCCCCCGCCGCCGGGTGGGTGAACTGCAGCTCTGCCGACTCCACAGCCGGGCGGCTGACCGTCTGCACCGTGCCAGCCTTCCCGCCCTGGATGCTGGAGAGAATATTATGTGCACTGCATCCGGCCAGAACTGCCGTCAGGGCCAGTGCCGCCATTATTTTTTTCAAGGCTCTCATAAACGGGCCTCCCTGTCCATATGTTATAGCAACGATGGCTTTTCAAAAGCTATCGCTATAGTATATCACATTCCGGCCCGGGAAGCGAGAGGGAAAAGCGTGAAAATTTGTTATTGGATTTCTATGCGAAAAACATCTTGACGAGCGGGCAAAAAAACGCTACACTATAGGCGTACCCGGAACCCACAGCTCAGAGGGAGCAGAGCGGGCAGGGTGTGACAGTTATCCCATTTTTTAGATATTTGACAGGAGAACGCGACTTATGGCAGAAGATATGAACAAGTCCGCCGCTGAGACCGAAGAGGAGTATCAGCCCGACCTGATGACTCTCGAGGACGAGGACGGCAATGAGGTCACGTTTGAAGTGATCGACGCTCTGGACCATAAGGGCGTGCATTACCTGGCCGTTGTCGAATACGCCGAGAATGAGGAAGACCTGGACGAGGACGCCCAGCTGGTCATCCTGAGCGTCGGCGAGGACGACGAGGGCGAGTATCTCGACGTCGTCGAGGACGATGAGACCCTGCTGGAAGTCAGCAAGCTGTTCGAGAAGCGTCTGAGCGACCAGTTCGAGATCGAGTGATCTTTCAGAAAAGACTTCCTGCCCGGCGCGATTTGTTGCGGTTTATATGATCCTACTAATCATTCAACGGGAGCCCGGAGTTCTCCGGTGGATTGCAGAC
>ENA-OWPL01002207-OWPL01002207.1-human-gut-metagenome-genome-assembly--contig:-NODE-2207-length-10219-cov-9.692050_pt1 | contig 10219 bp, 9 predicted proteins | sample MGYA00248263_ERZ651844 | MGnify/ENA primary metagenome ERZ651844 (study PRJEB26924, sample SAMEA4378256) | human gut metagenome | biome: human gut; feature: human-associated habitat; material: faeces... | reverse complement strand
CATGATGGAGTGCAAGAAGGCTCTGACCGAGGCTGACGGCAACTTCGAGAAGGCAGTCGAGATCCTGCGTGAGCGTGGTCTGGCTACCGCTGCAAAGAAGGCAAGCCGTACCGCTGCTGAGGGCATGGTCTACGCGGATTACTGCCCGCAGTGCAAGGTCGGTGTTGTCATCGAAGTCAACGCTGAGACCGACTTCGTTGCCAAGAACGACAAGTTCGTTGCTTTCGTCAAGGAGGCAACTCAGGTCATCATGAAGCAGAACCCTGCTGACGTTGAGGCTCTGATGGCTTGCAAGACCGAGTCCGGCGAGACCGTGGACGAGGCTCTGAAGAACCTGATCCTGGTCATCAAGGAGAACATCAAGATCCGCCGTTTCGTCCGTTACGAGGGCGTCTGCTCTGCTTACGTCCACGGCGGCGGCACCCACGGCATCCTGGTCAACTTCGAGACCACCAACGGCATCGACGCAAAGGACGAGTTCGTTGCTTACGGCAAGGACATCGCCATGCAGGTCGCTGCTGCTAACCCCGGCTATGTTGACGAGGCTTCTGTCCCTGCTGAGGTCGTGGCCAAGGAGAAGGAGATCATGCTCGCTCAGATGGCTGGCGATCCGAAGACCGCCAACAAGCCGGATGCAGTCAAGCAGAAGATGATCGAGGGCAAGATCAAGAAGTTCTTCAAGGAGAACTGCCTGGTCGATCAGGAGTTCGTCAAGGACGGCGACCTGTCTGTTGCTCAGTACACCGCTAAGGTCGCAAAGGACCTGGGCGGCGACATCAAGATCGTCAAGTTCACCCGCTTCCAGAAGGGCGAAGGCCTGGAGAAGCGCGCTGATGACTTCGCTGCTGAAGTCGCAAGCATGGTGAAGTAATTCAAGCTTCCAGGCTGAAAATGGGAGCCGTAGTGCCTGTCACAGGGTGCTGCGGCTCCTTTTTTGCATTCCGGGGTTGTAAAACCTGACCGAAGATGTTATGATAGACCCATTCCAAACAGAAAGAAGTGCTGACCATGAAGATCGTCCCGTGTGCGTTCCAACTGCCCAACGGAGAAATGCTGACGGTGCGCAGTCTGTGCGCAGACGACGCCGAAGCGCTCAACGCATTCCGCCTTGCAACCTACCGCGAAACCCATTTTATGGCCCGCTACCCGGAAGAAGGCGCGAATCTGGAAGCGATGCAAAAGGGGCTTGCAGGCTGCGAGAAAAGCCCGGTGAATTTTGAGGTAGGCGCCTTTGCCGGAGAAAAGCTGGTGGGGGAGTTTGGTGTGGCACAGGTGCGGCCGCACATCAAGTATCGCCATCGTGCAGTCATGGGGATCTCTGTGTTGAAAGAAGCCTGGGGCTGTGGTCTGGGCAGCTTTCTGATGCAGTTGGCCGTGGCCCAGGCAAAAGCCAACGGCTTTGAACAGCTGGAGCTGGGTGTGTACAGCGATAATCCCCGCGCCATCCACCTTTATGAAAAGTTTGGCTTTGAACGCTGCGGCACCATGCCCCATGCCTTCAAGCTCAAGGATGGAACCTACCGCGACGAGATCATGATGGTGAAGATGCTATGAAAACAGAACGCATTACCCTGAAGGGCATCCCCGCGCTCCTCATCGGCGAGCCTTCCCACAAGGTGTATCTCTACGTCCACGGAAAAATGGGCAGCAAGGAGGAAGCTCTTGCATTTGCAGAGCAGGCCTGCCCGGCAGGTTATCAGGTGCTGGCCATCGACCTGCCCGAACATGGTGAGCGGAAGAACGGCCCCGAACGGCTCCTGCCATGGGTGGTCGTTCCGGAGCTGCAATTTATGGATCAGTATGCAAGGGTGCACTGGCGGCAGGTCTCGCTGCGGGCCACGAGCATCGGTGCGTGGTTCTCCATGCTGGCGTTACAGGAGAAGGCACTGCGCCGCGCGCTCTTCGTTTCGCCCATCGTGGATATGGAAGACCTCATCGGCAGGATGATGCAGCAGGCCAACGTGACCGAAGAACAGCTGAAGGCGGCAGGGGAGATCCCCACAACGTTCGGGGAGATGCTTTCGTGGCCGTATCTCTGCTGGGTGCGGGAGCATCCGCTCCGCTGGCGCATCCCCACGCAGGTGCTCTATGGTGAGGCCGACGAGCTGACTTCCTATGCTGTACTCGACCGCTTCAAGCGCGCGACCGGGGCACAGTTGACCCTTCTGGCCGACGGGGAGCACTGGTTCCACACCGAGACGCAGCTGGCCGTGCTGCAGGCCTGGGAAGGTGCGCATCTCTGAAGCGCAGAAAAACAGAGATCCCCGCTGACGGGTTCGATGACGTCAGCGGGGATCTCTTTCTGTTTTTACGAACGAATCGTGAAAACCGCAGTTGTTTTTAGACCTTTGCTTCGCTGTTGTGCTCGGCGTTGGAGTAAGCCTTGAAGGAGTGGAAGACGATGTTCAGGCCCAGAACGATCAGCAGGACAGCCAGGATCAGCTGCAGGCCGTTGGCGATGAACACAGCGCCCCAGGTGGTCTCACCCGCAGGGATGCCCACCGAAGCGGCTGCGCTGATGGCCTTGACCATCGCGATCAGACGCTGGACCAGTGCGGTGAAGGTGACGCACAGCATGATGACCAGCGGGGGGAAGAGCATCTTGTTGTTGCGGCCGGTGACCTTCAGGAATACGCACAGGGTGGCCAGAACCAGAGCGCTCAGCAGCTGGTTGGCGGAACCGAACAGCGGCCAGATGTTGGCGTAGCCGATTTTGGTCAGGATGAAGCCGAACACCAGCGTGATGAAGGTGGAGAAATAGACGTTGCAGAACAGCTTGCGCCAGCCCTCTGCATGCTCCATGTCATCGACGCTGAACAGCTCCTGGAAGCTCATGCGGCCGATACGTGCAACGGCATCCAGACTGGTCAGAGCCAGAGCAGAAACGCACATGGTCATGAAGACGGTAGCAGCGTAGGCGGGGATGCCGAACATCTCAAAGAAACCGGCAACGCCGCGGCTGAAGATCTGGAACGGGGTGCCTGCGGCGGGGGTGCCATCCGCAGCGGCAGCAGCGCCTGCAACGCACAGGGCCAGAACAGCCAGCAGGCTTTCGAGGATCATGGCACCATAGCCGACTTTCAGCATATCCTTTTCGTTCTCCACGGTCTTGGAAGAAGTGCCGGAAGAGACCAGGCTGTGGAAACCGGAAACGGCACCGCAGGCCACGGTAACGAACAGGATGGGGAACATGGTGCCCAGCTTCTCATTGGTGAAACCGGTGAAAACGGGCAGGTTCATGGTGGGGTGTGCGACCAGCAGGCCGACCACAGCACCTGCGATCATGGCCACGAACATGAAGGTGGTCATGTGGTCACGGGGCTGCTTCAGCAGCCACATGGGCAGGACGGCTGCAAAGAAGATGTAGATGAAGGTGATGTAGCTCCATGCAGCCTTGCCCAGGATGATGGGGAAGTTTGCACCGATCACGAAAGACAGAACGATGAAGACGATGCTGATGACGCTCTCTTTCCAGCCGGAGAAGTTGAACTTCTTCTGGATCAGGCCGAAGACGACGGCGAACACCATGAACATGATGGAGACCATGCCGGCAGCACCGTTGGTCTGTGCGGCCTCGACCAGAGCACCATCGGTGCCAAAGGCATTGAAGGTGCCGGCGACCATGTCAGCAAACGCTGCGATGACGATGCCGCAGAACAGCCAGCAGAACAGCAGGAACAGCTTGCGGCCGGTCTTGCCGATGTACTTCTCGATCAGCATACCCATGGATTTGCCGTCGTTCTTGACGGAAGCATACAGCGCGCCGAAGTCGGTCACAGCACCAAAGAAGATACCGCCGATCAGGACCCACAGCAGAACGGGCAGCCAGCCGAATGCGGCAGCCTGGATGGCACCGGTGACAGGACCGGCACCTGCGATGGAGCTGAACTGATGGGCAAAAACGGTCCAGCCGTTGGTGGGGACGTAGTCGCGGCCGTCCTCGTGGACGACTGCGGGGGTCTTAGCCTTGGGGTCGATGCCCCACTTGTTTGCCAGCCAGCGTCCGTAGAAGGTGTAAGCTCCCAACAGACACACGGCTGCGATCAAAACGATGACCAGCGTGTTCATTTCTTTTACCTCTTTCCTTTCTTTCCAAACGGCAAAGCGGCCAGGGTCCATCTGGCGGCTGCACTCAAAAACCACAAGCGGCCGGGCGGCAGGGGATGAAAAAGGCCCCCATCTTCGTTCTGGATGCAGACCGCATCCACCCGAAGACGAAGGCCTGTCAACCGGTCTTCCGGCTGCAATTCTCCGCGGTACCACTTCGCTTGCTGCTTTTGAGGGCAGCCACTTTCTGCCCGCTCCGGGAGAACCTCACCGGAGCGGGACGCCCTGTAACGGGGGCGGATCGGCCAGGTGCTACTGTGCGGTTCGCACCGGCTGCTCGCAGGGGATAACCTCTCTCTCTTTGCTGCCGTCTTACACCAAAACCGACAGCTCTCTGGGAGCAGGTGTGGGAAAAGGTCGTGTCCTGTTCACTGCATTTGCCGAATGATTGTGTATACTTTAGTCCCGATTTCATAATTTGTCAATATATTTTGGGCAAGTTAGGAGGATGTGCCAATTCGGGAAAAATGCTGGTAAAAATTTTTAGATGATTTTTGTTCATGTGTGAAGAGAAGAAAACTATGCACGTTAAAATGTGAAAATCACTCACGTTGTAAAAAGACTTGACTTTCACGCTTTCGTGTGCTAAAGTGATAATATAAACTCATAAAATCTTCCAAATACCCGGCGCTTGCCGCAAAGGAGGCCGCTATGGCTGAGAAAAACCCCAGAAAGAACCCGACCACGGACGCACTGTTCGATGCGATCCTGAGCCTTGAAACACGGGAAGAGTGCTACAATTTCTTTGAGGACCTGTGCACCGTAAAGGAGATCTCCGATATGGCGCAGCGCCTGGAAGCGGCCAAGCTGCTTTTGGGTGGCAGCACCTATGACCAGATCGTCAAAGCCGTGGAGATCAGCACGGCCACCATCAGCCGGATCAACCGCTGCATCCAGTACGGCTCCGGCGGCTACCGCGACATCATCGAAAAAGTCTCTGCGAAGGAAGCAGCCGATTCCGCCGAGTGACACAGGCAGCGGTCCGGACATACAATGGGGCATACCTTATATAAGAAAGGATGACCCGATTTATGATCACAGAAACCAACTGCACGCCCACGCTGGAATGCCCCGCACTGCCCCGCGTCACCCTCGACCAGGTCGTCATTGACCTGCTGGAGAGCATTGCGCTGCAGGAATCTGCCCTCAGCCACATCCTCTGCGCGGAGAGCCAGAAGATGAAGACCGCGATGGCCATGAAGGAAGTCGACCTGTGCAAGCTGCTGGAGATCAACGACTCGGCCACCAACATGGTCCATGCCGTAGCCAATCTGGAACTGGCACTCAAAGATAAGCTGGAATTTATCTCCAACAATCTCTATTACCCCTCGACGGAAAACACCACCACCGCGCAATAACCGGCGGTTGCCCCTGCCTGCCCGCACTTTGCCGGGCAGGCTTTTTGTGTTTGTGGCTATTCTATGAACAATCTAGCCAAAAGATGAAAAAACGTTTTGTGCGGAATTGCTGAATACAGAAAACTGTGCTATACTATACACTGTATATGTGTGAAAGAGAGGAAATGAACCTTGCAGCACTATGACGTGATCTTATTCGACGTGGACGGAACGCTCATTGATTCCGCACCCGGCATCCTGAATACACTGGAAGAGGTCTTCCGCAAGATGAACGTAGATATCACCGGTGTGGACCTGCGCCGCTACCTCGGCCCGCCGCTGCGCAAGACGTTCGCAGAGCACTTCACCGACCCGGCCAAGGTCGAGGAAGCCGCCGGGCTTTACCGTGCCAGCTATGCCGTCAAGGGCAGCCACGAGTGCCGCGTGTTCCCCGGTGCGGCTGAGATGCTCCGCCGCCTGAAGGAAGCGGGCTTTGTGCTCTGCACGGCGACCTCCAAGCCCACCCAGGTGGTGACGCCCATTCTCAAGGAACAGGGCCTTGCCCCATACTTCGATTTTATCGGCGGTGCCTCCATGGACGAGAGCCGCGATACCAAGACCGAGGTCGTCCGCTACGTGCTGGAGCAGCCCTGCGTCAAGGGCAAACGGGTCCTGATGGTCGGGGACCGCAACGACGATATGCGCGGTGCGGCAGACTGCGGTCTGGATGCTGCCGGTGCGCTGTACGGCTATGGCAGCCGGGATGAGCTGGAACCGTTCCACCCGGTCTTTCTGGCCGAGAGTTGCGCCGCCTTCGCGGACGCCCTTGTGAACGCCTGGCCGGACCGCTGATCGAGAATGAAAATGGTGAATCATTATGAATCGTAGGACACAATCGGACAAGCAATCTATGACTCCTTTGCAGCGGCAGGCTGTTCTGGTCTGCGTTGTGTGTGCGCTGGCGGCGCTGCTGACCATCGGCATCACTCTGACCCTGCTCAGGCGGGGCAAAGTGGACGCCCCGAATGTACCCGATGCAGACTCCGTCTCCTCGGAAACGCCCGCGGACGGCGAAGATCTGGCAGAGCACTATCAGATCGACAATTCATCGGCGTCTCTGCTGGCAGAAACGGCCGATGCGGGGCAGTCCTACCAGGACGAGACCCTCTTCATCGGCGACTCCAACACGGTGCGCCTGTACAACAACGGCCTGATCTCCCTGCAGCAGTTCTGCGCCAAGGAGGGCATCGGCACACAGGTGGCCCTGAACGAGGGCATCGTTACCTTTAAGAAGGACAGCAATGCCTATCCCATTGCCCAGGCCGTCGCCATGATGAAGCCCCGCCGCGTGGTCATCACCCTCGGCACCAACGACAACGGCATGGAAGTGGCCGACTTTATCGCGAATTATACCGCTCTGGTCCAGGCCATCCAGGCCAGCTATCCCTATACCGATATCATCGTCAACACCATCCCACCCATCCCGGCGGATCACTCGACCTACCCTCACATGGATCAGGCCAAGATCGACGACATGAACATGGCATTGCTCAATCTGTGCGAGCAGCTGGGCCTCAAGTTTCTGAACACCGCCGAGATCCTCAAGGGGGAGGATGGCTACGGCAAGCCGGACTACTACACAAACGGCGACATCCACCTGAAGAGTGCGGGCCTCAAGGCAGCGCTGAGCTATCTGCGCACTCACGCCTACACCACCGATGACCGCCGCCCGGATACCGCCAACATCCCGACCCGCACACTGGAGTATGTTTCCAACCCCAGTTCTGCGGTTCAGGCTCCCAGCTCGGAGTCTGCCAGCGAGAGCGCCAGCAGTTCCACCGCTGAGCCTGTTCACTATGAAGCACACTATCGGGTCGAAAAGAAGGGCGGCGGTACGCTGACCTCCGGCGGTGAGTCCGACAAGACCTCCCTGAGCTACACCGTGACCGATGCGTCCCAGACCATCAGCGTGACGGCAGTTCCCGCCGAGGGCTATGTCTTCGTCAAGTGGAGCGACGGTGTCACCACCCGCACCCGCACCGATGACAAGTTCCAACAGAACATTGACGTCACGGCTGTGTTTGCCGCAGTGTCCGTCGAGATCTCCAACGAGGGCAAGGGCCTGTTCGGCAGCTCCTATATCTTCAAGGCAAAGCTCGGCGGCAAGTATGCCAACAGCGACAATCTCCGCTGGTACGCCAACGGGGAAGAAGTCAAGGCCGCTGCAGGCCATACGACCGTGACCGTTCCGGTCTCCTCCGTGGCCGTCGGCAGCTATAAGATCTACGCCGTCGTCACCTACAACGACTGCACCGTGAAGAGCAACACGCTGACCTTGACCGTCAACAGCGAATCGTCCAGTTCGAGCACGTCGAGCAGCAGCTCGTCTTCCAGCTCTTCGAGTTCGGGCGGCTCGTCTTCGTCCGGAGCTTCCTCCGGCAGTACATCCGGTTCTTCCGCTTCGTCCAAAGAAGAATCCGCCTCTTCCGGCAGCTCCAGTTCGTCCCACAGCACCTCCGGCAGCAGTTCGGAGCACTCCTCCAGCTCTGCTTCCAGTGCATCGGCGTCCACGAGCGAGTCGAAAGCCGAGTCCAAGGCAGAGTCGGCCAGCGCTTCTCAGAGTGAGTCGAAGAGCGAATCAAAGAGTGAATCCAAAGAGGAAAGCGCTTCTTCCCACAGCGAGTCGAAGGCAGAATCAAAAACCGAAGCCTCGGAAAGCAAGGCTGAGAACGATCTGTCCGCTTCCAGCGAGACGAGCGCAGAGAACACCGAGGCCGCAGCAAGCCGCTGACATTTTTCCACTCCGCTGCATAGGCTGTTCCGAAGGGAGCGTGAGTGGATGTTCTATGAGAAGATCCGTGTTCCGGGGCTTCCCGGTGAGGAAGATGTGACCGACGGCAGTGTGGACTGGTATGAGACGGACTGGGAGAATGTGGACAATGGCGTTTTGGAATCCGAGATGCCCAAATGCCCGGAAACACCCTGTTCCGCCGCTTCCCGCTGCGAGGATAACACCCCGGAACAAACCGACGATGAAACGTATGAAATAGTCGAAGAATAAGGCGAAGCCAGCTCTGCCGGGGCGGGGCTGGCTTCTCGCTGTTCTTACGATCCGGCAAATCCGGCGATCCGGAAGCGACCGGCTCCGGCTGGGGAGGACAAGCTCCCCGGAACATGCAACAAGAGAGGGGAAACTGAACCATGGCAAAATACTATTGCATCCTGTTCGATGCAGACAATACGCTGCTGGATTTTGATGCAGCCGAAAGCAAGGCGCTGGCCGATACGCTCCGCAACTACGGCATCGAGCCGGATGCTGAGACGGTGCAGACCTACCGCACCATCAATGGGGAGCTGTGGCGTCAGCTGGAAAAAGGCCAGCTCCGCCGTGACAAGCTGATGGCGGAGCGCTTCACCCGCTTCCTGAAGGCCGTGAATGCCGCAGGCAGCGGTGCCGAGATGAATCAATATTATCTCGACCAGCTCTCCACCCACCCGGACCTCGCCGCGCCCAATGTGCTGGACGTGATGAAGGAGCTGGCCGAGGTGGCAACACTGGCCGTTGTGACAAACGGCTTCGACCGGGTGCAGTCCCGCCGTGTGGCCGAGTCCGGCCTGAAGGAGTTCGTCGAGGAGGTCTTCGTCTCCGAGAAACTCGACAGCGAAAAGCCGAACCGCAAGATCTTTGACACGGCGCTCCGTTCGCTGGGGGTGGAGAACCGCGAGCGTGTCCTGATGGTGGGCGACAGCCTCACCAGCGACATCCAGGGCGGCATCAACGCCGGGCTGGATACCTGCTGGTACAACCCGAACCACGCCGAAAATCCGGGCAAGGTCTGCCCGACTTACGAGATCTCGAACCTCGAAGAGCTGTATCAGCTGGTCATGGAGCCGGAAGAACTGGCCAATGTCGGGCTGAAGAACCGCCGCCATCAGCTCTGAGCTCCTGCGCTGTGCGGCAAGTGGGAACAAAAAGATTGGATGAACAACAATGCTGATACATTTGGAAAAACTGGGCAAGACCTTCGGCGAGAAGATCGTCCTGCATGATGTCACGGCCAGCGTCGAGCGGGAGGACCGCATCGGCATCGTGGGCCAGAACGGTGCAGGCAAGACCACCCTTCTGAAGATCCTGACCGGGGAATATACCGACTATGAGGGCGAGTTCAGTGTGACCCATGGCGTCACCCTTGGGTATCTGGAACAGAACGCGAAGCTGGACCCCACGCTGGACATCTACGGCGAGATGCGCTCCTGCTTCGCCCATGTGCTGGATGCCATGGCACAGATGCAGATCCTGGAGCGCCGGATGGCGGCTTCGCCGGAGGATGCCTCTCTGCTGGAGCAGCACGATGCACTGCAGAACATCATCGACGCAGCCGATGGATACAATATGGACGTCAACATCAAAAAGGTGTTGTCCGGCATGGGCTTCGCGCAGGATACCTGGACCAAGAACATCGCAGTCCTGTCCGGTGGCGAGCTGACCCGCCTGCGGCTGGCAAAGCTGCTGCTGCAAAAGCCGGACGTCCTCATTCTGGACGAGCCCACCAACCACCTCGATTTTGCGACGATGGAATGGCTGGAAACCTACCTCAAGGGCTATTCCGGCGCGGTCCTCGTCGTCAGCCATGACCGCTACTTCCTCGATAACGTCTGTACGAAGATCTGGGAAGTTTCGTTCCAGACCATGACGACCTACAAGGGCAATTTCTCGGCCTATCTGCCCCAGAAGGAAGCCGCCGATGCCCTGCGCCAGAAGCAGCACGATGCCG
>ENA-OWPL01002198-OWPL01002198.1-human-gut-metagenome-genome-assembly--contig:-NODE-2198-length-10238-cov-2.576156_pt1 | contig 10238 bp, 9 predicted proteins | sample MGYA00248263_ERZ651844 | MGnify/ENA primary metagenome ERZ651844 (study PRJEB26924, sample SAMEA4378256) | human gut metagenome | biome: human gut; feature: human-associated habitat; material: faeces... | reverse complement strand
TCTGGAAAAGATGCATATTATAAATATATAGACTGTTGTTCTTATTTGCAGCACAATGGATGGATCAGCAGGGATAAAGTAGGTGGAGGATATGATGGCCTGCATTATTCGCATAATACGTATCTTCGTATTTATGATTACTGTATAAAAAATATCAATAAGTAGACATGAAGAAAGCACCGGGATTCTGTGCCAGGTCAGAAGTTGACCAAACCAAAATCCAAAGGTGCTTTTTTGATTGACGGTATACAACACTTTGCAGTCGAGGATTCCTTCAAATCGATATGAAAGAACTGGATAATCATAAAAAAGAGTAAAAAAATAAAGCTGCTGACGGGAATCGAACCCGTGACCTCCGCCTTACCAAGGCGACGCTCTACCGACTGAGCCACAGCAGCATTTACATATTTGAGGGCAATTTATCGCTCACAGTTGATAATAATAGCAGAAAAACAATGTACTGTCAACAGGTAATTTCAAATTTTATTCTATATATTTGGCGTAAATATGTTCTGATTATGAAAAATGTTTTTCGCAGTTGCACGATTTTGAGGGACAGGGTATACTGTTACCGAAGTAAAACAAAGAAAAGGAAGAACTTTATGAGAAAAATCATACTTGCATCTGCGTCACCGAGGCGGCGTGAACTGCTTGCGGCGGCAGGTGTTATTTTTCAGATATGTGCAGCAGAAGGCGAAGAAAAGATTACAGCAGAAAGACCGGATGAGATCGTCTGTGAATTATCTGCCCAGAAAGCTGAAGAGATCGCTTCGAAGTTTGAACTGGAAGATGGGACAGTGATCATTGGAGCAGATACGATCGTTTCTTATAAGAGTGAAATCTTAGGAAAGCCGTCAGATGAGCAGACTGCATTTGAAACGTTGAAGATACTGCAGGGAAATACCCATCAGGTTTATACCGGCGTGACAGTTCTGGTCAAAAAGAATGGAAAATGGGAGAAACATTCTTTTGCAGAATGTACGGATGTTACTTTTTATCCTGTGACAGATGAAGAAATCCATGAATATATAAAGAGCGGGGAACCGATGGATAAAGCCGGAAGTTACGGGATTCAGGGAAACTTCGGTATCTATGTAAAGGAAATTCATGGTGAGTATACGAATGTAGTAGGCCTTCCGGTCGGAAGACTCTTTTATGAATTGAAGAAACTGGGGATTGAATTAAGAGGATAAACAGATGATAAAAGCATGTATTTTTGATCTTGACGGTACACTTGCAAATACGTTGGAATCTATGGCATATGTGGCCAATGAGATTCTGGAAAAACTGAAACTTACACCGCAACCGGTGGAAAACTTTAAATATTACAGTGGCGAAGGTGCAGATATGCTGATCAGACGCTGCCTGAAAGATGCAGGTGATCCGGAACTGATGCATTATGAGGAATGCCGCAGCCTCTACAGAGAGAAATTTGATGCAGATCCACTCTATAAAGTGGTTCCATATGATGGGATTATGGAGACACTGAAAGAACTGAAAAATCGTGGGATGAAGCTGGCCGTCTGCTCCAACAAGCCACATGTGGCAGCGGTGAAAGTAATTGCGCAGATGTTTGACGGATATTTTGACCTGGTGATCGGACAGAGCGATGCGATACGCCGAAAACCGGCACCGGATGGCCCGTTAAAGGCAGCACAGGAGTTTGGAGTGACACCGTCAGAATGTATGTATGTGGGAGATACCAAAACAGACATGGAAACCGGAAATGCAGCCAAGATGCATACGGTAGGGGTACTATGGGGATTCCGCGACCGCCGGGAACTTGAAAGTAACGGTGCAGAAGTAATTGCAGAAAAACCGCAGGATTTACTGAAGATATGTGAGGAATGGAAAAATGATTAAGTTGGTTGCAAGTGATCTGGATGGAACGTTATTAATGAAAGGTGCGCAGGGCCTTCCAGAGGATATTTTTCCGCTGATCAGACAGTTAAAAGAGTTAGGGATACTTTTTGTAGCTGCAAGTGGACGCCAGTATGCCAACATGAAAAAAATGTTTGCTCCGGTAGCAGATGATATGGCTTTTATCTGTGAAAATGGCGGGCTGGCAGTTTATCATGAAAAGGTAATGTATCAGAATTATTTTGATCAGAATCTGGTCAGAGAAATTGCAGAGTGTATTTATAACAGGGAAGGATCTGAATTTACCTGTTCAACCAAAGATTTCTACTATATAAAACCAAAGACGGAACATTTTCGTGACCTTATGCTTCATGTGGTCGGAAATGTCTGCATGGAAATTCAGAGCTTTAATGAAATAAAAGAGCCATGCATGAAACTTGCTGTGTATGAGCAGGGTGGACTGCAGGAGGACACAATTTACTACTGGAGAGAAAGATTTGGTGACAGGTGTACAGTTGTAACATCAGGGACAGCATGGGTGGATTTTATTCCTTTTACAACAAATAAGGCAAGAGGACTGGCAGAATACCAGAAAATTCTGAATATCAAACCAGAAGAATGCATTACATTCGGGGATGAATACAATGATATTGATATGCTGAAATCAGTTCCGTATGGATTCGCGATGGCACATGCAAAACCAGGTGTAAAAGAAGTGGCAGCATATGAAACGGACAGAGTACAGACAATATTGAGAAAGCTGATCAAAGCAAAAGGAAATATAGAGGAGGTGCTGAAATAATGTATTCAGAAGAAGCAGTAGAAGTTTTTCTCAAAGATCAGAGCAGACTTTATGATGAACCGGTCGCAGAGACACCGGAGGAAGCTCTGGAATTTCTGGAAGACTGTATGGCGGTAGAAGTGGAAAATATCAAAGAAGTCAGAGCGTATCTGGATGAGGCAGGTGCTGATGTCAGTGGAATGACTGATGAGGATCTGGAAGAAGCGTGTGAGGTATTTACATTGCCATCCGGTGGATATCTGATTGTAGAAGCCTGAGATTTGAAAATCTGAAAACAAAAGAAATATTGTGGAAATATCCCTGTCCGGTAATGAATGGATGGGGATATTTTATGTCCGTAAAATAAAAAAACGGTCATCCGGGAAATATTAACAGAGTGTAAAACATAAATTACATCCGTAAAAAATGCTGTGGTATAATTCTTTACAGAAGAAGGGCAGAATGCCCCACATAAAGATAAAATAATATAAGACGTAATTTCAGATCGCTTATAAAAAGAGACTAAAAGGAGGGTGTGTTATGCGGAAAGAGAGAGTTCTTGCAGTTATTATGTCAGTGCTTATGGCATTATCTATGCTTCCCATAACCGTATTTGCGGCAGAGACGACCGCTTTGAACGGAAAACTGAATATTCAGGGAATCGCAGCAGAAGGAAAGACTCTGAGTGCCGATTTTAAAGAAGTTAATACTGAGGGAATGACAGAGGATGATGTCACTTATCTCTGGTCCAGAAAGACGTTTGATGACGAGGCAGCGGAAAATGCAGGGGAAACTCCTGAATTGAAAGAGCTGGGCAAAGAGAAGACTTATACAGTAACACAGGAAGATATCGGTTCCAAGATCGTGCTGACAATTACCGGCAAAGAAGAAAACGGTTATAGCGGCACACTGACAGTAACTTCTGATGAAGTGGTTGATGCTGAGAGCGGAGCTGCACTTGAAGCTGCAGCAGAGGCACAGAAAGAGGATGCTTCCGAAGAAACAGGAGAAGATCAGACAACTGATGAGGAGAGTACCGACGATCAGCAGGACAATGCAGATAGTACCGAGGATATAGACGCTGCGGGCACAGAAACGGTAGATGAGATACCACCGGCGACTTCTGATGATCAGCAGACAGAGGGACAGGTGACAGAAGAACAGCCGGAGCAGACTGGTGAGATCCAGGAAGTGCCGACAGAGGATACGTTGGTAAAGGATGACCAGATGGAAGACAATCAGCTGACGCAGGCGGATGATTCTGCTGAGGGAGAAGATAAGGCCGGTACTGAAACGGTAGATGGAATTCCGCCGGCAACTTCCGATGATACCTATCCGACAGAGGATGGAAATAACGGAACGACAGAAGATCCATCGAACGAGAATCCATCAAATGAAGAACCGTCAAATGAAGAGCCGTCAAACAAAGATTCATCAAACGAAGAACCGTCAGGAGGAACACAGTCAGAGCAGAATCCGGATCCTGCAACCGCAAATCAAATATCTGTTGAAGGAGAAACTCAGCCGCAGTTCTCTTTTGTACAGGATTATACGGCGGATGATGCTACAGCAGCGCAGAAGACAGTAACATTTACAAATAATAGTGATACAGCAGTGGATCTTTCTGTTACTGCATCAGGAGATGAGAATCAGGCAGCAACGGCGGTTTGGGCTGAGCAGACAGACGCGCAGACGAACACAGTTACAGTGGATCCGGGTGCATCAGCAACACTTACGATTACACCGGTAACCGGACTTGGCGCAAATGCGAATCCATATCAGCAGACATTTACGGTCAATAATGTCAATGATCCGGCAGCGATGATAGCTACAATCACTGCTACTGTGACGGTACAGGATATTTCACATGACCTTACCCCGAATCCGAATGAGCCTCTGGACTTTGCAACTGCAAAGAAGGGTTATTCTGCAGTTGATGCGAAGACGATCACTTATATAAATAACGGAAATGTACCAGAGACAGTAATTATGCCGGTGAGTCAGAGTGGAAATTATGAGATCACTACAGAAGATTTTCTGACACTGGCGCCGAATGGAGAAGGCAGAATCACATTTTCCGTACGTCCTAAGGCAGGTCTGGCAGTCGGCAGCTATACAGAAACGATTAAAGTAGCAACAGAAAGCGGATTTGAAGCAACAACTCCGATTTCTGTAGCGTTTCAGGTGATTAAAGATACCGCGACCATTACGAAGATTCAGCAGCCAGCGGCTGTCAGTGGACTTCCGAACGGAACCGAGAAAAGTGCTTCTTCATTGAATCTTCCATCCGCAGTTGTGATTGAAACAACAGTAGGCAATATGAAAGCGGCTGTTTCCTGGAATGTGAAAGGGTCTTCCTACAGACAGTCAGCAACAGAGGAACAGAACTTCACCGTATCAGGAACGATTACTCTTCCGGACGGTGTAGACAATGACAATAATCTGAATCTGGCGACATCTATAGATGTCAATGTAAAGGCATATAGTCCGAAAATCGCATCTGCCGAAAATAATATAATCACCGGAATTGATTACAATGGTGTATATACGACGCAGTCAAAGATTTCCTTTACGGCAGTAGGTGCCGGAATGGATAATACATCTCCGCGTAATGGAGACACACGTTATGAACCGAAGTCATGGACTGTACTCAATAATACTCTGGGATGGGATGCGGCACCGTATACAGCATCTTTTGGTCTGGCAAAGAGTGGAGACTACACATTAAAAGTTAATTTTGAACAGCAGAAGTACGATGGTAATTCCTGGCAGCCGACTAATACAACAGATACACGTCAGGTATCATTTTCTGTTACGAAAGCTAATGTAACAGCTCCGGGCGCTGATCTGACACCGGCAATCAGCAGGACAGGCGCCGTGAAGACAGGAGATAGTACGCAGATTCTTCCGTTTATATGTATTCTGATTATTGCAGCCGGAGCAATAGGCGGAGTTGTGTTTTACAAAAAGAAAAATAAAAACAAATAAATAAAAAAGTTTTTGTTAGCACTCATTTTAAATGAGTGCTAATTTTTTCTTGACTTTTGGAAAAAAGGGGATTAGTATATAAAAAGATGAAAAAACGAATTTAAGGAGTGTGGATAATATGGCTGAAAAGCATGGAAATTTATCAATCAACAGTGAAAATATTTTCCCGATCATTAAGAAATGGCTGTATTCTGACCATGACATTTTTGTTCGAGAACTTGTATCCAATGGATGTGATGCAATCACAAAATTAAAAAAACTGGAAGTAATGGGTGAATATACATTTGCAGATGATTACAAACCTGCAGTACAGGTTGTAGTTGATTCAGATGCTAAAACCCTGAAATTCATTGATAACGGTATTGGCATGACTGCCGATGAGGTAGAAGAATACATTACACAGATTGCATTCTCCGGAGCAACTGAGTTTCTTGAGAAGTATAAAGATAAAACAACAGATGACCAGATGATCGGTCATTTTGGTCTCGGTTTCTATTCTGCATTTATGGTAGCTGATGAAGTTCACATTGATACGCTTTCTTTCAAAGAAGGTGCTGCACCAGTTCACTGGACCTGTGACGGCGGTACAGAATATGATATGAAAGATGGTGACCGTACAACAGTCGGAACTGAAATCACACTGTTTCTGAATGATGAAAGCCTGGAATTCTGTAATGAATACCGTATGCGTGAGGTTATCGAGAAATATTGTTCTTTCATGCCGGTAAATATTTATCTTTCCAAAGCAAATGCAGAACAGGAATACGAAACAATTGATGAAGCGGATCTGAAAGATGACGATGTTGTCGTTGAACATATTCATGAAGATGCAAAGACAGAAGAGAAAGAGAACGACAAAGGCGAAAAAGAAGTTGTCGAAGTTTCTCCTGCAAGAGACCGCGTAAAGATCAACAAACGTCCTGTTTCCTTAAGTGATCCGAATCCACTGTGGATGAAACACCCGAACGAATGCACTGATGAAGATTATAAAGAATTTTATCGTAAAGTATTTATGGATTACAAGGAACCACTGTTCTGGATTCATCTGAACATGGACTACCCGTTCAACCTGAAAGGTATTCTGTACTTCCCGAAGATCAATACAGAGTATGATTCCATTGAAGGAACCATCAAATTATATAACAACCAGGTATTTATCGCGGACAACATCAAAGAGGTAATTCCGGAATTCCTGCTTCTTCTGAAGGGTGTGATTGATTGTCCGGATCTGCCGCTGAATGTTTCCAGAAGTGCACTTCAGAATGATGGATTTGTTCAGAAGATTTCTGAATATATTTCCAAGAAGGTCGCTGACAAGCTGACCGGTATGTGCAAGACGGATCGTGAGTCTTATGAGAAATACTGGGATGATATCAGCCCGTTCATCAAATTCGGCTGCATCAAAGACAGCAAATTTGCTGAGAAACTGCATGATTATATCCTCTTTAAAGATATCGACAACAAGTATCTGACACTGAAAGACTGTATCGAACAGAATAAGAAAGCAGACACAGAAGAAAAGACTGAGGATACAGAAAAAACAGAAGATACAGAGAAGAAGAACGAAAATAAAGAACCGGAAAAGACAACGATCTTCTATGTAACAGATGCTGTACAGCAGAGCCAGTATATCAACATGTTCAGAGAAGCCGGAAAGAATGCAGTGATCCTTTCTCATAACATTGATACGACATTTATTTCTCATCTGGAGCAGAAAGATCAGACGATCCAGTTCAAGAGAATTGATGCTGATGTAACGGAAGAACTGAAAGGAGAGGACGCAGCTGACGAAGAAACAGCAAAAACTCTGACAGAACTTTTCCGTAAGAGCCTTGGCATGGATAAGCTGGAAGTAAAGGTTGAGAATCTGAAAAATGAATCGGTTGCTGCTATGATGACACTTTCTGAAGAAAGTCGTCGTATGCAGGATATGATGAAGATGTACAATATGTACGGCATGGATCCGAGTATGTTTGGTGGTCAGGAGACACTGGTGCTGAATGTAAGTCATCCACTTGTTAAATATCTTGCTGAGAATCAGAAATCTGCTCATGCAGAAATGATTTGCCAGCAGCTTTATGATCTGGCAATGCTGAGTCATAAACAGCTTTCACCGGATGAAATGACAAAATTTGTACAGAGAAGCAATGAAATTCTGATGCTTCTTACAAAATAAAAACATCAGATATATGCGTAATTTATAAAAATAAGAAACATGTAAGCAAAGATTATTATAAAGTTCCCAAATACGGTTTCAGAGACGGTATTTGGGAACTTTTTTCGACAAAAAATCAATGCTTGACAACAAAAGGCAAATCGAATATGCTGATGCGTACATGGTATTAAAAACAAAGGTTTTTAGTTGAAAAAAGTAGGGTTCTCTCTGAAAATGTCGTTTTTTCTCGAACTTGAACGAGTTTGGTATGCAAAAGAAAAATAAAAAGATTTTGTCGTATAATAATGACAAAACAGGAAAAAGCGGAGGGAGAGCACATGAGAAAAGTATATAGATTGATCAGGCAGCTGGGTATGACTTCAAAATATAAAGGCTATTATTATGTGGCAGAAGCAGTGATGATGTCTATGGAGCTTCAGGATTATCCGATTAAGATTACAAAAGATATTTATCCACATCTGGCTAAGAAGTTCAAATCAACACCGGTCAATATAGAACATGATATTCGCACAGTGATCAACGTCTGCTGGACAGCAAATAAGGAAACAATGGATCGGATAGCCGGTTATCCACTGAGATACAGACCGACGAACAGTGAGTTCGTAGATATGCTGGCATATTATCTGGTGCAGACAGAGTATGAAGAGGAAGAAGAACAAAATCCCCTGATAGGCGATCCGCAATTTAAAGCCTGTCAAAATTTATCTGGCGGGATCTGAAATAATCAGTAATAAAGGAATCCCAGATAAATTCCGGTGATTTGTCCAGAAGAAAGCTGTCTGAGGAAATTCCGGATGTACAGAACAATTCATGGTTTTTGTACTGTAGATTCAGATTCAGCCCACGGATGGCAGGGTCAGTGATCACATCGGAAAATGCAGGAAGAATCTGCGTTAACTGAGAGGAATTTAACTGAAATGTAATTCGAAAATGCAGAGGCGGAAGCTTGCCTCGAATAATAGAGTAGCAATAAGATTTCAATTCTTTCCATGGACAGTAGAGAGCACTCTGAACGGAGGGCTGTTTACTGTCACTGTCAAAAAAATCTCTGTGGAGTGTCCCGTCAATCATAAAACTGCAAAAAGTTGTGATCGAAGCATCTACAAGAGAAAAATCGTCGAAAGTCTGGCCGATCAGAAGCTGATTCATAAAATTTTTAACGTCATTTATTTTGAGTACAAGCATTTTTTTACTCCCCTGAATTAATGTAGCTTCTATTATAAATCAGAAAGAAAAAAAAGAATAGAGTTTTTCGAAAAAGTCTTTTCAAACATGTGGCTATATGTTAATATAGATGTGGTATTCGATACTACATATTATGGAAAAGAGGACGATATATTTGAGCTATAAAATTGTTATAGATAGTTGTGGGGAATTACTTGATGAATGGAAGCAGGATCCACGCTTTGAGTCAGTCGCTTTGATATTGAGCGTAGATGGTGTAAATATTATAGATGATGAAACATTTGATCAGGCCGATTTTTTGAAAAGGGTTGCAGAGTGTCCGGAATGTCCAAAATCTGCATGTCCGTCACCAGAGCGTTATATGCGTGCATTTGACTGTGAGGCAGAACATGTATATGCAGTAACACTTTCGGCAGAGTTGAGCGGATCGTACAACAGTGCTGTCCTTGGCAAAAATCTTCTGCAGGAAGATCATCCGGACAGACAGATTCACATCTTTAATTCGAAATCTGCATCAGTAGGTCAGACTCTGATTGCAATGAAAATTCAGGAGTGTGAAGAAGCCGGTTTTCCATTTGATAAAGTCATTGAGACGGTTGAGGAATATATTGAACAGCAGCATACGTTCTTTGTATTGGACAATCTGGAGACACTTCGTAAAAACGGAAGACTCAGCAAGGTGAAAGCGCTTGTGGCAAGTGCACTCAAGATCAAACCGGTCATGGGATCTACAGAAGAAGGTGCAATCTGTCAGCTTGATCAGGCAAGAGGAATGAACAAAGCACTGGTTAAGATGGCACAGATAATCGTGGAGAAGACTGCTGACAGCGGACAGAAGACTCTTGCAATTTCTCATTGCAATTGCCATGAAAGAGCAATTTTGTTAAAGAATGCGCTGGAAGAGCGGATGCCGATGAAAAAGATTGTGATTCTGGATACCGCAGGTGTCAGCAGCATGTATGCGAATGATGGCGGTGTGATCGTAGCGGTGTGAAGATCCTGTGAACAACGACTGTATAAGCGGTAAAGATGCTTCACTTTTTAATGATAGTGTGATATAATGGCAAAAGCATGAGCTTATACAGCAAAGGAGATTCTTGATATGAGTCAGAAGAAAGTAGATGCCTATAAAGCAGAAAAAGCAAACCGTGAGAAAATTATGAAAAAGGAGAAACTGATCCTTACAGGAACAGTCGGAAAGCTGGAAAAGCAGATGCTGTCGCTGTCGCGTTTTCTGGATGAGGAAGA
>ENA-OWPL01002196-OWPL01002196.1-human-gut-metagenome-genome-assembly--contig:-NODE-2196-length-10242-cov-2.504957_pt1 | contig 10242 bp, 6 predicted proteins | sample MGYA00248263_ERZ651844 | MGnify/ENA primary metagenome ERZ651844 (study PRJEB26924, sample SAMEA4378256) | human gut metagenome | biome: human gut; feature: human-associated habitat; material: faeces... | reverse complement strand
TCATTTAGAGACTCGCACAGAGGGGTTATCTCTGCCATGATACGCTTTCTGTGCGCTAAGCGCATTTCATTCAGCTCTTTCATTAGGAATCCGTCTTTTTTCAATCCTTCGATAAGGGCTTTGCATTGTTCTTCATTATCGCCATAGCCTGATTCTATGAGTAGTTTTTTCATTGCGTTTTCATCATTGCCCTTGTTATACATCACCCCGAATGCCAGTTTTTGAAGCGTATTGTTTATCATGTCGTACTGTTTGACTTTTTCTTCGAATACGGCATCTTCTTCATAATAATATTTCGACCATTCTTGAAGCTCTGTAAAGGGTGTAAGCCCTTGGAACTTTCTGTTAGACTTGCAAGCGGCTTCATATTCTTCTTCTGTTTGCCACGGCAGCCCATACCTTTCGCGTACGGCATCTTCAGGCGATTGTAACACTTTACTTCCATTACTACAACTGCTTACTAAAACTATTACAAATAAGCCGATAATCGAATAGCAAAACTTTTTCATATTTACTCTTTTTTATTGGGTTATTAATTGTCTATTTTTACATGAATCGGCATGTCATGATCCATATCTTCATGTTCATAATCGCTATGTCCCCCATTGTCGCCAAAAAAAGTTATCCATATCCATAGAATAAAACCGATAACAGCACCTATAATCATGGTAGAAATGCCAAAGATTTCTTTTATGCCAAATATCCAAAATATCAACCAAAAGAAAAATGAGCCAACTCCACAAAATATGAGTATAGGAAGAACATATTCCTCGAATAAAACCCATAAATATATAGCCGCATGAAATAGAAGCCAAATTCCTAAGATAACGGCAATTCCAATAAAAATAATTTCCATAATAAAAGAGAATTGGGTCTTGCAGCTTCCTTGAGTACCCTTTAGTTTAAACCACGAAGCGTGGAACTGCAATATATGATATTCGGGAAGTCTAATAAAGACCAAAATGAAAAAAAGAGCTAAACAAGTGCAAATATAATCATTGATATACTGTATTTTATGTGGTATCAGATTCGGGAACGACTTTTTAATTTGTCTTAATCCGTTGCAGGTTTCTTCGGGATATATGGGAACATATACGGGAATTTGTTTACCTTTGCGGTGTGAATCAAAAAGCGATGCCGATGAAAGTTTCCGTCTATCTGAAAAAGTGCTCCCCAGAGACCTCGAACATCTGTTTCCGGGTCAGGGAGAAGAGCGTGGATATAAAGGTGGTCTCACCTCTTGATGTGCAGGACAAGTATTGGGATTCCGAAACCCTCAGCTACAGGCGCACGACGGCTGTCCCTGCCGCCGAACAGAAACGCCTGACCGGACAGATCGCCGCCATCATCGAGCGGGCGGAGAAGACCTTCTCGGACAAGGCGGACAGCAGGTGGATGAGGCAGGTCATCGAGGATGTGCTGTACCCGACCCGTGCCTTCGAGCGGAACCACCCGAACCTGCTCGCCCGTGTCCACGAGTATCTGGAAAAGTTCGACGGCGCGGAAAGGACCAAGGAACATATCATACGCTTCGAGCGCAGGATGTCGCGCTACCATGACTACCGTCGGGAAATACTGGGTGAGGCAGACTTCACCCTCTTCGTGGAGACCGTCACGCTGGAACAGATGAACGATTTTAGGGATTATGTCGTAAACGAGTACAAGCTGCGGCAGGAACACCCCGACTTCTATACTCCCCGCATGCTCATCAACCACAGGCTGAGGCCGCTTTCCGGCACGACCGTCATCAACACCATGAACCTTTTCTGTACTTTCCTGCACTGGTGCAAGAAGATGAAGTATTCCGACAACGAGGTCTATGCCCTCTACGGCTGCAAGGAACCGACCTACGGTGACCCGTTCTACCTCACATCGGAAGAAAGGAACATCCTGTATGACGCAGATCTGAACGACTGTCCGAAGCTAGCCGTCATACGGGACATCTTCGTGTTCCACTGCTATGTCGGCTGCCGCGTGGGCGACCTTTACAGACTCACGAGGGACAACATCAAGGACGGATTCCTGGAATACATGCCTCAGAAGACGAAGAAATGCCAGGCGAAGACCGTCAGGGTGCCGCTGCACGAGAAGGCACTGAAGATACTGGAACGCTACGATGCCAATGCCGACAGACTGTTCCCATTCAAGCAGATACACACCTACAACCTCGGCATACGGGAGCTGCTGAAACGCTGCGGCATAGACAGGACTGTAACCATCCTCGACACGCACGGCTACAACACCGTGCAGAAGCCCCTGTACGAAGTGGCCACCAGCCATACGGCACGCAAGACCTTCGTGGGCAACCTTTACAGGCAGGTGCCCGACCCAAACCTCATCGCCTCCATGTCGGGACACGTGGAGGGCAGCAGGGCGTTCAACCGCTACCGCACGATAGACGATGACATGAAGCGCAGGCTTGTGGACATGATAGACTAAGACAGAAAGGAGGACATACATATGAAAGTGACCGCATTCATCCGGAAGACCGCCGCCAAGAACAACATCACCGACCAGGCACGGGTCTATTTCCGTGTCCGGGACATCGGCGGCGTGGACATCAAGGCCGCGAGCGAGCTGTCCATCAACCCCAACCACTGGAGCCCGGAACGGCAGGGTTACAAGCCCCGCGTGGCCCTGGTGTCGGAGGAAAAGAAGATGAACTTCGACAAGGACGTGCAGCAGATCACCCATCTCATCACGAAAGAGTACCACCGGGGAGTGGACGGCAGCTGGCTCAAAAGCCTGATAGAGGAATACCACCATCCCGGCATCAACGCGAGGGGCGGCAACAAGGCCGACGAGTACCTGCTCTCGTACCAAATACGGAAATACGTCGAGGAGACACCGCTTGCGGATGAAAGCCGCAAGCATCATCTCGACAATCTCAACAAGGTGCTGCGCTACGAGCGTTTCCGCCACGAAGTGCTGCACCAGAGAGGCTTCCACTTGTGCATTGACACCATCACAGCGGACGACATCAGGGACTTCAAGCTGTGGATGCAGGAGGAACACAAGTACGTGGACATGTACCCCGTATTCTACCGGAATGAGGTACGCCGCAACGTCGAACAGAAGCGTTCCGAGAACAGCATGTCGAGCTCCCTCTACCGCATCCGCACCGTCATCAAGTGGTGCGTCAAGCGCGGGCTGACAAGGAACAATCCCTTTGACCAGTACCAGATTGCCCGGCCGATGTACGGCGACCCGTTCTACCTAACGCTCGAAGAGCGAGACAAGGTGTACTATGCCGACCTGAGCGGCATGGGGGCAACCTATCCGGTCTATCGTGACATCTTCATGTTCCAGTGCCTGATAGGGTGCCGCGTGAGCGACCTGAACAGGCTGACCAAGGCTAATATCGTGGACGGCTTCGTGGAGTACATCCCGCAGAAGACGAAGATGGAGCACGCGGGTACCGTGCGCGTGCCGCTCAACCGGAAGGCACTGGACATACTGGAACGCTACAAGGATCTGGAGAACGCCCTGCTCCCCCGGTTCTCGCACTTCGGCTACAACAAGAAGATAAAGGAGATACTCAAGTACGTGGGCATCGACCGCACGGTCATCGTCCTCGACCCGAAGACAAGGGAGGACGTGGCAAAACCCTTATACGAGGTGGCGACCACACATACCGCGCGCAAAACCTTCATCGGCAACCTGTACCGACAGGTCAAGGACCCGAACCTGATAGCCTCCATGTCGGGACATTCGGAAGGGAGCCGGGCTTTCGCGCGGTACCGCAAGATCGACGACGAGATGAAGAAGGAGCTGGTGAACCTTTTAGACTGATTGTCATATTCCTCTTTTATTATCTTATACCCCAAAAATCCTACGAATATGGACGGGCAGAAACAGACACACGAACAGTTCAAGGCGGACATCCTCCAGTGGAAAGACGCGCACAGGGAGGAATACCGCCGCTTCGCGAAAATGATGGCGGACGGGAACGAGATGCAGTACCTTGCCGTCTGCCGCGCCATCTTCAAGCAACTGCCCGGAATCAGGCGGGAATGGCAACAGTCATGGTGTGACGACAGCACGAACGGCTTCAGGAACATAGGCCTCCATTTCAAGGAGAACGCGGTGCCTGGGCAAATCGTCGAACTGTACAGGAAACAGAGGGAAGAAGATGCCGCCCCACTTCCGACCACATTCTGGGGCAGGATGAAATACATTTTCAGACAGAGTGTGAGAAAACACCGCGTAACCCTGTCCGCCCCTCTCGTGCTGAGCTGGCTGTACTACGGCAAAAGTTTCGAGGCGATGGTTGACATGGTCAGCAGGCAGGCGGGACATCCCAAGGCAGGGAACGCCGAAAGGATGGGCTGCTCCATTGTCGTCAAACAGATTATTGAAGTGTCCATAAAGAACGGTTTCCGAACGCAGGAGGACTGGGACAAACATTTCGCCATGAAAGACGCCATCGAGAAAGGCAGCATCGGCGAATGGGCTTTGCAGTCCTTAAAGGACGGGATGAGATTCAGTGATACCGAAGGCAGCCCGGCAGCAACGGAGTCCGTCAGCGGTACGGTGCCACAGGCGCAGCGGACGGCCGGAAAGAAGAAGATACAGGAGCGGCCGCTTGCGGATTATCTCAAGTGCGGAAACAGGGAGGAAGTCCTGCAATGCATCCGCCGTTTCGTCTCCATAAACACGAGCGCGGTCCACCAGGCACTGCCGTTCTATGTGCTGAAAGAACTGGGGCTGGTTACAGGCATGCACGCCGCCAAGGAGTGTAGCGTGGGGATGGCACTGCAATTCCCCGACCTGCCCTCGCTGAAAAGCGAGAGCGCCATACGGCAGGCGGTCGGCTTCCTGAAGACGGCAAAGCATATCATCAAGGACGGGAAAGACCAGATGGCTCCTCTTATCGAGAGTGATGAGAACAGGGAACTGTTCCGGTCACTGGTACAGGAAATCAAGGAAATCATCTCCGAAGATGTAACGGACACTGCCGCCGGATAAGACAAAATAAGCCGTATTATATGGTCACACTGTCTTAAATTGTCATGACAATTTAAGACAAGACATTATATATCAATTCGTTTCAATTCCCATGTACTTTTGCACCGTCAATCCTCTTCCCGGGGATAGGCGGTGTTTCTCTTTTACAAGCCATCGGAAGGGAGGCGTCAGGGAACTAATGCAGATGGTCATCACAAAATTCAAAACTTGATATTTATGATCACCATAGAAAGTCTGGTCGAACAGGGTGCGAACGTGAAACTGGAAGTCACGCCCGCCGACCTTAAGATGTTTGCCGAGTCCATCGTGCAGCGCACCATCATGGCGCAGCAGGAGGAACGGGATGCCGCCATGAAGCGTGAGGCGGAAGAGACATGGCTCAATACAAGACAAGTCCGTGAACTGCTCAATGTATGCGAGGGCACGCTCAACCTGTGGGCGAAGCGGGGCTACCTCGTGCCTGTCAAGGTGGGCAACAAGAACATGTACGCCAAGTCCGATGTTCGTCGCGTGCAGACGGGAGGGAAATCCAAGAGTGTGACATCCTATTGCAAGAAGAGAAATGGCTGACATGACACACACCCGACTTGAACTGTGCAACATGATCCGCATGGAGGCGGAACATACCGAAGACACCGGCTTCCCTCTGGAAGTGTTCCCGCAGACGGTTCAATCCGTCATCCTTGACATGGCCCGGTACGAGAACTACAAGACAGAGTTCATAGCGACTGCCATGATTTCGGCTGTATCTGCGGCATTGGGCGGCACCTACCGTATCCGCATCAAAGGCGAATGGCAGAGCAATGCCGCCCTCTATATCATCCTCGTGGGCAGGCCGGGACTGGGCAAGACACCGCCGCTGGAGGCGGCATACCGCCCCATACGGAAGCACGACTATGCCCTGTTCAAGGCGTATGAGTCGGAATTGGAGGTATGGAAAGCCGCCGGGGAAAACGGGAAGAAGCCCGTGCTGCGGCGTACCGTCGTGTCCGACTTCACCCCCGAATCACTCCTGCTGACGCACAACAACAATCCCCGTAGCGTGGTCATCCTCGTGGACGAGATCATGGGGATGTTCAACTCCGCCAACCGCTATACCAACGGACAGCTCATAGAGCAGCTGCTCACGGCATGGAGCGGCGGGGCTTTGGACGTGACAAGGGTGAGCAGTACGATACCTGTCCACATAGAACAGCCGTGCATCAATATCGTCGGAACCACACAGACCAAGCGTGTGCATGAACTGCTCACGAAAGGATTCGAGGATAACGGACTGCTTGACCGCTTCCTGTTCGTGTTGCCCAAGTCCTGGAAAATGTCAAAATGGACTGATTGGGATGATGGCGGGGAGGACAGAGCATCTCTGGCAGCGGCACGCTGGGAGCAGATACTTGGCAAGGTACTCGCCCTGGACTATGACACGGGAGAGGAAGAAAGGAGGCCCCATGTGCTGTCTATGGACAAGGAGGCAAAAGAGTATTTCTTCTCATGGTGGAACAGGAAAGTGGAACGCATCAACCGGATAGAGGACGACGCCGAGGTGGACAGCCGTGAGATGAAGCATCCGGCGCAGGTGGCACGGCTGGCCCTGCTCATGCAGGTGCTGCGGTATGCATCCGATGAGAGCCATCTGCAGTCTGTGGATATGGTATCGGTAAAAGCCGCTGTTCGGCTGAACGGTTATTTCGAGGACTCGTACCACCGCATCCGTTCATTCGTGGCAGAGGACATGTGCGAGGAACCGCCCAAGGTACTGCTGTCATTGCTGCCGGACACGTTCGACACGAAGACGGCCATCGCCACAGGCAAGGAACAGCAGAATGTCAGCGAGCGCACGGTAATGAACTACCTCAAGGAACTGTGCAGGAGCGGGCTGCTGCGTAAGGCCAAGGCCGGGCATTACGAGAAAGTCATATATGATAAATCTGGTAAATCTAATGAAAATGACAATGAACTGCCAACCAGAAACTGCAACGGATGACCCCTTGTTGCAACCTGCAGTCTTTGCAGTTTTGCAGTCTCGGAGTGCAGGAAAAGTAGAATTCCTGCAAGACTGCAAGAACTGCAAACTGCAAATGGAGGTTTTCACTTGCAGGAATCCACAAAAGAGAGCATCATGAACGGATACAGATTCCATCTACAGAAATACCGTCCGGGCAGCAAGACCGCCTGTCCGGAGTGCGGCAGGAAGTCCTGCTTTACCCGTTATATCGACGAGGCGGGAGAGATTTCCTTCCCTGACAACGTGGGCATCTGTGACCACATCAACAGTTGCGGCTACCACTATACCCCGAAGGAATATTTCCGGGACAACCCGACTGTCAAAGAAAAATTGAATGAGCAGGAAAGGAACGGCGGCACACTGATAGTTGCAAAAGCGTTGGCAAAGCCACAGCCCGAACAGGAGCCACAGATTTCCTTTCTACCCTCCGATTGGGTGGAGCAATCCATGCGCAGGTACGACATCAACCCCTTATACTGCTACTTCACTAAGGTGGCCGGCAAGGAGAATACGGACAGGTTGTTCCGTCTCTACAGGGTAGGCACGTCAAGGATGTGGGGCGGAGCAGCCGTATTCTGGCAGACAGACCGGGACGGCAATGTGCGTGCGGGCAAGATCATGGGCTATGACGCTGAAACGGGACACCGGGTTAAGGAGCCTTTCAACCAAGTCAGCTGGGTACATTCAGTAAGGAAGATACCGGACTTCAGGATGAAGCAGTGCCTGTTCGGTGAGCACCTGCTGTCGGACACTTTCGCCGCCATGTCCGCCAAGCCCGTAGCCGTTGTCGAGAGCGAGAAGACGGCACTTGTCGCCGCCCATTTCATCCCCGACTTCATCTGGCTAGCCACCGGAGGGATGCACGGGTGTTTCAACAGCGAGGCCATGCAGGTATTGTGCGGCCGGGAGGTTGTCCTCTTCCCCGACCTCAAGGCGACGGAAGAATGGAAGCAACGGCTACCGATGCTGGAATCCTTTTGCAGGCGTGCCACCTGCTCCGACATGCTGGAGAAGATTGCGACCGGTGCACAGCGTGAAGCCGGACTGGACATCGCCGACTTCCTGCTGATGGAGGACACGCCGCAGATGATTCTTGCGAGGATGATAGAACGCAACCCCGTACTGCAGACCTTCGGACTCGAATTGGTGGATGCAGGGAGAGCGGAATGACGAAAAGGTATCGGACAACTTGCTGTCCCAAGGGAAAGGGGTTGTAAAATCCCGTAGCTTATTAGGGCATTTTCACCGCCTCCGCTTCGCGTCCGGCAGTCAAAAAGCCCATAAGCCGAGGGGCACCCATCAGGCTCCCTGGTATGCCTCCGACTGTATGAAGGGATTTTACAACAGAAATGACAACCATAAAACGAACAGATATGAGCAATACACAATACGCGGTTTGCCACTTGCAGCGTGGCAGCGGTAATGACAGCGGAATGTCATGCCATATAGAAAGGAAGGATACCAAGGGAAAAATTTATGTGCCGGTCAATGCCAATGCGGACCGGACACATCTCAACCGTGAGTTGGTCAGGTTCCCCGAGGGAGTTTCCAATCGTACCGAGGCGATACAGCACCGTATCGACACGGCCGGGCTGCGCCGCAAGGTCGGTAAGAACCAGACAAAAGCCATCCGTATCATCCTGACCGGAACGCATGAGCAGATGATGAAGATTGCCAATGACGACAGACTGGACAACTGGATTGATGCCAATCTCAAATGGCTAAAGGGGACCTTCGGCGAAGAGAACCTTGTATCGTGCGTGCTGCACATGGACGAGAAGACGCCGCACCTGCACGCCACCATCGTTCCCATTGTAACCGGTGAGCGTATCCGCAGGAAGCGGGAAGGCGAAAAGAAATATGATACAAAGTCCGGTCCCCGTCTGTCAGCGGACGATGTGATGCGGCGCACACGGCTGCACGAATACCAGAACAGCTATGCCGAGGCCATGAAACCGTTCGGGTTACAGCGTGGGATTGTCGGCTCCACCGCCAAGCATCAGGCGAACTCGGAATACTACAGGCAGCAGGTAATCCAATATGAAGAGGATATAGCCAAGCTGCAGGCCGATGTGGAGAAGGCGCACGAGGGCAGGAACACCATCCTTGCGTGGTTCGGAAAGGGAGACCTTGCCAAGGCAAAGAAGGAACTGGCTGACAAGGACAGGCAGATTGCCGAACTTAATAGACAGATTAAGGCTCTTCAGGCAGAAAAGGCACGGTTGCAGGAGCGGCACAAATCAGGAATCGAAAAGCTGCGGAACGGCTACCAGAAAGAGATAGACGCAGCCATCCGCAGGGCGGAAACCGCCGAACGGCAGTCAGAAGAGAAAGATGCCGTCATAGACAGGCAGCGGAAGCAGATAAACCTGCTCGACCGTAAGGCAAACCCTCAGCGTTACAGCCTCTCATCCGGTGCCGAACTTGTCCGAATCGACGTGTCCAACTACCGGAATCCGTCGCTCCATATCTGGACACGGGTCGGCGAGGAGCTTTTTGAGGACACCAAATTCCAGATAGACTATGATGTGGCCCAAAGACACTTTAACGGCCTGCTCACGGACGAGGAGTTTGTCAACGCTGTATTCGATCCGCAGGAACAGGTAAATGGAAAACAGGCGGAATTGCTGGGCGCTGTTTTCACCCTTGCCGCCGGAGGACCGGCGGAGGTTCATGTTGGTACTGGGTCTGGTGGCTCATCGTCTGACCTTCCGTGGGGAGAACAGAAAAAAGGAAATAGAAGATAAAAGCTAATTCAAAATATATTACGGAAAAACTTTAGCATATAATTAATCATTACTTACTATACATACGCCCCATTATGGGAACGTGCCGTTTGAAGTGCCTAATAATTGGGTGTGGTGTACTTTGGGTGATTTAGCTTTTTACAAAAAAGGCCCATTTGGAAGTAGTCTCACAAAATCCATGTTTGTTCCACCAAGTGAGTCTACATATAAGGTGTATGAACAAAAAAATGCTATTCAAAAAGATAGTACACTTGGTTCATATTTTATAACGAAAGAGAAATTTGATTCATTGATAGGGTTTTCCGTTCAGCCATATGACATAATTGTCAGTTGTGCTGGAACTATCGGAGAAACATATGTATTGCCTCAAGATTGTCCAAAAGGAGTAATCAATCAAGCTTTAATGCTTATTCGGCTTTACTGTCATGAAATAGAGCGATTTTATCTTTTATACTTCGATTATATTCTTAAACCTTAATTCCGCAACACTATTATAAAATATTTTTTTTAAGTACCTGAGCAACA
>ENA-OWPL01002192-OWPL01002192.1-human-gut-metagenome-genome-assembly--contig:-NODE-2192-length-10253-cov-2.249559_pt1 | contig 10253 bp, 12 predicted proteins | sample MGYA00248263_ERZ651844 | MGnify/ENA primary metagenome ERZ651844 (study PRJEB26924, sample SAMEA4378256) | human gut metagenome | biome: human gut; feature: human-associated habitat; material: faeces... | reverse complement strand
TTTATTTTTTTCATTTGTATAATCACAAATAATATTTACTACCTTCTCATTTCCAATAGAACAGTCAAGACAAATATCATAGTTTTCTTTATCTCCCCATTTTTTGTTCGCAATTATTTCATAATACGAAGCTCTTGATTACAGCACTTATATATATAACTAAATATGATACTGATATTAAGAATCCTCCTAGTACATCACTTGTATAATGTACACCTAAATAAATTCTGCTTATTCCAATAGAACATATTAAAATACTTAATAATACTATAGAAATCCATTTTATGTATTTGTTTTTTACATATTTATAAATTAAATATATCAAATATCCATAAAAAGCCATACTTACCATAGAATGTCCTGATGGAAAACTATATCCTGTTTCTTCTATTATTCTGTATTCAGTTGGTCGTGGTCTTTGTACTATTCTTTTTAAAATTTGATTTATTGCTGTAATTATTACTAAATTTGAAATAATTGATATACCTATTTTTTTATTTTTAATTAGCACAAACAAAACTACTGTTAATATTATTATAAATATTGCTCCTCCAAAATTAGTAATAAATTTTGCTATTGGTGTTGCGAAATCTGATATTAAGAATGTTGATACTAATTTATATCCAACTATATCTCCATTCATTATCTCTTTATTAAATACATCTTCTGCTAATGCTAAAAATCCTATTAAACAAATAAATAATACAATCCATTTTAAATTTTTAACAATAAATTTTTTTAACTTTTCTTTCATCTTTTACCTCTTCTATTATTTTGATTCTTTATATTATTTGCACTCTTCTTAAAGTAGCTCTTATTCTTTCAAGTAGCTTTTCAACTTTTCAAATATCCTTTTAGGCATAAATTTGTAAATAATATTTTGTATAGTAAATATAGTTTTTGGTATTTTGTATGGTGTTCCTACAAGTATTATTGAATTTATTTTTTCTGGAAATTCTGTTATATAATCAATGGCTAATACTCCACCTAATGAAAGCCCTACTAGGTTTATTTTTTTCGTTAAAACTGTTACAATACTCAGCAAATGTTTTATACATATTGTCATAATTTACTTGATAATGCTTTACAATAGAAAATAGATTAAGTGTTTCTACATTTATTCCATTATTATTTAATTGATTTTTAACTTCATTCCAACTTTTTTCATCTTGTCCCATTCCGCGAACTAAAATATTTATCATTTTTGAATCTCCTCTGCTTATTGTAATTTATCTTTATATAATATTATTCATTTATAAATACTCTCACTGTTTCATACCAATACTTCTTTTTAGCATAACTACAATGCCCCTCATTTTCTAATATCAAAATTTTAGAATTTTCTATATTATTAGCAAGATATTTAGCTTCTGAAACAGGAATAATATCCCTAGTTCCTCCATTTACTACCAATGTTTTTACTTTAATAGCTTTTAATTCTGTTTCTTTTATTTCTTTTGCATCATCAATTAATTTCCAAAATTTATCTGCATTCTTTTTTCCTGGATACCAAATCATTTTATCAAAAAAATCTTTCCATTTTATATTAACTTTTCTTGCTGAACCACTGCATAGTACTAGTTTTGAAATAATACTAGAATGTTCTATTGCTAAACGTAAACCAACAGATGCACCTCCACTAAATCCTACTACCACAGGCTTATCTAGTCTTAATTTTTGTATCATTTCATAAATATCTTTAGCTGATTCCTCATAAGTCAATTCACAATCTTTGGTGCTCTTTCCGCAACATCTTCTATCCACGCAATATACTTTAAAATCTTGCTTAAATAAATTTACAATTGGCTTCATAAATAATTTCGTATGAACTGAATTTGGATTTAAAAGAATAACAGATTTTCCTTCTCCATAAACATCATAATTTAACTCAATTCCATTAACTAAAATTTTCAATATTTTTTACCTCCCATATAAATTATAATTTCTCACTCTGGCAAACTGAATTTTGGTGTGACTATACTTTATCATTTTGAGTTGTTTTTTGAATAACAAACACACCTGCAATAAACACACATAGAAAAAATATTACTACTCCCCAGAATATACCACCCGAAATATCTGGCTTATTATAAAGAATAAAATCTGGCAAATTCGCAACAGAATGAGCTATAATACATACCCATAAAGACTTAAACTTATAGAATATATAGCCAAAAATCAATGCCATTAGTGTCGCACCAATTACCAGTACAATTCCACCTGCCATGAAATGCATTAGTCCAAATAAGATAGAACTCACTATAATAGCTGTTACTGCATTTGTGGTCTTTTCAGCTCTTGTATAAACAATTCCTCTAAGTGCAATTTCCTCTGCAATAGGAGCTATTACTAATAAATTAGCAACCATCATTATAGTCCCAAACAGTGGAACTCTTTCGTTATAAAAATCAACTGATTTGGATATCATTATTGAGTTTTCCATAGGTATGTTATATGTACATAAAGCAAACAAGAATGAGAATGAAAATGCTATTACAGATGCTAAAACAACATTTTTAATTTTAAATCGATTAAGTTTCCATTCTTGCTTAACTTGCTTTTTGCGAAGCTTGAAAACTAGATACAGAACCCCCACAGTCAGTATACCCGAAATAACTGTCATTCCCAAAATATTATTGTATGCAAACTCCATAATCAAAGACTCTTCATTAAGACCATTCGCTACACCTATTGCCATAAATACTATAGATAACAGCATTTGTAAAATCATTGTTACTCCAAAATACAGAACAAAATAAGCAATTGCTTTCCATATACCTTTCATACTTTCAATCCTTTCATCTCTAAAATAATCTCATAATCGATTGTAACATACTGACATCAATCAAGAAAATTACTATTTATCACGTGCCTTATTATAGCAATTTTTGTCAATCTTTACAATAAAAATGCCAATATCCGTCAATCAAAAATATTCAACCATATAACTCTCCACACAAATTCTAGTGTGTTCCTGCGAATTTGCTCGAGCTAAATATATTACTAAGTAATATTTAAAAACATTCAAATAAAAAAATATATATCCAATAAAATTACATGACTTTTCCATAATATTCTACTTCAATTTTTGTTCCATCTGGATATAATTCACTTGATGTTTTTATATATTCAGTAAATCCATAATGATTATATATTTCTTTATTTATTAATTCTTTCGGCTCTACTCCTACAATTGCCTTTGTATATCCTTTTTCTTTTAAATCGTTAATCATATATTTAAATAATTTAGAAAAATAACCTTTCCCTCGATATTCCTTATTTGTCCTAAATCCAGATAAATATATTGCTCCATTTCCAACTAAATCTTTACTATTTTGTATTATGTTAGAAGCCAATATAGCAGTTGCTTCACATATTATTTTGCTATTTAATAATCCATAATATGGAATAATTTGACCTTTTTTAAATCTTTCAATATTCTCAAGTTTCCATATTTTCCAATTACTTTTATTATTGGATATACTTATTTCATAATCCCATTTAATGTTCATTTCATGTAAATTAGCTATCTTACAAATAAATCCATCTTTCATTTTACTTTTCTCCTTTACAATTTACTATTTATTTTCCAACCTCATATATAAAATTGGATAATGATTCCCTTGTTCATCTAAATCTGCTCTTTTATATACTTTAAAACCTAAATGTTCATAAAATGCTTTTGCATTTGGATTTTGTTCGTTAACTACTAATTCATTAACATTATAATTTTCTATTCCATAAGTTAATAATTGTTTTCCTAAGCCCTTTCCTCTCTCATTATTTTTAATAAACAACATCTCAAGTTTTGTACCTTCTATCCCCCTAAATGCAATAGGTATATCTTTTTCATTTTTTATAATTACTAAATGAGATACTTCTTTTAATGCTTGTGGCACATATTCTTTTATTTTATTTATTTCTTCATTTGATAAAAATAAGTGTGTTGCTTTTACAGAATCTTCCCAAACTTCTAATAATTCATTTATCAATGCTATTGTTCTATTATCTATTTCAATTATTGTCATGTTATATTCTCTCTATTTTAAGGATATTATATTTTTAATTAAATCTTCATACACTACTGGATTCAAATACTTCTTATTATTTTCGATATTATTTCTAATTTTACTTGCTGATATGTCATATTTTTTTCTTTCTAAATCTACAATAACATTTTTTATTTTTAAGTAATCAGCAACACATTTACCGTATTCTTCACTACTATAAAAATGAGTAAAATTTATATCTTTTACAATGTTTGATAAATACTCCATTTGAATGTCAACACTCTTTTTATCTAAACCATATTGTTTAGGACTATCAAAGGCTTTTAATATTTTTACATTTGGAAATTCATCTTTTATCCACTTAACTTTAGCTTCGATATCTATATTAAATTGTGGTGTATCATATACAATAACATAAAATTCATCCATATCTTTTAATGCTGTTTTTATTACATATTCATGTCCTTTATGAAATGGAGCAAACTTTCCAATTGTAAATCCTCTTTTTAGCATTGTTATTCCCTCTTTCAATGTAATTAATCCCCTTCATTAACTACTATAATATCTCTTTTTAAAGATTTTTCTTTAACTACTCCTGTTCCTAAAAATTCATTGTTAAAATAAATTTTATAAATTCCATCTGGACCATTATATTTTAATTTTACACCATTGAAAAACTTTTGAACTAATTCTTTATCTAAATTAATACATTTATTCTCTTTCAATAATTTTTCTAAAGATATAACTTTATTTTTTATCCAATTTTCATTATCCTTATTATTTTCAATATCATCAATTGTTACAGCCTCATTTATACTGAATTCTCCAACTCTTGTTCTTCTAAGCTCTTTCATATAACCAATGGTCCCTAGTTTTTCAGCAATATCTTCACATAATGATCTAATATATGTACCCTTAGAACATTCAACTTCAAATACAATAGTCTTATCCTTTTTACAAAAATCAATCAGCTTTATAGAATAAATTTCAATATTTCTTTTTGGAATATCAACTTCAATATTATTTCTAGCATATTCATATAGTTTCTTTCCTTTGACCTTTATTGCCGAATATATAGGAGGTGTTTGAACAAGATTTCCAACAAAACAATTTAATTTTTCAGATAAATATTCTTTATTAAAAATATTATCATCCACATCCTTTTCCTCAATTATATCTCCTTCAACATCAGCAGTACTAGTTTTAATTCCTAACTTTAAAGTAGCAATATAGCATTTATCGTGATTAATTAAGTATTTAGAAAACTTAGTACCTTTCCCCAAAAGTAAAGGTAACACTCCAGTAGCATTAGGATCTAAAGTTCCTGTGTGTCCAACTTTTACATTTAAAATTTTTTTTACTTTGTTAACAACGTCATTAGAAGTAAATTCCTTTGACTTGTCCACAATAATAATTCCATCCATAAAAAACTCCCTTAAAAATTTAAATTATTATAATTTACTGTATTTATAAAATATTTCAAAATAAAATTATAATCATAAAAAGGGCGAATTGAATTCGCCCAAATTATCTTTTATAAATATCTCTTAGCTTCAGCAATAACTCTTTGTTTAACAGATTCCAAATCATCATTAATAGAAAATCCAGCTGCCTTAGGATGACCTCCTCCTCCATACAATAAAGCTATTTCGTCAACATTAACTTTATCATTAGAGCGTAAAGAAACTTTTAATCCTTTTCCCTTAATTTCTCTAATAAATATAGAAACTTCAACACCTTCGATATCTCTACCTATGTCAACAATTCCTTCATGGTCTCCAGCAACAGCATTAAATTTTTCATAATCTTCTAAAGTTACATATGTATATGCAATTTTACCATCTTCAAAAAATTCAATTCTATTATTTGCAGCTCTTGTTAACTCAAAAGCAGATTTAGTTTTAACTTGAAGAACTTTTCTGTACGTATCTGAAACATTAACACCTTTTCTTAATAATCCAGCTACAAATTCAAATGTTTCAGCTGTTACACCTTGATATTTAAATCCACCTGTGTCTGTTATTATACCTACTAATAAACATGTTCCAATTTCTTTATTAATTTCCAATTTAAATGCACTAAGTGCAACAATCATAACTTCCGCACAGGCTGGTGCATCTGGATTAACAAAATTATAATCTCCAAACATATTATTAGTTCCATGATGATCAATAACAACTGTAGTAGTAGCATCTTCAAATTTCTTTGATAGACCATTTAACATATCAAATGAAGCACAATCAACAGCAATTGCTAAATCATAATTTTCAACATTACTTTCTTTTTTTATTTCACTTGAACCTGGTAAAAAATTAAATATTTTTGGGCATTCTGGAATTATAACATCAACATTATTTTTTCCGTATAGTTTTAGTGCATTATATAAAGCTAAACTTGTTCCAACAGCATCTCCATCAGGATTTTCATGTGTTAATATTACTATTGATTCTGCTTTATTTATTTCTTCAAATATTTTATCTAAAGTACTCATTATATCAATCCTTTCTGAAATTCAGGTGCATTGTTAGTAAGTGTCAGTGTTAACAATGTTGTTAATTAACTTTGTCCCCACTGACAGACTTATCTTTTACTTATATAAATTCTTATTATTGTTCACCTTTTATTTCTTTAAGTATATTATCGATTTTAGCACCATATTCCATTGAATCATCTAATTCAAAAATTAGCTCTGGTGTTATTCTTAAATTAACAGTTTTGGCTACTTGGCTTCTTATAAAACCTGCTGAATCTTTTAAACCTTGCATTGTTTTTTCTAGATTTTTAGAATTTAATACACTTACATAAACTTTAGCATATTTTAAATCAGGTGTTATTTTAGCTCTTGTAACACTTAATAATCCCGTAACATTTGGATTTTTAAGTTCGAAAGTCAAAACATGACTAATTTCTTTTTTAAGCTCTTCATTAATTCTATTTAGTCTAGTATCATTTTTTGCCATAAACTTATCTTCCTTTCGTTTTAATTATCTTTTAACTTCTTCCATTACAAAGAATTCAATTACATCATTTTCTTTTAAATCATTGTAATTTTCAATTTGACAACCACATTCAAATCCTTTTGTAACTTCTTTAACATCATCTTTAAATCTCTTTAAAGAAACTAATTTACCTTCGTGAATAACGACTGAATCACGAATTACTCTAACTCCCGCATTTCTTTCTATTTTTCCATCAGTAACAAAACATCCAGCAATTGTTCCAACTCCTGACACTTTAAATGTTTGTCTTACTAATGCATTACCAATTACTTTTTCTTCATAAATTGGATCTAATAGACCTTTCATAGCAGCTTCTACATCTTCTAAAGCTTTATAAATAACTGAATATTGTTTAATTTCAACACCTTCTTTTTCAGCAACTTCTTTTGCTGAACCAACAGGACGAACATTAAATGCTATAATTATTGCTTCTGCAGCCTTTGCAAGTTGAACATCAGATTCGTTTACAGCTCCAGCAACAGAATGTATAACTTTTACTTTAACTTCATCATTAGATAATTTTTCTAATGATTGTTTAATAGCTTCTGCAGAACCTTGAACATCTGCTTTTACAATTAAATTTAATTGTTTTAGATCTTCACTAGCCATTTTTTCAAATAGATTATTTAAAGTAACAACATTATTGTTATTTAAATGTTTTTCTCTTTCTTTTAGTTTTCTCTTTTCAATTAAATGTTTAGCCATTTTTTCATTTTTAACTTCATAGAAAGTATCTCCTGCTTCTGGTAAATCAGTTAATCCCATTATTTCAACAGGTGTTGATGGTCCAGCAGCTTTAACACTTTGACCTTTATCATTTTTCATTGCTCTTATTCTACCTATAGAAGTTCCAACAACAATTGTATCACCAACATTTAAAGTACCACGTTGTACAAGGACTGATGCGATTGGACCTTTAGATTTATCAAGTCTTGCTTCAATAACTGCACCTTTTGATTGTTTATTTGGGTTTGCTTTTAGCTCTTTCATATCTGCAACTAACAATACCATTTCAAGTAAATTATTAATGTTTAGACCTTTCTTTGCAGAGATAGGTACAAATATTGTATCTCCTCCCCATTCTTCAGAAACTAAATCATATTGCATTAAATCTTGTTTTATTTTTTCAATATTAGCATTTGGTAAATCAATTTTATTAACAGCAACAATAATTGGAATTTCGGCTGCTTTAGCGTGGTTTATAGCTTCTACAGTTTGAGGCATAACACCATCATCAGCTGCAACAACAAGGATTGCTATATCAGTAATTTGAGCACCTCTTGCTCTCATACTTGTAAATGCTTCGTGACCTGGTGTATCTAAGAATGTTATTTCTCTACCATTTACATTTACTTTGTATGCACCAATATGTTGTGTAATACCACCAGCTTCTCCTTCAATTACATTTGTTTTTCTAATAGTATCTAATAGTGATGTTTTACCATGATCAACGTGACCCATAACAACAACTACTGGTGGACGTGGTTTTAAGTCCTCTGCTTTATCTTCTGACTCATCAAATAAAACATCTTCTTCATTAACAACTTTCTTTTTATTTGCTGTTACTCCAAATTCTCCAGCAACTAAAAATGCTGTATCAAAATCTAATTCGTTGTTAATAGTAGCCATAATTCCAAGTCCCATTAATTTAGTAATAACTTCTCCACTTGTCTTTTTAAGCTCTGCTGCTAAATCCTTAACAGTAATAGTTTCTGGAATTGTAATTTCTGTTAATTGGAATATTTTTTGCTTACTTTTTTCTTTTTCATTTTTATTATTATTCTTTTTCTTATTTCTTTTTCCTCTATCATTACTTAAATCATAATAATCAAGCATTCCACCATCTTGCTCATCAAACATATGAGATAATCTATCAACTTGTTTTAAGTCCTTTAATTTACCATCATCAATTTCAGAAAATCTATCTTGTCTTCTTGATTTAGCTGGCTTTTTATTATTAGCTTTAGATTCCTCAAATTTGTTTTGTTTAGCTTTGTCAATAGATTTACTTGTATAATCTCTTTGAGATTCTTTCTCTACAATTTCAGTTGACATTATATTCTTAATGTTCTTATCAATTCCTTTTTCATCAAGAGGTCTATTACCATTTCTATTGTTGTTATTATTATATCTATTATTGTAACCACCATTATTATATCCATTATTATTTCTATTATTTTGTTGGTTGCCATTTCTATTATTAAATCTTCTATCACCATTGTTATTGTTGTATCTGTCATTGTTGTTATTACCATTATTATATCTATCGTTTTTATTATATCTGTTATTGCTATATCCATTGTTGTTTCTATTGTCATTGTTTCTATAATCACTATTATTTCTATTATTATATCTATTTTCTCTATTTTCGTTATTAAATTTATTATCTTCGTTATTACGTCTATTGTTCATATTATTTCTTCTATCGTAATTATTTTCGTTTTTACTAAATTCTTTTTTAACTGTTACATCCATATTCTTATTTTCAGCCTTTTCAGTTTTCTCCTTTATAATATTCTTCTCTCCTACATTTTTTTCATTAGCAATTTTTAATTCTTCTTGTTTTTGAGCTTCCATTTGTTTTTGTAATTCAGCCTTTTTTTGCTCTTCTGCTCTTTTTTGCTCTTCTAATAATCTTTGGGCCTCTTCAGCTTTTTTCTTTTCTTCTTCAGCTTTTCTTCTTTCCTCTTCTTCTTTCTTTTTATCTTTAATTCCAAATAACTCACTTACTGTAAGAGGTTTTTGTTGTTTATTTCTATAAACAATATTATAATTTTTATTTTTATTTCTTTCTACAAAACCAATATTGTTTTTATTCTCTTGCTTTTTGTTTGACTTTTCCTCAGGTTCAGCCTCAGAAACAATAACTTCTCTTCTAATGATTACTGGAGTTTCTTGTTGCTTTTTTTTATCTTTGCTAGAGTCTTTTTTATCATCTTTACTTTTGCTTTTTTCTTTACCTTGATTTTTGTCTTTGTCATTTTTCTTACTTTCTTTTTTATTAGCAAGGCTTTTTTCTATTTTTTCTGCTTGTTCATCTTCAATAGAACTTAAATGACTTTTGACATTAATTCCCAGTTCATTAGCCTTTTCTATTATTTCCTTACTGGTTAGACCTATCTTTTTAGCGATTTCATGAATTTTAATCTTAGCCAATAAATTTCACCCCCATAATATTAATTTTTGTCTATGATTTCATTTCTTAAAGAATTATAAATTGTATCATCTATCTTTCTTTCAAAAC
>ENA-OWPL01002190-OWPL01002190.1-human-gut-metagenome-genome-assembly--contig:-NODE-2190-length-10263-cov-9.251959_pt1 | contig 10263 bp, 9 predicted proteins | sample MGYA00248263_ERZ651844 | MGnify/ENA primary metagenome ERZ651844 (study PRJEB26924, sample SAMEA4378256) | human gut metagenome | biome: human gut; feature: human-associated habitat; material: faeces... | reverse complement strand
TACCGGCATGGCAACGGATACCGGCTGTTTTCAGTATGATAACGCCGGTCCGGAAACCCACCGTGCGGTGGCGGCATTGATGGAAATATGCCCCGATGTGCGGTATGCGTGGATCAACCGGAAAATGTTTGCAGTCAAGAGCTTTGGCAGATTGCAGCTGGATAAACTGCTGATCGATCATCTGGAATGTTATCTGGACGGCAAGTGTGTCCTGATCTGTGTGTCACAGGAATTCCTGAAAAAATTCCACGTGGACGAAGCAGAACTGGAAGGCATTGCCGGATTCCCGCTACAGGTAGAGGGTGCAGAGATCGGCATCACCATGAAAGAAAAAGAAGCCGGAAAATTCCGGATCTCCATGCGCTCGGCAGATCAGGTCAATGTATCTGCGATCTGTCAGCGGCTGGGCGGCGGCGGCCATGTAAAGGCTGCCGGCTGTCAGGTAGAGGGTACCGCAGATGAGGTACGCCGCATTTTGCTGGACGCAGTAAAGGAAGAATGGGGGAAGGCATGAGTCAGGAAACAATGCAGGGGGTTCTCTGCATGCAAAAACCCGCGGAGTTCACATCGTTTGATGTCATCGGCAAGCTGCGTGGCATTCTGCATATGCGGCGGCTGGGGCATACCGGAACGCTGGATCCTATGGCAACCGGTGTGCTGCCGGTGCTGGTGGGAAAGGCAGCCCGTGCCTGTGACATTCTGCCCGATCAATCGAAAATGTATCGTGCTACGGTACAGTTCGGCTGGGAAACCGACACCGAAGATGTCTGGGGCACCCGCACGGCTGTCTATCCGGAAATGCACGTGACAAAAGAGGCACTGGACGCAGTGCTCCCGCAGTTTGTGGGAGCAATCCAGCAGGTGCCGCCTATGTATTCCGCAGTTTCTGTGGAAGGAACACGTCTGTACGAACTGGCAAGACGGGGCGTTGTGATCGAACGTCCGGCACGGACAGTACAGGTGGATTCCATTGTGCTGGAAGCATGGGACGAAGACAAGCAGACCGCGGAACTGTCTGTTGCCTGCGGCAAGGGCACCTATATCCGCACACTGCTCTGCGACATCGGAAAAGCACTGGGCGGCGGTGCCGTGATGACGGCACTGTGCCGGACAAAGGCAAGCGGCTTTACGCTGGAACAGTGCTATACATTTGAGCAGGTGACGGAGTTTTGCCGGCGGGGAACGCTGGCGGAACATCTCATTCCCACAGACCGTCTGTTTACGTCACTGCCGGAGTTGCACCTGACAGAACAGCAGTCCACCCTGTACGGCAACGGTGTCAAGCTGGCATTGAGCCGTGTGGAGGGCGTTCTGCCGGAGCAGGATTTGTACCGCGTTTACGGTGCAGACGGCAGCTTCTTCGGAACTGCACAGGCAGACCGGAATGCGGACGAACTGCGTGTGGGAAAGAATCTGAAATAGAAAGGCGGAAACGTGCTTGAAAGGATTCCAACGCATCACTGCACCGCTGGCACAGAAAAGTGCCGTAGCACTGGGCTTTTTTGACGGTGTACATCTGGGGCACCGTGCCGTGCTTGGGGCAGCTGCCCGCTGTGCGGCAGAACAGGAACTGCTGGCGTGTGCATTTACTTTTGCGGCAGATTCCGTTCCGGTAAAACAAGGCGTGCCGCTGTCTTATCTCTATACAGATACCCAGAAAGCGGAATTGATGCAGGACTGCGGGATCCACGGGGTATACTGTCCGGCATTTTCGGAACTGTGCGGACTGGACGGCGAAGCGTTCTGCCGGCAGGTGCTGGTGGAACTGCTCCATGCACAGGAGGTATTCTGCGGCGGAGATTTCCGCTTTGGTGCAAAAGCAGCGTGGAATATCGACAGCCTGCGGGAATTCGGCAGCCAGTTCGGGTTCGGCGTGCATCAGGTCGCACCGGTGCTCTGCGGCGGAGAGAAAATTTCCTCCACCGCGATCCGGCAGGCGATCCGTGCCGGAAAGCCGGAACAGGCAGCGAATCTGCTGGGCGTGCCCTATCACGTTAGCGGCAGAGTTATCCACGGGGCAGCACTGGGGCGAACCAAGGCAGTCCCGACGATCAACATTCCCTTTGCGGCGGGACAGCTGGTACCGCGGTATGGCGTGTATGTTTCACGGACGCACACCCCGCAGGGCAGTTTTGATTCCATTACGGATATTGGAGTCAAGCCCACTGTCAGCGAAGCACAGCTGCCGGCGGCAGAAACGTTTCTGCTGCACTTTTCCGGTGACCTGTACGAACAGCCCTGTCGGGTGGAATTGCTGCATTTCCTGCGGGACGAGCAGAAATTCCCCGATGTGGACAGCCTGTACCGGCAGATCGCACAGGATCAGAAACAGTGTCAGGAATGGCTGAAACAACATGATCTGTGAGAACACAGAGATTATCATATGAAAGGAAGTACTAGCAATGTACAAAAGAGTGAGAACCAGATTTGCACCCAGCCCGACGGGCTATATGCACATCGGCAACCTGCGTACCGCATTGTTTGCCTATCTGATCGCCAAGAAACAGGACGGCGATTTTATTCTGCGGATCGAGGACACCGATCAGGAACGTTATGTAGAAGGTGCCGTTGATGTGATCTATGACACCCTGCGGGTTGCCGGTCTGAACTGGGACGAAGGTCCGGACATCGGCGGTCCGGTGGGACCGTATGTACAGTCGGAGCGTATGGGCATGTTCAAGTCCTACGCGGAAGAACTGGTGAAAACCGGTCACGCATATTACTGCTTCTGTGACAAGGAGCGTCTGGAAGAAGTGCGGAAAATTCAGGAAGCTTCTCACATTGCTCCCATGTATGACCGCCACTGCCGGAATCTCTCTCCGGAAGAAATTCAGGAAAAGCTGGACGCAGGTGTTCCCTACGTCATTCGCCAGAAGATGCCGCTGGAGGGAACTACCACATTCCACGACGACATCTACGGAGATGTGACAGTGGAGAACAGCACACTGGACGACCAGATCCTGATCAAGACCGACGGCATGCCGACCTACAACTTCGCCAACGTTGTGGACGACCACCTGATGGGCATCACCCATGTCATCCGCGGCAGCGAGTACCTGTCTTCCACCCCCAAATACAACCTGCTGTACCAGGCATTCGGCTGGGAGATCCCCACCTATATCCACTGCCCGCCGGTCATGAAGGACGCCCAGAACAAGCTGTCCAAGCGCAACGGCGATGCAAGCTATCAGGACCTGCGCGCCAAGGGCTACCTGAGCGCTGCCATCCTGAACTATATCTGCCTGCTGGGCTGGAGCCCCAGAGGCGAATACGCCGAGCAGGAGATCTTCTCCCTTGACGAGCTGCGCAAGGTCTGGAGCCCGGACGGCATCTCCAAGTCTCCGGCCATCTTCGACCCGCTCAAGCTGCGGGCCATCAACGCGGAGTATATCCGCCGCCTGAGCCCGGACGCATTCCTGGCTGCGGCGGAGCCCTGGATCGACCAGGCCGTCCACACCCCCATTGACAAGAAGCTGCTCTGCGCCAACCTGCAGCCCCGCTGCGAGGTGCTGGGCGAGATCCCCGCGCAGCTGGACTTCTTCGATGCGATGCCGGAGTACGACGTGAGCCTGTACACCAACAAGAAGCAGAAGACCACCCCGGAGTCCGCAAAGGAAGCGCTGGAAGCACTGCTGCCCGTGCTGAGTGATGCAGCTCTGGACTTCTCCGACCGCGACGCCGTCTTTGATGCCTGCAAGGCCAAGGCCGAAGAGCTGGGCAAGAAGAACGGCTGGCTGCTCTACCCGCTGGGCATCGCCCTGTCCGGCAGGCAGCGCACCCCCGGCGGCGGCACCGACCTTGCCTGCATGATGGGCCGCGAGACGACCCTTGCCCGCGTGAAAGCCGCCATCGAGAAGCTGAACGGCTGATCGTTCCGACCATTGGAAAACCGTTTCGGGAGGGATTTATATGATGTATCCGTTTATGACGCTGGACGATGACACCGAGATCGTCCACTCCGAAATGCTTCCGGACGGCCGCGTCAAGGTCTACATTGAAAAGCCGGATGCGAAAGATTGCTTTCACTCCGCTGTCTGCTATCTGCCGGATTATACCTGGGAGCAGATCAGCGGCTTTTCCCCTGCCGAGATCGACCGCTACCAGAAATTTCTGGAAACCACGGCACATCTTATTTTGCAGTTCTCCAAAGAGGGAGGCGTAGAGAATGCCGCAGGTTTTTAAGATCGGCTCTTATTGGGTCTATTTCTGGGCCAACGAAAATGAGCCTCTGGAACCGGTCCATGTGCATGTCTCGCAGGGTGCGCCCAGCAGCAATGCCACCAAGATCTGGATCACACGGGCGGGCAAATGCTATCTGTGCCACAACAATTCCGGCATTCCGCCCCGCATTTTGCGGAACATTATGGCGATCATCGAAGCCCGAAGTGAAGAAGTCCTTGCAAAATGGAAGAATTTCTTCGGTGAGGTGCGGTATTTCTGCTGATTTAACGTACTTCTCCGCACCCTCCCAAAAACCGCCCGGCGGCCGCGCTACAGTATATGCACAAGGCGCGGGAAACAGAACAACGCAAACGATCCCCGCCGGAAAGCGGGGATTTTTTTATGCACGATCTTCTCAGGCAGGATACCCTCCATCCCTTTGCGGCGGCGCTGCTGCCGCGCGCAGCTGTCCGCCCGGCCCTGCGGCAGGGTTCGGCTTTTCTGGCCGGGCTGCTCGGCGGCTGGGCGGTGCTGTATGGGGCGCTCATTCCCTTCGGGCTGGGGCTGACGCTCGGCTTTGCGGAGGACTGCTTCGCTGCCTGTGCGGCCGGGGCAGTGCTGGGGCTGCTGCTCCATGGGTTCGGGGCACTGTCGCTGGACAGCATCTGTCTGCTCTGCGCCATCGGGGCCGCTGTGGCGGCACGGTGGCTCTGGCCGGGCCGGTTCCGGCCCGCCCTGCTGGCGGGCTGCGGAGCCCTGGGGCTGGGGGCCGTCTGCTTTGCCTTCGGCCCCACCGGCGGCGGGGTAGACCTGCTGCTCACCTGCGGGGCGGACGCCCTGCTGGCGGGGGCGCTGGGCTTTGCCCTGCGGCGGTTCCCGCCCGAAACGCCCGGCGCGGGGATGCTGCTCGTCGGGGCCGCTGCCGCTGCGGCCCTGGGCGGGGTCGCACTGGGGCCGGTCTGCCTTGGCGTCGTGTTCTGCGCCGCGCTGGAAGCCGCCCTCTGCTGCCGGGGCCAAGGGAAAGCCGCCCTTGCCTGCTGTGCCGTGCTGGGTGCGGCCCTCTGCGGGGCGGATGCCTCCCTCGGCCCGGCGGCAGCCGGGCTCTCCTGCGCCAGTGCAGCGGCTGCTCTGCTGGCCCCCGGACGCCGGGTGGAAGCCTTTGCAGCCTATGCGGGCGGCTGTGTGACGGGGGTGCTCTGCGTCCAGCCGCCCGGCAGTGCCTTTGGCTTTGCCTTCAGCGCCGGGGCGGGGCTGGGGCTGGCCGCGCTGCTGCCCGGCGGCTGGCTGGCTCCGGTTCCCGCAGACGAACCGGACGCACCGGAGGAGCGGCCCCGTTTTTCGGCGGCGGCCACCCGGCTGGAAGCGGTGGCTGAAAGCCTGTCCTCCCTCGCGGAGACCGTCAACGAGGTCTACGACGCCCTGCCCCACCGGTGCGAGACCTTCCGCTGGGTCATCGACAACGCCCATGATGCGCTCTGCTTCAACTGCGGGCGGCGGGAGAGCTGCTGGAAACAGGAATACACCGCGACGCTGGACGGCATGAACGCCCTGCGGCCCATTCTGGAACGGAACGGCCATCTGGAGACCGGCGACCTTTCGGCCCAGCTGGGACGCTGCATCCACCCGGCGGCGCTCTGCGCAGCGGTGAACAAAGCCTTTGCGCTCTACCGCAGCCGGAAGGAGACCCGCGTCCACGCCGAGGCCATGCGCACAGCCCTGACGGAGCAGTACAGCGCCGTGGCCGATGCGCTGGGGGTGCTGAGCGAACAGCTGGGCCGCCCCGGCACACCGGAGCCCTATAAATCCGGGCGGGTGGCCGACTTTTTTGCCAGTCTCGGTACCCCGCCGCTGGAATCTGCCGTCACGCTGGACGACCTGGGCCGGACGCGGGCCGCTGTCACCCTGCCCCGCACCCGGTTCTCTGCCCCGGAGCTGGCCGCACTGGCACAGGAGGTCGGGCGGCTCTGCCGCCGCACCTTCGACCCGCCCCAGGTGCTCTCCTGCAAGGGGATGACGACCCTGCTCTTCTGCGAAAAGCCCGCTCTGCGGGCCGTCTTCGGGTCTGCCGGGAGCGCCGCGCGGGGCAGCATCTCCGGCGATGCGGTCCAGCAGTTCTGCAGCCCCACCGCCGCGCAGATGATCCTCTGCGACGGCATGGGCACCGGACGCCCGGCCGCTGTGGACGGCAACCTGGCCGCAGAATTGACGGCCCGTCTGCTCAAGGCAGGCTTCACCGCCGAGCTGGCCGCACGGCTGGTCAACGTAGCACTGGCCCTCAAGAGCGATGAGGAGAGCGGCGCGACCCTCGACCTCATCAGCGTGGACCTCTATACCGGCACGGCACGGCTGTTCAAGGCCGGGGCCGCACCGGGTTTTCTGGTCCACGGCGGGCGGGCACGGCCTGTGGGGGATGCCAGCCTGCCCATCGGCATCCTGGGCGGGGTGAACGGGCAGAGCCGGGTGGTGCATCTGGCGGCGGGCGATTACGCCGTGCTGGTATCGGACGGCCTGCTCGTGGACGGCACCGGCTGGGTGCTCAAGCAGCTGGAGCTCTCTGCTACCGCAGCCGACCCGCCCGAAGTGCTGGCCAAAACGCTGGTGGAAACGGCCCGCGCCCGCGCCGAGGCGACCGGCCGACCCGACGACATCACCGCAGCCGTGCTCCGGCTGGAAGCCTGCGGGCGTTGATTTATTCACAAATAGGGACTATAATAACACTATCTTTTTTGTAGGAGGTCCCTTTCTATGCTGCACCTTACCGTTGCGCAGGACGGAAGCGGCGATTACGCTTCGGTGTCCGAGGCTGTGCTGGCCGTACCTTATGAACTGGAAGCCGAGATCGTCATCGGGCCCGGCGTCTACCGGGAAAAGCTGGTCTGCGAAAAGCGCTGCATCACCCTGCGGGGTGCCGGTGCCGACCAGACCATCCTCGTCTGGGCCGACGGCGGCAAGCTGCCCCACCCAGACGGGCGGCCCACCCACACCTTCCGCAGCTACACGGCCTTCTTCAGCGGGGAGAGCCTCACCGTGGAGGACCTGACCATCGCCAACGATGCCGGGCCGGGCAGTCTGGTGGGCCAGGCCATCGCAGCCTATGTGGACAGCGCGCGGGCTGTGTTCCGCCGGGTGAAGCTGCTGGGCAATCAGGACACCCTGTTCTGCGCCCCGCTGCCCGAAAAAGAGCGGGAGAAGGCCGGTTTCCTCGGCCCCCGCACCTTTGCGCCCCGGCGGGCCTCCGCGCAGTATTACCAGAACTGTGAGATCGCGGGCGACATCGACTTCATCTTCGGCGGGGCAGACGCCCTGTTCGAGCAGTGCACTCTGCGCACCGTGAACAACCACATCCCCCGCAGCTTCGTCACGGCACCGTCCGGCCCGGCGGACGGGCTGGGCTTTGTCTTCTGGGACTGCGATCTCGTCTCGGACTGCCCGGCCGGGACGGTCTATCTGGGCCGGCCCTGGCGCCCCACCGGCAAGACCACCGTGCTGGACTGCCGCCTCGGTGCCCACATCGCCCCCGACGGTTTCTCGCCCTGGAACGACCGCACCGACACCGGCCTTGCCTCCTTTGCGGAGAAGGGCAGTTCCGGCGCAGGGGCTGCGCCCCGCCCGGCCTGGGTGAACGAACCCTCCGCCGCCGATGCGGCCGCACTGCTGGCCCGTGCCCGGAAGCGCTGCCGCCCGGAAGTTTAAGAAAAAAGGAACGTCACGATGAAAAAGCTCCCCAACGCCGTCAAATGGCTCATCATTCTGGCCGTGCTGGCCCTCATGGGCTGGATGCTGGTCCAGGTCAACGACCGCGCCTCCCGTGTCAAGATGCCCGACCCGGACAACAGCCTGGGCATCTACCGTTCTGCCGACTCATAACAAAAAATCCTGCGCTTTTGCGCAGGATTTTTTTGTTACTCTGAAGTCATGATGAACCAGAACGTCGTCCCTTTGCCCACGGTGCTCTGCACACCGAAGCGGAAGCCGTGCTGCTGGAAAATGGCTTTTGTGATGGACAGGCCCAGGCCCGTGCCCTGCTTGCCCGCATCGGAGCGGGAGCGGTAGTAGCGGTCAAAGATATAGGGCAGGTCCTCCGCGGCGATGCCGGGGCCGTAATCCTCGACCTCGATCCGGACGCCTTCGGCAGATGGTGCGGCCCGCAGCACGAAGATGCCGTCCGCTCCCATGTGGTGCATCGCGTTGCCCAGCAGGTTGTGCAGCGCCCGCTGCATCATGTTGGGGTCGGCGTAGACGGGCAGTTCCTCGTCCGGCAGCTCCAGTTTCAGCTGCCAGCCGTTCTGGGCACAGACGGCGTCGTACCGTTCGCTGACCTCGTCGCAGAGCTGGCCCATATCGAAATGGACTTTCTCGCATTTTTCCGCGCCGCTCGTCACCTTGCTCAGTTCCATGACGCTGGAGACCAGAGCCGTCAGGCGGTCGGCCTCGTCCACGATGATGTTCATCTGCTCGTCGCGGTGAGCCTTGTCGTCGCCGGTGATGTCGCGCACTGTTTCGGCGTAGCCCTTGATAAGGGTGAGCGGGGTGCGCAGGTCGTGGGAGACATTGGCCAGCAGGTCCCGCTGCATCTGGGAGGCCCGCTGGACTTCCTTCGCCATGTGGTTGAAATCCTCGGCCAGGTCGCCAAGCTCATCGTTCCGGCCCGTTTCCACATGGACGGCATAATCGCCCTGGGCCACCTGCCGCGCCGCACCGGAGAGCTGACGCAGCGGCTTTGTAAACCACTCGCTGAACATCCACGCCGCGCTCATTGAGAAGGCAAAGATGAGCGCCGCCGCCAGCGGCAGCACGGTGCTCATCACCTCGCCCGCCTCGGACACGTGCATCAGGGTGGTGCTCACCAGCACCGTATAGGCCCCATCGGCGGTCATCCGGCCCACGACCAGCTGGTTGTAGGCCGACGGCTTGGCCGCCGGGAGCACACGGGCGAAGGCCCCGTTCTCGCGGCAGTACTGCCGCACCTGCCGGGCGGTGGAATAAGCGATGTCGTCATCCAGCGTATCGGGGAACGACTTCTGGTGCAGGCTGCAATAGGAGAGGTTCTCGTATTTTTTGATGGTGCGGAGCGTTGCGTCCGAAATGTCCACGCAAAAGCTGCTCAGTTCCCCGTTGGAATAGATGTCGCTGCCCAGCTGGCTGAAGAAGTCGTCGTTCGTCACCTTGATGCCGCCGAACGCCCAGTACGAGAGGATCTCCCCCTTTGCGATGGCGTCGTCCATCTCGGCCACGATCATCTCGGCCTCTGCCGTCAGCTGCTTCTGGATGTGTTTGGTGTACAGTGGCTCCAGCAGCTGGGTGCTCAGGAACCAGAACAACCCCAGCAGCAGCAGGCAGATCAGGCACAAGAACCACATCATCTGCCCGCGGATGCCGATGGAACGCCGCTTTTTTCCCAGTTGCCGCATCAACTGCGCTCCTCCGTTTTATCGTGCCGCATCGGGGTCGAACTTGTAGCCGATGCCCCAGACCGTGGCGATGTAGCCCCGGCACTTGCCCAGGTGGCCGCGCAGCATCTTGACGTGGGTGTCCACCGTGCGGTCCTCGCCGAAGTAATCGTAGTTCCACACCTTCTGCAAGATCTTTTCGCGGCTGAGGGCGATGCCCTTGTTCGATGCCAGGAAGACCAGCAGGTCGAACTCCTTGGGCGTCAGGCTCACTTCTTCGCCCGCCACGCGGACGGTGTGGCTGGCCGTGTCGATGGTCAGGTCGCCGAAGGTCATGGTGCCGTCGGAAGCCTCGCTCCGGGGCATGGTGCGGTTGAGCACGGCCCGGACGCGGGCCACCAGCTCACGCGGGGAGAAGGGCTTGACCACATAGTCGTCCGCGCCGCCCTCCAGGCCCGCCAGTTTATCGTATTCCTCGCCGCGTGCGGTCAGGATGATGACCGGCGTGTTGATGTGGCGGGTGCGCATCTCCCGCAGGCAGGTCATGCCGTCCATGAACGGCATCATCACATCCAAGATCACCAGATCGTATCCGCCGCCGCTCAGCAGCGAAAGCGCCGCCGAGCCGTCGCCTGCCTCCTCGCAGACATAGCCCGCATATTGCAGATGCTCCCGGATCAGTTCCCGGATGCGGGGTTCATCATCAACGATC
>ENA-OWPL01002186-OWPL01002186.1-human-gut-metagenome-genome-assembly--contig:-NODE-2186-length-10281-cov-14.850088_pt1 | contig 10281 bp, 10 predicted proteins | sample MGYA00248263_ERZ651844 | MGnify/ENA primary metagenome ERZ651844 (study PRJEB26924, sample SAMEA4378256) | human gut metagenome | biome: human gut; feature: human-associated habitat; material: faeces... | reverse complement strand
TTGTTGTTGTGGTGCACCTCCAGGGACTCGAACCCTGGGCCCACTGATTAAGAGAAACCAACGTGCAACAATCGTCGATTTCGACAATTACGCAGCTTCGTTATTTTTATCGTTTTATCGCAAATTTGTGTTTTGCATCCGCTGCATTCTTTGCACCTGTTGTTCCCTCTTGCATCCGTTATCCAGCCGTTCCGGTGTGCAAAAAGTGTGCAAAAATGTGCAGAGCCAAAATCAACCCCTTAAAACAGGTATCGGATTTTTATGCAAAGCCGGGAAATCGGTCGGGTTCGAGCCCAAAATGGCAGCTGCAATCTAGCCTGTTCAGACCGAGCATCAAATGTACATTCACAACTATGATTCATGGCAGGGATTTGGACAACTGCGATCTCTTATAAATCCAAAGCAGCTCTTTCTATGTGGACTTTTCTGGGTGGAAATACCCAGAGGGTTCACTTTTTTTATTTTATCGACAGCGCCTCCATCCGGGCTATACTGCTGTTTTGACATCTATTTGGCAGCAAAACCCTGAAGGATCACGACTCGTTATAAAGCGTGACGGATTTCAGACAAAAGCGCACAAGGCTTGAACAAAGCCGTAAGATCACTTTCTGGAGCGACAAAGACTTATACAATCTTTGTTTCGATTGCAGGACCCTTTTCCCCTCTTAATACTTTTAGCGGTATTATGGCCTTGCAAGAAAGAAATGAGGTGAACAATTATGAGCATTACAAATGCGGCGAGAAGATTTGAACAGAGATTTGACGCAAAAGCGGAGCGCTTTATTTGGCATCATCCGCTACTTGGCTCCATCTCCATCTTTGTTGGAATGCCATTACTGGTTTTGGCGTGTGTCTGTATCAGTACGATCGTTATCGCCTTTCCTATGGCATGGCTTTTGGGTTGGTCGTAATCTTTATTTCATCTTTAAACACACAAAAGATCACTAATGCCATTTTTAGAGGAAAGGTTTTATGATATTGGGGACAGCAAAAAAGGAGGATGAATCTTATGCAAATGCTAATTGCACTCATAGGTGTATGTGCGGCAGCAATGCTGCTGTGGTATGTCTATATTTTAATGAAGGGAGATGATCAGGCATGAGCACCATGATTCAGTATGTTTTATACCTTGCCATTCTGGTCGTTTTGGCAATTCCGCTGGGCGCATACATAAAAAACGTCATGAGCGGCGAGAAAACTTTTTTGTCCAAAGTTCTGACACCGTGCGAAAACCTGATTTACAAGGTTACGCGTGTAGACAGAGAAGAACAGATGACATGGAAAAAATATGCGGTAAGTGTAATGATTTTTTCCGGTATCGGGCTTGTTTTTCTGTTCCTGCTTCAACTTCTGCAGGGAGTTCTTCCCGGAAACCCGCAGAATCTTTCCGGTGTGAAATGGGATTTGGCATTTAACACTTCTGCAAGTTTCATTACCAATACAAACTGGCAGGCATATTCCGGTGAATCCACATTGAGTTATCTCACTCAGGCTTTAGGTCTGACTGTTCAGAACTTTGTTTCCGCAGCTACAGGTATCGCCGTTCTATTTGCATTGATCCGTGGCTTTATCAAGGTGAAATCCTCCGGGTTGGGAAGCTTTTGGGTGGACTTGACCCGCATCGTGGTTCACATCCTACTCCCGCTGAATCTGGTCATTTCTCTGTTGCTGGTAGGCGGCGGCGTGATCCAGAACCTGAAAAGTGCAGAAACAGTATCCCTTGTAGAACCGATTGCCGTCAGTGCAGAAGGCGAAATCCTTGAGGATGCGGTAATTGACTTAGACACCGAAACCGTCACTGTAGATGGCGAAATCGTTTCGAATGCACAGATCGTCACCGAGCAGTTCGTACCGATGGGTCCTGCGGCCAGCCAGGTCGCAATCAAACAGACCGGCACCAACGGCGGCGGTTATATGGGCGTCAACTCCGCACATCCTTTGGAAAATCCCAATGCCTTTACCAATCTGATCGAAATGATTTCCATTCTACTGATTCCGGCGGCACTGTGTTTCACATTCGGTTCTGCGGTAAATAACAAGAAGCAGGGTGTTGCGATCTTTATGGCAATGTTTCTCTGCCTGGTTGTTGCCTTGAGCTGCATCGCCGTTACTGAACAGGTTGGCACCCCCCAGCTTGCACAAAACGGCGCAGTCAATATGTCAATGGCCGAACAGGCAGGCGGCAATATGGAGGGCAAGGAGACTCGCTTCGGCATTGCAGGGTCCTCTACATGGGCAGCTTTCACCACAGCAGCCTCCAACGGCGCTGTAAACTCCATGCATGACAGCTACACGCCTCTTGGCGGCATGGTGACTATGCTGCTGATGCAGCTCGGCGAGGTCGTTTTTGGCGGCGTGGGCTGCGGCCTTTACGGTATGCTTGCTTTTGCTATTCTGACGGTGTTCATTGCCGGTCTGATGGTAGGCCGTACACCGGAATTCCTTGGCAAGAAAATTGAGCCTTATGAAATGAAATGGTCGGTACTGGTTTGCCTTGCAACACCCATTGCAATTCTGGTCGGCAGCGGCCTTGCCGCTGTAGTACCCTCTGTCATGGATAGCCTGCATAACGGCGGTGCCCACGGTTTCTCTGAGATGCTGTACACCTACTCATCCTGTGGCGGCAATAATGGCTCTGCCTTTGCCGGTTTTAATGCGAATACCGTATTTCTGAATGTAAGTCTGGGACTGGTGATGCTCTTTGCCCGGTTCCTGCCTATCATCGGCACACTTGCAATCGCAGGCAGCCTGGCTGGGAAAAAGAAAATTGCCACGACTGCGGGCACCTTATCTACCACAAATGGAATGTTTGTTTTCCTGCTGATCGTTGTGGTATTGCTGATCGGTGCGCTGAGCTTCTTCCCGGCGCTTGCTCTTGGTCCACTTGCTGAGTTCTTTGGAAGCATTGCGTAACGGAGGGTTACAGATATGAGTACAAAACAGAAAACTGCTTTTGCCGACCGGAAAATGCTCGGCAGGGCAATTAAAGATTCTTTTGTGAAATTGAGCCCGAAAACACAGGCAAAAAATCCGGTCATGTTTCTGGTTTTTGTGGCTGCGATCTTGACCAGCATTCTTTGGGTGGTGTCCCTGTTCGGCTTAAAAGACGCTCCAAGCGGATATACGCTGGCGATTGCAGTGATTCTTTGGTTTACCGTGCTATTTGCCAATTTTGCCGAGGCCATTGCAGAAGGCCGAGGCAAGGCACAGGCTGATTCTCTCCGGGCATCCCGTAAGGACGTGGACGCACATAAAATTCCCTCTGTCTCGGAGAAGGACAGCGTGACCGTGGTTCCCTCCGCCCTGCTGAAAAAAGGGGAACTGGTGATCGTCAAAGCCGGAGAGCAGATTCCGGCAGACGGCGAAGTCATAGAAGGTGCGGCATCTGTGGATGAAAGCGCCATCACCGGCGAATCCGCTCCTGTAATTCGTGAGGCAGGCGGCGACCGCAGCGCTGTAACCGGCGGCACCACTGTACTGTCGGACTGGATCGTTGTCAGAGTGACCAACGAAGCCGGAGAAAGCTTTCTGGACAAGATGATTGCGATGGTAGAAGGTGCTGCCCGGAAGAAGACGCCCAACGAAATTGCTTTGCAGATTTTTCTGGTAGCCTTGTCCATTATCTTTATCTTGGTGACAGTCTCTCTCTACACTTATTCCATTTTTTCTGCAAAGCTGGCGGGAATTGAGAATCCCACCTCTGTAACAACTTTAGTAGCGCTGCTGGTGTGCCTTGCGCCTACTACCATTGGTGCCTTGCTTTCCGCCATCGGTATTGCCGGTATGTCCCGACTGAACCAGGCAAATGTTCTGGCCATGAGTGGTCGTGCCATTGAAGCCGCCGGTGATGTAGACATTCTGATGCTTGACAAAACCGGAACCATCACTCTGGGCAATCGACAGGCATCGGAGTTCATTCCGGTAGATGGTGTAGATATTCAGGAACTGGCAGACGCCGCTCAGCTTTCTTCTTTGGCAGACGAGACCCCTGAGGGCAGAAGCGTTGTCGTGCTGGCCAAGGAACAGTTTGGAATTCGTGGCAGAAGCCTTCAGGACAAGAATATGCACTTTGTCCCATTTACTGCCGTGACTCGTATGAGCGGCGTCGACTTTGACGGCAACGAAATCCGAAAAGGCGCAGCAGATGCCATGCAGAGTTATGTGACCCATGCAGGCGGAATGTATTCTCCGGACTGTGATCGAGTTTCAAGTCTATTGCGTCCAAGGGCGGCACACCTCTGGTCGTAGCTAAGAACCACAAGATCCTCGGCGTTATCTATTTGAAGGATATTATCAAGCAGGGTGTGAAGGAGAAATTTGCAGATCTGCGGAAAATGGGCATCAAGACCATTATGATCACCGGCGACAATCCGATTACTGCTTCGGCCATTGCTGCCGAGGCCGGTGTGGATGACTTCCTTGCGGAAGCAACGCCGGAGGGAAAGCTGGCAATGATTCGTGATTTTCAGGCCAAGGGTCATTTGGTCGCCATGACAGGCGACGGCACCAACGACGCTCCGGCTTTGGCACAAGCAGATGTTGCAGTTGCCATGAACAGCGGCACACAAGCAGCAAAAGAAGCAGGTAACATGGTGGATCTGGACTCTTCACCCACAAAACTGATCGACATTGTTCGCATCGGCAAACAGCTTTTGATGACACGAGGCAGCCTGACTACCTTCTCCATTGCCAACGATGTGGCAAAATACTTTGCCATTATTCCGGCGCTGTTTATGGGACTTTATCCGGGACTGTCTGCTCTGAATATTATGGGGCTGCATTCCCCGCAAAGCGCTGTCCTCTCTGCGATTATTTATAATGCACTCATCATTATTGCGCTCATTCCGTTGGCGCTGAAAGGTGTGAAATACCGTGAGGTCTCTGCCGGAAAGCTGCTGTCACGGAACCTGCTGGTTTATGGTCTGGGCGGTCTGGCGGCTCCCTTTATCTTTGTGAAACTGATCGATGTTCTGCTGGTGTTTACCGGCCTGGTATAAGGGGGAGACAAAATATGAATGCGATAACAAAGAAAACAATCTCGTATTTTGAAGGAATTCTTGGAATGACCTTAGCCGTCCTATGTGTGATTACGCTGCGTTTCGCCATATGGGAACCGGAATTGCTTCAGAAAATTTTTCTCACCATCTTCGGATAAGGGGGTATATATTATGAAAACAATGAAAAGTGTACTGCCAAAGGCAGGTATGATCTTTTTAATCTTTACGCTGCTGTGCGGCGTAATCTATACGGGTGTTGTCACAGGAATCGCTCAGCTTATTTTCCCGGATAATGCAAACGGAAGCATCATTGAAGTAGACGGGAAAAAATATGGCTGTGAATTACTTGGGCAGCAATATACAGATGAAGCCCATATGTGGGGGCGCATTATGAATATTGATGTTTCAACCTATACGGATGAAAACGGAAAGGCACTGATGTACGCCGCTCCCTCCAACCTCTCTCCGGCAAGCGAGGAGTATGCACAGCTCGTGGCAGAGCGGGTAGAAAAGCTCCGGGCTGCCGATCCGGACATGGACGAAACGGCCATTCCGGTGGACCTGGTTACTTGTTCCGGCAGTGGGCTTGATCCCCATATTTCCCCGGCAGCAGCGGAATATCAGGTAGCGCGCATTGCAAAGGCAAATGATATGACCGAGGATGAAGTGCGTGAGATCATCCAAAACTGCACCGACGGACGATTCCTTGGCATCTTTGGCGAAGAGACCGTCAATGTGCTGGAAGTCAATCTGATGCTGGACGGTATTCTGGAGGGGTGAAATGAACATAGCTAAAATCATGATTCCCAAAATCTCCACTGTATTTCTTTATGAAAAGGATACGATTCGTCAGGGATTGGAACGGTTTATGGTACATGGCTATACCGCTGTCCCGGTACTGAATGATCAGGAACAGTATATTGGAAGCGTGACGGAGGGAGATTTCCTCCGCCACCTTCTTGCTTGCCAGACAACAGACTTGAAAGTACAGGAGGGATACCGACTTGGCAGCATTGTTCGCAGAGATTTTTGCCCTGCGTTACAAATAGATGCAGATTCCGAGCAGGTTGTAACTGCAATGCTGAATCAGAATTTTGTCCCCATCGTTGATGGCCGGAATGCTCTATGCGGGATTCTGACAAGGAAACGGCTGATTGAATTTCTGGCACAAGCTCGTGATAAAAAAGAATAAGTCCTGCATCTTTAGACGATTTTAATGCAGATACGCATTCTCTTTTACCTTCTTTACTCCCTTTGATTTATAATTAAGGGCACATAAAGGGGTATAAAGGAGGATTGCAGTTATGGGAGTAGTACTGTTAAATCGGATGCATTGTTTACTTCTACCTCAGCAGTTTGTGTAACCGGACTCATTATACATGATACGGCAACATACTGGTCGGCCTTCGGCCAGTTTGTTATTTTACTGCTGATTCAGATTGGAGGCATGGGGGTTATTACCATAGCCGCATCCTTTGCAATGATTTCCGGTCGGAAGATTTCTTTGATAGGAGGGTTAAAATGGAACTGCCAAGACAAGATCCGGATCAGCTTCTTCATGCGATCCGTAACGATGCATCCACTAAGAAAAGCGGAAAACTCAAAATCTTTTTCGGTTATGCCGCAGGTGTCGGAAAGACCTATGCCATGCTTCAGGCGGCTCATCAGGCTAAGGAGCGTGGCATCGATGTGGTTGCTGGATACATAGAACCCCATGCCCGACCCCAGACGATGGCACTTCTGGACGGCTTGGAGCAGCTTCCTGTGAAACAAGTTGCTTACGAAGGAATGATCCTTCGTGAATTTGATCTTGATGCTGCGCTCAAGCGAAATCCCCAGCTCATACTGGTGGATGAGTTGGCCCATACCAACGCCGAAAGCAGTCGGCACACGAAGCGGTATCAGGATATTCAGGAACTGCTAAATACTGGAATTGATGTCTATACGACTGTAAATGTCCAACATATCGAGAGTCTCAACGATACAGTGGCCTCTATCACCGGAATTCTTGTGCGGGAGCGCATTCCGGATTCCACCTTTGATCAAGCAGATCAGGTAGAACTGGTGGATATTGAGCCTGCGGAGTTGCTGGAACGACTGGCAAGTGGAAATGTGTACCGGGAAGATCAGGCGCAGCGGGCAACAGTTAATTTTTTCACGCTGGAAAATCTCACCGCATTGCGGGAAATCGCCCTCCGTCGGTGCGCTGACCGGGTGAACTTGCTGACGGAAAGCGCCAGAGTACAGAGCCGAGGCGATTACCATACAGACGAGCGCATTCTGGCATGTCTTTCCTCGTCGCCATCCAACGCAAAAATCATTCGGACTGCTGCAAGGATGGCAAGAGCCTTTCGGGGAACATTTACCGCTCTTTATGTGGAAACGCCAAATACAGCGGCGATGAGTGACGATGATAAAAAGCGTTTGCAGGATAATAAGCGTCTGGCCCAGCAACTTGGCGCTACGATTGAGACAAGTTATGGCGATGACGTGCCTTATCAGATTGCGGAATTTGCCCGTCTTTCCGGCATCTCAAAAATCGTAATTGGACGAAGTACCATTGCACGAAAGAATATTTTCAGCAAGCCCACCTTGACGGAACGCCTGATTTCCAGCGCACCGAATCTGGATATTCATGTGATACCGGATGCCAGCACAGGAACCAGCTATCAGGAAAAAAAGCGTAAGGCGCAGGCAGATGCGATGCCCCTGCGTGATGTTCTGAAAAGTATAGTCGTATTGCTGGTAGCTACACTGATTGGCTGTGGCTTTGACGCTTTTGGGTTCACGGAGAGTAATATTATCGCAGTTTACATATTAGGCGTACTTGTGGCCGCTGTAATCACAACCAACCGACTGTGCGGGATTCTGACCTCGGTTGTCAGTGTGCTGGTTTTCAATTTCTTTTTTACCACTCCGAGACTGACATTCCATTTTGACGATCCGAACTATATTGTTACCTTTACCATTATGTTTATAGTAACACTGCTTTCCGGATCTCTCGCTACCCGGCTGAAAGAAAATGCGAAACAATCTGCCCATACAGCTTACCGTACAAAGATTCTTTTTGAAACCAACCAGCTTCTGCAAAAAGAGCAGGATGAGAATGCGGTAATCACCGCTACGGCAGGGCAGCTCATGAAGCTGCTGAAAAAAGATATTGTCGTCTACCTGTCTGATGGTAAAGAACTTGCCACCCCTAACGTTTTTCGTGCTGTTAATAGCATTCAGGAAGATTTAATTTCTGAGAACGAGAAAGCAGTCGCCGATTGGGTCTTCCGAAACAATAAACACGCCGGTGCCACAACAGATACATTATCCAGTGCAAAGTGTTTATACCTTGCGATTCGGGTCAACCAGCATGTATATGGAGTGGCTGGTATTGCGGTGAACGGTATTCCGCTGGACTCTTTCGAAAACAGCGTACTCCTCTCCATTCTGGGCGAGTGCGCTTTGGCACTTGAAAACATCAAAAACGCCAAAGAGAAAGAGGAAGCGGCAGTTCTGGCGCAAAATGAACAGCTTCGTGCTAACCTGCTGCGAGCAATCTCTCATGATCTTCGAACCCCTTTGACAGCGATCTCCGGCAGCGCAGACAATTTGCTTGCAAATTATAAAAAGATGGATGATGCATTGCGGGAGCAGACCTTTACCGATATTTATGACGATTCCATGTGGCTGATTAATCTCGTTGAAAACCTGTTGGCAGTCACACGAATTGAGGGCGGACAGGTCAATCTAACTCGGAGTATCGAACTCATGGATGAGGTCGTTTCTGAAGCACTGAAGCACATCAACAGAAAGAGTAAAGAACACACCATTCGTGTGACCAGCGGGAATGACTTTATCCTTGCCCACATTGATGCGAAGCTGATCGTTCAGGTGATTATCAATTTGGTTGACAACGCCATCAAATATACCCCTGTCGGTTCAGTAATTGAAATACATACCGATCAAAAAGAGCAATGGGTCACGGTTTCCGTTTCCGACAACGGCCCTGGGATTCCCGATGAGCAGAAACCCCGTATTTTCGATATGTTTTATAGTGGGGCCAATAAAGTGGTCGACAGCCGCAGAAGCCTTGGATTGGGGCTGTCCCTCTGTAAGTCCATTGTGACCGCCCACGGCGGCACGATTTCCGTATCAGACAATCAGCCAAATGGCACTGTGTTCACATTTACATTACCCGCCGGGGAGGTGGAACTTCATGAATAAACCTTTGATATTAGTGGTTGAGGATGACCCATCTGTACAAAATCTCATTACAACCACATTGAAAACAAATGATTATCGTTATGTGGTAGCGCCCAATGGCTCGGCAGCCATTATGGAGGCCACATCGCACAATCCTGAAATCATCTTGCTGGATTTGGGCTTGCCGGATATGGATGGCGTTCAAGTCATTCAAACGGTACGCTCCTGGTCCAATACCCCCATCATTGTAATTAGCGCCAGAAGTGAAGACAATGACAAGATTCATGCATTGGATGCCGGAGCTGACGATTATCTGACAAAACCTTTTTCTGTTGAAGAATTATTGGCCCGACTCAGGGTGACGCAGCGCAGACTCGCCCTGATGACGACGGAAATGGTAACCTCCAGTTCTGTATTTGTGAATGGTAACCTGAAAGTGGATTATGCTGGAGGATGCGCTTATCTGGGAGAGGACGAACTGCACCTGACACCCATTGAGTATAAGTTGTTGTGCCTACTGTCCAAGAATGTTGGCAAGGTACTGACCCATACCTTTCTCACACAAAATATCTGGGGCCGCAGTTGGGATAACGATGTGGCTTCTCTGCGGGTATTTATGGCAACACTGCGGAAAAAGCTGGAGCCAACAGAGGAGTCCCCGCAATACATCCAAACACATATTGGTGTGGGCTACCGTATGATAAAAGTAGAATAATACTATGCGGTCGGCCAGTGTTCACAGATGCATCAGATGTTCAACATACCGAATTGAAGCTCATGCCGAATCACCGTTTGAATTTGCGGTCGCTGCGAACCTTTCTGACCGTGGATGACGAAACGTTTGAACGCTTGCAGAAACGGTTTGAGAGTATGGTACGATAACCTGTTTCTGATTTAAAAAACTTGTCAAGAGGGCTGGCACCGTCCAGTCCTCTCTCTTTTTGCCAAAGTTCCCCTTTCTTTTTCTTGCAAGCTGCCAAAAGTGACGTGTTTTCAAAAGTTCGCGTTTGCGAAGCGCAGCGGAGCAATGAAAGCCCCAGTGGGGCTTTTAAGCGACAGAACGGTCTTGCGCAGCAAGATGGAGGGGCCT
>ENA-OWPL01002180-OWPL01002180.1-human-gut-metagenome-genome-assembly--contig:-NODE-2180-length-10301-cov-2.511126_pt1 | contig 10301 bp, 10 predicted proteins | sample MGYA00248263_ERZ651844 | MGnify/ENA primary metagenome ERZ651844 (study PRJEB26924, sample SAMEA4378256) | human gut metagenome | biome: human gut; feature: human-associated habitat; material: faeces... | reverse complement strand
GGCAAAACTGGCGGCATTTGATATGGACGGCACCCTGCTGATGCCGGACCATCGTCTTGGAGAAAAGACGCTTTCCGCGCTGAAACGGCTGCGTGAGCGCGATATCACCTTGACCTTCGCCACCGGCCGCCATGTACTGGAGATGCACCATGTGATTGGCGAATTTTCCCTTGATGCATTTCTGATCACCGGCAACGGGACGCGCATCCATTCGCTGGAAGGGGAGGAGCTTTATCGCCAGGATCTCGCTCCCGAAGCGGCGGAAGCGGTGCTGCACGGCAAATGGGATACCCAGGCCAGCATGCACGTCTTTAACGATGGCGGCTGGTTCACCGGCCAGGCAAGGCCTGAATTGTTGCAAGCGCATGTATTCAGCGGCTTTCACTATCAACTGTGCGATCTAAAGCGTATGTCGGCGCAGCATGTCACCAAGATCTGTTTCTGCGGCGATCATGACGATTTGCGCCGTCTGCGGATCCAGCTGAATGAGACGCTGGGCGATCGCGCATTTCTCTGCTTCTCGGCAATGGACTGTTTGGAGGTGCTGCCGGTTGGCTGCAATAAAGGCGCGGCGCTGGCGGTGCTCAGCCAGCATTTAGGCTTCACCCTGCAGGAGTGCATGGCCTTCGGCGATGCGATGAACGACCGCGAGATGCTGGGCAGCGTTGGGCGGGGGTTCATCATGGGCAACGCGATGCCGCAGCTGAAAGCCGAGCTGCCGCATCTGCCGGTAATTGGCGACTGCCGGAATCAGGCTGTCTCCCATTTTTTAACTCATTGGCTGGATAATCCTGATCTTCCTTATTCCCCCGAATAGAGAGACCCTTCCAGCAAGCCAGATAGGCTTCTATCTGGCTTTTTTTATCGCCTTTCGACCAGACCGGCGATCTCCGCCTGCCAGGGCGCAATATCGCCGATATTGTCCGCCACCCACTGCGGGTTGTAATAGCTTTCCAGGTAACGCTCGCCGCTGTCGCACAGGAGTGTCACTATCGAGCCGGTGCGACCTTCCTCGCGCATCCGCGTGGCCAGCTGCAATACGCCCCACATATTGGTGCCGGTCGAGGCGCCGACCTTGCGCCCAAGCTGCGTTTCCAGCCACAGGGCGGTGGCTACGCTCGCCGCATCCGGCACGCGCAGCATCTCATCGACAACGTCGGGAATAAACGACGGCTCGACGCGCGGCCGTCCGATGCCTTCAATTTTGCTGCCGACCGGGCTGCGCAGGCTGGCGTCGCGGGTCTGCCAGTAATCGAGGAACACCGAATTCTGCGGATCAACGACCATCAGCTGCGTCTCGTAGCCCTGGCTGCGAATATAGCGGCCAATGGTCGCTGAGGTGCCGCCGGTGCCGGCGCTCATGACGACCCATGACGGCTGCGGGTGCGGCTCATGGCTCATCTGGCGGAAAATACTGTCGGCGATATTGTTGTTGCCGCGCCAGTCGGTGGCCCGCTCGGCGAAGGTAAACTGATCCATATAATGGCCATTCAGCTCGCGGGCCAGCGTTTCGGAAGCCGCGTAGATTTCGCCGGCGCTCTGCACAAAATGACAGCGTCCGCCGTAGAACTCGATCTGTTCGATTTTGCGCTTGGCGGTGCAGGAGGGCATCACAGCGATAAACGGCAGCCCCAGCAGGCGGGCGAAATAGGCCTCCGAAACGGCGGTTGACCCTGAGGAGGACTCTATAATTGGCGTGCCTTCTTTGATCCAGCCGTTGCACAAGCCATAGAGAAACAGCGACCGCGCCAGGCGATGCTTCAGGCTGCCGGTGGGGTGGGTGCTTTCATCTTTCAGATACAGGTGGATGCCCGGAAAAGCGGGCAGCGGCAGACGGATCAGGTGCGTGTCGGCGGAGCGCTAATAGTCAGCGTTGATTTCGCTAATGGCATGTTTAACCCAGGCGCTATTCATCGTGATTTCCTGTTTGTCATTTTGTGCCTAGCTTAGCGGAAAGCGCAGGAAAAATTGTTGCCATTTAACCTGTGGATTACCATTATGAGAGCAAAATTTTCTCTGAGGATGCCCAATGCTAGATAAAATTGACCGTAAGCTGCTGGCGCTACTGCAGGAAGATTGCACCCTCTCTTTGCAGGCGCTGGCCGATGCCGTTAATCTGACCACCACGCCCTGCTGGAAACGCCTGAAACGGCTCGAAGACGAGGGCATTCTCCGCGGGCGCGTCGCCCTGTTGGACGCGGAAAAGGTGGGGCTGGGGCTGACGGCGTTCGTCCTGATCAAGACTCAGCATCATAGCAGCGACTGGTACTGTCAGTTCGTGAGCGAAGTGACGCAGATGGCGGAAGTGCTCGGCTTCTGGCGGATGGCGGGGGAGTATGACTACCTGCTACGGGTGCAGGTGGCTGATATGAAACGCTATGACGACTTTTATAAACGTTTAGTGAACAGTGTGCCTGGTCTGTCGGATGTCACTTCGAGTTTTGCCATGGAACAGATAAAATATACCACCGCCTTGCCTGTCGAATAACGGTATTGTGCCGTAACCCATTACAAAATCAGGATTTTATTGCTTGCGATTATTTGCTCAACTCAGCTGGTACTTCCGCCGGGAGTGGCGCCGCTATCTTGGCGCAATTGCCCTGCTGGTCATTATTGCCGTCCTGCAGCTTATTCCACCGAAGGTGGTGGGCATTGTGGTCGACGGCGTGACGCAACAGCATTACACCGCGGAGAAGGTGTGGATGTGGATCGGCGCGCTGGTGCTGATCGCGGTGATGGTCTACCTGCTGCGCTATGTCTGGCGCGTGCTGTTGTTCGGTGCTTCTTACCAGTTGGCGGTTGAGCTGCGGGAAGATTTTTACCGGCAACTGAGCCGCCAGCATCCGGCGTTCTATTTGCGCCATCGCACCGGGGATCTTATCGCCCGCGCCACCAATGACGTGGACCGGGTGGTGTTTGCCGCTGGCGAAGGAGTATTAACCCTGGTGGATTCCCTGGTGATGGGCTGTGCGGTATTGATTGTGATGTCGACGCAGATTAGCTGGCAGCTTACTCTGCTGGCGCTGCTGCCGATGCCGCTGATGGCCCTGGCGATCAAACGCAACGGCGATGCGCTTCACGAACGTTTTCGCGTTGCTCAGGCGGCCTTTTCCAGCCTCAACGATCGCACGCAGGAGAGCCTGACCAGCATCCGCATGATTAAGGCGTTTGGGCTGGAGGATCGCCAGTCGGCGCAGTTTGCTGCCGATGCTGCCGATACCGGCGCGAAAAACATGCGCGTGGCGCGCATTGACGCCCGCTTCGACCCCACCATCTATATCGCCATCGGGGCCGCTAACCTGCTGGCCATCGGCGGCGGCAGCTGGATGGTGATCCACGGCAGCCTGACCCTGGGCCAGCTGACCAGCTTCGTGATGTATCTTGGCCTGATGATCTGGCCGATGCTGGCGCTGGCGTGGATGTTTAACATCGTGGAGCGCGGTAGCGCGGCTTATGGTCGTATCCGCACGATGCTTGAAGAGGCGCCGGCGGTGGATGACGGTGCCGGCAGGCCGCGGCGTCCTGCAGGTTGCTATTCGCGATTTCATCTATCCGCAGGCGAGCAAACCTTCGCTGGAGCAGGTAAATTTTACTCTCCAGCCGGGGCAAATGCTGGGCATCTGCGGGCCGACGGGCGCCGGCAAAAGCACCATTCTGGCGCTGCTGCAGCGCCATTTTGACGTCACTCACGGCGAGATCCGCTTTCACGATCTGCCGCTGCCGATTCTGCAGCTCGACAGCTGGCGCGCCCGGTTGGCGGTGGTCAATCAGACGCCATTTTTATTCTCCGATACCGTCGCCAATAATATCGCGCTGGGAAAACCGGACGCGACGCAGGCGCAGATTGAGCGGGTTGCACAACTGGCCAGCGTGCATGACGACATTCTGCGTCTGCCTCAGGGCTACGAGACCGAAGTGGGCGAGCGCGGCGTGATGCTCTCCGGCGGCCAGAAACAGCGCATCTCGATTGCTCGCGCCCTGCTGCTGGAGGCCGAAATTTTGATCCTCGACGATGCCTTATCGGCGGTGGATGGCCGCACCGAGCACCAGATCCTGCATAACCTGCGCCAGTGGGGGGAGGGGCGGACGGTCATTATCAGCGCCCACCGCCTGTCGGCGCTCACCGAGGCCAGTGAAATTTTGGTACTGCAGCATGGGCATATTGCCCAGCGCGGCCGCCACGAGGCGCTGGCCGTGCAGCCCGGCTGGTACCGCGACATGTATCGATATCAGCAGCTGGAGGCCGCGCTCGACGAGGTTCCGCAGACGCAAGAGGAGGCCCTGGATGCGTAGCTTTACCGAACTCTGGCCGACGCTTAAACGCCTGCTGGCCTATGGTTCACCGTGGCGCAAGCCGTTGGCCATCGCGGTGGCGATGATGTGGATTGCGGCGGCGGCGGAAGTGAGCGGCCCGCTGCTTATCAGCTATTTCATCGACAACATGGTGGCGAAACATACGCTGCCGCTGAAGCTGGTGGCCGGCCTGGCGGTAGCCTATATCGGCCTGCAGCTGCTGGCGGCGCTCCTGCACTATAACCAGTCGCTGCTGTTTAACCGCGCCGCGGTCGGCGTCGTCCAGCAGTTGCGCAGCGACGTGATGGATGCCGCCCTGCATCAGCCGCTCAGCGAGTTTGATACCCAGCCGGTTGGGCAGCTTATCTCACGGGTAACCAACGATACGGAAGTCATTCGCGATCTGTACGTGACGGTGGTGGCTACGGTACTGCGCAGCGCAGCGCTGATCGGCGCGATGCTGGTGGCGATGTTTAGCCTCGACTGGCGGATGGCGCTGGTGGCGATCGCGATTTTCCCGGCGGTGCTGATCGTGATGATTATCTATCAGCGCTATAGCACGCCGATCGTGCGGCGGGTGCGCGCCTGGCTTGCCGACATCAACGATGGCTTCAACGAAGTGATCAACGGCATGGGCGTCATCCAGCAGTTCCGCCAGCAGGCGCGCTTTGGCGAACGGATGCGCGAGGCCAGCTATGCCCACTATCTGGCGCGGATGCAGACGCTGCGCCTGGACGGTTTTCTGCTGCGCCCGCTGCTGAGCCTTTTTTCCTCGCTGGTGCTGTGCGGGCTGCTGATGCTGTTCGGCTTTAGCGCGGTGGGCACGATCGAGGTTGGGGTCCTGTACGCGTTTATCAGCTATCTTGGACGCCTTAACGAGCCGCTTATCGAGCTGACCACCCAGCAGTCGATGCTGCAGCAGGCGGTGGTCGCCGGCGAGCGCGTTTTCGAGCTGATGGATCGCCCGCGCCAGGCGTGGGGTACGGATGACGCGCCGCTGAGCAGCGGTCGGGTGGAAATTGACCATCTCTCCTTTGCTTACCGGGGGGACCGTCTGGTTCTCCAGGATATCACGCTGGATATTCCCTCCCGCAGCTTCGTGGCGCTGGTCGGACATACCGGCAGCGGAAAAAGTACCCTCGCCAGTCTGATGATGGGCTATTACCCGTTAACCCACGGCGAGATCCGCATCGATGGTCGACCGCTCGCATCCCTCAGCCACAGCGCGTTGCGTCGGGGCATCGCGATGGTGCAACAGGATCCCGTAGTGCTGGCGGATACCTTCTACGCCAACGTCGCGCTGGGCCGGGACATCAGTGAGGCGCAGGTTTGGGAAGCGCTGGAGGCGGTGCAGCTGGCGGCGGTGGCGCGCAGCATGAGCGATGGGCTGTACACCCAACTGGGCGAGCAGGGCAATAATCTCTCCGTCGGGCAGAAGCAGCTGCTGGCGCTGGCTCGCGTGCTGGTGGACACCCCGCAGGTACTGATTCTGGATGAGGCGACGGCAAACATCGACTCCGGTACCGAGCAGGCGATCCAGCAGGCGCTTGCGAAGGTCCGCCAGCATACCACCCTCGTGGTTATTGCCCATCGGCTGTCGACCATTGTGGAGGCCGATACCATCCTGGTTCTGCATCGAGGTCAGGCTGTCGAGCGGGGCACCCATCAGCAGCTGCTGGCGGCGAAAGGCCGCTACTGGCAGATGTATCAGCTGCAGCTGGCCGGCGAAGAGCTGGCGGCCAGCGCCAGAGAGGAGTCGCTCAGCGCCTGATGCACCACCAGCAGGCAGGGAACGCTGGGCGGCCTGCCATGGTGCAAAAACGTTACATCAAATGCACCGTTGTGGTGCATTTTTGCGCGCCAGGCGCCGTTGCGCAGGATATTGCCTGACCTGTCCCCTGTTTTTTGCCATCAAAGGGCCGCTTTGCGGCCTTTTTTCATTTCTGGCATAGCCCTTGCTTTATATCCATCGTGTTAGCTGCGGCCATTACCGAATACTGACTGGAGGGGACTTATGAAGCTGGTTACCGTGGTAATCAAACCATTCAAACTGGAAGACGTGCGTGAAGCTTTGTCTTCCATCGGCATTCAGGGCCTTACGGTCACTGAAGTCAAAGGATTTGGCCGTCAGAAAGGTCACGCGGAGCTCTACCGCGGCGCCGAGTATAGCGTCAACTTTCTGCCAAAAGTGAAGATTGATGTGGCGATTGCCGACGATCAGCTGGATGAAGTCATCGATGTCATCAGCAAAGCGGCTTACACCGGAAAAATTGGCGACGGCAAAATTTTCGTCGCTGAATTGCAGCGCGTCATTCGCATCCGTACCGGCGAAGCTGACGAAGCGGCACTGTAATTTCCAGACCACACAGTGATGGGGAACGAAACAATGAAAATGGCAACAATGAAATCGGGTCTGGGGGCATTAGCCCTTCTGCCGGGGCTGGCGATGGCCGCGCCTGCGGTGGCGGACAAAGCCGATAACGCGTTTATGATGATTTGCACCGCGCTGGTTCTGTTTATGACTATCCCGGGGATTGCGCTGTTTTACGGCGGCCTGATCCGCGGTAAGAACGTTCTGTCCATGCTGACTCAGGTGATTGTCACCTTTGGCCTGGTCTGCGTATTGTGGGTGATTTATGGCTATACCCTGGCCTTCGGCACCGGCGGCAGCTTCTTCGGCAGCTTTGACTGGGTGATGCTGAAAAATATTGAGCTGAAAGCGCTGATGGGCACCTTCTATCAGTATATCCACGTGGCCTTCCAGGGCTCGTTCGCCTGCATCACCGTCGGGCTGATTGTCGGGGCGCTGGCGGAACGTATTCGTTTCTCCGCGGTACTGATCTTCGTGGTGGTGTGGATGACACTCTCCTACGTGCCGATTGCGCATATGGTTTGGGGCGGCGGTCTGCTGGCGACCCATGGCGCGCTGGACTTCGCCGGCGGCACCGTTGTGCACATCAACGCCGCGGTCGCCGGGCTGGTCGGCGCCTATATGATGGGCAAACGCGTGGGCTTCGGCAAAGAAGCGTTCAAACCGCATAACCTGCCGATGGTGTTCACTGGCACCGCTATCCTCTACGTGGGCTGGTTCGGCTTCAACGCCGGCTCTGCCAGCGCAGCGAATGAAATTGCGGCCCTGGCGTTCGTTAACACCGTCGTGGCGACCGCTGCGGCTATCCTGGCGTGGACCTTTGGCGAATGGGCTCTGCGCGGCAAACCTTCACTGCTGGGCGCCTGCTCCGGGGCAATTGCCGGTCTGGTTGGCGTTACGCCGGCGTGTGGTTATATCGGTGTCGGCGGGGCGCTGATCGTCGGTATCGCCTCTGGCCTGGCGGGTATCTGGGGCGTGACTGCGCTGAAACGCTGGCTGCGTGTGGATGATCCTTGCGACGTCTTCGGCGTTCACGGCGTCTGCGGCATCGTCGGCTGTATCCTGACTGGTATCTTCGCGGCGACTTCTCTGGGCGGCGTCGGTTATGCGGAAGGCGTCACCATGGGCCATCAGCTGCTGGTGCAACTGGAAAGTATCGCCATCACCGTGGTCTGGTCCGGCGTTGTGGCATTCATCGGCTACAAAGTGGCGGATATGACCGTCGGGCTGCGCGTGCCGGAAGAGCAGGAGCGCGAAGGGCTGGACGTCAACAGCCATGGCGAAAACGCCTATAACGCCTGATAAAAAAGCCATTCTCTCCTGATAGCGAAAAGCCTCCCGTCCGGGAGGCTTTTTTTATGCGTTGCGGTTGCGCATCACCCCTTCCTGAACCGTTGAGGCAACCAGCGTGCCATCCTGGGTGTAGAATTCGCCGCGAACGAAGCCGCGGGCGCTGGAGGCCGAGGTGCTTTCGACGCTATAAAGCAGCCATTCATTAATATTAAACGGCCGGTGGAACCACATAGAGTGGTCGATGGTGGCGACCTGCATGCCGGGCTCAAGGAAACCAACGCCGTGCGGCTGCAGCGCCACCGGCAGGAAGTTAAAGTCTGAAGCATAGCCCAGCAGATACTGATGAATACGCAGATCGTCAGGGACGGCGCCGTTGGCGCGCAGCCAGACCTGGCGCACCGGTTCGGCGATATGGCCTTTCATTGGGTTATGAAACTCCACCGGACGGATCTCCAGCGGTTTATCGCAGAGGAATTTGTCTTTCACCTGCGGCGGCAGGAGATGCGCCAGCTTGCGAGCGATATCGGTTTCCGAAGGCAGGCCGTCAGGGGAGGGGGCGGCCGGCATTGCTTTCTGATGCTCATAGCCATTCTCTGGCGCCTGGAAGGAGGCGGTCATATAGAAAATCGGCTTCCCGTTCTGGATGGCGGCTACCCGACGGGCGCTGAAGCTGTTGCCGTCGCGCAGCACCTCCACATCGTAAACTATCGGCTTCTGGCTATCGCCGGGGCGAAGAAAGTAGCTGTGAAACGAATGAACCAGACGCTCAACGGGCACGGTCTCTTTTGCCGCATACAGCGCCTGACCCACTACCTGGCCGCCAAAAACCTGACGTAACCCCAGGTCTTCGCTCTGCCCGCGAAACAACCCTTCCTCAATTTTTTCCAGATCTAATAATGCCAGCAGATTAGAGAGTGCCTGACTCATACTTATCCTCAATTAACAATAGCGGCGCAGCGCGCGTAATGTGGCCAAGTATAACCTGGAATCGCAAGTGGTCCGATGGGTGTAATAATCTGAATAACGACCAGTTAACAGGAACAAATCTGAGATCTGTGCCACACTTATTGACGACACGAAAGTTCCTGCCGGCGAAGCGGCGGAACATCCTCCTGGGTATTAAGGAATGATAAGGAGAACATCATGAAATTTGCCTATATGTTTAGTGCCTTAGCCGTCGCCGCGACGCTGACCGCCTGTGCTAATCACCACTCGAACAATTCTTCGACGCAGACGGCCGCGCCCGACCCTTACGGTATCGCGACGCTGAGCGTGGCGCAGCAGCAGCCGAGCGTCACGGGGACGATTAATATCCGCCAGAGAATCGCTTTACCGCCGGATGCGGTACTGACGGTGACCCTGTCGGATGCTTCTCTGGCAGATGCGCCAGCCCGCGTATTGTCGCAAAAAGCGGTGCGTACCGAAGGCAAACAGGCGCCATTTAACTTTGCGCTGCCTTACAACCCGGCAGATATTCAACCGAACGCTCGCATTCTGCTAAGCGCGGCGATCACGGTTAACGGCCAGTTGATGTTTATTACCGATACCGTGCAGACGGTAATAAACCAGGGCGGCACTCATGCCGACCTGACGCTGGTTCCGGTCCAGCAGACCGCCGTTCCTGTCGCCCAGTAAGCTCGCTACGCCCCCGGATGGGGGCTTTTTTTTGCCTTCAATAAACCCAGCGATAATGCTGGAGATCGATATGGCCGCTGCCGGAGACCTGCACACCCTCGGCCAGCAGCGCCTGACGCTGCCGCTGTAGATCGGGGCCGGTGAGGGAGATATCGCCATGGCGATTGACCACCCGATGCCATGGCAGGGTGGACCCTTCCGGCAGGCGCTTCAATACGCCGCCCACCTGGCGCGCCGCGCGCGGTGAACCAGCCAGCCGGGCGACCTCGCCGTAGGTCGTGACATACCCTTCCGGTATCGACGCCACGATGTGCCAGACGCGTTGGGGAAATGTGTCGTGCGGAGCCATTTTCTGTCCTGTTACCGGCAAAACGTCAGCATAAGCGCTAAGCCAGGAGCTGTACAGCCGGCCTGGGTCAGGCGGCCTGTTCGACGGTGAACGTCAGAGCGAGGCCGAGGATCTGCATGCCATGGACATTGTCGGAGGCTGAGCTGGCGATGAGACTCTCAAGAAATTTCAACCGCTGCGAAGTGGCGTTGATGATCAGCCTCGCGCGCAGGCCCGGCATGGTTAACGACGAGATAGGGTACACCACCCGACCGCTGATATAGACCGGCAGCTTGCGTAGCTCCACCTGGCGCAGCACGCCGACGGTGGAATAGAGCAGCGCCAGCGGCGTAACCGCCCGCACCGGCGCGGGCCTGATGG
>ENA-OWPL01002178-OWPL01002178.1-human-gut-metagenome-genome-assembly--contig:-NODE-2178-length-10313-cov-4.276760_pt1 | contig 10313 bp, 6 predicted proteins | sample MGYA00248263_ERZ651844 | MGnify/ENA primary metagenome ERZ651844 (study PRJEB26924, sample SAMEA4378256) | human gut metagenome | biome: human gut; feature: human-associated habitat; material: faeces... | reverse complement strand
AAGCGATTACCCCTATGGTATACTGGATATAACAGCAACAAACTATACCCGTTCCGCGCATGGTCTGCGGATTTTCAAAAGAGGTGTTTGCGATGAAAAAAAGACTGCTCGCCGCTCTGCTGAGCGCTGTCCTGCTGCTGACCCTTGTGCCGACGGCCTTCGCGGCGTCCGATCTGGACGGTCACTGGGCGAAAAAATATATCGACTATCTTGCGGATGAGGACGTCATCAATCCCTCCGCGACGACCGGCAAATACCAGCCGGATGCAAAGGTGACCCGTGCCGAGTTCATGCGCTACATCAACCGCGCGTTCCACTTCACGGAAACGGCCTCCATCAGCTACACCGACGTGCCGAAGAACGCGTGGTACTATGAGACTGTGTGCATCGCGCAGAAATACGGCTACATCAACGGCGTGGGCAGCGGCAAAATGGACCCGACCGGCACCGTGACGCGCGAGCAGGCTGCGACCATCATCGGCCGCCTGTACAAGGCCGACCCGGGCAATGTCTCTCCGTCGAGCCTCGACTTCAAGGACAAGGCGAAGATCTCGAGCTGGTCGGCCGCCGCCGCGCGGAACGTGTCCGCCGCGCATAAAAGCACGCGCTTGCCCTCGCCCTTCAGGCGGTGGGCGATCTTGCCGATGGACGTGGTCTTGCCCACGCCGTTCACGCCGATGACCAGCACGACGCTCGGCTTGGTCGACAGGTCAAGCGCGGTGTCGCCCACGTTCAGCTTTTCAATCAAAATATCGCGCAGCGCCTGCTTCACATCGTCGCCGCGCTGGATGCTCTTCTGGTACACGACGTCGCGCAGCTTTTTCACCGCGTCGTGCGCGACCGTCGCGCCGAGGTCGGCCATAATGAGGCTGTCCTCAAGCTCGTCATAGAATTCGTCGTCAATGGTCTCCCACACGATGGTGTCGAACCACGCCTTTTTGATCTTTGCAAAAATACCCATTTGTTTCTCCTCGCGCTTTATTCCTTAATGTTGAGTTCCTTCGCCATGTCGTTCATATTGATCGTCAGCACCTTGCTCACGCCGCGCTCCTGCATCGTGACGCCGTAAAGAACGTCCGCTGCCTCCATCGTGCCGCGGCGGTGCGTGATGACGATAAACTGCGTTTTGCTCGTGATGCGGCGCATGTAATTGGCCACGCGCACCACGTTCGGCTCGTCGAGCGCCGCCTCGATCTCATCCATGACGCAGAACGGCGTCGGATGAACCTTCAGGATGGCGAAGTACAGCGCGATGGCGACGAACGCCTTTTCGCCGCCCGAGAGCAGCGTGATCGTCTTGAGCGCCTTGCCCGGCGGCTGAACCTTGATCTCGATGCCGCAGGAGAGCACGTCGTTCTCGTCCTCGAGCTCGAGCGTGGCCTTGCCGCCGCCGAACAGCTCCAAAAACGTCTCCTGGAAGCTCTCGCGGATCAGCGCGAACTGTTCTTTAAAGATGACGGTCATCTCGCTTGTGATGCTGTCGATCACGCCGACAAGCTCACCCTTCGCCTTTTCCACATCGTCGCGCTGGGTCGTGAGGTAAGTGTAGCGCGTATTCACGCGCTCGAATTCCTCGATCGCGCCGACGTTGACCGCGCCAAGACCGCTGATGGCGCGCTTGAGCTCGCCGATGCGGCGGCTCGCCTTGGCGACACTCTCGAGCTCGATGCGCTGCTCCTGCGCGGCGGAGTGCGACAGCTCGTAGTTTTCCCACAGCTTGTCGAGGATCTGCTGCTCCTCCATCGCGCTCGTCGCGCGCTTCTGTTCAAGCTTGCTGACGCTGCGCTCGACATTGAGCACGTTTTCGTTGAGCTCGCGGCCGCGGCGGTCGCTCTGGCTGCGCTCGGCTTCAAGTGCGAGTTTCGCTTTGGAAAGCGCTTCGAGCTCGGCGCGCTTTTCCGTCATTTTGCCGCTCAGCGCGGCGATCTCAGTCTCATGTGTGCCGATCTCGCGCTGCGACTGCTCGCTCGCGGCCCTGTACTGCTCGATGAGCGCGCGTCTGCTCTGCTCGTCGCCCTGCATCTGAGCGCGCAGGCTCTCCAAGCTCGCGAGCGACTTCTCCGTCGTCTCGCGCTCGGCGGCATAGCCTGCGAGTACGCTCTTTTTCTCGGCGATCTCGTCGCCGAGGCGCGAGGTCGAACGCAGCAGCTCGCTCTGGCCGGAAAGGCTCTTTTCCGCCTGTGCACGCAGCTCGCCCGCTTCCTTCTCCTGCGAAAGCGCGAGCGCTTCCTTTTCCTCCACCACGCGCTTCACTTCGCCGCGGCGGCGCGCGATGGTCTCGCGCTCGGTATCCAAACTCTCGAGCCGCTCGCGCAGCGACGAGAGCAATAAGTCATAATGATTTTTATCGCCCTGCAATTTGAGCACGGCGTCCTCCGCCGCGCGCTGCTGGCCCTGTGCGACCTCCAGCTCGTAGCGCGCTTTGGCAAGCTCGCGCTTGGCGTCCTCGGCGGCCTTGGCGGCAAGGTCGAGCTTTTCGGCAAGGCTGCCGCGCCGCGCCGTCAGCTCGCGCAGCTCGCCTGCGCGGCTCAGAATGCCTGCGCTGCGAGAGATCGAGCCGCCCGTCATCGAGCCGCCGCGGTTCAAAACCTGGCCGTCGAGCGTCACGATGCGGAACGCGTTCGAAAACCGGCGCGAGATCGTGATGCCGCAGTCAAGGTCCTCGACCACGACCGTGCGGCCGAGCAGATTCTTGAAAATGCCGTCGTATTCGCGGTCGTATTCCACCAGCTCGCTCGCAAGGCCGACGTAGCCGTACTCGTTCTGCACGCGCGCATCGCGCAACGCCTCGCCGCGGATCGACGAGAGCGGCAGGAACGTCGCGCGTCCGCCGTCGCGCTGCTTTAAGAGTTGGATGGCGCTCTTCGCGTCCTCCTCGCGCTCGACGACGATGTTCTGCAGGCCCGCGCCGAGCGCGATCTCGATCGCGACGGCGTATTTTTTGCCGACCTTCATCAGGTTGGCGACCGGCCCGCGCACACCGCGCAGCGCCTTGCGCTCCGACGCCTGCATGACCGTGCGCACCGCCTTGTTGAAGCCCTCGTACTCCTTTTCCATCTCGCCGAGCAGGCGGATGCGGGAGTCTAAGTTGTTCATCTCCATCGTGAGGGAAACGTGCTGCTCGCCCGTCTCCTTCTCGCGTTCGACGCGCCCCTGCATCTTCATCGTGTGGCCGGCGATGATGTTGCGGATGGCGTCGGCTTCCTCCTGCGCACTTTCGAGCGCGCGGCGGTTCTCCGCAGCGCTTTTGCGCGTTTCGGAAAGCTGAGCCTCCCCGCTCTCCTGCTCGGCGGCGATGGCGCTCTCGCGCTCGTCCATTTCCGAAAGCGTCGAGCGCAGGGCCGCGACCTCGGCGCGGCTGTCCGCCGCGGCGGACAGGGCGAGCGCCTCGCGCCCGCGCAGGGTCTCGGCCTCGCTCGCGGCCTCGCCCGCGTTTCTCGACAGCTCCTCCGCCTGCTTGAGCAGCGAAGAAAGCGCCGTTTCGACTTCGTTTTTGCTTCTCTCCAGCTCTTCGATACGCGCGCGCTGCTGCGCGATCTGCGCATCCATCGATCCCACGCGGTCAGACTGGCTTCTGAGTTCCTCCTCCACGCGCGCGATGTTCTCTTCGTTGTGCGCGATGCCCGTTTGCAGCACCGCGACGGCAGATTCCTGCTCTTTGACCTGCGCGTCGAGCTCCGAGAGCTGCGCGCGCTTTTCCTCCTGCGCGATGTCGTTCTCGTGGATGCGCGCGGAGAACTGCTCGGACGCAGCGTACAGCGCCTCTAAGTCCGCGTTCGCCTTTTTGAGCTCCTCGCGCGCGAGCGACAGGTCGGTGTCGAGCTTGATGGCGTTCGTCTTGAGCGTTTCCAGATTTTCAAGCCACACGGAAATTTCCAAAAGGCGCAGTTCGTCGCGGTAGATAAGATACTGCTTCGCCGTCTCTGCCTGCGCACGCAGGGGTTCGACCTGCAATTCCAGCTCGGCGATCTTGTCGTTGATGCGCACTAAGTTTTCTTCCGTGCGCTCCAATTTACGTTCCGTCTCCTCCTTGCGGTAGCGGAAGCGTGAAATGCCCGCCGCCTCTTCAAAGATCTCGCGGCGGTCGCCGCTCTTCTGCGAGAGTATTTCGTCGATGCGGCCCTGACCAATGATGGAATAGCCCTCGCGGCCCATGCCGGTGTCCATGAACAGCTCATTTACGTCACGAAGTCGGACGGACTGCTTGTTGATATAGTATTCCGATTCGCCGCTGCGGTAGTACCGGCGCGTGACGGCGACCTCGGTCTCCTCCATACTGGGGAAGATATGCTCGGTGTTGTCGAGCACGAGCGTCACCTGCGCAAAGCCCATCTGGTTGCGCGTTTCCGTGCCGCCGAAAATGACATCCTCCATCTTCACGCCGCGCAGCGACTTGCTCGACTGCTCGCCCATGACCCAGCGAATGGCGTCCGAAATATTCGATTTGCCGCTTCCGTTCGGCCCGACGATGGCGGTGATGTCCTCACCGAAGTTGAGCACCGTCTTGTCCGGGAAGCTCTTGAACCCTTGGATCTCCAATGCCTTTAAGTACACGAGCGATATCCTCCTTGGAAAAAGGCGTCATCCCCCACGATAAGGGTATAATGACACATTTTGACTAATACTATATACCATTTTTCCGCCGTCTTTTCAAGTGGATTCGATGAACAAAGCGCAAAAAGACGCCCGAAGGCGTCTTTCTTTGTCTTCAAAAAAGCTGCCAAGGCAGTTTTTTTGAGAAAGTTTCGCTGCGCTTCGTGCCTTGCCGCCCAAAGGGCGTCTGCGACATTGCACCGTTGCGGCATTACGATTCCCGCGCCCTTTCAGGCGCGCCAATCGTGCCGCTTCCTCGAAAACGGCTTGCTGTTTCCGTCACAGACGGCGCTTCACCGTTTTCCGCTCCGCGCAAAGTGTTTTCTGCCAGAAGGTGAATTGCCCCGCAGCGGGCAAGAGAAGCCCCTCTGGAGGGCGCACATGTCGCGGCAGAAAACGGATTTGAATTGATTTCGTGCCGTGCGCGGCACGAAACTCTGCGAGGCTTTTTGGCTTATAGCCTCCTTATAGATTGGAGTTCCCATGGCGAGACAAAGAAAAAAACATCATTTCTGGCGCAATCTGCTCATTTTGATCGTGCTGTTCGGCATTTACCTCTACTGGGGCAACCGCAGCATCGAGACCGACGAGGCGACATTCACCTCAGGCGCGCTGCCTGCGGGCTTTGACGGCTGCCGCATCGTGCAGCTCAGCGATCTGCATGGCAAATACTTCGGCAAGGGCAACGAGCGCCTGTACAGTGCGGTCAAGGCCGCGCATCCGGAGTATATCTTCGTGACGGGCGACCTGGTCGACCGCAAGACCGAGAACCCGACCATCTACGCCGGCGAGGTCGGCGCGGCGCTCTCGGCCATCGCACCGACGTATTACGTCACGGGCAACCACGAGTGGGGTCACGGCACAAAGGTCGTGGAGGAGATCAAGCGCACGCTGCGGGAGAGCGGCGTGACGGTGCTCTCCAACGAGTTTACGTATCTTGCGCGCAACGGTGATACCATCGTGCTCACGGGCATCGACGATCCGAACGGCTACGCCGATCAGGAGACGCCGTACGAGCTTGCTCAGGAGGTCTACGCCGCCTGCGGCGACCCCTTCTGGGTGCTGCTGGCGCACCGGAACGACCGCTTTTCGGGCGAATACAGTCTCCTCGGCGCAGACCTGACGCTCTCCGGCCACGGCCACGGCGGCATCTGGAGATTTCCGTTCGTGGGCGGGGTGTTCGGCACGCAGCGCAACCTCTTCCCCACGCACACGGCGGGCTTTTATTCAGACAACGGCGCGTCCGTTTTCGTCAGCCGCGGGCTCGGAAACTCGCCGCGCGTCATCCCGCGCATTCTGAACAGGCCGCAGGTGGCGGTCATCACACTGGAAAGGGGCTGAGGCTATGCGTGAATTTTCTGCCGGAAGCTACGATGTCGCCGTCATCGGCGCGGGACACGCGGGCATCGAGGCATCTCTTGCCTGTGCGCGCCTCGGGATGAAAACGGTCTGCTTTACCATCAACTTAGACGCCGTGGGCAACATGCCCTGCAACCCCGCCATTGGCGGCACGGGCAAGGGCCATCTCGTGCGCGAGCTCGACGCCCTCGGCGGCGAGATGGCAAGGGCGGCTGACTTAGCCTGCATTCAATACCGCATGCTCAACCGGGGCAAGGGCCCCGCCGTCTGGTCGCTGCGCGCGCAGGCCGACCGGCGGCGCTACCAGAGCGTGATGAAGCACACGCTCGAAACGCAGGAAAATCTGCTGCTGCGGCAGGCGGAGATCGTCGACTTACGCGTCACCGACGGCCACGTGTCCGCCGTTGTGACCGAGACAGGCGGCGTTTACGCGGTCGGGGCTGTCATCCTCTGCTCGGGCACATTTTTGGATGGCCGCACCATCGTCGGCGAATGCGTGCGCGAGAGCGGCCCCGACGGGATGCACGCCTCGCTCACGCTGGCGGACGCGCTCAAAAAGCTCGGACTGCCGCTGCGCCGTTTCAAGACCGGCACGCCGCCGCGCGTGAACGCGCGCAGCGTCGATTTTTCTCAGATGGAGGTGCAGCCGGGCGACAAAACGCCACTGCCGTTCTCGTTTTCGACGGAACACCCGCCCGAAAATCAGGCGGTCTGCTACCTGACTTACACCACGGAGGAGACGCACCGCGTCATCCGCGAGAATCTGGATCGCAGTCCTATCTACTCCGGCGTCATTGAGGGCGTCGGTCCGCGCTACTGCCCGAGTATCGAGACAAAGATCGTCCGCTTTCCCGACAAGCCCCGCCATCAGCTCTTCATCGAGCCCATGGGCCTCGATACAGAAGAACTCTACATTCAGGGCTTTTCGTCGTCCATGCCCGAGGAGGTGCAGATCGAAATGCTGCACTCGGTCAAGGGCCTTGAGCACGCGGAGATCATGCGCCCGGCCTACGCCATCGAATATGACTGCATCGACCCGACCGCGCTCTACCCGACGCTTGAATACAAGCACATTTCGGGCCTGTACGGCGCGGGACAGTTCAACGGCTCGTCGGGCTACGAGGAGGCGGCGGTGCAGGGCTTCGTCGCGGGCGTGAACGCCGCACGCAAATTAAAGGGCGAAACGCCGTTCATTCTGGGCCGCGAGCAGGCGTACATCGGTACACTCATCGACGACCTTGTGACCAAGGGAACGAACGAGCCCTATCGCATGATGACGAGCCGCAGCGAGTACCGCCTCATCCTGCGGCAGGACAACGCCGACGAGCGCCTTGCGCCCATCGGGCACGAGCTTGGCCTTGTCAGCGATGAAACGCTGCAAAAGGTCGTGGGCAAATACGACGCAGTGCGCCGCGAGATCAAGCGCCTCGAGCACACGGGCGTCCCCTCGTCCGACGCGCTCAACGCGCTGTTGACTTCGCGCGGCACGGCGGAGGTGCGCGACGGCAGCCCGCTCATCGCGCTGCTGCGTCGACCGCAGCTCACCTATGACGACCTGCGCGATTTTGATGCAGGCTGCCGCGCCTTCCCGCCCGCACTCGCCGAGAGCGTGGAGATTGCCGTCAAATACGAGGGCTACATCCGCCGCCAGATGGCGGAGGTCGCGGAGTTTGCGCGCCTGGAGCACCGCGCCATTCCCGAGGATATCGATTACGCGAAAATCGACGGTCTCCGTCTGGAGGCGCGCGAAAAGCTCGCCGCCATTCGTCCGCAGAATCTGGGGCAGGCGGGGAGGATCTCGGGCGTCAGTCCGGCGGATGTTGCAGCTTTAATGCTCTATATTACTTCAAAAACGTGGGACTGAGTCCCTCGTTTTTGAGTATTTGAAAAGGCGGCTATGCCGCCTTTTCAAGAGGATTCGCTGCGCTTCGTGCCTTGCCGCCCGTGAGGCGGCTGCGACACGCGCTCCGCGCAGAGAGTAATTTGTCACGCGCATGTCGCGACAAATTACGATTAAAATTATTTGCGCCGTGCGCGGTGCAAAATCTACGATGTTAAAACAGGCGGTCGCTGCGTTGGCAGCGGCCGCCTGTTTATGTCTGGGGTTTTACTTTTTACCGAATTTAGTGAAGAGTGTGACCAGTACGGTGATGAGTCCCATCACGGCGAAGATGCCGAGCATTCCCTGCCCCGTGATGAGCAGCGCGATCTCAAGGTTTGTCATAGTGCGTTCCTCCTTAACCCATGAGCTGCGGCACGAGATTGAGGATCATGCCGCCTGCGAGCACCGATGCGATCTGGCCGGCGACGTTCGCGCCGACGGCGTGCATCAGCAGGTGATTGGTGCAGTCCGCCTCCTGCCCCATCTTCTGGATAACGCGCGCGGACATCGGGAAGGCCGAGATACCGGCCGCACCGACCATCGGATTCACCTTGTTCTTGCAGAAGAGGTTCAGAAGCTTTGCAAACATCACGCCCGCGATGGAGTCAAAGACGAAGGCGACAAGACCCAGCGCCATGATGATGAGCGTTTTGAGATTGACGAACTGGTCGGCCTGCATCGAAAACGAGATCGTAATACCGAGCAGCAGCGTGATGAGGTTCGCCAAATCGTTCTGCGCCGTCTGGGAAAGACGCTCCAAGCAGCCGCACTCACGCAGCAGGTTGCCGAACATCAGAAAACCCACGAGCGAGACGGACATCGGCGCGATGAAGCCCGCGATGATCGTGACCATGATGGGGAAGCAGATGCGCAGCGAACGGGAGACGTGCTTGGGGTTATACGGCATGTGCATCGCGCGGTCCTTTTTCGTCGTGACCAGCTTGATGGCGAACGGCTGGATGATCGGCACGAGCGCCATGTACGAGTAGGCGGCGACCGCGATAGGCCCGATATAATTGGAGTGCAAGACCTGCGAGACTAAGATCGACGTCGGGCCGTCCGCCGCGCCGATGATGCCGATGGAGGCCGCGTCCTTGAGGTCAAAGCCCAGCATGACCGCCGCGATCATCGCAAAGAAGATGCCGAACTGCGCCGCCGCGCCGAAGAGGAACATCTTCGGGTTCGAGAGCAGCGGGCCGAAGTCGATCATCGCGCCGATGCCGATGAACAGCAGCAGCGGCAGCGCCTCGCTCACTTCGATCGTCGTTTCAAAGAGCCACTGAATGATGCCCTGACTCTCGCCCACGCCCGCGACCATCTGGTTCAGAACGCCGGACATCGGCAGGTTCACGAGGATCGCGCCGAAGCCCATCGGCAGCAGAAGCGAGGGCTCATAGTCCTTTTTGATGGCAAGATAGATGAGCAGCGCGCCCACCACATACATCACGCACTGCTGCGGTGTGACCGCGCGGATGCCGTCAAGCAAAAACTCCATGCTGTAAACACTCCTTATACTCAGTCGGTTTTGGTAGCCGAACAAAAGAAAAAAGACCTTTACCGCGGGCGCCGCCCGGGGTAAAAGTCTTGCCATTTCGCAAGCAGACCGGGGATACTTTCCCGCGATGACGATCTGCTCAACGCCCGTAGGCGCCGGCTACTCCCTTTTTTCCGTGCTGCAAAAGGTATCACATTTTTTTTGCGCTGTCAAGCGCTCACGGGCGTATTTTGCCGTAGTTTACAAGTTTTTACTCCAAATTTACATCTTTTTCTGCCCTGAGAGCGCCGCGGTGGGGTTGACAAAGCCAAAAAAAGCCGATATATTACTACTGCATTATGAAATATGCGTGGATGAGGACAAGTAAACCCCTCCCCCGCGGCAAAGAGAACCGCCGTTTTGGTGAAAGGCGGGACGCGGCAGGGCCGAATATCACCTCGGAGCAGCCGGACTGAACTTTAAGTAAGGCCGGACGGGTGCGACCGTTATATCGCAGCATTTGAGCGGCTGTGCAAGACACAGCAAGAAGAGTGGTACCGCAGAGGTCAGCGCCTTTGTCTCTTTATGGGGACAGGGCGCGTATTTTTTTAGTAAAGAGGGGATCTCATCCCCCCTTTAGAGTCCCCCGCACCAGTGACACAAGTCACTGGCGTCGCCGCCCAAGGCGGCTGGGTCAAGGAATTTTTGCCACGCACATGTCGCGGCAAAAATCAATTCAAGCATTTTGTCAGGACACATGCCCCACCGTTCCTTCGTCCCCTTCCGGCGCAAACCAGCGAAGCGTTTGTGCCGGAAAAACGAGGAGCAGTGGAACGAGCGAGCTTTGGCCGCAAGGCCGAAGCGAGGGATGTGCAGCTTGTGACGAGTTACTCGACGATGGCCAAGATATCGTTCTGACGGACAACTACGTACTCCACGTCCTCCAGCGTCACCTTGGTGCCGGCATACTGGCTGGTGATGACCTTATCGCCAGGCTTCACGGTC
>ENA-OWPL01002175-OWPL01002175.1-human-gut-metagenome-genome-assembly--contig:-NODE-2175-length-10320-cov-3.058646_pt1 | contig 10320 bp, 10 predicted proteins | sample MGYA00248263_ERZ651844 | MGnify/ENA primary metagenome ERZ651844 (study PRJEB26924, sample SAMEA4378256) | human gut metagenome | biome: human gut; feature: human-associated habitat; material: faeces... | reverse complement strand
TCAAGTTGCAAAAACAATAAATTTACGAATTACACCTGAGCTAATTTTCGAAATAGATGATTCATTAGAATATGGTGAAAAAATAGAAAAAATTCTAAAAGAATTAAAAAACGAAGGAAGCGGGGTGAACGAAGAATAAAGTTTAACAGCTTTATTCTTTATACATATGACATTAGATAAAATTTTAGAGGAAATTAACAAAGCTAACTCAATAGTAATATTAACTCATGAAAATCCAGATGGAGATGCTATTGGAAGTAGTTTGGCAATGTACAATATATTAAAAGCATATGGAAAAAATCCAGATGTTATTATACCAGAATATTCAAAAATATTTGAATTTCTACCAGGTACAAAGGAAATAAAAAAAGAAAGTCAAGTACAAAAATACGATTTAGTAATATCATTAGATTGCCCAACTATAGGGAGATTAAATGGATTTGCAAGTTACTTTGAAAATGCAAAATCAAAAATAGTAATAGATCATCATGGAACAAATACCATGTTTGGAGATTTAAACTATGTTAATCCAGATGCACCTGCTTGTGCACAAATACTAATAGTAATGTTTGAATATTTTGGATTTGAAATATCAAAAGACATAGCAACATGTATTATAACAGGAATAATAACAGACACAGGAGGCTTTGCATATTCAGGGGTAACAGCAGAAACATTTGAATTTGCAGCATCACTTTTAAAAAAAGGAGTAAATGTATCTGATATATATAAGCGAGTTTTACAAACAACAACAAAACCATGCTTTGAACTAACGAGAGTTGCTTTAAATAGATTAGAATTTTTTGAAGAAGGAAAAGTAGCATTTACATACATAACACAAGCAGATATGCAAAGTGTTGATGCAAAAACAGGAGACCATGAAGGAATAGTAGAAATAGGAAGAAATGTGGAAGATGTAGAAGTTTCTGTATTTGCAAGAGAAATTGAAGATGGATGGAGACTATCTCTAAGGTCAAACCAATATATAAATGTTTCAGATGTTTGCATTATGTTTGGAGGTGGAGGCCATCCAAGAGCAGCAGGAGCAACAATAACTGGAAATATAGAAGAAGTAAAAGAGAAAATATTAACACAAATAAAAAGATATATAAGGAAATAATAAATGGATGGAATTATTATAATAAACAAGGAAAAAGGTTATACATCACATGATGCAGTATACAAAATAAAAAAAATGTTTAATACGAAAGTAGGACACACTGGTACATTAGACCCTAATGCTACTGGTGTTCTTCCTATTTTATTGGGGAAAGGAACAAAGCTTTCTAAATATTTAATAGAACATGACAAAGAGTATGAGGTATTATTACAATTAGGAACAAAAACAACAACAGCTGATGAAGAAGGAGAAGAAGTTGAAAAAAAGTGTGTTCCAGAACAATACTTGCAATTTAAAAATATAGAAAAAATATTAAAAAGCTTTATTGGTGCAAGTCAACAAGTTCCACCAATGTATTCAGCAATTAAGGTAAATGGAAAAAAATTATATGAGTATGCAAGAAAGGGACAACAAGTTGAAATAAAGCCACGAAATATAGAAATATATGATATTGAATTAATAAAAGTAAATAAAGAAGAAAAACAAATGCAATTTAAAGTAAGATGTTCTAAAGGTACATATATAAGAACATTGTGTGAAAATATAGCAGAAGAAATGCAAACAGTAGGATATATGAAAGAATTAAAAAGAACCAAGGTGGGAAAATTTACTATTGAACAAGCAATTACAATAGAACAATTAAAGGAAGGACAAAATATAAAAGTGATAACAATTGAAGAGATGTTTGAAGATAAAGAAAAAATACAGTTAGAAGACGATGATATCAAACTACTGTTAAATGGTGTAAAATTAAAAAAAGAAAAACAAGATGGAATATATAAAATATATTCTAAAACAAATAAATTTATAGGTACAGGCATAATTGAAAATGGAAGACTTAAAGTAGATATAAGAATATAAGAAAACTATAAAAAAGAAGATAAATAAAGATAATAAGATTATACATTATATAAATTAAAAATACAGCAAAAAGACAGATTGAAAACCCCAAAGCAATATGCTAAAATATAAATACAAATTGAAAAAAATCCCTGCGTGGTACGTATTGACTGAAATTTTAGAACCAACAAACTTAAAACGGGAGTCCGCCTTTGAGTGTGGCGTGTAAGCTTATACTTATATAAGAAACCCAGTAGCATTCAACAAGACACCCACCTGTGCAAACAGGTCCTTAAAATTTCTTCATCTTACGGCTAATGTGGGGTATTTTTTTGCGTTTGGGACTGTCCAAAATTGTCCCATTGATAAAATTTGGGCGATATGGTAAAATAGATGTACATTATTAAAAGGAGTATAATATTGAATATTAGTGAATTACTGGTCAATGGAAAACATTTATTAAAGGATATAGAGGATGGGAATATTAAAGCTCGTATTTTGTTAGAATATATATTAAAATTAAGTAGGGAGAAGATTGTTTCTAATCCTAATATTGAAGTAAGTGATAATAATGTTGAGTCTTATTTAAATAAAATTAACGACATTAAAAATGGTATGCCAATACAATATATAACTAATAAACAAGAATTTATGAAACTGAACTTTTATGTTGATAAAAATGTCTTAATACCACAGCCTGATACAGAAATATTAGTTGAGAAAGCGATAGAAATTTGCAACAATCATGGTAATGATATAAAAATCCTGGATTTGTGTACAGGGAGTGGAGCAATTGGAATTTCAATTGCAAAAAATATAAAAAATGCTAAAGTTTATGCAACAGATATAAAAAATACAGTTATAGATATTGCAAAACAAAATGCTAAACAAAATAATGTTGATAATATAGAGTTTATAGTATCAGATATGTTTGAAAATATTCAAGAGAAGGATTTTGACATAATTGTTTCAAATCCACCATATATAGAGACTGACGTTATAAAAACATTGCCAACAGAAGTGAGAAATGAACCAATAATTGCTTTAGATGGTGGAAAAGATGGGTTGAAATTTTATAAGATAATATTATCTGAGTATAAAAAATATTTGAAAAAAGATGGTTACTTATTGTTGGAAATAGGATATAATCAAGCAAAAAGTGTTGGAGAATTAATAAACTTAAATTATAGCATAATAGAAGATTTAGCGGGTAATGATAGGGTAATTATTATAAAAGGTTGGTGATAAATTGTCATTTTCATTAGAAGTAAAAAAAGAATTAAGCAAATTAAATACATTAGCAGATAAAAAGAACGTTAAGACCGAACTCTTAGGATATATGGCAACTAATAATGTTAGTGTGCAAAAAAATAAAATTAAGTTTTCAACAGAAAGTGAATATAACATAAATAGATTTGGAAAATTGCTCAATAATCTAGGACTGAATGATCATAATATAAAAATTCAAAGAAGTGTTTATTCAATTACTATAAACAAAAATTATATTGAAGAATTAACAGAAAATAATAACGATAATAAAAGTGATGATTTAGAAAAGGCATTTATAAGAGGGGCTTTTTTAGGAAGTGGAACAATAAATAATCCAGAAAAAAAATATCATTTGGAAATATCGTTAAGAAATTTAGAAAGTGCGAAATACATATTGGAAATACTAAAAAAGTATAATATAGATTTTAAAATTTTAGAAAAAGCAAAAGGTTATTCAATATATACAAAAGATGGAGAAGAAATATCTAAATTTTTAGCATTGATAGGAGCGAATTCTTCTGTACTAAAATTTGAGGAAATACGAGTATATAGAGATATAAAAAATAATATAAATAGAAAAGTAAATTGTGAAACGGCAAATTTAAATAAGATAGTGAATTCATCAGTAAAACAAATTAATGATATAAAATATTTAAGGGAAAAAGAGAAGTTTAATGAAATGCCAGAACAATTAAGAGAAATAGCGGAGATTAGAGAGGAAAATCCAGATGCATCTTTAGAAGAACTTGGAAAGTTGTTGAAGAATCCTATAGGAAAATCAGGAGTAAACCATAGATTAAGAAAAATACAACAAATAGCAGAGGAGTTGAGAAAATAGATAAATGAAAGAAATTGGAATATATGTACATATACCATTTTGCAAGCAAAAATGTTATTACTGCGATTTCAAGTCTTATGCAAATAAGGAAAGACTAATAGAAGAATATATAAAATGGTTAAAATATGAGATAAAAGAAGTAGGAACAGGAAATAAACTAGACTATGAAAATGGCTTGGATGATTTGGTATTTGTAAAAACAATTTATATAGGGGGTGGCACACCATCATATATAGATAGTAAGTACATTAAAGAAATTATTGAAGAGATAAAAACAAACTTCAAAGTATCTAAAGATACAGAAGTAACTATAGAGATTAATCCAGGAACAGTGGATAAACAGAAATTATTAGATTACATGAAAAGCGGAATAAATAGAGTAAGTATAGGATTACAAAGCACAGATGATGATATACTACGAAAGATAGGCAGAATACACAAATATGATGATTTTTTACAAACATATAATATGGCTAGAGAAGTTGGATTTAAAAACATAAATGTGGATTTAATGTTAGCGTTACCTGGACAAACAGTACCAAAGTTGAAACAAGGATTAAAACAAATAATTGCCTTAAAACCAGAGCATATATCACTATATTCGTTGATTTTAGAAGAAGGAACAGTTTTGAATAAAAAGGTGCAAAATAAGGAAATTGAGTTACCTGATGAAGATGATGAGAGAAAAATGTACTGGGAAACTAAAAGAATATTAGAAGAAGCGGGATACATACATTATGAAATTTCTAATTTTGCAAAAAAAGGATATGAATCTAAACATAATTTAGACTGTTGGAATCAAAAAGAATATATGGGCTTTGGAGCGTCTGCACATTCATATACAAACAATGTAAGATTTTCAAATATAGATTCAATAGAAGACTATATAACAAATTATAAAAATGATAATGTAACAGACAATTTTATTTTTCTCGAAAAGCAAAATCCAAGCAGTCAAATGAAAGAATATATGATGTTAGGATTAAGAAAAATAGATGGAATAAGTATACAAGAATTTAAAAATAAATTTGTAGGCAATCCTTTATATATTTATAGAAATGAGTTGGAAAAGCTTGTAAAAGAGCAACTAATAGAAATAGAATTAGATAGAATTAAACTTACTGAAAAGGGTTTAGACTTTGCCAATATAGTATGGGAGGAATTTATTTAAAAATGTTATTAGGTTTAGTAGGGGTATCTGGAGCAGGAAAAACGTATTTTAAGGAAAAAATAGTTGAAAAATTAGGTTTCGAAAAAGTTAATACAATTAGAACAAGGCAGAAAAGAAATGAGGAGCAAGAGGGAAAAGCAGGATTCTTTAGAACAGAAGAGGAACTGGACAAATTAAATAGAGAAGGAAAAATAATATATCAATTTAAAGTGTTTGGTGGCATGTATGCATATTTAAAAGAAGAAATTTTAACTGAAAAAAATATGATATTTGAAATGCATTATACTATGATAGATGACTGGAAAAAAATACGACCAGACATAAAAACAATATATATATTACCCAAAAACTTAGAAATAGCAAAACAAAAAGTTATAGAAAGAGAAACCAATACAGAAAAATTAAATGAAAGAATTAATGAAATGGAAGAACATTATAACAATATTCGCTATAAAAGAGAATGGAAGAATAAATTTGATTATATAGTATATAACAATTATGATAATGAATCAGAGAAACAAATAATAGAATTAGTTAAAAAAATGTTAATAGAAGAACAGAAAGGAAAGATTTATGCAAAAAACGTATTTTGAACTAGATGAGAATTTTAATAAAATTATATTGAAGAATTTAGAAGACGTGGAGAAAATAAGGTTAATTCCTACAGGATGGACCAACATTGTTTTTGAGGTTACGACCGAGAACAATAAATCATACTTTTTTAGATTTCCAAGAGATGAATTTTGGGCTAGAACAATAGTAAAAGATTATCAATTTGCCAAATATATACATAACAAAACAGATTTTGACACAGTTGAATTGCAATTATTATATGACAAAGGAAGGCCTTTTTCAATGCACAGAAAAATAGAGGGAACACCTCTGGCAGAAAGAATGAATGAATTAAATGAGTCAGAAATTGAAAACATCTCAAGCGAAATTGCAAAATTTATGTTTCAATTACATAGCATAAAATATGAAAAAGATAAGATTTTTACCATAAATAATATTGGAGTGAATTTAACAGAGTTTTTGGATGAATTATTAAAGAAACATGTTAGCAAAGATGATATGGCTTTTTGGAATTTTAGAGATGAAGATAAAAATCATTTATCTTGTTTAGTGCATGGGGATTTAAATTCAAGTAATGTATTATTAAATAATGACAATCATGTTACAGCTATAATAGACTTTGGATTTGGTGGATTTGGAAATAAATATGATGATATTTCAAGAATAATAGGAAGGTGTCCAAACAATTTTAAAGAAGAAATTATAAAAAATTATGAGAAATATTCAAAAGAAAAAATTGATACCAATGAATTAGATAGAAACATAGGAATTTGGGGAAATATAGACCAGAGCTATATAAATTATATGAGAAAAATAGGAATATACAAATAAAATTAAAAAGAATACTTGAAAAGTATTCTTTTTTGATATAAAATTATTTCAAATTGGTAATAATAAGTAAAATTATTACAATAATAGTGTAAAGTAATCTATGAAAAATGTAGAGGCGATTTTAATTGCCCACACTTCGAAGAAATTACTAAAAATCACAATAAAGGAGGAATTAATATGTCAATAAAAATAGGCATTAATGGATTTGGAAGGATAGGAAATTTATCATTTCAAGCAGCTTTAAATAAAGAGGGAGTTGAAGTTGTGGCAATAAATGATCCATTTATTGCAGCAGATTATATGGCTTATATGATAAAATATGATACAGTTCATGGAAAATTTGAGGGAGAGGTTTCTAGCGAAGAAGGAAAACTAATAGTAGATGGAAAAGAAATAAAAGTATATAACGAAATGGATCCAAAAAACATTCCATGGGGAGCAGATGGAGTTGACTATGTATTGGAATGTTCAGGAGTATTTACAACAATAGAAAAAGCAAATGCACATATAGAGGCTGGAGCAAAAAAGGTAATAATATCTGCACCTTCAAAAGATGCACCAATGTTTGTAATGGGAGTAAATCAAGAAAAGTATACACCAGATATGAACATAATATCAAATGCATCATGTACAACAAATTGTTTAGCACCACTTGCTAAAATAATAAATGATAATTTTGGAATTAAAGATGGTCTTATGACAACTGTACATTCAATAACAGCTACACAAAAAACGGTAGATGGAGCTTCTAAAAAGGATTGGAGAGGTGGTAGAGCAGCAAGTGCAAACATTATACCTTCTACAACAGGTGCTGCAAAAGCTGTTGGAAAAGTTATACCAGAGTTGAGTGGAAAATTAACTGGTATGTCATTTAGAGTTCCAACAGTAGACGTTTCTGTTGTGGATTTGACTTGCAACCTAGAAAAACCGGCAACATATGAAGAAATATGTGCAGCAGTAAAGAAAGCATCAGAAAACGAAATGAAAGGAATAGTTGAATATGTGTCAGATCCAGTTGTTTCATCAGACTTTATACATGATGAGCATACTTCTATATTTGACGCGACAGCAGGAATTGCATTAACAGATACTTTCGTTAAATTAGTTGCGTGGTATGATAATGAATGGGGATATTCAAATAAATTAGTAGACTTAGCAATATATATTGCTAGCAGAGGTTAATTTACAAAATCGGATATTGGCTGAATCCATATATCCGATTTTCAATAACAAAGGAGGTACAAAATGAATAAAAAAACAATACGTGATATAGATGTTCAAAATAAAAAAGTATTAGTAAGATGTGATTTCAATGTTCCACTAGATAAAGAAACAGGAAATATTACAAATGACTTAAGAATAGTTGCAGCATTACCTACAATAAAATATTTGTTAGAACATAATGCAAAAGTGATTTTATGTTCACATTTGGGCAAACCTAAAGGCGAAATTAAATCAAACCTTACGTTGAGACCAGTTGCAGAGAGATTATCTGAATATTTAGGTTTTGAAGTTAAATTTGCTACAGATATAGTAGGAGAAAGTGCAAAAAAATTAGCAAATGAATTAGAACCAGGAAAAGCAATTTTATTAGAAAATGTTAGATTTGATCCAAGAGAAGAGGCAAATGACAAAGAATTTTCTAAGGAGTTAGCAGATTTAGCTGAAATATATGTAAATGATGCATTTGGAACTGCACATAGAGCTCATAGTTCTACAACTGGTGTTGCTGAGTTTCTACCAGCAGTTTGTGGATTTCTAATGGAAAAAGAAGTTAAAATGTTGGGGGATTGTTTAGACAATCCACAAAGACCTTTTGTAGCAATACTAGGGGGAGCAAAGGTATCAGATAAAATTAAGGTTATAGAAAACCTGTTAGAAAAAGTAAACACTATTATAATAGGCGGAGGAATGACTTTTACATTTTTAAAAGCAATGGGATATGAGGTTGGAAATTCAATTTGTGAATTAGACCGATTAGATATAGCAAAAGAAACAATAGAAAAGGCAAAGATGAAAGGAGTAAAATTGTTGCTTCCAATAGATACTGTGTGTGGAAAAGAATTTACAAATGACACGGAAACAGTTACAGTAGATTCAAAGCAAATTCCAGAAGGATGGCAAGGACTAGATATTGGACCAAAAGCAATAGAGGAATACACACAAGAACTAAAAAATGCTAAAACAGTTATATGGAACGGACCTTTGGGAGTATTTGAATTTGAAAAGTTTGCAAAAGGAACAAATTCTATTGCAAAAGTGTTATCAGAGTTAGATGCAACAACGATTGTAGGAGGAGGAGACTCAGTGGCAGCAATAGAAAAGGGTGGTTTTTCAGATAAGATAACACATATTTCAACAGGTGGGGGTGCTTCATTGGAATTCTTAGAAGGAAAAGCTCTTCCGGGAATAGAAGCATTAAACGATAAATAATAAAAGTATAGAAGAACAGAAAACTTTTCTATCAAAATATAATTACTTTCCGACTAAATTCATATATTAAGGAGGAATAAGATAAACAATGAGGAAAAAAGTAATTGCAGGAAACTGGAAAATGAATATGCTTCCAAATGAAGCAATGAGATTTATAGAAGAACTAGCACCTAAAATTAAAAATACAAAAAATGAAGTAATATTATGTGTTCCATATACAGATTTATTTTATTCACTATTGACTACACAAGATACAAACATAAAAATAGGGGCTCAAAATATGCATTGGAAGGAAAATGGGGCATATACTGGAGAAGTATCTGGCAAAATGCTTGAATGTATAGGAGTAAAATATGTAATAATAGGACATTCGGAAAGAAGACAGTATTTTGCAGAAACAGATGAAACAGTAAATTTAAAAATAAAATCAGCACTTGCCAATAATTTGAAACCAATAGTATGTGTGGGCGAAACTTTGCAACAGAGGGAAGAAGGAAAAACAACAGAAATCATTAAAAACCAAATAAAACAAGCATTTAATGATTTGACAAATGAGCAAGTTAGGAATATAATAATAGCCTATGAGCCAATTTGGGCTATAGGAACAGGCAAAACTGCAACAGCTGAAGATGCAAATAATGTAATAAAATCAATAAGAAAACAAGTTGAAGACTTGTATGGAAGTGATGTAGCGGAAAATATAATAATTCAATATGGTGGAAGTGTAAAGTCTGCAAATGCAGAGGATTTATTAAATACGTCAGATATAGATGGTGCATTAGTAGGAGGAGCAAGTCTAGATGCAGAGGAATTTGCGCAAATAGTTAATAAAGTATAATAAAATATAATTTTACGCGTTAAAGAAAGGAATATTAATTAAAATGAGTAATAAACTAACAATGCTAATGATATTAGACGGTTTCGGCAATAATCCAAACAAAAATGGAAATGCAATAGAAATGGCGGAAATGCCTAATATAAATAAACTAAAGAAAATATGTCCAATGACGGAAATATATACAAGTGGATTAGCAGTAGGACTTCCAGAAGGACAAATGGGAAACTCAGAAGTGGGACACACAAATATAGGGGCAGGAAGAGTTGTTTATCAGGAATTAACTAGAATTACAAAAACAATAGAAGACGGTGATTTTTTTAGTATACCAGAATTTACAGAGGCAATAGAAAATTGTAAGAAAAATAATTCAAAATTACACATAATGGGATTATTATCAGATGGTGGAG
>ENA-OWPL01002173-OWPL01002173.1-human-gut-metagenome-genome-assembly--contig:-NODE-2173-length-10323-cov-2.064375_pt1 | contig 10323 bp, 10 predicted proteins | sample MGYA00248263_ERZ651844 | MGnify/ENA primary metagenome ERZ651844 (study PRJEB26924, sample SAMEA4378256) | human gut metagenome | biome: human gut; feature: human-associated habitat; material: faeces... | reverse complement strand
TTCGGCAGGTGTTTTTTAGTCTCTTCCTCATCCCAGATAGAGTTCAACAGGAAAGAGCCACCTTTCTGAAGTCCTTTCAATACATCGTACATATGGATGTATGCAGGTCCGTGACAAGCCACGAAATCAGGAGTAGTAATCAAATAAGTAGAACGGATCGGACAATCACCGAAACGCAGGTGAGAAGCCGTAAAACCGCCTGATTTCTTTGAATCGTAAGCAAAATAAGCCTGACAATATTTATTGGTAGCTCCACCGATAATTTTGATCGAATTTTTGTTCGCCCCGACCGTACCATCGGATCCCAGCCCATAAAATTTAGCTTCATAAGTTCCGGCAGGAGTCATTTTAACATCTGCTTCAGCAGGCAGAGAACGGAAGGTAACATCATCTTCGATACCGATCGTAAACTGGTTTTTCGGTTCGTTACGTTCCATATTTTTGTAAACGGCAATAATCTGAGAAGGAGTAACATCCTTAGATCCCATACCGTAACGTCCACCTACGATCACCGGAGCATCCTCCTGACCATAGAAGCAGTCTTTTACGTCCAGATACAACGGCTCACCGTTAGCACCCGGCTCTTTCGTGCGATCCAATACGGCGATACGCTTAGCGGTCTTAGGCACGGCAGCCAAGAAATGCTTAGCGGAGAACGGACGATACAAGTGAACGGATACCAAACCTACCTTCTCGCCCTTAGCGATCAAGTGATCGATAGCCTCACGAGCGGCCTCCGTAACAGAACCCATGGCGATGATCACACGCTCAGCGTCCTCAGCTCCGTAATAATCGAACAAACCGTATTTACGGCCTGTGATCTTGGAAACCTCGTTCATATATTCCTCTACGATAGCGGGAACTGCCTCGTAGTACGTGTTGGAAGATTCTCTGTGTTGGAAGAAATGATCCGGGTTCTCGGCCATACCGCGAGCGACCGGTCTCTCCGGGTTCAAGGCACGGGCACGGAACTCAGCCAAGGCCTTCTGGTCGATAAGCGGAGCCAAGTCCTCATTCTCCAAAGCCTCGATCTTCTGGATCTCGTGAGAGGTACGGAAACCATCGAAGAAGTGCAGGAACGGTACACGTGACTTGATGGCCAGAATGTGTGCCAAACCAGCCAAATCCATCACCTCCTGTACACTGCTGGTAGCCAGCATAGCAAAACCGGTCTGACGAGTAGCCATAACATCCTGGTGGTCACCAAAGATTGAAAGGCTCTGAGCAGCCAATGCACGAGCTGATACGTGGAACACGCCCGGAAGCAACTCACCGGCAATTTTGTACATATTCGGGATCATCAACAACAATCCCTGTGATGCGGTGAAGGTAGAGGTCAACGCGCCGCTCTGTAAAGAGCCGTGTACAGCACCTGCTGCACCTGCCTCTGACTGCATCTCTACCACTTTAACCGTCTCACCGAAGATGTTCTTACGGCCCTGTGCGGCCCATTCGTCCACCAATTCGGCCATCGTCGATGACGGAGTGATGGGGTAAATCGCAGCTACCTCGCTGAACATGTAGGCGATATGTGCAGCTGCATAGTTACCGTCACAAGTAATAAATTTTTTCTGTGCCATCTTACAATAAACTATGTTTGTCAGTTTGTGTTTTGTTCGAAACTAAGAAACGTGGATCGAAACTCCACATAATCCGTGCAAATATACTCCTATTATTTTAATCCTTTTCACTTTTAAGGCCATTTATTTTACTCTTTTGGGAGGATCGTATCCTTTTTCCCGCTAATTTTGTATTTGGAAATCAATTTTTTCGCAAATGCGATACTTCGGACGTCTGTTACTTTATCTGGCGATCTTCTTCGTCACGCTTTCGGTGAGTTCCGTGCTCATCGCACGGTTTATACCCATAACCGTGACCCCATTGAAGGTGATCCGAGTGATTGAAAATTTCCCGGACAAAGGACTCTCCGTACAATCCAACTGGTGTTCATTGGCACACATCAATCCCGTAATGCCGTGTGCCGTGATTGCCACCGAGGATAACAATTTCATGGTCCACAACGGTTTCGACTGGGAAGCCATCAAAAAAGCTTACAACGAAAACCGTGAAGGAGATCGGCTTCGCGGCGGCAGCACCATCTCTCAACAAACCGCTAAAAATGTCTTCTGCCTTCCCTCCCGCACCTGGGTCCGAAAAGGATTTGAAGCCTACTACACACTGCTGATCGAAACCTTCTGGAGCAAGCGGCGGATTATGGAGGTCTACCTCAACGTGATCGAAACCGGTGAAAACATGTACGGCGTAGAGGCTCCAGCACGCCATGTTTATGGTAAAACCGCCGAAGAGCTCAATCGACACGAAGCCTCAATGATCGCCACCGTCCTACCCAATCCGATCCGTATGAAGCTGGCCAACCCCTCTTCCTACATGATGCGTCGTTCAGCACAAGTACGCTCCCTGATGAACAAACTACCCGTCATCGACTTCGATCATCCTGAAAACTGCGCCCCAGTTCCTCAAAAACGCCGTTAACCTTTTATGGATTGGGCTTAGTACTTCTCTAATGGTTCAAGATAAGATTATCGGTCAAAAGAGAGTTATTAATTATAAGAAAGGCAAAGGGAGAAATAAGCCTTACTATTTAATTACATTACTGAGACTGACGCTTCATGCTATTCAAAATCTCCAGTCCAATATACCTTCTAAGATGTACTTTGACTGTGATCCGTTCAAACAGTTCAGAATACATCTCAGCATGCTTGCCAAAACAGGAATAGGCAACCTGCAAATGGTGTAGCTTATTTTCCAACCATTCATTTACAATTACGATTGGAATTACACTTCCCCCCCAATCAATAAAAAACTCCCACCCGATAAACGGATGAGAGTTTTTAACTGATATGCGGGTTATGAAAGGTCCTTGATACTATTTGATACGCTCGTAATATTCGCGAGTACGGGTATCTACACGGATCTTTTCGCCGGTCTGAATAAACAGAGGTACCTTAATCGTTGCACCAGTCTCCACAGTCGCTGGTTTCAACGAGTTGGTAGATGCAGTGTCACCTTTAACACCCGGCTCGGTGTAAACCACCTCCATATCGATGATCGGAGGAAGCTCTGCCGAAAGAACCATCTCTTTGTCGGTGTGGAACATCACCTCAACAATCTGACCCTCCTTCATCAAATCCGAGTTATCAATCAATTTGCGATCGATTACAATCTGCTCGAAAGTTTCGGTGTGCATGAAGTTGCAGCCCATGTCATCCTCATACAGGAACTGATAAGGACGACGCTCTACGCGTACATCTTCCAGTTTTTCACCGATATTAAAACGACGTTCCAGCACATAGCCATTTACTACGTCTTTCAGTTTAACACGCATGAAAGTGTTACCTTTTCCCGGCTTTACATGCAGGAAGTCAATACAGAAATACAACTTGTTGTCCATACGGATGCAAGTTCCGATTTTAATGTCTTGGGCATTAATCATACTAATATTTTTTATTTTAGATGTTATATAATTGTCTTCAGTGAGCTTTGCGGGTGCAAAAGTAATGGAAATCAGTAAAAATCGCAAAAAGTTTTGAGAGAAAAAGACTTAACTCTTGGTTATTTTGAAAAAAGTCCCTATTTTTGCAGCCCGATTACGTGAAATAATAACATAAAACAATATACAGTAATGAAAAGAACATTTCAACCCTCTAACAGAAAGAGAAAAAACAAACACGGTTTCCGTGAGAGAATGGCTTCCGCTAACGGTCGCAGAGTATTAGCTGCACGTCGTGCTAAAGGCCGCAAGAAACTGACTGTTTCTGACGAATACAACGGAGTAAAAGCATAAGCGAACTCTTTGTAATAAAGAATAAGAAAGCCGCAAAGGACTGATAAAGTGCTTTGCGGCTTTTCTATTTGAACCAATTGGTTTATTGCTCTATATTATTCTTCTATTTCTTTTCCTGCCTTCTTCCATTCTTCGAAACCTTTATCAAGGTCATAAACCACATAACCTTTCTCGCTGAGGATGGCAGCAGCTTTCTTACTGCGTTTGCCACTACGGCAATATAAGGCAACAGGTCTATCTTTTTGCAGGGTTGAATCTGCAATTTCGGCAAAAGTCTTATCAAGCACATTAATGTTGATACTCTTTGGAATGTGAGATTCCGAATATTCGGCTAAGGTACGTACATCCAGACGTTGCATTTCAGGATTGGCAATCAGAGTGGAGAAATCTTCCACAGAGACGGACTTAAAGTCTCCTTTCTGCTGACAGGAGAAAAGTGATGAGAAAAACAGGCAAATGCCTGCAATAAAAGAATTCATTTTCATCTTATTGAGGATTATATTCAAATTCGTAAGTCGCTTCTTTGCCAGAATACGTGTTGATGCTGAGATAAACCGTTATTTTATTAATTCCATCCTCTGCATATTGCCGTAATGGGACGGATGCATAAGCACGTTTGGTATAAGCCTGTACATCTCCGCCATCATCATGATAGAGGGATAGGCGTACGGTCCGGGTTCCTGTTTCTTCGTCCTTGATATTTTCATCTTCTATAAAGTGGAACGCATGGCTTTTATTTTGTGATTTGATTTCCAACATTAAATTCAGGTAATCAATGCCCATCCAGATGCTTAATACATTTACCGGATCACGTTTTATTCCATCTTTAAATTTATCCTCGGGTTGTGGAACAGGAGATATTGCTTTTAGTACCGCATACAATTTTGCTCCGGACTCTCCATTGGCAGTTGTTGCCTTGCCATAGTTGCTGACAATGCGGAGGGAAGAATTGGCATCTATACGTGTGTTTGATGCATCTTCCACTACTGCAAGCGTCTCACCTTCATCTGTCAATATGGACTGTAAACTACCGTCGGCACCTGCTTGGGCAGTCAGGAAGTCCAGTTTCACAGATGGATAATAGTAGTCGTCATCATCGCTACAGGAAACCAGTACACATAACAGCATAGGCAAAAGCCAGGATAAAGAAACCGGAAATTGTAACTTATCTTTCATTGTTTATTCTATTTCGGATTATCAGTTTGGGTAGCCAAATAATTCGTCAACGGATTGGCATACATCAGCAATATCTTTTCACGCAAGAACGGCATATCTTTATTGGGCAGTTCGATGCGGGCAAGTTGTTGGTCGATGTAGTCCATGAAGTGCTTCTTCTCTTCAGACGTGTATTGACCGGCGAAGGTACCAGTACCCGATAAAGAATCATGGGCTATGTAATTACCGGGATACAAACGATAATTCGCATGAATATTCCGGTCTATGAGTGCAGCAATTTCTGAGAATAACTCCGGTTTGGGAAGAGAACGATCTAATTTAGCCAGTTCTCCATTGATGCAGGGAGCCACCTGGAAGTGTACATGTCCCTTTGCACCGAACAGTCCGGTTTGCATATTCTTCAAGTCATCAGCTTGCGTCTTTTTGTAATCCGGTATATCCCGTTTCAACTGAAACTCCTGTGCTTTCAGGTAGTCACAAGGATCGTATTCATATGAAATGGCCAATGGGACAATATTCATTTCGGTCAGACGATCAATAATATCGCCTTCTCCGCCCATAGCAAGCATTTTGAGCACACTTTCCTGGGTACGGTCATTGGAATCTTTGGCGCGTCCTTCACGCTGGGCAATCCAGATGGATTGATTCTTATCCTTAATGGTGTGGTGCATATAGCGTGACATACGTCCGGAGGATTCCAACATCTGGCGCATGGTCAGGGTGCGTTGTACAATGAAGGATTTGTTGACACGTACGAACTTCTTAATCCAAGGATAGATCAGTAGATTATCACCGATGGCGATTTCTACTGTGTCCATGCCTTTGTCTATCAATTCTACTGACAGGAAACCAGAATCAAGAATGATGTCGCGATGGTTAGAGATGTAAGTGTAAGCAGATTCATGCTCCGGCTGTGCTGTATGGTCTAAAGTCACTCCCTGAGTCGTATCTCGGGAAAACTTTCTCAGAATAACGTAACAGAATGCTTTCTGAAACTCTAATTTTGTCTTGCAAGCACGCATTTTCTGCGCAAGCGCCTCAAAAGGAACTTCTGGAAAGACAGCAGACGCCACCTGCTGGAAAGCCGGATCGGCAATCAATTCCTCGTAAATCTGAGGGAGTTCCTCGTCATGATAAGGGCGGATTTCATCAAATTCCATATTCATAATGATTAACGTTTAGTTGGTTGTGAATAGTGAAGCTGCTGAGTGCCAATCACTGATCATTAACCCTTAGTCACTAAAACTGGTTCTCAATTATATCAGTCATTACATCTTTAATGTCTAAACCTGCAGCACGTACCTGTTGGGGTATAAAACTGGTGGCCGTCATTCCGGGTGTAGTGTTCACTTCCAGCAGGTTGATTTTATCTCCGGCAGTGATAATATAATCTACGCGGATGATGCCGGAAGCTCCCAGGATATCATAGATGGCTGAAGTCAAAGTCTGTATCCGGTGAGTCAGATCGTCGGAGATACGGGCGGGAGTAATTTCAGAAACCTGTCCGTTATACTTGGCGTCGTAGTCGAAGAATTCATTCTCTGTTACTACTTCCGTAATAGGGAATACTACTGAATTCTTTTTTGTCTTATAGCAACCGCAGGTTACTTCCGTACCTTCCATAAAGGCTTCCACCAGGACTTCCTGTGCTTCACCAAATGCCTTAACAATGGCAGGCTGTATTTGTTCTTTGGTCTTCACCTTGGTTACGCCAAAGCTGGAACCACCCAGGCTGGGCTTGATGAAACAAGGCAGACCGATTTTGTTGATTACTTCTTCGTCTGTAATTTCAAATCCTTTACGCAGGATCAGTGATTCGGCTACGCGGATACCGAAGCCTTTCAGGTATTGGTTGCAGGTGAATTTATTGAAAGTCATGGCAGATACCAGTACGTTACAACTGGAGTAGGGAATTCCTAACAGGTCGAAGTAACCTTGCAGGATACCGTTTTCCCCCGGAGTTCCGTGGATGGTGATGTAGGCGAAGTCGAATTGTTTCTTTTCGCCGTTCTCCATGAAACTGAAATCATTACGGTCTATCGGGGTTTTGGAACCGTCCGGAAGGACTACTTCCCACCGATGCCCTTCCATCTCTACTATATATAGGTTATAACGCTCTTTGTCAATGAAAGAGTAAAGTCCCTGTGCACTGCGCAGGGAAACGACAAGTTCGCTGGAATCTCCTCCGGCTACTATGGCAATAGTACGTTTCATAGTTCTTCTCTGTTACTGATATAGTTTCTCCACTTGTCTATCAGGTTTGTCATATCCTCGGGCAGCGGAGAGGTGAAGAACATCTCTTCGCCTGTACGGGGATGGACAAAGCCCAGCGTCATGGCGTGTAATGCCTGGCGGGGGCAGGTCTCGAAACAGTTGTTTACGAATTGTTTGTATTTACTAAAATGAGTTCCTTTTAAAATTTCGTTTCCGCCATAACGCTCATCATTGAACAGCGTGTGCCCGATGTGCTTCATGTGGACACGTATCTGGTGGGTGCGTCCCGTTTCAAGCACACACTCTACCAGCGTGACATAGCCCAGACGTTCCAGTACCCGGTAGTGGGTGACGGCGTGCTTTCCTTGGGCGGGGTCACTCAGTACAGCCATTTGCATGCGGTCTTTGGGGTTTCGCCCTATATTCCCTTCTATGGTTCCTTCGTTATTTTCTACGATACCCCATACCAGAGCATTGTATTTACGTTTGGTGGTCTTGTTGTAGAACTGAAGTCCCAGATGAGTCTTGGCATCGGGGGTCTTGGCTACCACGAGCAGGCCCTGAGGTATCTTTGTCTATACGGTGGACTAATCCCACTTGCGGATCGTTAGGGTCGTATTTGGGATTGTCTTTCAGATGCCATGCTATGGCGTTGACCAGCGTACCGTGGTAGTTTCCGCATCCCGGATGCACTACCAGTCCGGCCGGTTTGTTGATTACCATCAAATCGTTGTCCTCATAGACTATATCCAGTGGAATATCTTCGGGAATGATATCATTATCATAACGTGGACGGTCCATCATCACCGTCAGCACGTCGCAAGGCTTTACTTTATAACTGCTTTTCACCGGTTTGCCGTTCGCCATGATAAGACCGGCGTCGGCAGCCTTCTGAATACGGTTGCGCGAAGAGTTGACAAGCCGTTCGAACAAATATTTGTCCACGCGCACTTGTGACTGTCCTTTGTCTACTACTACACGGAAATGTTCATACAGTTCGGCAGGGTTGTCCACTACCGGTTCCACATCATCCAGTGTATCGTCCAGTTCATCCACATATTCTTCTTTCATCATCACTGTGTGTTAAGTTTAAAACCAGGATTCGTCTACCACAGGTTTGTCATCGTTCGCAGTTCCGGATTCATTTACCAATGCAGAATCTTCGGGCATGGTTTCATTGCCGTTGCCTACCGTGAGTGTCAGTACGGCTTCGTGAGGAACCTTTTCTCCGGCTTTCAAGTCGCGTCCTCGGTATTTTATGCTGTATACCCAGTCTTTTTCGCCGCTGGTATATTCGGGTTCGGTTATTTTAAAACCTAACGCACGTAATTTAGCTTCGGCTTGGCGGAGAGAACTATTATCCATGATATCGGGAATGGCTACCTTGGGGGCGCTGTCTGCATTGACGGTCAGATAGACGGTTCTGCCCGACTTCACCTTGGAGCCACCGGCGGGATTCTGTTCCAGAATAGCACCGGGGGCTATTCCTTTTACATAGCTGGAGTCTATGACGATTGATTTTAGTGACTGCTTGTCGAGTTCATTTTCTGCGATCCGCAGATTCATTCCTTTTACATCGGGCACTACCACTGCTTCGCCGTGGCGTGTATAGCTGTCCAGCCATTGAAGGGTTCCCCAGGCTGCTGCCACAATGACCACTACCATCGCTATCAGATTGAGCCAGAAGAAGCGGTTATTCTTGAATGAAAAGAATTCTTTGAATGTTACCATATCTAACTTAATTATTTCGGGTCAAAGATACGACAATTTCATTTCTGTTCCTACATTTAGTTATGAATATCATATACTTTTTGTACCTTTGCACCCCGAAAAAACAACCTGTTTCCTGTCAGAGTAAACAAAATTGAGGTAAAAAGAAGATGAACGAGACAACAAATGAACAAGAGGTGCTGCTATTGCGCCGTAAACTAGACCTTTTATTACGTACCGGCAAGCTGCTGATGGAGAGCGCGGCAGACACTAACCGAATTGAAAGAAACATGAAGCGCGTGGCCGCTTATCTGGGTATTCCGGAAGAGAAACTGCATATTGATATCCGGTGGACGATGCTGATGGTCAATGTGAGTGACGAGAAGCACTCTTTTTCCAAGTTTCAGAAATGCGAGAAACATGGCATCAATATGGAAGCCATTTCAAAAATCAGTAAACTTTCGTGGCGTGCCATTGAGCAGGATTATTCATTGGATAAATACGAGGAAGAACTTGAGAAGATTGCTCGTCAGGAGCGTAATTATACCCCTTATGTCGTGGCAATCTGTACCGGGTTTGCCTGTGGAGGGTTCTGCAAGCTGTTTGGTGGTGACTGGATTGCTTTTCTGATTACGGCTATTTGTACTTTTGTGGGGTTCCGTACCCGTGCCCGTTGTATTGAGTTCGGTATCAATGTATATATGAGTATTGCGATCTCTGCATTTTTATGTACTTGTCTGGCTTATGCGTTTTCTTTTTCAGGTTTATCTTCCACTCCGTATCATCCGTTGCTGGCCTGTACCTTATATATAGTTCCCGGTGTGCCGCTGATAAATTTTGTGGACGATATGATTGACAATCACTTGTTGGTAGGTATTACTCGTGCAGCCAACACGGTAATGATGGTAGGAGGCATGGCGTTTGGTATCGCTTTTGCCTTGAGGCTGTTGGTGATGAGTGATGTGACTATCGACCAGAAGTTCAGTGAACTGAGCATGGTGCCGCACGATGCTTATTGGGTATATGCTGTTGCGGCTGCTATTGCGGCTATGGGATTCGCCACTATATTTAATGTGCAGAGACGTTTGTTGTGGGTGGTGGCTGTAGGTGGAATTATTGCAGTATGCACCCGTAACTTTGTAAACTTTGAATTAGGATATGGTCCGGTGATCGGTTCGTTTATGGGAAGCTTTGTCGTGAGTTTGATAGCTGTCAAAGCCGTTCATTGGTTTCATGTTCCTAATCATGTGCTGACTATTCCTTCTGTCATTCCGATGGTTCCCGGTGTCTTGATGTATCGTTCGTTGCTGGCGCTTATCAATATGCGTGGAGTGGTAGGGGAAGTGACACTTGCTTTTTCCAATGGTATTAACTCGGCGCTTATCATTTTCTGTATAGCCTTGGGGGTAGCTGTTCCT
>ENA-OWPL01002164-OWPL01002164.1-human-gut-metagenome-genome-assembly--contig:-NODE-2164-length-10348-cov-2.898183_pt1 | contig 10348 bp, 10 predicted proteins | sample MGYA00248263_ERZ651844 | MGnify/ENA primary metagenome ERZ651844 (study PRJEB26924, sample SAMEA4378256) | human gut metagenome | biome: human gut; feature: human-associated habitat; material: faeces... | reverse complement strand
ACCTGCCTTGCCAACACCTCCTTCCTGCGTGACGCGATGGAGTACCACAAGGTCCCGACCTACCTCGAGTCCACCGTGACCGAGATCAAGGACAACGGTGTCACCGTCAAGAACGTCAAGACCGGCGAGACCTTCTTCGTCGAGTGCGACGACGTCGTCAACGGCATCGGCTTTGTCCCGACTCCGGTCGGCGGCAAGGAGAACAAGCAGGTCTTCCGCGTGGGCGACTGCGTTGCCATCGGCAACCTCCGCACCGTCATCTGGCGTGCCTGGGACGTCTGCATGAAGATCTGATCCCATCCCTACAAACGTGAAACTCCCTCCGGAAATCCGGAGGGAGTTTTTTGCTGTCAGAAAAGAATGCTTTTGGGCAAAGAAATCGCCCCCGAAAGCCAAAGGCTCTCGGGGGCGTTGTCTCTGTTTGTGTCTGTTTCGCTGTGTCCGGCTCACTCGCCCTGCGCGCGCAGCCAGCCGCTCGCCTCGCCGGGGTAATTCGTGATGATGCCCTCGCAGCCCCAGCGGTGGAGCTGCTCCAGACCCGCCATGTCGTTGACGGTCCAGACGTTCATCTTCACGCCGTGCTCCTTGCAGTCGCGCACGTTCTCATCCGTGAGCAGCTCAATCGGCGGGTGGTAGCAGGCGAAGCCCGCCTGCTCACAGTAGTAACCGGGGAAGCCGCCGATGCTGTCCTCGAGCACGAGCGCGCCGACCTCGACCGCGTTGCCGCTGATCTCGAGGATGCGGCGCAGCGAGAAGTGGTTGAACGACGAGAACATGACCTTGTGCTCCAGACCGTAGCGCTCGATGGTGGCCCAGATCTTGCGCTCGATGTCGGGATAGTAGATCTTGTCGGTCTTGATCTCGATGTTGTGCCCGACGCGCTCGCCGGACGCCCACTCGCAGTATTCGTCGAACGACGGGATGCGCTCGGGGGCGTATTTGCCCGCGAAGCGTGCAGCGGCGTTGACCTGCCGCAGCTCGTCGAACGTATGCTCGCAGATGCGGCCGGTGCCGTCGGTCGTGCGCTCCAGGCGCTCGTCGTGGATGACGACGAGGCGGCCGTCGCGCGTCTCATGCACGTCCATCTCGATCGCGTCGCAGCCAACCTTGACCGCCTCGCGGAACGAGAGCATCGTGTTTTCCGGATAAGCACCGCTGTAGCCGCGGTGTGCCATAACTTTCATGCAATTGTCTCCCTTAATAAATGAGATTCGGTATCAGCATCGTGATACCGGGGATATACGTCAGCAGCAGCAGCGCAATGAGCAGCGCGATGATAAACGGCACGCACTCTTTGATAAATTCCTGCATCTTGCAGCCCGTGATGGACACGCAGGTGAACATCATCGAGCCGAACGGCGGGGTCAGACCGCCGATCATGATGTTGACGTTGCACACGATGCCGAAGTGCACCAGATCGATCCCGGCGGCCTTCACGATCGGCACCATGAGCGGAGCGAGGATGATGAGCGCCGCGCCGCCCTCGAGGAACATGCCGACGATGAGCAGCACAACGTTCATGACCAGCAGCACGAGGAACTTGTTGCTGGCAAAGCTCGACACGGCGTTGAGCAGCATGGTGGGGATGTTCTCCCAGTTGAGGTAGTAGCCGAACACGGTCGCCGACACGATGATGAGCATGACGGTGGCGGTGCCGGAGATGGTCTCGCGCAGGATGGGGACGAAGTGCTCCTTGCGCAGGCCCTTGTAGACGAACTTGCCCACAATCAGGCAGTAGAGCACGCCCACACCGCCGGCTTCCGTCGGCGTGAAGATGCCAAAGCGCATGCCCATGATGATGCCCAGCGGGAAAAACAGCGCCCAGAAGGACTTGAGCGCCTGGCGGCCGATCTCGCCGAGCGTTGCGCGGCGCGGGCGGGACGGCGCGTAGCCGCGCTTTTTGGAGATGATCGCCACGGCGATCATCAGCGTCACAGCCATGAGCAGACCGGGGATGTAGCCGGCGGCAAAGAGCTGACCGACGGACGCACCGGCGATCAGGCCGTAGACGATGAGGTTGATCCCGGGCGGGATGATGGGCGTGACGCACGAGGACGCCGCCGTGATCGCGGCGGAGAAGCCCTTGCCGTAGCCGCGCTTTTCCATCTCGGGCACGAGCAGCTTGCACTCCATGGCGGCGTCGGCGTTGGCCGAGCCGGAGCAGCCGCCCATGAGCATGCTCAGCAGGACATTGATCTGCGCAAGGCCGCCGGGCAGATGCCCGGTGAGCGCATCGGCGAAGTCCATCAGCCGCGCGCTGATGCCGCCGTAGTTCATGATCGAGCCGCACATGATGAAAAACGGGATCGCGAGGAACGGGAACGACTGCGTGGACGTGATGAACTTCTGCATCAGCAGGTACGGCACGGTCGTCGTGTCAATAAAGCCGAAATAGGTCAGTGCCGCGGCAAAGAGCGCGTAGGCGATGGGGATGCCCGTGAAATACAGCACGAGCGCGATGATGATCGGCAGGATCGAAAGGAACGTGCTCATGCGTCCACCTCCCCGTCAAGTTTGTTGCCGCTCTTGAGGTCTTTGATGAAAATGACGAGCGAGTAGATCGTCATCAGGCCGAAGCCGATGACCAGCGCCGTGTTGACCGCGCTGGACGGCAGCTTCGTGATCGGCATGCGCTTGATCCAGGACGACTGGATAAACTGCACGCTGAGCATCGTGATGTAGCCGTTGATGACCACGAGCAGGGCGCTGGTGATCAGGTGCACGGCTCTGCGCGCGCCGGCCGGCAGCCGCTCCACGAGCAGGTCAACGCCGACGTGCTGGTGCTTGCGGTAGGCGTAGGCCGCGCCGATGAACACCGAGTACACGAAGCAGGAGGTGGCGACCTCCTCGCTCCAGATGATGATATAGTTAAACAGTTTTCGCGTGATCACGTTGACGACGACAAGCACGATCGTCACGATCATCATCGCGCCCGCGATATACGCGTCGAGATTTTTCAGTACTTTTTTCAAATTTGCTTTCCTCTGCTTTCTGTGGCTTTGCTCAGCAATGCCGGGTGTCCGGCAGCGTGTGCGGGACACCCGGCATAAAAAGCCGGTATGGGGCTTCCGGCCGTCCGTCAGCGCGCAGCGCTCACTTATTGGCCTGGCGGTACTCGGCGAGGATGGCCTGCGCCTGCTCGTAGAAGGTGGGCGTCACGCCGTCTTCCTTGACCATGCGCTCAAACTCCGGCTGCACGGCGGCGCGGAACGCATCGACATCGACCTCGTTGAACGAGCAGCCCTGCTCCTTCTCGAGCTTGGCCTTCGTCTCCTCGAAGGAAGCGTTGGTGAAGTCGGTCAGTTCCTTAGCGCCCTTGGTGAACTCTTCCTGGATGATGGTGCGGTACTCTTCCGGGATGCTGTTCCAGACCTTGGAGCTGATGTAGGCGCCGCAGGTGCCGACAAGATGGTTGGTCAGGGACATATTCTTGCACACTTCGGAGCTGCCGTTGGTGGAGTAAGCGTTCATGTTGCCTTCCAGACCGTCGATGACGCCCTGCTGCACGGCGGAGATCGTCTCAGCGAACGGCATGCCGGTGGGCGTGGCGCCCATGGCGGTGAGGCAGTTGATGTACATGGAGCTGTTGGGCACGCGGATCTTCATGCCCTTGAGGTCAGCGGGGGTCTTGATGACCTTGTTGGTCTGCATGCAGCGCATACCGACGTTGAAGTCGAGCGCGAGCACGTGGATGCCGTAGTTATCTTCGAGCTTCTGGCACATATTCTTTACCAGATCGGACTGGCAGACGTAGGAGTACTCATCGATGCTGTTGTACATCATGGGGCCGATGAGTGCTTCAAAGTCGATGTCGTAGTCGGCGAGGTAGGAGGGGTCTTCGCAGGCGATCCAGTCGGCGCCGTTGACGACCTGCTCGATGTTGTCCTTATAGACGGCGAGCTGGCTGGAGTCGTAGCACTGGATCTCGATCGCGCCGTTGGTGCGCTCCTTGATGCGCTGGGCGACCTGCTGCATCTCGATCGTGAGCTGCTCGGTCGTCGCAAAGACGTGGCTGAGCTTGAGCGTGAGGTGGTAATCATCGTTCGCGCCGGCCTTATCGCCGCCGCCGCCGCAGGCGCACAGTGCAAGCACCATGGTCAGGGCGAGAAGCATCGCAACAATTTTCTTCAAGGTAGTTCCTTTCTGCTTAAAAAAGCGTTGAATTTTTCTCCGTCATTTTAACGGCTCTCTGTGAAAAATGTTAACATTTTTGTGCGATGCCGTCAATATGGGCGGAAATTTTGCTTGCCATTTTTCTGTTTTCGCTATATACTCCTCGTAGAAATTGGTGAAACTGCAAAGGCGAAGCGCCCTTTTTTCGCTGAAAAATGCTTAAATTTTCAACACATGCGCCGTCATCTGTACTCTACTGGAGGTGCCTATGAGCAGCAAGCCCACCCTGCGCGACATCGCCGAGGCGACCGGTGTTTCGACCGCGAGCGTCTCCATGATCCTCAACGGAAAATCGCTGGAGCGCTTTTCCTCTCAGCGCGTGGCGAGCGTTCTGGCTGAGGCCGAGCGCATCGGCTACCGCACGCCGTCCGCCCGCTGCTCCGGCAAGCAGATTGCCGTCCTCTCGCCGTCGGTCTCCAACCCCTACCACACCAAGATGATCACCGGCATCGACGCGGCAGCGCACGCCGCCGGGTATCACATCGCGATCTACAACACCTACTGGAATCCCCGCACGGAGAGCCACCTGCTCGACTCGCTCGACTATTCGCGCGTGGCCGGCATCATCTTCGCCATGACGCCGACGCAGACGGCCAAGGTGCGCGAGCTGAGCCGCCGCGTGCCCATCGTCGCCGTCGGCGACCGCGTCGCGGACTGCGGCATCGACACCGTGGACGTGGACAACTTCGGCGCGGCGCAGCTCGTGGCCAGACACCTCATCGACCTCGGCCACACGCGCATCGCCTACCTGTCCACGGCGCTCAACGAGCACCACATCTCCCGCATGCGCCGCGGCGAAGGGCTGCAGGAGGCCTACCGCCTCTGGTGTCCGGAGGGCAGCGTGACCATCTGCTCGCACGTCAACCCCCTCGAGGCGGAGATCACCACGCCCGACCTCGAGTATCGCTCGGGGATGGAGCTGGCCTACAAATGCCTGCGCAACGACAAGATCACCGGCATCGTCGCCATCAATGACATGGTGGCCTTCGGCGTGCTCGACGCGCTGCTGCGCGAGGGCTACCGCGTGCCGGAGGATTTCAGCCTCTGCGGGTTTGACAACGTCACGACCTCAGGCTATCAGCGCATCCAGCTCACAACCGTGGACAACAACACCTTCAGCCACGGCAAGAGCGCCTTCAACCTGCTGCTCGAGCGCATCGAGGGCGGGCTCAACAGCCGCGAGGATCAGCCGATCAACCGCGTAGAATACCACAGCCGGCTCATCGTGCGCGGCAGCACCGGCAAGCCGCGCAGCGGCGGCCTGTGAACAACTCAGAAAGGAATCGCATCCATGGCGTCCGTACTCTCCTACCTGCGTGAACTGAATATCGTCACGATGATGCTGCGCATCCTCCTCGCCGTGCTCTGCGGCGGGCTGATCGGGCTTGAGCGCGAGCGCAAAAACCGCCCCGCCGGCTTTCGCACCTATATGCTCACGGCGCTCGGCGCAACGCTCACCGTGCTGCTGAGCCTGCAGCTCGACCAGATGCTCCACGGACCGTGGCGCGCGCTCGCCGAGAGCATCGGCGCGACGCAGGACGTGTCGCGCTTCGGCGCCGAGGCCGCAAAGGGCATCGGCTTTCTCGGCGCGGGCACGATCATCATCACCGCCCGCCAGCAGGTCAAGGGCCTGACCACCGCCGCCGGGCTCTGGGCGAGCGCGTGCCTCGGCCTTGCCATCGGCGCGGGGTTTTATTCCTGCGCGTTCATCTGCATCGCGTACATGGCAGCCTGCATGTACCTGCTGCCGCCGCTGGAGCAGCGGCTCACCCGGCGGGCGCACCACATCAACATCAGCCTCGAGATCGAGCGCATGGAGCATCTCGGCGCGATCGTCGCGCATCTGCACGACGAGAACATCCGCATTTTCGACTTTGCCGTCAACCGCAACGGCACGGGCCCGCTGGCGAGCTTTCTGTGCCAGTTCAGCGCCATCCTGCCCGAGCGGCGCGACCACCCCGAGCTGCTGGCAGAGCTGTCGGCGCTCGAGGGCGTCATCCTCATCGAAGAGATCTGAGAAAGGAGGCTGTACCATGCTGCATTGTTTTGATCCCATCCGTGATATGACCTTCTGGGCGATCCTCGCCCGCCTGACGCTGGCCGTCATCTGCGGCGGTCTGATCGGCGCAGAGCGCGAGATCAAGCGCCGTCCCGCGGGCTTCCGCACGCACATTCTCATCTGTCTCGGCTCCGCCATCACGACGCTCACAAGCCAGTACCTGCTCTTCCAGCACCTGTATAACGACATTGCGCGTCTCGGCGCGCAGGTCATCTCCGGCATCGGCTTTGTCGGCGCGGGCACGATCATCGTCACGCGCGACAAGCGCGTCAAGGGCCTGACCACCGCCGCCGGACTCTGGGCCGCGGCCATCATCGGTCTCGTCTGCGGCGCGGGCTATGCCGAGTGTGCCATCTTCGCCACGGTCGTCGTGCTGCTGGTCGAGGCGGTGCTCGTCCGGCTGGAGTTCCGGCTCACGAGCAAGAGCACCGATCTCACGCTCTACATTGAGTACGCGCACGCCGTGTGCATGGAGTCCGTGCTCGCCCTGCTGCGTGAGCGCAGCATCCGCATCGACAATCTCGAGATCAGCCGCATCTCGGACAGCGACGCCCCCGACGCGCCGCACCACTACTGCGCACTCATCCCCATCCACAGCCGCACTCCGCTGCAGCCGGGCGACCTGCGCGGCGACCTGACCGCGCTGCCGGACATGCTGGCCGTCGAGGAAATGTAACGAAAACGAACAAGGGGCGGACGCCGCATGGCGTCCGCCCCTAATTGCTTGTCAAAAGCCTCGCAGAGTTTCGCCGCCGGAGCGGCGAAAGAAAGTAAAATCATTTTCTTCGGCGACATGTGCGGCGAAGAAAATACTTCTCGGCCTGCAAACGTGCGCGCCGTCCGTCTTAGGCGGACGGCGCGTGCGCTGCAGTCAGGCCGCAAACCCTTTTGTCAAAAAATAACACTTTTTGACAGTCGCAAGCCCTGCGGCGTTTTCTCAGCGCAGCGTGCCGAGATACCCCTCGAGGATCAGGCTCGCCGCGACGGCGTCGACCGTCTGGCGGTGCTTTTTCTCCTTGCGGCCGTTGGCGTGCAGGATGCCGTGCGCCTCGATGGAGCTGCGCCGCTCGTCCCAGAGCACGACCTCCAGCCCCGTCGCCTCCGTGAGCAGGTGCGCGACGGCGCGGCTCTTTTCCGCGCGCGGGCCTTCCGTGCCGTCCATATTCTTCGGCAGACCGAGCACGATGCGCTCCACGCCCTCGGCGTGCACCACGTCCGCGATCGCCGCGACCGCACGCTCCAGATTCCACTCCGTGAGCGTCCACGCCCGGCCGCAGAGCGTGGCCGAGGCATCCGAGAGCGCGAGCCCGATGCGCGCGTCGCCGTAATCAATGCCCAGAATTCTCATCGTGTTCCCTCCGCAGACAGGTTCGGATCGCGCCCGCCATGTACAGCGAGCCGACCGCACAGATGACATCGTCCTCCCCCGCCTGCGCGAGCGCGCGCGCCGCAGCCTGCGCGGGGTCGGGGCAGACCGTCACCGGTTTCCCGAAGCGCTGCAAATACGCCCCAAGCTCCTCCGCCGGCAGCGCGCGCGGCGAGAGCGGCGTGGCCGCGATGTAGGCCGCGGCATACGGGTCGAGCTGCGCGATCAGATCGGGATAGTCCTTGTCCGCGAGCACACCCACGAGCAGCGTGATGCGCCGGCCGGGGAAATAGCGCGCGAGATTGTCCGCCACGGTCTGCGCGCACTGCGGGTTGTGCCCGCCGTCGAGCACGAACCACGGCGCGCGCCGCAGCACCTCGAATCGCGCCGGCCAGCGCACCTGCGCAAGCCCCGCGTGCACGGCCGCATCCGGGATGCGCCAGCCGCGTGCGCGCAGCGCCGCCACCGTCTCGAGCGCGACGGCCGCATTGCGCAGCTGGTGTCTGCCGAGCAGCGGCAGGTCGTACACCGCACCGCAATAGGAAAAGGTCTGCCCGTCCACGCTGTCGCGCAGCGGCTCGATGGCGTCCGCGTCCACCTCCGTGAGCGGGATGCCCAGCCGGGCGCACGTCTCGTGCAGCACCGCGCGCACCTCCGGCACCTGCGGATAGCTGACAGCGCGCGTGCCGGGCTTGAGGATGCCCGCCTTCTCGCGCGCGATCTGCGCGAGCGTGTCGCCGAGGATCTCCGTGTGGTCCAGCCCGATGTTCGTGATGACGGCGCACGCCGGCGCGCCGATGACATTCGTCGCGTCCAGCCGGCCGCCGAGCCCGACCTCGAGCACCACGATGTCGCAGCCGCGGCGCTGAAACCAGAGCATGGCCGCCGCCGTCACAAGCTCAAACTCCGTCGGCTGGTCGTCCATGGCCGCAATGCACGGCTGCAGCGTCTCGCACGCGGCAGCAAGCTCCGCGTCCGGGATCGGCTGGCCGTTGACCTGCATACGCTCGGCGAATTGCTCAAGAAACGGGGACGTGAACAGCCCCGTCGTATAGCCCGCCGCCTGCAAGACGGCCGCGAGCATCGCCGCCGTGCTGCCCTTGCCGTTCGTGCCCGCGATGTGCACGAACTGCAGCGTGTCCTGCGGGTCGCCGATGCGGTGCAGCAGCTCGCGCACCCGCGACAGTCCCGGACGAGAGCCGCGCCACTCGACGCCCCGGATCAGCGTCCGCGCCTCTTCTATGGTCATTACGCAGTACCTCCCGCGTGAAAAAATCAAACGGAAGAATTATATCACATTTCATGCCGCGCAGCAACCTGCACCCTTGCAATTTGCCTACGGTGGGAGTAAACTATGAAATGCTCGTTTTTTCGCCGGTTTTCTCCGGTTTTCAAAATTTTCCCCGAAGGTGGTATGCGAATGGAGAATCTCATCATTTCCGTCCATGCGATCCTGCCGATGTTCCTCGTGATGGCGCTCGGCTACGGCGCGCGCTGTCTCGGCTGGATCCGCCGGGAGGAGATCTTGAACATCAACAGGATCGCCTTCCGCATCTTTCTGCCGTGCCTGCTGTTTTATAATGTATACTGCTCCGATCTGTCCGGCTCGTTCGACCCGCTGCTGATCGCCTATGCCGTCGGCGGCGTGCTGCTGTCGTTCGCGCTGGCGCTCGGCTACACGCTGCTCGCAGAGAAGCTGCCGGAGCGCCGCGGCGTGATGATCCAGGGCATGTTCCGCAGCAACTACGTCATCATGGGCATCCCCGTGGCAACGGCACTGCTCGGCGCGGATCAGCTTGGCACGGTCTCGATCCTGATTGCGATCATCGTGCCGATCTTCAACATGGTGTCCATCATCGTGCTGGAGGTATTCCGCGGCCAGAAGCCGAAGCCGCTGCACATCCTCGGCCAGATCGCAAAAAACCCGCTCGTCATCGCCTCCGTGCTCGGCGTGCTGGCGCTGGTGGCAAAGATCCACCTGCCGTACATCCTGGAAAAGACGGTGCAGAGCGTGAGCGGCATCGCATCGCCCCTGCAGCTGTTTTTGCTCGGCGCGTTTTTCCAGTTCTCCGGTCTGCGGCGCTATGCGCGCGAGCTCACGGCCGTCGTGGCGGCAAAGCTCGTCGTGTTCCCGGGGCTGTTTCTGGGGCTCGGCGCGCTGCTCGGCTTCCGGGATGCGGCGTTCGTGTCGCTGCTGGGTGTGTTCGCCTCACCGACCGCCGTCAACTCCTTCACCATGGCGCAGCAGATGGGCGGCGACGCCGAGCTTGCAGGCGACACCGTCGTCGTGACCTCGGCCGTGAGCATGCTGACGATGTTTCTGTGGGTCTTTCTGTTCAAATCCCTCGGGATGTTCTGAGCGTTCGGGACTTCACAAATCGGGTGAAACGGCGTATAATATTTTATTACGCAACAGTTCATCATGATATAAAGAGGACAACACCATGAATTTTCGAATGATCGGGCAGGTCATCGGCCGCGTGCTGTGCATCGAGGCGGCGCTGATGCTTCTGCCGATGGTCGCGGCTCTGGCATACGGTGAGTCGCCGGCGCCGTTTCTGATCACGATCGCCGTCACCGGCGGCATCGGACTGGTCATGTGGCGCGTACGCGCAAAATCCGGCGGCATTACCGCGCGCGACGGTTTTCTGATCGTCGGCCTGTCGTGGATCGCCATGTCGCTGTTCGGCGCGCTGCTGTTCGTGCTCACGGGCGACATCCCGAACTACATCGACGCCCTGTTTGAGACG
>ENA-OWPL01002156-OWPL01002156.1-human-gut-metagenome-genome-assembly--contig:-NODE-2156-length-10366-cov-4.734458_pt1 | contig 10366 bp, 9 predicted proteins | sample MGYA00248263_ERZ651844 | MGnify/ENA primary metagenome ERZ651844 (study PRJEB26924, sample SAMEA4378256) | human gut metagenome | biome: human gut; feature: human-associated habitat; material: faeces... | reverse complement strand
GCGGTGGTTCGGCACCCTGGTGGGGCCGGTTATGCAGTTGATCCGCGCCATGCCAGTGGCGAGCTTTGTCATTCTGGCGCTGCTGTGGGTCAGCGGAAAAAACCTTTCGGTCATTGTCAGCTTTACCCATGTGCTGCCGGTGGTCTACGCCGGGGTGCAGGGCGGCATTGCTGATACGGACTCTCAACTGTTGGAGATGGCCCATGTCTACCGCCTGCCGCTCATCACTAGGCTGCGGTATATCTGGCTGCCGGGGATGTTCCCGTCCTTCTGCGAAAGCTGCATTGCCGCCATGGGCATGTGCTGGAAAAGCGGCGTCTCGGCCGAGGTCATCGGCCTGCCGGACCATTCGGTCGGCGACGCGCTCTACCGCGCCAAAATCACCCTGTCCACACCCGATGTGTTCGCCTGGACGCTGGTCATCGTGCTGCTTTCGGCGCTGCTGTCCACCGTGGCCGCCCGGCTGCTGCGGGCCGTAAAAGCCCGTCTTTGCGGGGAGGTGCAGGCATGAGCATCGTTATCGAAAACCTCTGCAAAAGCTTCGGCACCCACGCCGTGCTGCAAAGTTTCTGTTGGACAGTGGACCGTCCCATGGTACTGATGGGAGCTTCCGGCTGTGGAAAAACCACGCTGCTGCGCATCCTGTCAGGGCTGGAGACCGCCGACAGCGGCACCGTCACCGGCGTGCCGGAGCGATTGGGATTCGTGTTTCAGGAGGACCGTCTGTGCCCGCAGCTGGACGCCGTGGAGAACGTGCGTCTGGTCACGGGCCGGGCCATGTCCCGGCCGGATATCGAGGAGTACCTGCGGGAGCTGGGATTGGCGGACTGCCTGGACCAGCGGGCGGCGGAACTGTCCGGCGGACAGCGGCGGCGGGTGTCCATTGCCCGGGCAGTATGTTATGGGCCGGAGCTGCTGCTGCTGGATGAGCCCTTCAAGGGTTTGGACGGTGCGGCCCGGGACCGGACGGCGCAGTACCTTCTGCGGCACCGGAACGGCGCGGCGGTGCTGTGCGTCACCCACGACCGGGCGGACGCCGCGGCCCTGGGCGCAGAGATCGTGGAAATATGAAAAGAGACGGCGGATGCCGTCTCTTTTTGCTTTATCTGATCTGTCCGTTGCCGCGGATGACGTATTTATACGTGGTCAGCTCGTCCAGCCCCATGGGGCCCCGGGCGTGGAGCTTCTGGGTGGAGATGCCCATCTCGCAGCCAAGACCGAACTCGCCGCCGTCGGTAAAGCGGGTGGAGGCATTGACATACACGGCGGCGCTGTCCACACAGGTGGTAAAGCGGTCTGCGGCGGTATCGTCCGCCGTGATGATGGCCTCACTGTGGTGGGTGGAATGGCGGGCAATGTGGGCAATGGCAGCATCCACATCATCCACCACGGCAATGGCCAGGATGTAGTTCAAAAATTCAGTGTCAAAATCCTGCTCGCCGGCGGGTGTTCCGGGAATGATGGCGGCGGCGCGCTCATCCAGCCGCAGATCCACCGGAATCAGCCCGGCAGCTGCGCGGGCATCCACCAGGCGGGCTTTCAGCAACGGCAGAAACCCTGCGGCAACATCCTTGTGTACCAGGCACACTTCCTCGGCATTGCACACGCTGGGGCGGCTGGCCTTGGCGTTCTCGATGATGTCCAGCGCCCTGGTCTGGTCGGCGGTGTTGTCCACGAAGATGTGGCAGATGCCGGTGCCGGTCTGGATGCAGGGGACTTTCGCGTTCTCGACACAGGCACGGATAAGTCCGGCCCCGCCGCGCGGGATGAGCAGGTCCACATAGCCGACGGCGGTCATCAGGGCGTTGGCCGAGGCATGGGTGGTGTCCTCGATGAGGCAGACTGCTGTTTCAGGCAGACCGTTTGCCCGCAGACCCTGCCGCAAGGCCTGAACGATGGCGTTGGCCGAGCGCCACGCCTCTTTGCCGCAGCGGAGGATGCAGGCATTGCCGCTCTTGATGGCGAGGGCGGCAGCGTCGCTGGTGACGTTGGGGCGGCTCTCGTAGATGATGGCGATGACGCCCATCGGCACGGCGGTCTTCTCGATGACGAGGCCATTGGGACGCTCGATGCGGCTCAGCACCCGGCCCACCGGGTCGGGCAGGGCGGCAACGTCCAGGATGCCCTTGGCCATGGCCTCGATGCGTTGGGGCGTCAGGGCGAGGCGGTCCAGCATGACGTCGCTGATGCGGCCCTTGGCGGCGGCCATGTCCTCGGCGTTGGCGGCGAGGATGGCGTCCATGGACTCAGGGGCGCAGAGGGCGTCGGCCATTCCGTAGAGGGCAGAATCACGGGTGCCGCTGTCCGAAAGGGCAACGGCAGTCTTGGCTCCGCGGGCGGCTTCCAGAATTTCCTGTGTGGTCATGTTATGCCTCCTGTCTGTGGGCCGCAAAGCGGGTGCCTGCGGCACGGCCCTCGGCGATGTCATAGAGCAGCTCGGGGTGGGCGCCGTTCGCGATGACCATGTCAGCTCCGCTGGAGGTCACCATCCGGGCGGCCCGGAGTTTGGTGGACATTCCGCCGGTACCCAGCGCCGAGCCGGCTCCGTCGGCCAGCGCCATCACCTCGGGCGTGATGTCCTCCACCAGCGGGATGAGCTTTGCGTCCGGGTGGGTGTGGGGGTTGGCAGTGTAGAGGCCGTCGATGTCGCTCAGCAGCACCAGCAGATCAGCTTTGATGCAGCAGGTGACGATGGCGGCGAGGGTGTCATTGTCGCCGATGGAGGTGATCTCGTCGGTGGCGACGGTATCGTTCTCGTTGATGATGGGCAGTGCGCCCAGCTCCAGCAGGCGGGTGAGGGTGTTCTGAATGTTCTCGCGGCGGCTGGCGTGCTCGATGTCCACACCGGTGAGCAAAATCTGCGCCACCGTGTGGTCGTAGGCGCTGAACAGCCGGTCGTAGGTGTACATCAGCTCACACTGACCCACGGCGGCACAAGCCTGCTTGGAGGACATATCGGTAGGGCGGGCGGAAAGCGACAGCTTGCCCACACCCATGCCGATGGCACCCGACGACACGAGGATGACCTCATGTCCGGCGTTCTTCAAATCGCTGAGCACTTTCACCAGCTCTTCGGTGTGGCGGATGTTCAGCCGTCCGGTGGAGTGGGCCAGTGTGGAGGTGCCGACTTTGACTACGATGCGCATAGATCAACCCTTTCCCATCTCTTTTGTCTTGTTGTAGGAGGCGATGACGGCGTCCATCACCGCGCCCCGCAGGCCCTTTTCTTCCAGCACCCGCACGCCCTGGATGGTGCTGCCGCCAGGGCTGCACACGGCGTCCTTGAGAGCGCCGGGGTGCTGGCCGCTCTCAAGCACCAGCTTCGCACTGCCCAGGACCATCTGGGCGGCGTACTCCTGCGCCTTGGCACGGGGCAGGCCGCAGGCCACGCCGCCGTCGGCCAGCGCCTCGATGAACTGATACACCCAGGCCGGGCCGCAGCCGGACACGCAGCTGGCCGCGTCGATGAGGCCCTCCGGCACAGCATCCAGCCGCCCGGCGGGGGCCATCAGCTTCAGGAACTCGGCCTCTTCCTCGGCGGTGACGTTGGAGGTGCAGTACTGTATCATACCGGCCCCTACCGAAGCGGGCGTGTTGGGCATGATGCGGATGACGGGGTAGTCGCCGCCCGCCATCTCCTGAATGCGGGCGATGGACAGGCCCGCCGCCATGCTGCACAGCACGAAGCGGCTGGGCCGTTCGGCCAGCGTGAAGCGGAGCGGTGCCAGCAGCTCCTCCATCATCTGGGGTTTGACGGCTAAGAAGATGAGGTTGCAGCGGCCTGCCACCTCGTCGTTGATGGTGGTGTTGCAACCCAGCTCAGCGGCCAGAGCCTCTGCCTTGGCGGCGGTACGGTTGGCCAGCCAGACGTTCTGCGGGTCTGCCGCCTTGCAGACGGCCCGGGCGACAGCCCCGCCCATGTTGCCGCAGCCTAAGAAACCGATGGTATTCAGCATAAGAAAACCTCTTTCCCAATCAAAAGAATAGGGGAGATCCCCCCTCTGTGTCTCCATTGTAAGCAGGGCCGGGGGAGAAATCAAGAGGAGAGACGGAAAATGTCAAAGCTTTTCGGAAAGCTCCTGATAGACGCGCTGCGGCGGCGCAGGCTTTTTTGCTGTCCGGATCTTAAGAAAACATAAAAAGTTCATGAAAAAGTCGAAAAAGGTGCTTGCACCTGCACGGGCAGATGAGGTATCATAATAGATAGAAGTTGGGAAACTCCGCATAGAACGGGGCAAACGCGAAAGGATGGGCATTCTCGTGGCACAGACGACAAAACGCGCGCTGGAAGCATCGCTCAAAAAGCTGCTGCTCCGCAAGCCGCTGAATAAGATAACGATAAACGACATTACCGAGGACTGCGGTGTGAACCGCATGACCTTTTACTACCATTTCAAAGATATTTACGACTTGGTGGACTGGATCCTGGTGGAGGATGCCACAGAGGCACTGGAAGGCCATCAGGACTTTGAGACGTGGAGCGACGCCTTCCGCGATATGCTGGAAAAGGTGCAGGCCAACCGGGTGCTGGTGCTGAATGTCTACCGCTCCATCAGCCGGGAACAGGTGGAGCAGTATCTCTATAAAATGCTTGACCCTCTGCTGCGGATGTTTATAGAGCGTGAAAACATCCCGGTGCAGGAAGAGGACAAGCAGTTCATCATTGATTTTTATAAGTATGGCTTTGTGGGCATGGTGCTGGAATGGATACGCCGAGATATGAAGACCGAACCGGCCATCATGGCCGAACGGCTCAACACTATGATGCACGGTGATTTGGAGCGGGCGCTGCTGCGCTTCAGCACCGACGGCAGAGCATCAAAAACCGACGACTGATAAAAATCTGAACAGGCAGAGCAGGATGATAGAAAAACTATCACCCTGCTTTTGTTGTTTATAGAACCTTTGTTGGAAAAATGTTAAAGTATTGTCAAAACAAAGGGCTGGCAAAGACCCACACAAGGAGGCAGACTTTTATGAGTATCGCGTTGGAGTCGTTGAACCATAAGGTACAGCGTGCCGCTGTCGGAACGATGGTGGATGTGGCACTGGCTCATGTCAGCAAAGACCGTCAGAAGGCGTTTGCCGAGATGGTGGACGTCGCCAAGCAGTTCTATGGCGACTCGTTCAGCGAGGAGACGTATGAGCACGCCCGCGCAGTACTGACCGATGCGGACAGCAAGTGGTCGAAGCTCATCAACTGTGTGCTCGACCAGACCGCGCCCAACGTGGCACGCACCACGGCGCTCAACCTTGGCTATGAGGCGTTCTTCCGGGGGACAAAGACCATCCGCGAGAATCGCACAAAGTACCACTGCAATATCCCGTGGCTGATCCTGTTCGACCCCACTTCGGCTTGCAATATGCACTGCGTGGGATGCTGGGCGGGCGAGTACGGCCACAAAAACAACCTCAGCTTTGAGGATATGGATAAGATCATCACCGAGGGCAAGGAGCTGGGGGTCTATCTCTATATGCTCACCGGCGGCGAGCCTCTGGTGCGGAAGGCGGATATTCTCCGTCTGGCAAAAAAGCACAACGACGTGCAGTTTGCGATTTACACGAACTCGACTCTCATCGATGAGCCGTTCTGCGAAGAGGTCGTAAAACTGGGCAATATCGCCTTCATGCTCTCGATCGAGGGAACTCCCTCTACCAATGATGCCCGGCGGGGCGACGGCCACTATGCCGCTGTCATGAATGCGATGGACTTGCTCAAGGCCCACGGGATCCTTTTTGGCACTTCCATCTGCTATACCAGAGACAATCTCGAAGCCGTCACCAGCGACCACTTTATGCGGATGCTCTGTGACAAGGGCGCGCACTTCGGGTTCTACTTCCACTATATGCCGGTAGGCAACGAGGCTGCGCCAGAGCTGATGCCCACGCCTGCTCAGCGCAAGTACATGATCGAACGCATCCGGTATCTCCGCTCAGAAAAGAGCGATATTCCGTTTTATCCGATGGACTTCCAGAACGATGGCGAGTTTGTGGGCGGATGCATCGCAGGCGGACGCAACTATTTTCATATCAATTCGGCGGGCGATGCAGAGCCGTGCGTCTTTATCCACTATTCCAACGCCAACATCCACGACAGCAGCATCCTCGATATTCTCCGCAGCCCGCTCTTCATGGCCTACCACAACGGCCAGCCCTTCAATAAAAACCATCTGCGTCCCTGCCCGATGCTGGAAAACCCCGAGCTTCTGCGCCAGATGGTGCATGACACCGGTGCTCACAGCACCGACTTGCAGTCGCCCGAGAGCGTAGACCATCTCTGCGACAAATGCGGTGCATATGCTGCCGACTGGCAGCCTGTAGCCGACGAGATCTGGTCGCACGTCACCCTCAGGGAGAGCCGGTACGAGAATTACAAGGACTGGGAACCGGCTCATTCCACTGCTCAAGCGAAATGACTTTATCGGTCTTTCAAAGATAAAAATGCGCAGAAAAGCCCCCATCTTCACCGGCTGAGGCAGCCGGGAGGATGGGGGCTTTATCTTGTTATTTTATTCTTCGCCGGAATCAATGACGATTTCGGTTTCCGTCCCTTCATCTTCTACAGGTGCGGGAGCCGGGTCGCCGGGATCGCCGAACTCGTCGTGGTAGACGGTCATCTGGTCGAGCTGGCCGTTGCGGCGCAGGCCGTGGAAGACCAGCTTCTTGATGACGTCATAGATGACGGCGAACAGCGGCACGCCCACGATCATGCCCACGAAGCCCCACAGACCGCCGAACAGCAGGATGGAGAAGAGCACCCAGAAGCTCGAAAGGCCGGTGGTGTTGCCCAGGATCTTCGGGCCGATGACATTGCCGTCCAGCTGCTGGAGCACCAGCACGAAGAGCACGAACCAGATGGCCTTGATGGGGCTCTGGATGAGGATGAGCAGCGTTGCAGGCACGGCACCGATGAAGGGGCCAAAGAAGGGGATGACATTGGTGACGCCGATGATGACCGACACCAGCAGCGCGCTCGGGAACTTGAAGATGATGCAGGCAAAGTAGCAGAGCACGCCAATGATGGCGGAGTCCATGATCTTGCCGTTGATGAAGCCGCCGAACATCTTGTCTGCGTAGAGGACTTCCTCCTGGATGAGCTGCGCCCAGCGGGGCTTGACGACGCTGTAGAGGATCATCTTGGCCTGCTTGGCGAACTTTTTGCGGCTGGCCAGCAGGTAAACAGCGACGATAAGGCCGATGAGCAGATTCTTGAACCAGGTCACCACACTCATGACGCCGACGCCCACACCGCTCAGGATGCCTTGTATATTCTGCAGCGAGGGGAGCAGGGTGGTGCGCAGAGTGGTCAGGTTGTCAGCAATGGCATCGTAGGCATTGTTGAAATAGCCCATCAGTGTCTCATTATCCAAGAAGATTTCCTGTGTGTTCACCCACCGCATGAACCGGGTGATGCTGGTCTGCGCGGTGTAGTAGAGGGAGGTGACGCTTGTGATGAGCTGCGGCACCACCATCATCACGAGGGCGTAGACCACCAGCACACCGAACAGCAGCGTCGCCGCAATGGCAAGCATATTGGCCATGCTGTGGAGCTTTTCGGGGAAGATGCGGTGCAGAAAGCCCTCAATGGTGTTGCACACCGGCTTGAGCAGATAGGCGATGACGGCACCATAGATGAAGGGCATCAGGATGCCGGTCACCTTGGAGACCGCGTCGCCGAACCCGTCGAAGCGGTAGATGAAGAAAAAGAACAGGATGCTTAGACTTATCGCACCAAAGCCCGCGAGCATTCCGTAGAGATAGGGCTTGATGTGCGGTTTTTTGTCCATCATGTGTGACTCCATTCCTGCCGCAGACGGCAGGAGCCGGTACGGCGATGTTTAGATTTTGTTGCTGCGGCGCCAGATGTGCATCTTCTCGGCCTCTTTGATAAGCTCCTCGCGGAAGTCGGGGTGTGCCACATTGATGAGGGCTTCGGCCTTCTCCCAGGTGGTCAGACCCTTGAGGTTGACGCAGCCGTATTCAGTGCAGAGGTAATGCAGATTGGCGCGGGTATCGGTGATGATGCTGCCGTTTTCCAGCGTGGGACGGATGCGGCTCTCAAGCTGACCGGTCTTCTTATTAAAGAAGGTAGAAGACAGGCAGATGAAGCTCTTGCCACCCTTGGAAAGGTATGCGCCCAGCACGAAGTCCAGCTGGCCGCCTGCACCGGAAATGTGCTTGACGCCGGCGCTCTCCGCATTCACCTGGCCGAACAGGTCGATGTCCACCGCATTGTTGATGGAGATGAAGTTGTCCAGTGCGGAGATGCTGCGGATATCGTTGGTGTAATCGACGGGAGCAGACATGCACTCGGGGTTGTTGTTGAGGTAGTCGTACATCTTCTGGGTGCCGGCACCGAAGGCGTAGACCTGACGGCCCTTGTCCAGATTCTTGTGGCGGCCGGTGATCTTGCCGGCTTTGGCGATGTCCACAAAGGCATCGACGTACATTTCAGTATGGACGCCCAGATCCTTCAGGTCGCTCTGCGCGATCAGGTTGCCGATGGCGTTGGGCATTCCGCCGATGCCCAGCTGCAGGCAGGCACCGTTCGGGATCTGCGGGACGATGAGGTTCGCCACGGCGAGGTCCACCTCAGTGGCCGCACCGGGTGCAGCCATCTGACCCATCGGCGGGTTGGTGCCCTCCACGACACCGGCCACCTGGGAGATGTGCACCCAGTTCTCGGTGCCGCCCAGGCAGCGGGGCATGTTGGTGTTGACCTCGACGATGATCTTTTTGGCCTTTTCGCAGACGGCACCCAGATGAGAAGCACAGGGGCCGAAGTTGAAGTAGCCATGCTCGTCCATGGGCGTGACCTGGAACACTGCCACATCCACGGGGTCCTTGCTGTCGCGGTAGTAACGGGGCAGCTCCGAATAACGGATGGGGGAGTAGAAGGAGAAGCCCTGCGCAATGGCCTTGCGCTCAATGCCGCCCATGTGCCAGCTGTTCCAGGTCATGTGGGCAGCCGGGTCGTCGATCTGGAAGATCTCCGGCACCCACATCAGGATGCCGCCGCGGAAATTGACGTTCTCCAGCTCCGGCAGACGCTTTGCAATGGCAGCATCGACTGCCACCGGGGTGTTCACAGCCCAGCCGTAGTCCACCCAATCGCCGCTCTTGACCAAAGCAGCGGCCTGATCGGCAGTCATCTTTTTCTGCGCATACAGTTCCGTATAATCCATTATAAACCATCCTCTCCTATAATAACATAAAGGAATTGTAAATTCTTACAACCCGATAACTTAGTTATAACATTAACAAAGGAAGGAATCAATACTTTCGGAGCAAATCGGGGCAAAAAAGTGGCTGGATGGCAATATGACTAAAATTCTTAGCGATTCAACCGAATTCTTTGGTTCGATAAAAACAAAATTTTTCGAAAAAGGACTTGATAAAATTTTGACGATGTGGTTTACTTATAGCGTAGCAGGGCGGTGTGGAGCAGTGCGCCATGAATCGTTAAAAAAATAGCGATGAGACGCGGCACCGCAAACAACGTCTTGCAACCCGAACTGGAAAGTGCTATCATGGCAGGACCGAGCGCGCTTTTCATACCAGCGCGCACCAAGGAGGACACGATGGCAACAGCAGTTTATCCCGGATCGTTCGATCCGGTCACCAAAGGGCACCTGGACATCATCAAGCGTGCCGCAAAGATCAACGATCACCTGATCGTCGCCGTGCTCATCAACAGCGCCAAGCACCCTCTGTTCACCGTAGAAGAGCGGGTGGCTCTGCTGCAGGAGTGCTGCAAGGGCATCCCGAACGTCACGGTGGAGAGCTTTGACGGCCTGACCGTGGAGTTCGCCAAAAAGCGCCACGCTTCGGTCATGGTGCGGGGTCTGCGGGCGGTCACGGATTTCGAAAACGAGATCCAGCTGGCGCAGACGAACCATGCACTGATGCCCGGCATCGAGACGATGTTCCTGGCGACCAGCATCAAATGGAGCTACCTTTCCTCGACGATCGTGAAAGAGGCTGCCCGCTACGGCAGCAATATCTCCAAGTTCGTCACGCCCAATGTGGAAGCCGCCGTCGAACAAAAGATGGCCGCGCTCCGGGCGAAAGGGGAGCAGCCCTGAATCCGCTTCTTATGTGCAAACGCCGCAGGCGTTTCTATAAAATTGGTTCCTAAAACCCACCAATATACACACAAATCAGGAGGCTATTAACATGAAGAAAGTTGTTATCGCATCTGCATGCCGTACCGCCATCGGCAAGTTCGGCGGCACTCTTGCCAACGTCCCCGCTGCTGAGCTGGGCTCCATCGTCATCAAGGAGGCACTGGAGCGCGCACACGTCGCACCGGAGCAGGTCGATCATGTTTACATGGGCTGCGTCATTCAGGCTGGTCTGGGCCAGA
>ENA-OWPL01002144-OWPL01002144.1-human-gut-metagenome-genome-assembly--contig:-NODE-2144-length-10402-cov-4.800715_pt1 | contig 10402 bp, 6 predicted proteins | sample MGYA00248263_ERZ651844 | MGnify/ENA primary metagenome ERZ651844 (study PRJEB26924, sample SAMEA4378256) | human gut metagenome | biome: human gut; feature: human-associated habitat; material: faeces... | reverse complement strand
ACTGATCGTCTGCCGGGACACTCCTGCCCGTTTTCCCATATCCGCCTGATTGATGCCAAGTCTGGCGCGATGTTCCTTTAACCTGTTTTCCAGCGGCATATCTGCTTCTCCTTTCTTGTTTCTGTTTTGACTTGTATTCTTGTCATTTTGACAACTTTATTTGTCATTTGACTTGTGTTTATTCTATCATTGACAACTATAGTTGTCAACACATACTTTCAGAAAAAGTAAAAAGCCGCTGTTCTCAAAAAAATACTGAGAACAACGACTTTTCGCTTTTTCATTCATCCATTTTTACATAGCTATCCATCCAAATGCATTTGCCACAGAGCTTAATAAAATAATCGCAGCAAATACCGGGCAGAGATACTTGATCATGAAATTGAATATCTTTTTGCGGCGGAAAGCGGCTTCTCCGTGCATGACTTCTTCTTCCACAGCCTTTACACCGATGACGCGGGATACCAGCAGACAGATGGTGATGGCAGCGATCGGCATCATCACGGAGTTGGTCAGGAAATCGAAGAAATCAAGGAACTGCATGCCGATGATCTTCACAGCACCAAGCGGTCCGTAACCCAGTGAGGATAACGTTCCCAGTGCCAGCATGATCACACCCATGATCACGGTAGATTTTTTACGACCCCAGCCAAGCTCGTCCTCGAAAGTAGACACAGCACTTTCGGTAAGGGCAATGGAGCTGGTCATGGCTGCGAACAGTACCAGTACGAAGAACATAATACCTACGAAGGTGCCCATTCCCATGCTGTCGAAGACTTTGGGAAGTGTGATGAACATCAGGGAAGGACCGGCCTGTAAGGTATCGGGATCTCCACCGGAGAATGCGAACACGGCGGGAATGATCATCAGACCTGCCATGATGGCAATAGCGGTATCGAAGATTTCTACATTTTTCGTGGAACCTTCAATGGAGACATCTTTTTTCATATAAGAGCCGAAGGTGATGAGAATACCCATGGCAATGGACAGAGAGTAGAACATCTGCCCCATGGCAGCGACCACTGTCATCCAGGAGAAATTCGCGGGATTCGGGATCAGGAAATACTTCACACCGCTCAGTGCTCCCGGTCTGGTAACGGAATAGACTGTGATGACCACGGACAGCACTACCAGGATCGGCATCATAATGCGGGATACGCGCTCGATACCGTTGCGGACACCGGCGTAGATGATGCCCAGCGTACACAGAGTGAATACGATAAAGCACAGCTCAGTAGAGACACCATTGGAAATAAACGTGGAAAAATAACCGTCTGCTGCCAGATCATGTCCGTGACCCTTGGCATATTCCACCAGATATTTGATCACCCATCCGCCGATGACGGAATAATAAGGAACGATCAGAATAGGAATAATAGCGTTGATCCATCCGCCGAAGGACAGCCATTTGGATTTTCCGAAGGTATGAAAGGCCCCCACGGGACTTTTACCTGTCATGCGTCCCAGTGAAGTCTCTGCCACGATCATGCTATAACCGAAGGTAAGCGCCAGAATAATATAGATCAACAGGAAGATACCGCCGCCGTATTTGGCTGCCAGATACGGGAAACGCCAGATGTTGCCCAGGCCTACTGATGCTCCGGCAGCCGACAGGACGAAACCGATCTTGCCGGAAAATGAACTTCTTTTATTATTTTTGTGATTCATAGTTTAATCTCTCCCACACTTAATATTTTGTCACAAGTAGATTAAGTGTAACACAGAAATATAGGAAATACAAAGAAAAAAACATTTTGGTAAATGTCACATAATTTCTCCATGCTTTCCACATACTACCCACACAGCACAATTATGGAAAGTAATCTGGAAAGCAGGAGGTTTATCAATGAAAGCAACCGGAATTGTAAGAAGAATAGATGACCTGGGACGAATTGTGATCCCGAAGGAGATCCGCCGCACGTTACACATCAGAGAGAGTGACCCGCTGGAGATCTTCACCGACAGAGAGGGGCAGGTGATTTTGAAAAAATATTCCCCCATCGGAGAAATGACAACTTTTGCAAGACAATATGCGGAAAGTCTTGCGCAGGTGTCCGGACATACGGCACTGATTGCAGACAGGGATCAGTTTATTGCGGTTGCAGGTGGCAGTAAGCAGCTGCTCAATAAGGCAGTAAGCCGTCAGCTGGAAGAGAAGATCAATAACAGAGAGACTGTGATCGCTGCAAAAGGAGACCGCAACTACGTCAACATTGCGGAAGACATTGCCGTGGACTATGCCTGGCAGTTGATCACCCCGATCCTATGCGAGGGAGATATCATCGGAAGTGTGATCCTGTTGGAAAATGACGGGAAGAGCAAAATGGGAGAAGTGGAACAGAAGCTTGCGCAGTCTGCGGCAGGCTTCCTGGGCAGGCAGATGGAGCAGTGATTACTTTGTTTATTTACAATTTGAAATAGAAAAGTGCAACCAGTTGCAAAACTCTATTCCGAAAATGAAGCAAGTATATTGATTTTCAGTTAAATTATCCATATAATAGAATAGAAAAGTGCAACCAGTTGCAAAAATCTATTCCAGGGAGAAAATATATGGATATTCGCAGAGATTTCTATTTGGAAAAGTTAATAAAAAGAAAGAGCAATGGATTAATCAAGGTGATTACCGGGATCCGCAGATGTGGTAAGTCTTATCTGCTGAATAACATTTTCTATCATCATTTGTTAGATTCCGGTGTGGAAGCAGACCATATCATACGGTTTGCCTTTGATTCTGCGGATGATCTTTACCTGATCGGCGAAAGTCTTATTCAGATCGAGAAGGAAAAGAGGGGTGCGGATCCGGAGAAATTTATGGCATATATCCGGTCGAAAACTACAGGAGAGGGAATATATTATCTGCTGTTGGATGAAATTCAGATGCTGGATTGTTTTGAGGCTGTTTTGAATGGATACCTTCGCAAAGAGAATATTGATGTGTTTGTGACGGGAAGTAACGCAAAACTGTTGTCAAAGGATATTGCTACGGAATTTGCAGGCAGGGGTGATGAAATTCATATGTACCCTCTCAGCTTTGCTGAATTTATGTCTGTTTATAACGGAGATAAATATACCGGGTTATCTGAATATATGCTTTACGGTGGAATTCCATTAGTGGTTCTGCGGGATGGTGCCGGGGATAAAGCAACAGCGCTGCAGAATTTATTTAACGAAATTTATATCCGTGATATTACGAAACGGAATCGTATAAAGAATATTGGGGAATTGGAAGATCTGCTAAATATTCTTTCCTCTGCGATCGGTTCGTTGACCAATCCGGAAAAACTAAAGAACACTTTTAAAACCGTGAAGAAATCTAAAATTACTTCTGCAACCATAAAGAAATATCTGGATTACTTTGAAGATTCTTTTTTGATAGAGTCAGCACAGCGTTATGATATTAAGGGAAAGTCATATATAGAGACTCCTAAGAAATATTATTTTTCTGATTTGGGGCTTCGGAATGCCAGAATTAATTTCCGGCAGTTGGAGCAGACACATTCCATGGAAAATGTAATCTATAACGAACTCCGGATGCGGGGATATAGTGTGGATGTAGGTGTTGTCCCTATCGCAGAAAAAGATTTGGAAGGAAAGGTAAACCGCAGGCAGCTGGAAGTGGATTTTGTCTGCAATCTTGGTTCTGTCAGATATTACATTCAATCGGCATATTCTCTTCCGGATGAAGCAAAGCGGACGCAGGAAATCCGACCGTTCCGGAAGATTGATGACTCTTTTAAGAAAATTGTCATTACAAAAGATATTGTGCAGCCATATTATGATGAATATGGTATTCTGACAATCAATATTTATGATTTCCTGTTGAATCCGGACTGCCTGCAAGGTTAAAGATAACAAAATCAGAAACAAATAAAAAACGGTCGTAACCGGGTTAAGATACCACCTGGTTACGACCGTTTGTCTTACCGATATATAATTTCTCATCAGCTTCTTTTAATAATGTATGAACATCTTTGTCAGACTCACAGACCAGTCCGAAGGTCATATTTATCTTCACGTGTTGCCCCTCGTAGAGTGTATCCAGTTCGTGGATTTTGTCCATGAGAAGCTCCAGTTGTTTCCGTGCTTCTGCAAGATCTACATTTTCAAACACCAGTAGAAATTCCTCACCACCCCAACGCGCGGTAAAGCCACGGCGCCACATATGCTGCTTTAGCAGGGCAGAAACATTTTTCAGTACGGCATCCCCACATTCGTGACCGTAGGTATCGTTAACCTTTTTGAAAAAGTCAATATCTCCGATGGCGAGCGCAAAAGAATGGCGGAAAGATTGGGCTTCCTCGAAGATCTGGCGCAGCTTTTTTTCTCCGCTGCGTCGGTTGTACAGCTCGGTCAGGGCATCCTGCTCGATCATGGTACGAAGAGAGCGCTGCATGGACAGGGCACAGCGACCGATATCACCTAATTCATCACTGCGTTTTGTTACGGAATGATCTAGTGTGGCGTTCAGATTCCCGGAGGCTACCTCCGACAGGAAGCTGTGAATATGGAGTAATACAGCCACGAATCTTCTGGTGTAAAAATAGATGCAGACAGCCACGAGAGCCACAAAACCGATGATCAGCCATGTCAGCGGATAGACATAACGTTGAATGGATTGAGATACGGCGGCACTGGATTTTCCTATAAAAAGCATGCCAACTATGCTGCCGTCCTGATTGCGGACAGGACTATAATAGGAAAAATAAGTCTTTCCATTGATCAGAGTGTTGATATAAAAATGATCTTCACCGGTATTCAGGACATCACGGATCACCACATCCGGAGCACCGGAGCCGACAATGCGGTCACCCTGGGTATTATACAGAGTCGTCAGAATGCGGGTATCCTGATAGAACAGGGTGATGTCCAGTCCGGTATCCTCTTTGAATTGATCAAACAGAGAATATTCACGGGTGATATCTACATCGCCCTTATACAGAAGGTAGGCAACATCACCTTCCAGCCGGTAATCGCCAGGATAGGCAGCGTTCAGAAGTGTAGTGGCACTTTTGGTGGCATCATACAATTCACGTTCCACTTCCTGATACATAATTTTTGTGAACCATTGGGAAGTGAAAAATAACATGACGATCCCCAGCGTCAGCAGGGGAATCAGGCCGATCGCCTGCAGAGTATATGATATTTTACCGCCGCTTCTTTTCGGCGCATTTTGCGTATTTTCCATAGAATCGCTGCCCCTTCCGGTAAGATCGGTACACATATCAGTCTTAAAATAATTATATGAAATAAATGTCGGAAAAGCAAGAAAGAAAAGCTTTATAAGCAAATCTCAACATCCGGCTTGACAACGCAAAAAAATGAGATATATAATAGCGGTATATCAAAAATGCATTGACGAAGAGAGTAACTTTTCCGCAGAAAGGCAAAGCGAGCCGGTGATGGTGAGAGACCGGTGCGAGTAAGGGAATCGTGAAAATCACTTCTGAGCTGTCAGAACAAAAGCCCAGGTCAGTAGTTCTGAACGGAATCCCGCCGTTACCGGGAAGCATATCACTCCTATATAATAGGAAGTATGTTGTAAGAGGTGGTTAACGAATGCATGAGCTTCGTCCTGTTACGGGACGAAGCTTTTTTTGATACTATTCAGGAAAGCATCGAAACTGCGATTTTGTGAATGAGGCGCTGAATAGTATGATGCTGTAATAAGAAAAGAAAGGAAGCGCACTATGTACAAGCAGGTACCCACAAGCCTGAATTTCGTAGACCGTGAGAAAGCTGTCGAGAAATTTTGGGAAGACAACAACATTTTCAAAAAAAGTATGGAACACCGTAAGGAAGGCGAGACCTATACCTTCTACGACGGACCGCCTACCGCCAACGGTAAGCCCCACATCGGTCATGTAGAGACCCGTACCATCAAGGATATGATCCCCAGATACCGTACCATGAAGGGATACATGGTTCCCCGTAAAGCAGGCTGGGATACCCACGGACTTCCCGTAGAGCTGGAAGTTGAGAAGCTGCTGGGTCTGGATGGCAAGGAGCAGATCGAGGAATACGGTCTGGCACCTTTCATCGACAAATGTAAAGAGAGCGTCTGGAAATACAAGGGAATGTGGGAAGATTTCTCCCGTACCGTTGGTTTCTGGGCGGACATGGATAACCCTTATGTTACCTACGATGACAATTTCATCGAGTCCGAATGGTGGGCACTGAAGACCATCTGGGATAAGGGACTTCTGTACAAGGGCTTCAAGATCGTTCCTTACTGCCCTCGCTGCGGAACCCCGCTGTCCAGCCACGAAGTGGCACAGGGCTATAAGGCAGTCAAGGAGCGTTCCGCCATCGTACGTTTTAAGGTAAAGGGCGAGGATGCATATTTCCTGGCATGGACCACCACCCCCTGGACTCTTCCTTCCAACGTGGCACTGTGCGTGAATCCGGAGGAGACCTACCTGAAGGTGAAGGCTGCCGACGGTTATACCTATTATATTGCAAAGGCACTGGCAGACAAGGTTCTGGGACGTCTTGCAGAAGAAGGCAAGGATGCTTACGAAGTACTGGAGACTTATGTTGGTAAGGATCTGGAGTACAAGGAGTACGAGCCTCTGTACAAGTGTGCGGGAGATGCCGCTGAAAAGCAGAAGAAAAAGGCACATTTCGTAACCTGCGACGGTTATGTAACCATGACCGACGGTACCGGTATCGTTCATATCGCACCGGCTTTCGGTGAAGACGATAGCCGTATCGGACGTAATTACGAGCTGCCCTTCGTACAGTTCGTAGACGGCAAGGGTGATCTGACCGCAGAGACCCCTTATGCAGGAAAATTCGTAAAAGACGCAGATCCTCTGGTACTTAAGGATCTGGATGCAGAGGGCAAGCTGTTTGATGCACCGAAGTTCGAGCATGATTATCCTTTCTGCTGGAGATGTGACACTCCGCTGATCTATTATGCGAGAGAGTCCTGGTTCATCAAGATGACCGCTGTGAAGGATGATCTGGTACGTAATAATAAGACCATCAACTGGATCCCCGCTTCCATCGGTGAGGGACGTTTCGGCAACTGGCTGGAGAATATTCAGGACTGGGGCGTATCCCGTAACCGTTACTGGGGTACTCCGTTAAATATCTGGGAGTGCGAATGCGGACATCAGCATTCCATCGGTAGCCGTGAAGAACTGTACAAGATGAGCGGCAATGAGAAGGCGAAGACCGTAGAGTTCCATCGTCCTTACATCGACGAGATCACCATCACCTGCCCCGAGTGCGGCGGGCAGATGAAGCGTGTGCCTGAGGTGATCGACTGTTGGTTCGACTCCGGAGCAATGCCTTTTGCACAGCATCATTATCCGTTTGAAAACAAGGATCTGTTCGAGCAGCAGTTCCCTGCTGACTTTATCTCCGAGGCAGTGGACCAGACCCGTGGATGGTTCTACTCTCTGCTAGCGGAATCCACCCTGCTCTTCAACAAGGCTCCTTACAAGAACGTTATCGTTATGGGCCATGTACAGGATGAGAACGGTCAGAAGATGAGTAAGAGTAAGGGCAATGCGGTAGATCCCTTCAACGCACTGGAGACCTACGGTGCAGATGCCATCCGCTGGTATTTCTACACCAGTTCCGCACCCTGGCTGCCGAAGAGATTCTCCGGCAAAGCCGTACAGGAAGGACAGCGTAAATTCATGGGTACCCTGTGGAACACCTACGCATTTTTCGTACTGTATGCAAATATTGATAATTTTGATGCTACTAAGTATCAGCTTGAATATGACAAGCTTTCAGTTATGGACAAATGGTTATTATCAAAGCTTAATTCTTTAGTTAAATTCGTTGATACTAACCTTGAGAATTACAAGATTACAGAGACTGCAAGAGCTCTTGAGGACTTCACAGATGAGCTTTCTAACTGGTATGTAAGAAGAAGCCGTGAGAGATTCTGGGCTAAGGGAATGGAGCAGGATAAGATAAATGCTTACATGACTCTTTACACAACACTTGTAACTCTTGCAAAGATTTCTGCACCAATGGTACCTTTCATGACAGAAAGCATTTATAGAAATCTTGTATGCAGCATTGATAAAAATGCACCTATTTCAATACATTTATGCGACTTCCCTAAGGTTAATGAGCAGTTCATTGACAAGAAGCTTGAGGAGACTATGGATGATGTATTAGACGCAGTTGTTATCGGACGTGCATGCCGTAATTCAACTAATATCAAGAACCGTCAGCCAATTGGCAAGATGTTTATTAAAGCAGACTGGAAGCTTGATGAGTTCTACACAGCTATTATCGCTGATGAGCTTAATGTTAAGGAAGTTGAATATACAGATGATGTCAGAGCATTTACATCATACTCATTCAAGCCACAGATGAAGACTCTCGGACCTAAGTACGGAAAGCTTCTTAATGCAATCAGAACAGCTCTTACAGAGGTTGACGGTAACGCAACTATGGATAAGCTTAACGAGTCAGGAAGCTTCGAGTTAAATGTTGAAGGTCAGGCTATTGAGCTTTCTAAGGACGATGTTCTTATCGAGATGACTCAGAAGGAAGGATTTGTTGCAAGCAGCGACAAGGGTATCACAGTTGTTCTTGATACTAACTTAACTCCAGAGCTTATCGAGGAAGGTTTCGTAAGAGAGGTTATCTCTAAGGTTCAGACTATGCGTAAGGACGCTGGTTTCGAGGTTATGGATAAGATTAATCTCTATGTATCAGGCAACGACAAGATAGCTGATATTGTTAATAAGAATGCCGCTCAGGTTAAGACTGTAGTTCTTGCACAGGATATTATCACTGGAAAGACTGCAGGATTCGAGAAAGAGTGGGATATCAACGGTGAGAAGGTTACACTTGCTGTTGAGAAGCTTGCTTAATGCAGGTAATTGAATAAAAGTTATATGAAGCTGTGTGCTGGTCTTTGGGGCTGGCGCACAGCTTTTTTATGAAAATACATTTGTATAAAAAAACTATTTATGTAAAGTATGTTGAAAAATGTCGGGAATACTGTAAAATAAATTTATAAATTGGTAGCTGGTGTCAATAAGATAAATGTAAAGGAGCAGTCATGGAAGGTAAAAGTTTAAAAGATGTATATAATCGTTTAATTGATTTATATGGATTTTATGAAATAAACAAGGATAGTGATGAATATAAAATCGCATTAAGATTCATGTCACAAGAGGATTTGTTAAAAGATGATATAGATAATATAAGACTGTTTGTAAAAGATGATGGGGAAGATTATATGTATTTTATCATTAATGAGAATACAGACTATATTGGCGGCGGCGCTTGTGGTGAAGAAATGATAACAAAATACGAGACTATTAATCAGGATATTATTCTTTATTATGGATTTTCAGAAGAAGATAAAATAAAACAAACTAATCGTTACAAAATATATATCAGTTTGTGGCAGGACAATTGAATAATAAAGTTTGCATTTGTAAATATTATTATGTATAATTAAAACATCTATTGTGGGGCGGATTATAATTTTTACAAGGTATTATCGGCGTATTGGGGAGCCGTCCTTATTCAGAAGGGAGTTTTAAGTACATGGCGACAAGTTTAACACAGAATTTCAGTAAGGAAGAATTCAAGAAGAATGTAATCAGTAACTGCAAGTCTCTTTACAGAAAGAATATTGAAGAGGCTAATCAGCAGGAGGTTTTCCAGGCAGTTTCGTATGCTGTTAAGGATATTATTATTGATAAATGGATTGCTACCCATAAGCAGTATGAGAAGGACGATCCTAAGATGGTTTATTATATGTCTATGGAATTCCTTATGGGACGTGCACTTGGTAACAATATGATTAATCTCTGTGCTTATGATGAGATTAAGGAAGCTCTTGACGAGCTTGGTCTTGATATTAATGTTATCGAGGATCAGGAGCCGGATGCAGCTTTAGGTAATGGTGGTCTTGGACGTCTTGCAGCATGTTTCATGGATTCTTTAGCAACTCTTGAATATCCTGCATATGGATGTGGTATCCGTTATAAGTACGGTATGTTCAAGCAGGAGATTAAGGACGGATATCAGGTAGAGGTTCCTGATAACTGGTTAAAGGATGGCAATCCATTTGAAATTAAGAGATCTGAATACAGATATGAAGTTAAATTTGGTGGATATGTACGTTCTTACAGAGATGAGAAGACTGGAAGAGATATGTTCGTTCAGGAAGATTACCGTTCTGTAATTGCTGTTCCATATGATATTCCGGTTCTTGGATATGGCAATAATACTGTTAACTCTCTTAGAATCTGGGACGCAGAGCCTGTTAATACGTTTAACCTTAACTCTTTCGATAAGGGTGATTACCAGAAGGCTATCGAGGAGGAGAACCTTGCAAAGAATATTGTTGAGGTACTTTATCCTAATGATAACCATTATGCAGGTAAGGAATTAAGACTTAAGCAGCAGTATTTCT
>ENA-OWPL01002142-OWPL01002142.1-human-gut-metagenome-genome-assembly--contig:-NODE-2142-length-10406-cov-3.355521_pt1 | contig 10406 bp, 10 predicted proteins | sample MGYA00248263_ERZ651844 | MGnify/ENA primary metagenome ERZ651844 (study PRJEB26924, sample SAMEA4378256) | human gut metagenome | biome: human gut; feature: human-associated habitat; material: faeces... | reverse complement strand
CTTTTAATGGATTATCTTTTTCATCCCATTCAGCCATGACTGTGTTAAAAACCTCTGATTCTTTGGCCATATCATTTTTAATACTATTTTTATCTTTATAAACTATTTCTTTTTTGTTAATTTCATTAATTTTTTCTAATTCTTGTTTTACATTATTTACTTCTTCTTGTGTAGCATCATTATCTACAAATACAACTATGGTTAAATCTCTTTCAATCTCTTGTGTAAAATTTTCAACATTAAAGGAAACTACTATTGAAACAGCTACTATAATCAGTGTAATTGCAATACATGATATTGAAGCTAGTGAAAGACTAAAATTACGGAAAACACTTTTAAAAGCATCTCTGATGCTTCTTCCTAACATTCTAAGCAACTTCATTATCATATGTTCCTTTCTCTTTATTATTTACTAATCTTCCCTCTTTTAGAGTAATAACTTGTTTCTTCATCTTATTAACAATGGCTTTATCATGAGTTACAACTATTATTGTTGTTCCCCAAGTCTTATTAATATCATCAAGAACATTCATTATTTCCATACTCATTGTTGGATCTAGGTTACCTGTAGGCTCATCGCATAATAGCATTTTAGGATTATTAACAATGGCTCTAGCTATCGCAACTCTTTGTTGTTCACCACCAGATAACTGACTAGGATAATTATGTACTTTGTTTTTTAATCCTACAACTTCCAAGGCTTTTAAAACTTTTATCCTAATAGTTTGTTTTGTGGCACCTATAACCTCCATTGCAAAAGCGACATTTTCATAAACCGTTAATTTAGGAAGCAATCTATAATCTTGGAAGACAATTCCTAATTTTCTTCGAAGTTTATAAACTTTATTATTTCGTAATTTAGCAACATTAATGCCTCCTACAACAATTTGACCACTTGTAGGTTTTTCTTCTCTATATAGCAACTTCATCAATGTACTTTTACCACTTCCACTATCCCCTATTACAAAGACAAATGAGCCCTTTTCAATAGAAAGATTTAGGTCATGAATAGCGGTAACACCATTTTTATATTGTTTTTTAACATTTTTTAAACGTATAATATCCACTTTATCTACCACCTTAGTATTTAGATTATAACATACTTTTTTCGACAAGAAAAGATATGATAAGTTTTTTGAAAATATTGGCAAAAGAAAAGAATAACTTAGTTATTCCTTATTTAGCACCTTTAACTTCATAAGCATCACTTACAACATAAAATATGTTAGGATCAAGTAATTTAATGCTTTCTGTTATCTCAAAGTATTCCTTACTTGGAATTACTGTTAGTAGTATTTCCCTGTTGGTATTAGTATAGGCTCCTTCAACATCAAATACTGTAACAGTATGATTCATTTCTTCCATAATAAATTGCTTTATTTTTTCAGCTTCATCTGTCACAATATATATTGATTTATTTTTAGAAACACCCAATAGTATTTTATCGACAACAAGACTATTTATATAATTAATTATAACGGCATACATAATCATTGTAATTCCGAAGTAGTATCCTCCTATTAAAACAATAATTGTATTAATGACAAAATTAGTTTTACCAATTGGGATTTTAAACTTATCATATATTATTTGACTAATTATAGGAAGTCCGCCATTACTAAAGCCAGTTTTATAAAGTAGGCCATTACAAACTCCTCCAGCGAATCCAATAAATATTGAAATTACTAAAAGATCATTCATATCAATTTGCATTAGTGGGGAAAGAAATTTAGTTAGGTAAACAAATAAAGGATAAACAATTGTTGCGACGAGCGTTCCTTTGGTTCTTTCTTTGCCTAGAAATATATAACTAAAAACTAGTAGTATAGCTGAAACAATAAATATTGTTATAGCGGGAGTTATATGACTAATGTATTTTAGAATAAGCGCTATCCCGTTGACACCGCCGGTTGTAATTCTGGAGGGCTCGATTAAAAAGTTATATATTATTGCTGAAAAGAAAAGGGAAATAATCATTTGAAGGTATCTTTTTTGGATACTTTGATTTGAACTCTTGAGAACTTCTTTTTTTATTTTTTTGTTTTTCATTATTGTCCTCCTACAACTTCATAAGCATCTGTTACTACAAAAAATGTTTCATTATCTATTTGCATAATACCATCTTTAAATTTAAAGTATTCTTTGGTTGGTAGGACTGTCATCAATACATATTCTTGTTTTTCAGAATAACCGCCTTCTGCCTTGAACTCTGTAACACTGTGATGTAAATCGTTAATAATATAGTTTTTTATTTCTTTTGGGTTTTTGGTAATGATATAGAAAGCCTTACTTTCAGATACACCTATTATTACCTTATCGGTAATGTAACTAATTATATATAACAGTATTATTCCATACATAATTTTGTTTAAACCAAAAATTATACCACTTAAAAGAATAATTATCCCATCACTAAAGTACATGGCGTTTCCTAAACTCATTTTAAAGTATTTTGATAGCATTTGATTAATAATATCGGTACCTCCCAATGTGTAACCTGCTTTATAAATTAGTCCTGCTCCAGCACCTTGAATTATACCTGCGAATATAGTAGCAAGAAGAGTTGGAATTTCACCAAGTGATATATATTGAGTCACAGGTGTGGTTAATTGAACAAAAAGGGGAAATAAAAGACTCCCGATTAGAGAATAAAAGGTTTTTTCTTTGCCTAGTAAAAAATAACTTAATACTACTAAGAGAATATCAATTACTAATATTACAACGGAAGGAGTTAAATTAAATAAACTTTCAGTAATAATTGATAAACCGCTTATACCACCAGATACTAAATTATTAGGAAGACAAAAGATGTTAAATGATAGCGCTACTAAAAGAGCACCAAGACATAATTCAATAAATCTTTTTATCTTTTTCTTTGAATATATCTTTTTAATTACTTCGCTGGTAGTAGTATTTTTCATTTTATTTTCCCCTTTTTAAATTACTTTCTATAAAAATATCTATGTCGCCATCTAGTACTTTTGATACATTACTTGTTTCTGCATTTGTTCTATGATCTTTTACCATTGAATATGGATGCATAACATAACTTCTAATCTGGGAACCAAATTCTATATTTGAACTTTGCCCTCTTAGATTATCTAATTCTTTTTTCTTTTTTTCTTCTTCTAATAATAACAACTTGCTTTTTAAAACGTTCATTGCGGTTTCTTTATTTTGAATTTGACTTCTTTCATTTTGACATGTAACAACTATTTTTGTTGGTAAATGAGTAATTCTAACTGCGGAATCTGTTGTGTTTACCCCCTGTCCACCACATCCACTAGAGCGATAAACATCTATTTTTAGGTCTTTTTCATTTATGTCAATGGAAATATTATTATCTATTTTAGGAGTTACTTCAACAGATGCAAAGGATGTATGGCGTCTATTATTTGAATCAAATGGAGAGAGTCTTACTAGCCTATGAACGCCTTTTTCATTTTTTAAATAACCATAGGCATTGTGACCTTTTACCTCAATCGAACAACTTTTTATTCCTGCCTCTTCTCCTGCTTGAACATCTAATACAACTAATTTAAAGCCTTTTTTTTCACAGTATCTAGTATACATTCTATATAACATATCTGCCCAATCGCAAGCTTCTGTTCCACCAGCGCCACTATGAATTTCTAGAATACAATCATTTTTATCATATGGACCATTCAAAAGAAGAAGTAATTTTAACTCTTCAGTTCTTCTTCTTAATGTTTCGAAGTCAGTATTAATTTGTTTTTCTAACTCTTCATCACTTTCCAATTCAAGAAGATTTAATAATTCAATGGTATTGTCTATATCTTTTTTTAAACTTTCTAAAGAATTAACAGTGTTTTTTATCTCTGATGTTTCTTTGATGAATTGTTCTGCCTTCTTTTGATCTTGCCAAAAGGTCGATTCATTTATTTTAGTATCTCTTTCTTTTATTTCTTCCTTTTTCTGATCAATGTCAAAGTGACCTCCATAAATCTTTTACTTCATCATTTATCTTGGTTAATTCTCTTTTCAATTCACTTTTTTCCATTTTATCCCAACTTTCTAGTATTATTATATACATATTTTAAAAATATAAACAACATATAATTTATGTATAATTTGTATTTTACTGCATAATATATAAATGAGGAAGGTTCACTAATAAGTGTGAAGATCCTCTGTATATAGATGAGCACAAGTTGTGCTCTTTTTTATTTGACAAAAGCGAACAAAAGTGTTATAATACGCGTAATTAAAGGGGGAGATAAATTATGAAAATTGAATTAGAGTTAAAAAAAATGCTAGATTTTATTTATGCATGTAATGTAGATTCAAATCATGGAAATGATTTATCAAATCAAACATTAATGGCTGAAAATTACTTAAAAAGGTTAAAAACTATCGATAAAGATGGCTTTGATAAAATAATTAGGGATATTGAAAACAAGTTAAAATTAATTATAAGTAGAAATACTGAAAAGAATCCTAAAGATAGCAAAATCCCTATGGATCTAGTTACTGACAGCTTGACTGATTATGTAATTAATAAAGTTAAATCTAAAAGATTAACTGACCCAAAATTAATCGCCAGATGTGTATATATTGAGTTAGCTCGTAACCTATACTATGATATTTCATATACTTTAGTTCCTCCTGAACAGAAAAAAATTATCGTTAATACTCCCATTGATGTAAAAAACGCTAAATTATTTTCATATGTTGTATGTAGCCAGTGGTCAGAGCTATATGCATATATTCTAAACTATTTTGGAATTGAAACTAAAATAATGCAATTTGATAATCAGGATCATAGATGGTGTGAAACTGATTTACATAATGGTGAAATAATTATTGCTGATGCAACTGATTACATTGGAAATTCCATTGATCTTAGTAATGCTAAATCAATAAGTGAAACAACTGGATTCTACATATTACCCCAAAAATATAGTGGTTTAAAGCTAAGTCAAGTTTTTAGTTGTTATCAAACTAAAGACACTATTAAAATTGCCAAAGAAATATATGAATATAGAAGAGACAATGAAGATTTGGATATTAGTTTAGGTTATATAGACTCTGCTGGTGGATATTTAGTAAATAAATTACTTGATTCTAATGAACTTTTTCATCAAAGATATCGCAGATTTAATGACCAAAAAGAACTATTAAAATTTCTAGAGGCAGCAAGAAAATATTTATATAAACTAGAAATACCAAATAATATGGACGGATATGAAATCTTTGCCTACTATTATAAGTTTATAAAAGCCCTTCCAGCACAAGTTCGTGGAAACATCGTGATGCAAACCGTATATGCTGATTTATTTTCATATAAACAAAATATCTTAAAAAGAAAATACTTTAAAGCTCCATCAGATTATATTAAATACTTAGAAGAACTAGTTTATGATAGATATTATGAATACTTAAATAAAAATGAGAATATTGCTATTTTAGAACAGATTAAGAAAGGCTTAATAAGTAGTGAAAAAATAGGTAATTTAGTTTTAGCAGAAGAAATTAAAATTGCTGAATTAAATCGTCGTTTAAATCCATACTATGCCATTAATGAAGTTACCTTTTATCATAACTCGTTAGATGATACTAAAGATAATTACTATATGTATTATGAACCAAATATTGGTAAACAATTAATTAAATCCGATGTTGATAATATCAAATTTAAAAATAATAATAAGATAATAGTAAAATAGTTTAAAACAAGAAAATCAATTCTTGTTTTTTTATATTAAATCTAAACTTATATTTTATTTATCATCTACTATATTATGATCTAAATTCATAAATACTTTTTCTTTGTAAATGCTTTAAAAAAATCCGCTAATTAATACATAGTGGATTTTTTCATAATATTGCGGATAACTTATTTTTCAAAATTTCCACAAAAATGTGGATAAATTATTTATAACTATTAAAAAAATAGATATGGAATATTATTACCTTTATGTTTTAGTTTATTCCAGCTAATCTCTAGCAGAGTGGCTCTACAAGTGGATCCAGAATATAAAATCATTGTTTTTAACAAAATGAAAAGACTTAGTTTTTCCTTATTTTACTAAGCCTTTTTTAATTTCTTATTATGTTTTGGTCCACACCCAACTTGGCATATTTTACTATTTTTAATAAAATTACATTTTTTTAATTTTAATACCTAATACACCATATTTAGATTGTTCTTTTGGAGAATAATATTCTTCCATATCTTTTGGATCAGCTATATCATCTTCATCATAACCCATTGCCACCTTATCAAAATTTTTATATAATTCTTCAAAAGATGGATAATGATATAAGTTCTCGATTTCAACTAACATTTTTTCGTTATTAGTTCTATTAGTAAATTCTATTAAATCCTTAATTTTTAGCAATTGTCTTTTCTCATCATTTAATCTTAACTCTATAGTTTTTGTGCCATTTTTTATTCGCTCAAACGGGCCATTATTTAATTTCATTTCATGTTTCATATTGTTTATTTCCTTTCAATATATTTTCTTTATCATTGTTTCCATTCTTGTATGATAATCTTTTTTATTATAAAACTTTTTACCTATTTCATTATAGGCAAATACATCAACTATTACATATTCACATTCAACGGATTTAAAGTATTCTTCCATTTTATTTATTAGTTCTTTTCCTATGCCTTTACTTCTAATTTTATTTGTAACGATCAACTCTGTAATTTCTCCTCTTTTTGGACATTTATAGTCTAGATAATCATATTCATCATAAGGAAATATGCAACCCATGATTAAGCCAATTGCTTTATTATTTTCTACTGCCAAATAACATTTACCATTATTCTTGTTAACTTCAGCTAAATCTATAATTGCCATTTTCTCTCGATACTCAGGATGAACTTGATCCAAATGATCTTTATCTATTGATACGATATATTCTTCAAGTTCAACTAATAAGTCTTTAACATCTTCTAGATATTTAGCTTCATATTCTATTACTTGCAATTTTTAATCACCTCAAATACTTCAAATATTACTTTAGTATTTTAATTAAAATTAGGATCTATTTTATTAAAATAATTCATATGGGTTTCTTTCCATTCATTTAATGATTTATTCTCGCCCTCTAATTTTGCTAAATCCCATGTAATATTTTTAAATTCAGTAATAACAACACTAATTGTCTTTATAAAACATATATTGCTATCTTTTGAATCTGTCAATATAGATATATCCCCAACTTTTGAAACATTATCCAGTTCATATAAACATGTAGTAGCTGTCTTTTTACCATCTAATACAAGATTAACTAATCTGTCTACATCAATTCCAAAAGTCCATCTATTGGGTATATTTAATAGAACTATCATTTTTTCTTTATTACCTAATGTGTCCGTTATTATATATTCATCCACTATTTCAAAGCCATTTTTATCGATAGTTTTTAACCTTTTTAACTAATTTAATTTGCAATAATGTTAACATATTTGCAATGATATTCATAAAATCAAATATTGCTGATGTATATGATTTTATCACTACATCATATATAAGCCACATAAGCATTGTAAAAATAATTAACAATTTAAATTTTCTTACATCTTTTATATTCATTAACCATATATATGAAACTGTACTAATTAGCGGTAATAATCCAATATATCCCAAATTATTAAATTTAAAAGTTAAAATTATTGCTAAAATTGTTATGATTATTTTTTCTTTTAATCCTAATTTGTTTTTATAACATAGTATATTTCTAATCATACTTAGTGCATTTATTATAGCTCCGGTTATACCGCCTAAAATGATATTACTAATTACTGACATTCCTATTTGTACTGTCTGAAAGTATAATATTTTTTTCTTTTGTTTTAGCATACCAGAGTATACCATTAATATTGAAGCAATGAGTGCAATTATATTCCCTATTATTATACTTACCATTACTATCTCCTAATTTTATCAACTATTTTACAACATTTATTATAAACTTCGGAATCTTCTCCATATCTACTTTTAATATCTTCTAACCTTTTGTCATAACCAACATCATTACCATATTTATCTATTTGCATGTCTGCCTGATTTAAAATATCTAAATATAGAGATTTATATTCTACATTTATTTCGCCATGATAATAAATCTCTCTCCAATGTTTAAAGTTATTCCTCAAAATTTCTCCGCCAATTGTATTATGATTATTTCCATTTTTAGTAAATTCATACCCTATATCATGATTGTATCCTATAATAAAGCAATTTTTAATATCTTCATCACTCAAATTTTTACTTTTTGCAATCTCTACCATTTTTCTAGCTACTGCAATTGAATGTCTTAATCTATCTTCATCCATTTATTTTATTTCCTCATAATTATCATTTGCTGTTTCTAACATACAATATTCATTCATCACTATCACCTTTAATTATAATTATATCATTTTTACCATTATCACTATGGCAATGTTCCAAACCCCTAAAAAGCATTGAAAATACTATGTTTTTCTTATTCATTTTTGTTTCTAGATACGTTTTAGATACTTTCTCGCAACGTATTTAGTAACGTATCTAAATAATATTGCCTAATTTTATGTATAAAAAAGCCTTTATTTCAAGGCTTTTAACTACTTTCCACAACATTGTTTATATTTCTTACCGCTTCCGCATGTTGTAGGAACTCCCATATTTATAATACTTATAATATTTATAATATTATTGATATTTCAAGGCTTTAGCGTCTTGGTAATCTATTATATTTATAATATTTATAGTATTTTTGTTATTATAAATATTTCTCTATTGCAAACAAATTGCAAACAATGTTTGCATTCATTTACTAAGGTCATTATATTCTTTATATATAACAAATGCCAATGTGCGTTTTTATTTTATGCACATTTATTATACTATAAATATTATTTTTATCAATGGCTCTGTCGAATTATTCATATTTAATAATTTCTTCTATAATTTCAGATTTTGTTATCTTATCAAAAACATCAGTTGCTAATCGTCTAGATTTTTTTGTACTTGAAATATAATAAATTTCTGTTGTTTCTACATTTCTATGTCCAAGTATATCAGCAACATCTCTTATCTCAATTCCATTAGTTAATATCTTGGTTGCACTTGGGAGCACTCCGGAGCACCCGGCAAACCCAGCATAACTTATCTAAAATAATTTGATTTTAATTTTTTACAATTTTTAAATAATCTTAACTTTTATTTAGAAGTTCTCTTTCTTGATCAATTACTTTTTTATCATATCTGATAAATAATGGATTTATTTCTTCTGATAATTCAACCTTTTCTAATTTTTGATAATTCCAGCTGCTAATATTGCTATTTAAATATTCTTCTACCTTTTTTGTTGTTTCTACAAAGTATGGTTTAAGTAAATTATTTATATTAAATATAATATTACAACAATTATATAAAATATCTTCACATTTGATTACATCTTCTTTAGCTAATTTCCATGGTTTATTTTCATCAAAGTATTTATTTGAGTAATTTATAAAATCAAATATTTTAGCTAGACCATCTTTTGTATCTCCATTATCAATATCATTACCAACAGTAATATATAAATCTTTTAACTTAGCTTCAATTGTTGAATCAATATTACTACTATTTAATTTACCATTAAATGATTTGTTAATGAATTGAAGGGTTCTATTAACAAAGTTACCCCATTTACCAAGTAACTCTCCATTAATAGAATTGATAAAACCTTCATAAGTGAAATTGAAATCTCTTGTTTCAGGATTATTAATACTAAAATAATATCTAATAACATCTACTGGATAATTATTTAATAAATGTCTTAATGTAATATAGTTACCTTTACTCTTGGATAATTTTTCTCCTTCAATAGTTATATATTCATCTGACACTATTTTATCAGGCAATCTATAATTATCATTGGTTGCTAGTAATAATGATGGAAATATAACTGTATGAAATGGAATATTATCTTTAGCATGAACTAAGTATATTTTGCTATTTTCACCTTTCCAAAAATCTTCCCAATTTAAATAATTTTCTTCAGCATATTTTTTACTAGCAGTAACATATCCCCATACATTTTCAAACCAACCATATAGCTTTTTATCTTTAAATCCATCTATTGGAATATCAATACCATAGTTTAAAGTACGAGATGCACATCTATCAGGTATTCCTTCTTTAAGATATCTTTCAGTGAAATTAACAGCATTTCCTCTCCAATCATTTCTTTTAGAATCTAATAATTCTTTTATATTGTCTTGAAAGATTGAAAGTTTAAAATATAAATTTCTATTTTTCTTATATGATGCCTTATTACCACATATAGCACATTTAGTTTCTTTTACTTCATCGATTGTAAGTAAACTTCCACATTTTTCACATTCATCACCTTTTATTTCAGATCCACATTTAGGACAAATACCAATAATGTAACGATCT
>ENA-OWPL01002137-OWPL01002137.1-human-gut-metagenome-genome-assembly--contig:-NODE-2137-length-10415-cov-2.766699_pt1 | contig 10415 bp, 9 predicted proteins | sample MGYA00248263_ERZ651844 | MGnify/ENA primary metagenome ERZ651844 (study PRJEB26924, sample SAMEA4378256) | human gut metagenome | biome: human gut; feature: human-associated habitat; material: faeces... | reverse complement strand
GTTTATTTTCACCTCAGCACAATCTGCCAACAGTTTACATCAACTGTACTGAGTAATTATCTCGGATATATTTCATATCGTTCTCACCTCTTTCAAATAAAGTATTTCCGTTAATCTTATCATATCAAGTCCCAATATTCTAGCGCCATTTCTATAATTTGTTACCAGATTTTCTTTCCCTTATTTTCCCTTGTGAGAGTTCGTAAATAAGGGGAGAACGATATAACACGATACAAAATGTAATGAAAAGGACACTTAATAGTATAGTTATAGTTTGAGTGTGATTTTAGGGCTTGCTTAATTTAAAAATACATGTATAATATATCATATAGAAATACTAGGAAATAAAACGTTGAAACAGGAATGGCTGGAGAAAGAGAAAATAAACAGCGAGATAAACTGGGATAGAGTGAGAAGTTTTTACAGCATAGGATAAAGTTACAAAGGAGACGAAGATATGGCGAAGTTGATTACACCGGAGATTTTTCAGAAGAATACAGCAGAAGATTATTTGAAAGTGGCGATCGATACGGCGGAATGGATCGATACGTTGGCGATTAAGACGGAATATGGAAGAATCTGGCAGGCGTTGCCGGAAGGACAGGATGGATACCGGGAGGATGTTCCGTTATTTACGCCGAAGAGTATGTATGACGGTTCGGCAGGTATTGGTATTTTCTTCATCCGGTTGTATGAAGCAACCGGAGACACACGCTGGCTGACTGAGGCGGAGGAAGCGGCGGCGCATATCATTGCAACGAAGGTTGGAGTGGAATGGTATCAGACGACGCTTCATTCAGAAGTAAAGGGTATTATTCCGGTTCCGGGCTGGGCGTCAGGCCCTTATAATGGTCCGGTTGGTGAGGCATATTTCCTTGAAGACCTGTATCAGGTGACAGGAAAACAGGAATATCGGGATTATGTATTATATGTTGCGGATGTCCTGCTTGAAGCAGCAGTAACCGATGAGAGAGGACTGCATTGGAGTGATCAGGAGGATATCACCGCAGATGGCGGATTTATCGTATTCTTAGATATCCTTTATCGTAAGACCGGTATCAGGAAATATCTGGATACCGCATGTGCGGCTGCAGACCGGATCGCACAGGATGCCCTTCCTGCGCCAAATGGTGGAAAGTTCTGGAAGCTACTTGATTTGTCGATGATCGATTTTGAGAAGGATACGACATTCCCGAACTGGTCACATGGAACGACTGGAACGGCATGGATGTTTTCAGCCTTATACCAGGATACAAAGAAAGAGGAATATCTGGAGCTGGCAAAGGAAGGCCTTACATACGCAATGAATATCGCAGTTGGAGATGAGACCGGACGACTGATCCCATATCAGGATCATCCGGTAACAGGTCCGACATATGACAAATATTACCTCAGTACATGTCATGGCCCGGTTGGAAGTACGCTGGCATTTCGTGAATTATATGAGATTACCGGAGAGGAGATCTACCGGAACTGGACGATCGAATTATCGCGTGGTATCGTCCGTGCCGGTGCGCCGGAGAAACATTCCTGGGGCTTCTGGAACTGCCAGTGCCAGTGCTGTGGAACAGCAGGTATTCTGGAGCATTTTGCTGCCATGTATGAATATACCGGGGAGAAAGAGTTCTATGATTATATGATCCGTACTGCTGATGTAATGCTTTCCGATTCAGATCACCGGACACCGGGACTCCGTACCTGGTATGACAGTTGGTGGAGAACGATCCCGACCAGAGTTGTCAGTTATCCGGGACTGTATGTCGGTGTGGCAGGCTGTGCATCCTCGCTGCTCCGTACCTATGCGGCGCTGACAGGTAAGAAGCTGACTAACCTGTACGAATATCATTTCTTTGAGAAGTTTTAAGCGGAACCCTTATATAAAAATGTAGATCATGCTTCTATGGCTACAGTGATCTCGGTAATGTAGTCTTGCGGGTCTTCGGCAGTGAAGCTGTCTATAACATTGTGCTCCAGATATTCAGAGGAAGTATGTATGTTGTGCTCATGTTTAAAGGTCATCAGGCGGTCGTAAGTATCGCCGATCGTATCCCAGTGACCAGTGTGGTAGGCAGTGAGATATTTTCCTGCAGGCAAGGTATGGACAGGAAGCCCGTAAGGCTTGTTATCTAACAACAGGGCGACATTATCATAGACAGCGTACTTATCTGATTCGATATGGGAAGCATGCTGGAAATATGCCATATCATAATCATTTTTAAAAGTAGAACCGACCGTTAGCAGAAGATTGATCAGGTCATCGGTTTTTCGATACAGTTCAGCATCTGTAGCGGTTGGTGCTTCTGCATAGAGATAGTAGCGTTCTGGGAAGTCAGCAATAAAGATGGCTGTCGGATCGATCTGCATAGCGAAATGGATCTTGCTCTTTTGCTGCGAGATCCATTTTTCCATGGAGCGTAATTTGGCAATCTCCGTATTGATCTGATGTTCACGTTCTTCTAATATATGGAGCATCTTTGCCGGATCACGGTTGGCAAGCTGCTGTTTGATCTCTTTTAACGGCATACCTAGGTCTTTTAATAGAAGGATGGTGTCAAGAATCTCAGTCTGATAGATCGAATAATAGCGGTAACCATTTGGCTGGGTGAGCTCCGGCTGAAATAAACCGATCTCATCATAATGAAACAGGGTTTCTTTTGTTATCCGCATGATCCTGGCGAACTCGCCGGTCGTCATATATATCTTTTTATTCATTTGAATTTCCTTTCGTTTTCAAAATTACACTTGACTATAGGGTTACCCTATAGTATATGCTTGGCTTTGTCAATTAGAAAAGTGTTATAAAACGGAGAGGACTTGTTAAAATGGGTAAATCATTAAATCGTCGCATTACGCCATGGTCGCTGCTGAGTTTTGCGGCACCGTCAATCATCATGATGGTATTTATGTCGTTGTATACCATCGTGGATGGTATCTTTGTATCCCGATTTGTCGGAAGTAATGCATTATCATCGTTAAATATCGTATATCCCGTAGTAAATGTGGCGATCGCCATTGCCATGATGCTGGCATCGGGTGGAAATGCGATCATTAGCAAATATCTTGGAGAGGGAAATAAAAAGAGAGCATGTGAGAGCCTGACTCAGTTTGTCACGGTATGTATTCTGGTCAGTCTTGTGATCGTGGTGATCAGTCAGGTGTTCCTGACAGAGATATCCAGACTGCTGGGTTCCAATGAAGTGCTTCTGGCAGACTGTAAAAGTTATCTGGGAATGGTGAGCTTATTCATTCCTGCCTGTATGCTGCAAACGTTGTTTCAGATGTATCTGGTCACAGCGGGACGGCCAACGATGGGCTTGCTGCTTATGATCGGTGCAGGTATTGTAAATGCTGTTCTTGATTACGTATTGATCGTGATCTGTGATATGGGAGTTGCAGGTGCGGCACTTGCAACAGGAATCGGTCAGTGCATTCCCGCGATTGCCGGACTTGTATTTTTCATGTTCTCCAAAGGTGAGCTTCGATTTACCGGATTCAAGCTTTCCTTGCGGGAGCTTGGACATGCCTGCTATAATGGTTCTTCAGAGATGGTATCAGAGCTTTCAAATTCTGTTGTAACGGTATTGTTCAATCTTGTTCTGATGCGGCTTGCAGGAGAAGCCGGAGTTGCGGCTATCTCAATTCTGCTATATGGACAATTTTTATTCAATGCATTCTATTTGGGATTTACAATCGGGATCAGTCCGATCGTTGGGTTCCAGTATGGCGCAAAGAATAAGAAAAAACTTCGGAGTATTTATAAGATTGCGTTCCTTTTTGTGGCAGTATCGGCGGTTATTCTGACGGTTATTGCAGAGGTGCTTGCGACCTGGATCATTACGGTATTCACACATGACCCGGCAACATTTGAACTGGCGGAGATCGGATTCAAGATTTTTGCGGTCAATTTCCTGTTCAGCGGGTTGAATATTACATCCTCCGGCTTCTTCACTGCCCTTTCAAATGGTAAGGTGTCGGCAATCATTTCATTCAGCCGGACATTTATCTTTACGGTGTTAAGTCTTCTGATCCTGCCGCATTTCCTTAAGATCTATGGAGCGTGGCTGGCTGTACCGATCGCGGAAGCGGTGACGCTTCTTGTGACTATGCCGTTTCATAAGGTGTATTTTATTGGCAAGGGGGAGAAGAATTATTTGAGGGGATAGATGAATTCTTTTAGACAGTTGCTTTTTAGATTCGTGTTGGTATTGTAGTTGATTCAGCATAATCTTTACACGCGGTTCCGATTCTGTTATAAATAAACTTGGAGAATTCAAAAGGAATTTGAATGGTTGACTATATATGGAAGGGACAGGTGAAAATATGTTTTGTAGTAATTGTGGATGTGAATTACAGGATGGTTGGTCGGTGTGTCCGAATTGTGGTATGCGGATAGAAGAAGAGGGGCGGACTTCACAGATGAATGTGGGAACGAATCAATATGATCCGAATTCAGTACAGATGCAGGGGCAACCTTCACGACCGCAACCGCCACAGAAACCATCTTCGGGTGGTTTATCGGGATGGCAGAAATGGTTGTTGATCGTTGTGGGGATTGCTGTATTAACAGTGATTGTAGGATTTGTGGTTTATAAAGTCGAAAGCAAGTTATCTGATAATAGAAGAGATGCAGATAAGACTGTAGAGACCACGGAAGCGACGGAGCAGGAAGATACGCAGGTATCAACCGGGCAGGATACAGAAGTGACAACAGAGAGTGTAGTATCGGAGGAGTCAGATGATACGAAAGCGCCATATTCGGCAGATATGGTTGTAGATTCGAATATTTCTACCCAGGTTCAGTATGAGGGCTATACGGCAGTATATCATTTACCTCATATCAATTATGAGGGAGATGCGTGTGGCAATGTGAATGAGCAGATCGAGAAGCTTGGAAAAAATTATATGAATGAGGATGGAAATGTCTGTATAGGAATCGGCTATAAATGGGCTGTGTATGGAGACATATTATCTCTGCTGGTATCGGTTGATTTTGACTGGGATGCGACGGAATACACGATCTACAACATCAATCTGAAAAAGGATGTCATGTTATCAGAGGACGATCTGCTTGGAGCAGTAAATCTGGATATCTCGGCATATGAAAGCGCGGTAAGAAATGCGTTGGATCAGTATTTCTGGTCATTATATGGCGAAGATAATAAATCAGATGAGGCGTTGAATGAGACTTATAATCAGACAATCGCAGATTCAAATATCAAGGATGCAGTACCTTATATCAATAAAGATGGCGTATTATGTGTATCAGCGAAGATTTATTCTATCGCAGGTGCCAATTACTATTATCATATGGTAGAGGTACAGGAGCTTGAAGATTCCTGCACATTCAGTGGAGAAAGTGCAGAATATGATTCAAATGCAAATGTAGATTACAGTGCAAATGAAATTCAGACTTCAGATGACTATATTCTGCCAAACAGTGATTCGGAATACATATCGGACAGTGATCTGGATGGTCTGACAGCAGATGAATGTCGTCTTGCGCTCAATGAAATATATGCTCGTCACGGAAGAAAGTTTAATGATCCGGATTACCGGGCATATTTCAATTCCAAGAACTGGTACAATGGAACGATCGATCCGGATGATTTTGACGATACCGCTTTATTTAATAAATATGAGCTTGCAAATAGAGACTATATCATCGACTATGAGAAGCGGATGGGATATAAGTAGAAATATGCGATCGGATGAAGTCCGCCAATTCATGATTTATCCGTTCGTTCTTTTCTTCGGCTTTCATATATTCCGGTAGTGGCAGATCCGGCTGACATTCACCGCAGATGTCGATGCCGCATATGGTTTCACGGCTTAAGATAATGCCAAGCAGATGTTCCAACATGTCGAGCGTCATGTCACCCTGATTCCAGTTGGTTTCCGTGAAACGGGTGGAGAGGACATCTTTATCAATAGAAATATAAAATGGAACACCTGAAAGGATGTCAGTTGATTTCCTTTGGGCAGTTCCATTTTTTAATTCTTCAGCGGAAAAAGTCAGAAGGCGATCTTTGCGTATCGCATCAATCTGAGAAATATCGGTTGCATCCGGTCCGATCAGAATTAACTGCTTCAGATTCGGATTCTGATCCAGAACAAGACCCGCCCAATCGCCACAGCTCATCATTTCGTTAACGAGTGGCTGCTGCATATCTGTATGGTGGTCGAATACTACGAGCGAGAATGGTTGTTTGATCTGGTCGGTGGTTATCTTTGTTATATAATGAAAATTTCCGGAATCAATAAAATGAATACCTTTAGTGCCATACGGCATGATTCGTTTCTGAATCTCGGCAGCAGCTTCATCTGAACAATACAGATCACAGCCCTTGATGTCAGAGCAGTCGATCCAGTGAAACTGCGAGTTGTTCTTCATATTTTCATCACAGTATACATGTGTAAAATCCAGAATGTAGTTGTTTGGTTTGTTGTTCATTATCAAAACTTCTTTCTTCAATGCATTCCGCAAAATCAGCACCCTTGCAAGCAAGTGATTTTGCGTTCATTATATCGTGAGCATAGCTCGCTCAATGCATTCCACAAAATCAGCATCCTTGCGAGCAAATAATTTTGCGTTCATTATATCATGGTTCAAAAATAATGTACAAACCTTGTATAAACGGACAAAAATATAAAAATAACCTTGTATAAACGGACAAAAATGCAAAAATAGCCTTGTATAAACGGACAAAGATATGGCATAATATATATGAAAATATGAAAGAAGGTGTAGAATGAGAAGAAAAATAAAAAATGATATTTTGAATTTTTTGAATCAGGATGCAAAAAAGAAGGCTTTGCTTGTTACTGGAGCCAGACAGATCGGTAAAACATATATAATTAGAGAATGTATAAAGGAAACCACAGCTTCTTTTGTTGAAATCAATTTTATTGAGAATAAAGAGGCAAAAAAATTATTTTCGGATTTTAAAAATACACGCGATTTTTTGCTCAGATTATCGGCATTTACAGAAGGTGAATTAATAAAAGGTGAAACGATTATTTTTTTGGATGAGGTACAGGAGTGTAAGGAGATAGTTACGGCGATAAAATTTTTGGTTGAAGAAGGAAATTATAAATATGTATTAAGTGGTTCTCTTCTTGGTGTTGAATTAAAGGATATTCGATCAATTCCTGTCGGATATTTGCAGGTTATAGAAATGTATCCTATGGATTTTGAAGAGTTCTGTATGGCAAACAATGTGAGCCAACGGATATTGGACTCATTAAAGGATTGCTTTATAAACAAAAAAGTCGTAGATGAAGTTGTACATGAAAAAATGTTGGAATTATTTCGCTTATATTTGATCGTTGGCGGAATGCCAGAGGTGGTTAAGCAATATATTGATACAAATAATCTTCAGAATGTTATTGATTTGCAAAGCCAGATTATAATGCAATATAAAAAAGATATTGCTAAGTATGATCCGGAAAGCAAGTTATATTTGGAAGACATATTTGATCTGATTCCAAGTGAATTGAACAATAAGAATAAACGATTTATTATGAAAAATCTTAATGAAAATTTTAAGCTTTCCAGATATGAGAATAGTTTTATATGGCTGAAGGATGCAGGGGTTGCGCTTCCGGTATTTTGTATATCGGAACCCATGTTACCGTTGCTTATATCCAAATCGACTAATTTATTTAAGTTGTTTCTTGCAGATGTAGGACTTCTTACAGCCATGTATGCAAATGGAATTCAAAAGAAAATGTTGATGAATGAGCTCAATATAAATTATGGTGCAATATATGAAAATGTTGTTGCACAGGAGTTAAAATGTCATGGATTTAATTTGTTTTATTATAACAATAATCGATCTGGAGAATTAGATTTTATTATCGAATATGAAGATTGCGTATTGCCTATTGAGATAAAATCAGGAAAAGATTATGAAAGACATGTGGCTCTTAATAATTGCATGAAAAATCCTAGATATAATATTCATGAGGCGTTTGTTTTCTGTAATGGTAATGTAAATAAAAAAGACAATATTATATATTATCCTATTTATATGGTAACATTTTTGAATAAGGAAAAAAAACTGGGAGATATGCTATATAAGCTTGATCTAAGCGCATTAATAGAATAAAAATAATTCTATGTTCATTCCATCAGATAGACATACACAAAAATTCCTCTGCATACATTGTAAAAATGAGATTTGCAGGGGAATTTTTTTGAGAGATTATATTGAAGAAAGAGCAGAAGAAATTGGACAATATATCGTGGAAAGCGGAGCGACTGTCCGGCAGACGGCAAAGAAATTCGGAGTAAGTAAAAGTACGGTACATAAAGACTGTACCGATCGCCTTCAACAGATCAACCCGTCCATGGCGCGGGCGGTCCGGAATGTGCTGGATGTCAACAAGCAGGAACGCCATATCCGGGGTGGAATGGCGACCAGGGAGAAGTATCTGCATCTTGGAGAGTAAAGATACGAAACGAAAAAGAGAAAAGCCGCCGAAAGGCGGCTTTTTATGTGTACGGGCGGACACGGTCGTGACCGGCAGCGCCGGCGCTCACGCTATGCCAGCAAATACAGCACCAGCCCGTACACCACGCTGGCAGCGGTGCCGAATACGATCACCGGCCCGGCCACAGTGAACATCTTGACCGCCGTGCCGGTGACGATGCCCTCCGCCCGGAAGTCGATGGCCGGCGAGGCTACGGCGTTGGCGAAGCCGGTGATGGGCACCAGCGTACCTGCCCCGGCGTACCGCGCCAGCCGGTGGTACAGCCCCAGCGCCGTCAGCAGCACCGACAGGAACACCAGCGTTACCGAGGTGGCGGAGGCCGCCTCCTGCTGCGTCAGCCCCAGCGCCTGCCAGCCGTTGGCGATCAGCTGTCCCACGGCGCAGATCCCGCCGCCGACGACAAAGGCCAGCGCCGTGTCCTTGCCGATGGGTGAGCTGGGCGACAGCTGCCGTACCAGCGCGTCATATTCCTTAGGTGTCACGCCATCACATCCTTTCCCCGGTAATATGTGTCGCTTTCACCGCTGCTATACTTGTCAAAACCCATGAAAGCGGCTATAATAATACGGTGATCTCAGGAAAGGAGGGCGTCAGTTATGCACGACCCTGCCCATCCCTTCGGACGCAAGGCGGTCCAGCTGGCGGTGATCGACCCGGTGAGCTGCACTGGCTGCGGCTGGTGCGCCATGTTCTGCCCCATGAAGTGCATCGACCTGCGGCCGGACGGCTATTATGAGGTCCGTCAGGATGACTGCATCGGCTGCCGCAGCTGCAAGGTCAACTGCTTCTACGGCGCTGTGACCATACTGCCGCCTCAGGTACGCTGATATGCAGAAAGAAAAAGCCCCTCTCGGGCTCTATATCCATATCCCCTTCTGCCGCCAGAAATGCGCCTACTGCGACTTTTACTCTCTGCCCCGCAGCGAGGAGAAGATGGACGCCTATACCGCCGCCCTGCTGCGCCATATCGAGGAGGTCGCGCCCCGCACTGCTGCCCATCGGGTGGACACGGTGTACTTCGGCGGCGGTACCCCCAGCTATCTGGGACCGGACCGCCTGACAAAGCTGCTGCGGACCCTCCGCAAGCGCTGCCCTGTGGCCCGCGACGCCGAGATCACGTTGGAGGCCAACCCGGACTCCGCCTGTGACGTCAAGGCCCTGCGTGCGCTGCGTCGGGCGGGCTTCAACAGGATATCTCTGGGCGTTCAGTCGGCGGATGACGGCCTGCTTCGCGCCATCGGTCGCATCCATACCTTTGCCCAAGTGCAGGAGGCCGTGGCCGCCGTGCGGAAGGCCGGGTTCAAAAACCTCAGTATGGACCTGATCTATGGCCTGCCGGGCCAGACCATGCAGCAGTGGGAGGACACCCTCGCCGCCGTCATCGCCCTGGCCCCGGAACATATCTCCTGCTACGGCCTGAAGCTGGAGCCCGGCACGCCCCTGTATGACCGCCGGGACAGCGAGTGCTTCCCGGACGACGACGGCCAGGCGGATATGTATCTCTACGCCGTCACGGTTCTGGCGCAGAACGGCTATGAGCAGTACGAGATATCCAACTTTGCCAAGCCGGGCTTTGCCTCCCGCCACAACTTGAAATACTGGCTGCTGGAGCCGTACCTGGGGCTGGGGCCCAGCGCCCACTCCCTGTGGAACGGTAGGCGCTTTTACTTTGACCGGGACTGGATCTGGCAGGACGAAGGCCCCGGCGGCGACCGAGAGGAGCAAATTCTCTTAGGCTTGCGACTGAACCGGGGCATACCGGAGGACTGGCTCACCCGCGATCCGGCGCCGTACATTGCCGGGGGATTTATGCGCCGTGCCAACGGTCGCATTTCCCTAACCCCCCGGGGCATGCTGGTATCCAACACCATTTTGGCAGAATTACTGGACTAAGGAGGAGCCTATGTTAATCGGACTGGCAG
>ENA-OWPL01002131-OWPL01002131.1-human-gut-metagenome-genome-assembly--contig:-NODE-2131-length-10429-cov-3.194043_pt1 | contig 10429 bp, 10 predicted proteins | sample MGYA00248263_ERZ651844 | MGnify/ENA primary metagenome ERZ651844 (study PRJEB26924, sample SAMEA4378256) | human gut metagenome | biome: human gut; feature: human-associated habitat; material: faeces... | reverse complement strand
GGTCTGCCGCAAAAATCTTCGCCATCTTTACGACCTGGCTGCCACGGTCCTGTGCAATCGCTTTTGCAAGATTCATCGCCAGCGTCGTCTTTCCCGTACCGGGCGGTCCGTAAAAGATGATGGAGCTGAGTTTATCCGCTTTGATCGCACGGTACAGCAGTTTGTCTTTCCCGACGATGTGCTGCTGCCCGACAACCTCATCAAGTGTGGTCGGACGCAGCCGTGAGGCAAGCGGTGACTCATCCTTCATATTCTGTTGTCTCATATACTCAAATAAATCCATTCGTATCCAATCCCCATATGAATATCATTCAAGATCTTTTTGAATAATTTTTGTGTGTATCCTGCATTTTTATTCTTTGCAGGAATTTTTCCACAAACTTCTTTACGCTTTGTTCTTTGCGATATTTCTATGTAATTTCTATTATTCTTTCATTTCCCGCTTATCTCATTTTGAAAGAAAAAGCGTCAGGAAATTCATTTCATCCTTATAAGGATACATGATTTCCTGACGCTTGACAAGTTATTATTGAGATTTTTTTACATAAATATTGCTTTTATTTTTGTACAGATGCTGTAAGTGCACCATCCTTCACGTCAATGAGGATCGTATCTCCCTGCCGTACCTGATCTTCGAGAATCAGTTTTGCAGAGAGGGTCTCTACATGCTTTTGCAGGAACCGCTTCAATGGTCTTGCACCATAAACCGGATCGTAACCATGTTCAACCACAAAGTGCTCCGCTTCCGGTGACAATGCCACCTTGATCTCACGATCAGAAAGACGTTTGTTCAGATCATCCATCAGCAGACGGATGATGCCACCAATATTTTCTTTTGACAGTGGCTTAAACATAATAATCTCATCCAGACGGTTCAAAAATTCCGGTCGGAAATGTCCCTGCAGATCTTCCATGACTTCTTTTTCTGCCTCCGGCGAAATGTTGCCATCTGCATCAATGCCATCCAGCAGATACTGCGATCCAAGGTTACTGGTCATAATAATGATCGTGTTCTTGAAATCTACGGTACGTCCCTGTGAATCTGTGATCCGCCCGTCATCAAGTACCTGAAGCAGGACATTGAATACATCCGGATGTGCCTTTTCCACCTCATCAAACAGGACAACAGAATACGGTTTTCTCCGCACAGCTTCTGTCAGCTGGCCGCCTTCATCGTATCCGACATATCCTGGAGGCGCTCCGATCAGACGAGACACGGAGTATTTCTCCATGTATTCACTCATATCAAGACGCACCATGTTGGATTCATCGTCAAACAGGCTGGCAGCAAGTGCTTTTGCAAGTTCGGTCTTGCCGACACCGGTCGGTCCCAAAAACAGGAACGAACCAATTGGTTTGGTCGGATCTTTGATTCCTGCTTTGGAACGGATAATCGCCTCGGTCACTTTGGTAACACCATCGTCCTGGCCTACCACACGTTTGTGGAGTTCCTCATCCAGGTGCAGTGTCTTGTTCCGCTCGCTTTCGCTTAACTTCGCAACCGGGATTCCCGTCCAGCGGGAAATGATCTTTGCAATCTCTTCATCGGTGACATTTTCGTGTACCAGAGACAGATCACGGTCTTTGAGTTTATCTTCCTCAATTTCCAGTTCTTTCTGTAATCCAGGCAGTTTACTGTACTGCAATTCCGCAGCTTTTTCATAATCTGCGTCACGCTGTGCTGCCTCAATCTCCTTCTTTGTGCTCTCAATCTGCTCTCTGACCTTGCTGACATTGTCAACTGCATCCTTTTCGGTGCTCCACTGCGCTTTTCTGGTATTAAACTCATCACGCAATTCTGCAAGTTCTTTCTGCAGATCTGCCAGACGCTCCTGACTCAGATGATCCGTCTCTTTCTTTAATGCCGTCTCCTCGATCTGCATCTGCATGATCTTCCGGTTCATCTCGTCAAGTTCTGCCGGCATGGAATCCAGTTCCGTCTTGATCATCGCACATGCCTCGTCGACCAGATCGATTGCTTTATCCGGCAGGAACCGGTCTGTAATATAACGGTTGGAAAGAACTGCTGCTGTAACAAGCGCAGAGTCCGTAATCTTAACGCCGTGGAATACTTCGTAGCGCTCCTTTAAGCCACGCAGGATGGAAATCGTATCTTCCACCGTTGGCTCATCTACCATAACCGGCTGGAAACGACGCTCCAGGGCAGCATCTTTTTCGATATACTCACGATATTCATTTAAGGTTGTGGCACCGACACAGTGCAGTTCGCCTCTGGCAAGCATTGGTTTTAACAGCTGTCCGGCATCCATGGCACCATCGGTTTTTCCGGCTCCGACGATTGTGTGCAGTTCATCAATAAACAGAATGATCTGTCCATCCGAATTTTTGACATCTTCAAGAACCGCTTTCAAACGTTCCTCAAATTCACCACGATACTTTGCACCGGCAACCAGTGCGCCCATATCCAGGGCAAACAGCTTCTTGTCTTTTAAGCCTTCCGGTACATCGCCTTTTACGATACGCTGTGCCAGGCCCTCGACAACGGCAGTCTTACCTACACCGGGTTCACCGATCAGCACCGGGTTATTTTTGGTCTTACGGGAAAGAATCCGGACCACATTCCGGATCTCCTCATCACGGCCGATCACCGGGTCCATCTTCTGCTGTCTTGCACGCTCCACCATATCATAACCGTACTTTTCCAGTGTATCATATGTTGCTTCCGGATTATCGGAAGTGACACGCTGATTGCCGCGGACGGTAGACAATGCCTGCAGAAACCGTTCCCTTGTCAGCCCATATTCTTTCATCAGTGCTTTCATCGCCGGATTTGGATATTTGAGCATTGCAAGGAAAATATGCTCGACAGAGACATATTCATCTCCCATTGCCTTTGCCTCATCCTCTGCATGGATCAGCACATTGTTTAAATCTTTTCCGACATAGACATTGCTGTTGCTGCCGGATACTTTGACGCGCGCATCCAGTTTGCTGATCGCATTCTGGGTGAAATGCTGTACGTCAATTTCCATTTTCTCTATCAGTTTCGGGATCAGTCCCTCTTCCTGCTGTAACAGGGCAACTAACAGGTGCTCCTGCTCAATCTCCTGATTTCCATAGTCGTAGGCAAGCTTTTCGCAGTTATTGATCGCTTCTACCGACTTTTGTGTGAATTTCTGTATGTTCATAGCAAGCCCTCCTCTTAACTATCATCATGTAACTGTTCTGTTTTTTGCATCCCAGTTACTATTTTTCTCGATTACGATATTGTTATACACCCGTTTTTAGCACTCGTCAAGTATGAGTGCTAACAAAAATTCTAAAGATTTTATAAACATTGGAATATATTGTCGAATTGTCTGAAAATTGTTTTAGACATAAGTTTTTTCGATATGACGAAAGAAGGGGAATATTCTCTTTCTCCAGAAACATCCGTTATTAATTGTAACGGATGTTTTGCCGATATAATAGACAACACAAACGATGATCTATTACAGAAAGGAACTTTTCATGCAGATTTATTTATCACTGATGTCCCAGAAGAATCCCTCATCCGATTCCTCATCCTATGATCTTTCTTCTCCTCAGGGACGCATGCTCTATGTGAGAGAAACAACCAATGCCGCATTTTCTTCCTGGACTTCTCCCCTGCAAAGACAGGACCCTGATACACAGGAAGAAAAAAAACAGGAAATGCTCTCCCGCATTATGGGAAAATTAAAAAGTGGGAAGAAGCTTTCTGCCAAAGAACTGGATTTTCTGCGGCGTACCGATCCAATTCTGTATGCCCACGCCCTACGCGTCCAACGAATGGCGGAGGCTTTAAAACAGCAGCTTTCCCATGCAAAAAGCAAGCAGGAAGCAAATGATATGATTACATCCGCGATTGCCGGGGTCTCGGACAAAGATCCGGACAAAGAATATCTGCTGGCTGCTTACAATGAGGTTTCCAAAAATTTTCATAAATCACCGGCTTATCAGCGTCTGCCTAACACTCCGGAAGATGCCAAAAAAAGAAAAACGAACAATCCGAATGCGCATTTTACCGATGATGGGGAGATGAATGACGAGACGGATGATCTCCTGTCATGGACCCCGCTTCAGGAAATTATTGATGCGGCTCCAACACTAGAATGTCAGGGCTAGGCTTATATAGCTGGAACATTATTATTTCAAGTAGTGTTCCAGCTTTTCATTTACACACAGACGGATTTCCTCTGCAACACGTTCACAGTATGTCTTTTTCATACCCGCCTGCACACCAACTGCTACTAATTCCTTTTTCCCCGGATTTTTGCCATTTCCATCTACAGTGGTTGTGTGCTCACCATAATACGTATTACTGTATGTGAGATCATAGGCAGGACTTAAACGCCACATATCATCCTTTTCATTATAAATGTAGGTAAAGTTTTTAGAATGATCATCACGATTATGTGCGAATACATTAAAACACATACGACGATACATATTTTCCACATCCTCTGTACAATCCCTTGTCAGAATTTTTGTCAACTTCATCAATTCATGATAGTCCAGACTTGGTTGATTAAAATCTAACTCCAATAAGGCAGCCGCAGTTAACATATGTGCCCTTTTTATTTCATTCTTTTCTATTCTTCGATCAAATCTCTTTGTTCCAAAATATCCCGGACATATATCTGATGAAAAAAGCCGTGTTTCACTCATTACAATTCCACAGGCTTTTGCACACAGAGAATAATCGTATTCCATTTTTCCCACATCTTTTTTGTCCACATGTGCCGGAAATTTAATAATCCAGTTTTCTCCATCTATTTCCGTCATAATCTTAGGTCTTGCACCACCACTGGTTCCTCCCAGCCGGTACAATTCATCTAATTTCTCCGAATATTGCGTGCTTAATATTTTCTGGCAATGCACAGATAGTTCGTCCAGATCATCCATCTGTTGTCCCATCCCAATCTCCTTCTGCGGATGATAGGTCAAAGCTCCCATTCCAGATTTTCCCACGATGGCAAGACGATCCAATACCGAATATTGTGCTTCCTTTTTTCCACGTTCTTTCAGCAAACGCTCCAATAAAAGCTGTCCCCATGCATCCGGTAAACTATCTGCAAATACTCCGAACAATCCGTCAAAATAATCTTTTTTTGGCACAAACACTTCATTTTTTAGCGGAAGCGAAAATGGACTGACTGAAAATCCATGCTCCAGCCATTCTTCACTATAAGAAAATGCCACCTTATGATTCGCGGTCAATGCAAGCGTTCCCACAAGCCGATCATCCATCCGAACCTCAAGACTTTCCCTTTGACTCATTGATTACCTCCTGAATATTTCGATATGGTACCTGTGTAAAAAGATCCCGCAGTTCATCTGCAAGTTCCAACGCCATAGCAAGTTTTGTCAGTGACAAAAGCGAAATCTGTCCTGTTGTCTCAAATCGTTTAATAGAACCGTAACTTACTCCGCTCATATCCGAAAGTTTCTGTTGCGAAACTTTCCGCCGTCTGCGAATACGGCGCATACGTTCTGCCAGTTTTTTATCCAGTTCTTCTGCTGTTTCCCATACCAGTGCTTCCATATCATGCCCCATCTTGTCAGATAATATTTTATCCATTTCACGCGATTTTACTTATTTTTATATAATATATTATCTAATATTTTAGCATATCTCTTCGGGTACCGCAACGTCTCCCTGACTATTTTTCCTATCATACAGTTTTTCCAAAACTGCTCCAATATCCGCTTCCACGCAAATGGATTTCTTTCGGATTTCCTCCGGCGCACAGGCTTCCTTCTTAATTTATGCAGGCATAAACTGCATCCGGCCAGGTTGCATATGGATATATCGGCTCCAGTACGCCCAATATTCTTCCAATGTTTTATAAGGGAAAAAGCCCCCGGAATACATATCCGAAAATCCATGCACCTGTCGGAAATCGCCAAACCACTTTTCAAAACATTCCCCGGAATAGGTAAATCCTGCAGAAGTGGATAATCCCGCACCCGCGCCAATGATCACGGCCTCCGCTTTCTGCAGTGCCTGTTTCAGACGCTCTGTTTGTACACTTTTGCAGTTTGATGTTTTTATACTGCAAAATGGTGGATTATTGCCCCTACACTTTGCTCCCATACATGGGCACCACGATACACTTTTCGGCATAATTACTTCCATCGGTTCTCTTATCCATTCCATTTCATCACCTCCTTTACACTTCCTTCGTTTCTTCATATTCCAAAATGTCACCCGGCTGACACTGTAATACTCTACAAATCGCTTCCAATGTAGAAAACCGAATCGCCCTAACCTTTCCAGTTTTTATATTCGACAAATTTACATTCGATATTCCCACTTCTTCTGCAAGTTCTTGCAGGGAAATTTTTCTATCGGCCATCACCCGATCTAACCGTAATACAATTGGCATCTTATATTTCCTTTACTTTATCTATAATATTTCATCAGCCTCTTTCTGCAATTCGTACCCATGTTGAAAAGAAACACCAATGAAATAAATACAGATTCCTACTATAACAGCTGCTCCAATAAAATGATCCGTTCCTTTCCATTCTACCCCTTTTATAATCTGGCATGCTGCTAAACTTAAATATTTCAGGCATTTAATAACCGGATATCCGATTACAAAACATAAGGCTATCCCCCTACATTTTCAAATTGTTTTTTTACTTTATTTTCGTTCTTTCTTTCAAACATTGTTTATTCTCCTTTCTTGTATATCACAATTTCACTTTTTATGTTTGTCAATACATTTTTAATGTTTATCGTTAATTTATGACAAAAAATCCCAAGAGCGATGCCAGCATCGATACTCATGCCACAAAAAAGGAGCCACACAGCACTCCTGCTGTGTGGCTCCTTCGATATTTCATTATCCTTCAATCGCAATATATTTGTTTTCTTCTACCGCTTTCTTTGCCTCTTTCTTCGGCACGAACAGCTTTAAGATACCATGCTTAAATTCTGCTTTGACATCCTCCTGCTCAATATCTTCACCGACATAAAAGCTTCTCTGGCAGGCACCGGCATAACGTTCCCTGCGGATGTAGTGACCGCTGTCTTTTTCTTTCTCGTCCTTATCCAGTCCCTTTGCAGCACTGATGGTCAGGTAGCCATCGGAAACAGAAGCCTTAATCTCATCCTTGGTAAATCCCGGAAGATCAATCATCAGCTCATATCCATCCTTCTGCTCTTTGATATCGGTCTTCATAATCCTTCCGGCTTTCTTACCGTATAGCTTCTTTTCGGTATTATTCATTTCTTTATCCATATCATAAAATGGAAACTCATCAAACCAGTCATCAAATAAATTCTCTCCAAAAATACTAGGCATTAACATAAGTCATCTCTCCTTTTCTTTCTGCGTCCACGGTCTGTGGACCTCTCATGCTTGTTTACCTTGTTTCTTTGGAACCGGGATGTTTCAGGAACCTTTCGTTCTCTTTTGGTTCCCTTCCTTTGTTCTTGCCTATGTTATAGCACTGTTTGTTAGCACTGTCAAGAGGTGAGTGCTAATTTTTTAAGATTTTTTTTGCAAACCTTGATTTTACGGGGTTTGCAACACTTTTTCTTCCTTATAATCATCACTTTTTCTTGATTTGACACCATTTTGACACCAATTTTTTTATTTTTGGTGTCAGCTAATTGCTACGCTTTCCAGCCTTGTGATTTCACTCTCAATTCTGGACATCTCACTTACATGGTTATATACATCCATTGTTACATCTATGTGAGCGTGTCCCATAATATATTGAAGAACTTTTACGTCCATTCTCTTTTCTGCCATTCTGGTACAAGCCGTATGTCGCATAATGTGAGCGGATACCTTTGGTAACAATTCAGCATTTCTATGTTCAGTCTTTGCAATTTGAACTTCTTTCTTGTTATATGCGTCTACAATATTATATAAGATATTGTTTATCGCACTAGGCATGAGCGGTCTGCCGGATTTTGCCATGAAAATGAATCCTTTATAACCGTCTATCTCAACATCTTTTCCTTTTTGAAGCATAAAGTTTAATTTCTTTTGTTCTTCAAATGCTCTTTGTACATCTGATGTCATAGGGATAGTTCGGATTCCAGAATCCGTCTTTGGCGTGGAAATATGGAATTTATAGCCATCTCCTAAATCTTTATAAATCAACTGATGGTCAATACTTACCACTTTTGTTCTGACATCTACATCTTCCCAAGTCAATCCAATCAGTTCTCCGCACCTTACACCAGTTCCTAACATGATTCTGAGCATTGGATAGTAGGTGTTGTATACTTGATTATTTTTCACAAATTCCAGCATTTTTTCCTGTTGTAAAACTGTTAAGGCAATACGTTCTTCTGCCTGTCTACCATAATCACTGATAGAAAACTTTGCCGGATTCTTGCGGATAATATCATCATCAACAGCCATTTCCAGTGCCGGACAAATCATATTTTCAATAAATTTTATTGTAGAATATGCATATCCTGCTTTAGAAAGTTTTGAGTAAAATGATTTGATGTGTGATGGTAAAATCTGAACAACCTTGATGTTTCCAATTTCATCTTTGACACGATTCTCCCATGTTTTCAGATAATTTGCTCTAGTGGATTCTTTCAGCTCCCTAGTAGACATATATCTTTCAAACAATTTATTAAGAGTAAGTTTTTTGATTGCTCCATCAGTTAAAATGTTATCTTCCAAGTCTTTTGCAATCTGCTTTTCCTTTTCCCTTAATTCCGGTAAATCTCTTGCATATACTGTCAGACGTTTTCCGCTTCTTATATCTGTATAACGGTAACTGTATCTACCATCTTTACGCCAGCTTTCGCCCTCTCTTAATTTTCTTCCTTTATGGTCTTTTCTGCTATTTGCCATGAGAAACATTCCTTTCTGTAATAGCCCCCTTTTGTTCTCATGACGTGGTTATGTCCATAAATATTGTACCATATATCACAAGAAACATAAATGAAAAAGGGTGTTATTCTTCCAGATATGAGAGGTAATTTTTGACTTTTTCTACCGAATAAAGAACCCTACGTCCAATCACAATTTTTGCTCCTGCCTGTTCTCCAATCTTTCTTGCAGTCCCAGCTATTTTCTGAATTGGATTTAATGTACGTCCAGCAATAAAATATCCTCCTGCAGATGCTATTACGACCAGAACCGGCAGAAGAACCAGTGCAATCCGCATAATCCCAAAGCTCTGACGCTCTCCCTGTTCCTCTGATACCACTCCACGAAGCCATAATCCGTTAAGTCCTTCTGCTGTGAGTTTCCGGTCAAAAATATAATACCCCGTTCCATCCTTCATTACTTTTTGAATCTCGGAATCCACAAATTCCAGATCTGCCACTTTTGCAGCTATTGGATTTTCTCCATAAATAAGCCTTGACTTTTCATCATACAATCCTGTATAGACTTCATTTACCTTGCTCAGAAAATCGTCGTCAATTTCCAGATACCCTTTCCGGTAATCAATCAAATAATCAATATCCGCATCTGTACGGATTTCATCCATCCCAGAAAAATATTCAATCTCATCCACATTATTTTCCACTGTCTCCACCAGACTATCCTGTATTGTTTTTATCAAAATCTGACGGCTGACGACAAAAATCATCAGATATGCAAATAGTACTATTACCACCAATGCTGCAGTAAACCAGATTGTTATTTTCAGACGGATTGAGAATCTCCCCATATCTTAAATTTCCTCTCTCATTATAAATCCTCTTCCACGGACTGTATGAATCAGCTTTTTGTCATATCCACCATCAATTTTTTTTCGAAGATAGCTGATATAAACATCCACTATATTCGTGCCCCCTTCGTAATCAAAATTCCAGACATGATCCTCTATCATCTCACGAGACAGCACACGTCCCTGATTGTACATGAAATACTCCAGCATGGCATATTCTTTAGCCGATAATGTGATCTCTTTTTCCCCCCGCATTACCCTGTGGGAAGTGCAATCCAAAGAAAGATCCGCAATATGCAAAACATTGTCAGTAACTCCGAAAGATCCCCTCATCATTGCGCGCAGACGTGCTGACAACTCTTCAAACGAAAATGGCTTCACAAGATAATCATTTGCTCCACTGTCTAATCCCTTTACTCTGTCCGAAACAGCATCCTTTGCTGTCAGAAATAGCACCGGTGTTGTCTTTCCCATTCCCCTCAGCGCACGCAGCACTGTAAATCCATCTGCTTTTGGCATCATAATATCAAGAATCACTGCATCATACTCCGTACAGGAAAGGATATCTATTGCTGTCCTGCCATCAAAACAATGATCCACACTGTAACCATCCTCAGTCAGTTTTTGAACAATAATGGCATTTAAATCCTGTTCATCTTCCGCCAAAAAAATTCTCATGTTTGTTTTCTTCTCCTTTGTTTTTTACCGCGTCATTATAATCCCCTTTAAATCCAATTGTCATATAATAAAAGTAACGAAACCAACATTTATAACATTCACGAAAGAA
>ENA-OWPL01002122-OWPL01002122.1-human-gut-metagenome-genome-assembly--contig:-NODE-2122-length-10471-cov-3.199981_pt1 | contig 10471 bp, 10 predicted proteins | sample MGYA00248263_ERZ651844 | MGnify/ENA primary metagenome ERZ651844 (study PRJEB26924, sample SAMEA4378256) | human gut metagenome | biome: human gut; feature: human-associated habitat; material: faeces... | reverse complement strand
AGTGTCAATAAAAAAACGCATAACTCTTCTCCTTTTTGCTATGTAAATTTAATTGCTTCCGGTCCTCATACGCTTCTTTGAACCTTTAGTTACAGTATACTCATTTCTCTCCAAAACAGCAAGCACTTTTTTGTAAATTTTCTTGATTGTGTTCGAGCACGGAACGTACAACTATGGGCAGTACAACTTCCGGACATAGTAAAAATCAGCTGCCCTACATGCACGTTTCCTCTCCCTCCCGGAATCATCCGTCACCATCAAAAGAGTACGCAGCATTTTGATCTCCGGGATACGCTCCTTACGCTCTTCACAGGTTGCCATGGCGATCACTTTGCGAAGCCATTTTTCCTGTCTTTGCTCTTTTCGTCCGCAATGTTTTTCCGCATTACGCCTCCTTATTCCCCCAGATTGTCTGACTGTGCCGTCTGTGTCATCTCCCAACATAACTGCCAGCAGTCTGCCCACTGCATAGACATCACTCTCTTCCCCGGGAATCTCCCCCGGCACGAACTGCTCCGGAGCGCTGAAGCTTCGGTTTCCCGCTCCCGACCAGTCCTGCTCCCGGTTCCACAGACATCCCAGATCCAGAATCCCCGCTCTGCCATCCACGCGGATGCGGATATTTTCCGGCTTCAGATCCCGGTAGAGAAACGGATGCGGCCGTTCATGCAGATATTGCAATCCCTCTGTAATCTGCAAAGCTATCCGGGCCGCCTGTCCCGGTGACAGTCTCCCCCTCCTGTCCAGCATTTTCCGCAAGTCACAGCCATCCCAGAATTCCATGACCAGATACCCCCATTCCCCGTCTGTCCAGTGTTCTCTGTAGGCCGGAAACAGAGGATGACAGATCTCTCTGCTGTTACGACACTCCTGTTCCCACTGTTCTGTAACTTTCGATATCTTACATGCCTGAAATTCCCTTTTTCCGTCCCGGACGCGGTAAACCTTTGCGAAACTTCCCTTGCCCACAAATACCGGATCCCGATAGCCATGTTCTTTTAATGATCTGCCCATATTTTCTGTTATTCTCTGTTCCATCCTTTTCCCCCCATAACCGGCAGGATCCACACCGCTCCCATGTGTGTTCCTCCGTGGCTCTCCGCCTTTTCTCCCAGTTCCTTCAGCCGTCTTGCAGCGCCTTCCACGCGTTGCCGTGCATCCGGTCTTCCTGCAATCTGCGGTTGCAGACATGCTGTCAGTTCCTCTTCACAGAAATTCAGGAACCCATTGTCCGCCATCAACATGGCCGTCCCCGGTTCCACTTCTCCCGCCATGCAGGATTCCTGCATCGTCCTCCATTGTGTCCTGCCGAATCTCTGAAAGCATCCACAGATCCGCATTCTCCCGTGACTGAAAAACAATACTCTGCTCCCCACGCATAAGATTCCCGCATAACTGTCATCCTGCTTTTGCTGCCTTATAATGTCCATCCATTTCTCCTGCAATATTTCTTCCCGAAACGGCCTCCAGACATTCTCTTCTTCCAGTTCCTCCTCCATTTTGTTTTGCAGACTTCTTACCAGTTCCCCGTTGTCCGAGATACAGGCGCATACCACGGAAATCCCCAGCCTACGGTATTTTCGTTGCTGCAAAGATAAAAACAGCTCTGCAGGTGTTTCCTTTTGCCAATAACAGGCTGTCACATGCTCCATACGCATTCCTCCTTTTTTATTCTAATTTGTCCGTACTGTTTCTTACTTCAGTGTTACATTGCTACATCAGGAAATTTTTGCCGATCGGCATGAAATTTTTCAAAGAAATGTGCCTTGCACAAATATAAAAAGAGCATACCATGCGGTATGCCCTTTGTCAACGGATCTTACTTATTGAACGTCTTGAATTATCCGGCTTATCCGAAGATATTAACCAGATCATTAAATAACAGGAACACCATCAGTACCATGAAGAACATCAATCCAATAAAGTGTACCATGCCTTCTTTTTCGGGAGGCACCGGCTTGTGTGTGATGGCTTCCCAGATCAGGAATACCAGTCTGCCGCCGTCCAATGCAGGAATCGGCAGGAGATTCAGGATCCCCAGATTCACCGTAAGCATCAGGGTGATATTCAACATATTCACCAGTACATTCTGCCAGCCGTAGTCTTTTGTACTTTCGTAGGTTTTTCCCACGACATTCACGGCAATCCCGACCGGTCCTGCCACATCCTGTCTGGATACCTGCCCCTGCACCAGCATCGCCAGGCTCTTCCAGGTCATCGTCACGCAATAACGCATCTCATACCAGGAATAACGGAAGCAGTCCAGTCCGGATAACTGTACAAAATCCGCATTACTGATACCGATCATATAACGCCCTGTACTCTCATCATACTGCGGAGTCAGGGTTGTAGTTCCTTTTACTCCGTCACGCTCATACTGTACTGTGACATCCCCGCCCCGGTAGGTCAGCGTAAACAATTGTATCTCTTCATACAGATGAATTTTACTGCCATTCAGGGAGAGAATCCTGTCTCCCGGCTGCAGTCCGGCTTCCTGCGCAGCACCGCCATCCACGATCTCCGTCGCCACGGGATCACGGATCACGATCAGATTCACCATAATAAAAGCAATGATAAATCCAAGGATGAAATTAAATACCGGTCCCGCCAGGACAGTGGAGATCCGCGCCCATACATTGGCATTTAAAAACGATCCGCTGTGGTCTTCCCCGTCTTCTCTTTCATTCAGTCCATCTTCGCCTTCAAACATACAGGCTCCACCGATGGGAAGCAGCTTCAGAGAATATTTGGTGTCTCCTTTTTGAAAAGAAAACAGATTCGGACCCATGCCCACGGAAAATTCTATCACATGAATCCCATTGGCTTTCGCCAGCAGAAAATGTCCGAATTCATGTGAGATGACCACCACCCCGAAGATCAATACAAACAAGATCAATGTAACCATTTATTGCCTCTCATATCATGCTTCTATTTTAGGATCAGAATCCCTTGCCGTCGATATAACTGTAAACAGATGCTTCTGTCTCCAGGATCTCCTCCACATTCGGGTTCTCGATCACCTTATGCTGCTCCATGGCTTCCTGAATCAACTCCGGGATCTGAAGATAAGCGATCTTGCGATCTAAGAACAGTCCTACTGCTTTCTCGTTGGCTGCGTTGTACACCGTAGGCATACTGCCGCCGATGCGTTGTGCATCATAAGCAAGCTTCAGTCCGTAGAACGTCTCCATATCCGGCTTCTCGAATGTCACCTGTGCCAGTTCATAGAAATCCAGCCGTCTGCCCGGCATCGGACGACGATCGGGATAGAACAGCGCATACTGGATCGGGAGTTTCATATCCGGAGTTCCCAGCTGTGCAATTACCGCACCGTCCACATATTGTACAGCGGAATGAATAATACTCTGGGGATGCACAATGACCTGGATCTGATCCAGATCCACACCAAACAGCCATTTTGCTTCCATGACTTCCAGTCCTTTATTCACCAGGGTGGAGGAATCTATCGTAATCTTCCGTCCCATGGACCAGTTTGGATGTTTTAAAGCATCCTCTACCTGAATATTCTGCAGCTGTTCTCTCGTCTTTCCTCGGAAGGGCCCACCGGATGCAGTCAGCAGAATTTTCTCGATCCTGCCCTTCGGTTCTCCGTTCAGCGACTGGAAAATGGCACTGTGTTCACTGTCCACCGGCAGAATCTTCACACCCATCTTCGCCGCCAACGGCATAATGATGTGTCCGGCAGTCACCAGAGTCTCTTTATTTGCAAGAGCAATATCCTTTCCTGCCTCAATGGCCGCGATCGTAGGTCTGATACCAATCATGCCCACAATCGCCGTCACTAATACCTGTGCTTCAGGCATCACTGCGATCTCCAGCAGTCCATCCATTCCGGTCACGACCTTCACGGGAAGATCCGCTACACGACTGCGCAGATCCGCTGCCGCCTCCTCGCTCCACATACCTGCGATCAACGGATGGAATTCTCGGATCTGCTGCTCCATCTGTTCTACACTTTTTCCTGCTGCCAGTGCTACCACCTGCAGCTCCGGATTATTCCTCACGACTTCCAGAGTCTGGGTTCCGATCGAACCGGTAGACCCCAGAATTGCTATCTTTTTCATGTATTTTCGCTCCTCTATCTGAGTCCCATCATCAGAATGGTAAGGAAATAGGTCATCGGTGCTGTCACCGTCATACTGTCAAAACGATCCATAATCCCACCATGTCCGGGAATCAGTTTCCCATAATCTTTAATATTATGGTTCCTCTTGATGGCAGAGGCCGCCAGATCTCCCACCATGCTCATCACTGCACCTGCAGCGCAGATAAAGGCAATGATCCATGTAATTGTCCGGTCCGGGAATGCCGTCTCCACAAAAAAATGTGCATACAGTCCACCGATCAGTGCTGCCCCGACGACACCGCCGATACAGCCTTCCAAGGACTTATGAGGACTTAATTCCGGGAAAATATGCTTCTTCCCGATCAGCTTTCCGACGACATAGGCACAAGTATCGCATCCCCAGGAACTGATCAGGATCAGCCATACCAGATAGATTCCGGTCTCACACTCGCGGGTGAGATAGACAAAGGACAACAGCACCGGTGCATACAGGAAGGAAAATACCGCTGCCATGACCTGACTTGCCTCGTATTTCGGAAACAATGCCACATAACAGAACATTTCTGCCATGAACAGGCCCACGATACACATGAGCAGTAATGTATGATCCCTGGTAAAAAACAGTGTTGCGTAATATGCCGTCACGCCCACAAAGCCGATCCACTCCAGTGCATTAAATTTTTTCTCATCCGTTGCACATCTTAATGCCTTGGTAAGCTCTCTGTATGCAATCAGAGAAATAAGCCACAGCGGCACTGCTAAAAATATATTGCCGAAGCTGAACGTAGCCAGTGCAATGACAAGCAATACAATGCCACTGAGCAAACGGGTCCAAAACATAAGCTATTCCTCCTTCAGGCCGCCATATCTTCTGTCTCTATGATTATATGCTTCTACAGCCTTCATCAATTCTTCTTTTGTAAAATCCGGCCAGGGAACCGGAGTAAAGTAAAATTCCGTATAAGCCAGCTGCCACAGCAGGAAATTAGAGATTCTCTGCTCATTGCAGGTACGGATCAACAGATCCGGATCCGGTATCCCAGCGGTATCCAGATAATCTTCCAGCATATCCGCCGTGATGGTTTCCGGTGATACTTCCCCGCTTTGTACCTTTGCGGACAGTTTTTTCACCGCACGGATGATCTCATCCCTGCCACCGTAGTTGATGGCAATCTGGAAATGCAGACCGTCATTGTTCTTCGTAGCTTCTTCCAATTCCGCGATGCGGGTCTGAATGTCCTGATCCAGTCTGGTCTTATCTCCCAGAACTCTGACGCACATACGATTTTTTTCGGCAGTCTTCAGACAGGTTTTCATATAATTGCGCAACAATTTCATCAGCGCATCCACTTCGTCCTGCGGCCGGTTCCAGTTCTCTGTGGAAAAAGCATATACCGTGAGATACTGAATCCCCATACGGTACGCCTCCTCACAGATCACTTCTACCGTTTTGGCCCCCTGCACATGACCGTAGTTGCGGGGCATTCCTTTTGCCTTGGCCCAACGGCCGTTACCGTCCAGAATAATCGCTACATGGTTCGGAATCTTCAAATTTTCTTCCATAATTTCAAACCTTCTTAAATCCTTAAACTGTCATGATTTCCTTGGACTTGCTGTCGATCAGGGCATCAATATCTTTTACATATTTGTCGGTAAGCTTCTGAAGCTCCTCCTCCAGACCCTTGATCTCGTCCTCAGACACTTCTGTCTTTGCCAGCTTCTTGAAAGCATCGTTACCGTCTCTTCTGATGTTACGGATGGCTACTTTGCCTTCTTCCCCCTTCTTCTTTACTTCCTTGACCAAGTCTTTTCTGCGCTCCTCGGTAAGCTCCGGGAATACGAGACGGATCACGCTACCATCATTGGAAGGATTGATACCGATATCGGAGGTCATGATCGCTTTTTCAATCTCCTTGATCAGAGACTTCTCCCAGGGAGCGATCTGGATGATACGTGCCTCGGGAACAGTTACGTTACCTACCTGTTGAATAGGGGTGGGAGTTCCGTAGTAGTCTACTCTCAGTTTATCCAGTACGTGAGGGTTCGCACGTCCCGCACGAATGGCAGCGAAATCTGCCTCTAAAAATTCAAATGCCTTCTGCATTTTATCACTATATACCTGTACTCTTGCGTCCATAATTTCCTCTCTTCTGCGCTCTGCGCCTTTCTATTATTTTGATTTTATACAGTTACTTTCGTTCCGTTGAACTTACCCTTCAGGGTATTCACAATGCTGTTTTCCTCGTTCAGGCCGAATACCCACATGGGCATCTTGTTATCTCTGGCCAGAATGGATGCGGTCATATCCACTACCTGAAGGTTCTTTGCAATGACTTCATCAATGGATACTTCATCGTATTTTTTCGCCGTAGGATCCTTGGCGGGATCTGCATTGTATACACCGTCGATTGCCTTTGCCAGCAGAATTACATCTGCCTCTACCTCAATGGCACGCAGGACAACTCCGGTATCGGTGGAAAAATAGGGATGTCCCGTACCACCTGCGAAGAACACTACCATGCCCTTTGCAAAATATTTGTTGGCTCTGTCCTTAGAGAACAGCTTGGTAAAGGAACCGCACTCGAACGGAGTCAGGATATTGGTCATCATGCCTACCGAGCGGAAAATCTCCGAGACATAAATACAGTTCATGACCGTGGCCAGCATCCCGATCTGGTCAGCCTTTGTGCGATCGATATTCTCACTGGAACGTCCTCTCCAGAAATTGCCGCCGCCGATGACAATACCGACCTGGATGCCGTCATCTACCAGTTCCTTTACCTGCAGTGCCACCTTTCTGACGGTCTCCTCGTCGAATCCGGTCTTTTTCTCTCCTGCCAGTGCTTCACCACTGAGTTTCAGTAATATTCTCTTCATGGTCATATGCTCCTTATTTTACTTTCTTTTTCTCGGGCTTGTAATCATCGAAGAAGGAAGTCGGGCTGACATCCGCATAGCACTGAGAGCACATACCTTCGATTACGGCACCGTTGTTGATCTGTACGGACTTGGACTTGATGTTGCCCATTACGATGGCGGAAGAATCCAGCACTACAGGTCCCTGTACATCAATATCGCCCTTTACCGCACCTGCAATAGCTGCGCTGATGGCAGTGATGTTGCCGATGACTACAGAACTTGCACCGATTTTTACAGAACCTTCGCTGACGATCTCACCGTTGATCTTGGCTCCCTCTGCAAAGATCTCGGCAGCCTTGGAATTTCCATTGATATATCCGGTAATATTCAGTTTGCCCAGAATATCAATATTTCCGTTGATCGTACCTACCAGATCCATAGATCCTTCAGAACTTACATCTCCGGTGATAACCATACCTGTGGTGATAACTGCTGTTTCATCTGATGCGATTTTTGCGTCCATTCTCTTCTCTGCTCCTTTGCTATTCTCTGTATTCTCCTGCTTCAGAACACTGTCCACAGTCATATCGTTCTGAAGTATACTGTCCAGATCCAGTTCCGGTACGGCCTCTCCTATGGGAGCTTCCTCTATCCGGGATTCTTCTGCCGTTGTTTCCTCTTCCAGCTGTTCTTCTTTTTCCTGGGGAATTTCAATAGAATCCAGGTTCTTCAACATTTCTTCCAATGCTGCATTGTCATTTGGTGTCTCTTCCGCCTGCGACTCCATCGGAGTCTCTTCCGTTGTCTCCTGCGTATTTTCCACCGGCTGCTCCTTCGTCTCTTCCACGGCTGCCTGATCCAGCTCTTCCTCCGGCATCAGTTCATTGACCGCCTGGGACAGATCTTCCTTCAAGTCTGAGAAAAATCCCATGATTATGTACCTCCATTTGTTTCTTGTTATTTATCAGCGGTTTTCGCGTTCTGCGAACGATCAAAACCGCAACAGGCATTCTCTTCTTACAGGTATTCCTACTCTATATGATGAATCGGCCTGGTATTTTCCGTAATCGGCAGGATCACTGTATCCGGCCGGGCCAGAATATTCTCTATGATATCCGGCAAAGCTTCCACTGTAGTCGGCTTCTCTGCGGAATCATGCAACAGTATGATAGACGTGTCTCTGGTATCGATATCCCTGGTACAGTTTTCCAGTAATGTATCCGTGGATAACTTCATGCTTCCGCCGTCTCCGGAGGACACATTCCAGTCGTAGTATTCCACTCCCTGACTGTCCAGATAATCGATAAAATCATGCATATCGATCTCGCTGACCGTATTGGAGCTTCCACCCGGGAACCGGTAACAGACACTCTCCACTCCGGTGGCCTGATAGATGTATTCCCTGATCCGGGCAAAATCCTGTGTAAAACTGTCCATTGATTCGTACAATTCCTTATATTTATGACTGTATGAATGCATTCCCAGCGTATGTCCCTCATCAACGATCCTTTGCAGCGCCTCTTCTGCATTGGTTCCTTCTTTTCCCACCACAAAAAATGTGGCTTTGACATTGTAGCTGTCTAAAATATCCAGGATGTCATTCGTATAAATACTGGGGCCATCATCGAACGTCAGATACACCTTGTGAATTTCTTCCTGCCCGGAGCTTTCCTCCGCCACCGGCTCTGAAGCTTCTGCGCCGGAACTGTCCTCCTGTATCTGAGGTGTCTGTACCGGTGTACTCTTCTGCTCCTGCAACTGCTGCAGCAGCGTCTGTAACTCCTGATTCCGGATATCCAGTTCATCCAGTCTCTGCTCCAGTGTCTTCAAAGTTCCGTCAATCGTATGCAGCCTGCAGATCAGATACACACAGCACAGGAGCGGAATCACGATTCCCACCGCCACGATACCTATGATCATCTTCTTCAACCACTGCACTCTTTTTCGCCGGGCTTCCGGCAATGTCTGTTGCAGTTCTTTTGCCATGAATCTGTTAACGTCTCTCTTCCTATTTCGAAAATCTCAGCCTCCATCAGACAAGACTTTTGTAACAGTATAGCATATTCCACTTTTTTGGGAAAGAGATTTATGTAAAATGTTATTTTGTAACGCAGGAAGCCGCAGAAGATATTGCTATCTCTGCGGCTTCCTACGTTATAATTTCATTCCCCTGTTTGTATTCCCCGTATGCCTGGGTTCCCTACCCAATTTCCTGCATTCTTCGTTCCGGATAATGTCCCATAATGAAATTATGGAAAAAGAGTTCCGGAAGATGGTGACTCCGAAAGCGATACCAGATATCCTCCGGTACATTATCAAACTGCCAGATCTGTCCGTTGTTTGCAAATTCGATTTCCAACATTTGCTGCTGGGCATCGTACCCGGCAGACTTGATCATGGGATTTGCCCACATTATTCGCTTCATCTTTTGTTCTCTCTTTCTCATTCTGCTTGTTGTCACCCTGACATAAATGTCCATTAGCTGTAAGGCGTTCAGCTGTATCTTTTTCCTGAAAGATTTCCCCTTATACTTTCACGTGAAGATTTTTGTCCCACCCACTGTGACAATTGCAGTATATTTTATTTTTCCCTTCGTTTTCCCTTATGCAGGTTTTAGCATACTTTCTGAATACATTGTTGTATCCCCACCCCCAGTGGTTCCTGCTGCAAGTAATATGTACTTTGTATTTCTGCAGTTCATACATTATTAAGTTTTTTCGTAAGTGTAGCAAGGGTTTATTGTGTGTTGTTTGTTACCTGGTAGTTCTAATTGTTATAGTACGAATTTGAAGGCACCGGTGTCGTTTTCTACTTCTTCATAAACGTCGTAGTTGGCGTAATGGACACATGTGACACGGTAGGTTTTTCCATTGACGGCATCGGGGTAAGTAAGACCTGCCATAAAAATATCTTCATTATAATTTTCCGCTCCATCAGAAGTCATTACTGTCTTCCATCCATACCACATTTTCTGTTGAACCTTAATATCCTTTACTCCAATAACAGATGACACCTTAAAAGATGATGTTGAAAAAGTCATTTCCAATCCGTTCAACGTAAATGCTAAAACAATCTCACAATCCGTCATTGTCGTTAAGGGACGTACCCCAGAATTATAATCCGCAGTTGTAACAGATACAGTTGTCGGCATATCTGTCGCTTCAGTACTTATCACTTCTTCCGCTTGAACTTTCATCTCCGATGTAGGCATAGCAAAAATCATTATCATCAATGCTGCTATTATTTTTGTACTCCACTTTTTTCTCAATATAATTTTCTCCTTTTCTTCGTAAAAAGCTGCTACACTTTTAAGGGTACTGCCTGCTCTTTCTGTCCCTCTATATACTTCATGACAAATCATTCAAAGTTCTTACAATATTTTTTTAAAAAATTGAATGGGAGTTGAATGCAAGTTACTCGAAGTTGACCTAAAATATAAATTTTTATATATTTTTCTTACTTTTATGAAATAAAAAACCAGGGAATCTTATGTCAATTCCCTAGTTTTCTCACTTGCTTATATTC
>ENA-OWPL01002117-OWPL01002117.1-human-gut-metagenome-genome-assembly--contig:-NODE-2117-length-10478-cov-9.863955_pt1 | contig 10478 bp, 8 predicted proteins | sample MGYA00248263_ERZ651844 | MGnify/ENA primary metagenome ERZ651844 (study PRJEB26924, sample SAMEA4378256) | human gut metagenome | biome: human gut; feature: human-associated habitat; material: faeces... | reverse complement strand
TACCCTGTATGGCTACAATGGCATCGTTTCCTATCTGGATGAAAACGCCAACGAGATCGACGCCGCCGAAAAGATCCTGCGGGAGATCAAGCCCAAGGGCATCATCTTTCTGGGCGGCAGCGTGAGCAACTTCCAGAATGGATTTTCCAACATCACCGTTCCTTCGGTGCTGGCCACCCTCGTTTCCCACGACCTGAGCTTCCCCAATCTGTCGATGGTCGGCGTGGATGACCGGGCGGCTGCCCGCACTGCGGTCGCCCACCTCATTGCACAGGGGCACAGCAAGATCGCTGTGCTGGGCGGCCCGGCCACAAGTTTCCCCAGCCGGATGCGCCGTTTGGGCGCACAGGACGCCATGGAGGATGCGGGCCTCGTCTTCGACAACAAGCTCTACGGCCTGTCGAACTACGATTTCGAGTCCGCATACCACGCCATGAACAGCCTGCTGGCCCGCCGGGCCGAGTTCACTGCCCTGTTTGCGATGAGCGACGTCATCGCCTTTGGTGCCATCCGGGCGCTGGTCAGCGCCGGGCTCCGCGTGCCGGAGGACGTCTCCGTCATCGGCTTCGACGGCATCACGATGTCCCGCTACTGTGTGCCTGTGATGACCACCATCGTCCAGCCCAGCGAGCAGATCGCGCTGCAGAGCATCGAGCTTCTGATCCGGCAGATCGAGCACGGTGCCTCGGCCCGGACCGTGACCCTGCAGCCGGAGCTGCAGCAGGGCGAAAGCGTCTGCCCCTGCCGCCGCCGGTTTGAATCCGTTTAACTCCGCCCATCGGGGCGGTGCGATAGATAAGCAATCAATAAGAAGGAGAACACACCATGAAAAAGATGATCACTCGTCGTAATTTTCTGAAGGCCGCTGGCGTTTCTGCCGCTGCCCTGGGTCTGGCTGCCTGCGGCGGCTCTTCCAGCTCCACCGCTTCCTCCGCTGCCGGTTCTACCGCTGCTTCCGCCAGCGCATCCGCTTCCGGTGCAAGCGGCAAAGTCTACTACCTGAACTTCAAGCCGGAACAGGATCAGGCCTGGCAGGATCTGGCTGCTGCCTACACCAAGGAGACCGGCGTACCTGTCACCGTCGTGACCGCAGCTTCCGGCCAGTATGAGACCACCCTGATGAGCGAGATGGAGAAGAGCGAGGCTCCCACCCTGTTCCAGGTCAACGGCCCCGTCGGTCTGGCCAACTGGAAGGATTACTGCTACGACCTGTCCGGCAGCAAGCTGTACGGCGAACTGACCAGCGACTCCTTCGCACTGAAGGACGGCGACGCCGTCACCAGCATCGCCTACGTCATCGAGACCTACGGCATCATCTACAACAAGGAGCTGCTGACCGCCGCTGGCTACACCCAGGACGACATCAAGGGCTTTGACGACCTGAAGAAGGTCGCAGACGACATCCAGGCCCGCAAGGCTGAGCTGGGCGTCGATGGTGCTTTCACCTCTGCCGGCATGGACGGTTCTTCCGACTGGCGTTTCAAGACCCATCTGGCCAACCTGCCCATCTACTACGAGTACAAGGCAGACGGCATCGGCTCCACCGACGCCATCAAGGGCACCTATCTGGACAACTACAAGCAGATTTGGGACCTGTACATCACCGACTCCACCTGCGACCCGAAGCTGCTGGCTTCCAAGACCGGCAACGACGCTGTGGCTGAGTTCGTGGGCAAGAAGGCTGTCTTCTATCAGAACGGCACCTGGGCTTACAGCGATGTCTCCTCTCTGGGCGACGACAACCTCGGCATGCTGCCCATCTACATCGGCGTGGACGGCGAAGAGAACCAGGGCCTGTGCACCGGTTCCGAGAACTACTGGTGCGTGAACAACACTGCATCCGATGAGGACATCCAGGCCACTCTGGACTTCCTGTACTGGTGCGTCACCTCCGAGACCGGCACTTCTGCTATGGCAGACGACATGGGCTTCGTCATCCCCTTCAAGGCTGCTAAGGATTCCACCAACCCGCTGATCGCCATTGCAAACGACTACGTCGCCGCTGGCAAGACCAGTGTGGACTGGTGCTTCTCCACCATGCCTTCCGAGGAGTGGAAGAACGGCGTCGGCAGCGCACTGACTGCTTATGCAGCAGGCACCGGTGACTGGAACGCTGTGGTCACTGCCTTCGTCGATGGCTGGGCCAAGGAGTACAAGCTGGCAAACGGCTAATGCCGCAGAGCGTTTTTAACAGCTGACAAATACGGGAGGCGGGCGAGCGGTTCGCCCGCCTCCTTCTTTTTTGGATTTGGAGGTATATCATGCAAAAGGCCATCAGCAAATATTGGCCGGTGTTCGTGCTGCCTACCCTCATCGCGTTCATCATCGGCTTCATCTGGCCCTTCATTTGGGGCATCTACCTGTCCTTCCAGCGGTTCACCACCGTGTCGAAGACCACCTTTGTGGGCATCCAGAACTACATTTCTGTCTTCCAGGATTCCACCTTCCTCCACGCCTTCGGCTTCACGGCAGCGTTCACGGTGCTGTCCACTGTGCTCATCAACGTCTGCGCGTTCGCCATCGCCCTCGTGCTGACCCGCGGCATCAAGGGCACGAACCTGTTCCGCACGGTCTACTTCATGCCTAACCTGATTGGCGGCATCCTGCTGGGCTACATCTGGCAGATCCTGCTCAACGGTGTGCTGGCCAATCTCCAGAGGCCGCTGCTGGCGCTGGACGCCAAGGCAGGCTTTGTGGGCCTGATCATCCTGATGTGCTGGCAGCAGATCGGCTATATGATGATCATCTATGTGGCCGGCCTGCAGAGTGTGCCCGGCGACCTGATCGAAGCCGCCAAGATCGACGGCGCTTCTGACCACGAGATCCTGTTCAAGATCAAGCTGCCCATGGTCATGCCCAGCGTCACCATCTGCACCTTCCTCACCCTGACCAACAGCTTCAAGCTGTTCGACCAGAACGTCGCCCTGACGGCCGGCGAGCCTGCCAACGCCAGTGAGATGCTGGCCCTGAACATCTACAACACCTTCTATGGCCGCTCCGGCGCGCAGTGGAAGGGCATCGGCCAGGCAAAGGCTGTGATCTTCTTCCTCATCGTGGTCGTCATTTCCATGATCCAGCTCCACTTCACTCGTTCCAAGGAGGTACAGCAGTAATGATCAAACGTAAACATCTGTGGGACAATGCGCTCACCGTTATAATGACTCTGCTCTGCCTGCTGTGGGTCTACCCCATCGCCCTGATCTTCATCAACAGTCTGAAGAAGGAAGGCACCTTCACCACCTCCACCGTCTTCGCACTGCCCACCAAGGAGACCTTTGTCGCCCTGGAGAACTACACCTACGGCATCTTCAAGATGAACTTCCTCTCCAGCCTGGGCTACAGCCTGCTGATCACCCTGACCAGTGTGGCGCTCATCCTGCTCTGCTGCTCGATGACGGGCTGGTACCTGACCCGCGTGAACAACAAGCTGAGCAAGTTCATGAACCTGCTCATCGTCTTCTCGATGGTCGTCCCCTTCCAGATGGTCATGTTCACCCTGTCCAAGACGGCAGATACCCTCAAGCTGAACACCCCCTGGAACATCTGCATCATCTACCTTGGCTTCGGTGCCGGTCTGGCCGTGTTCATGTTCACCGGCTTCATGAAGAGCGTCCCCATTGAGATCGAAGAGGCTGCCATGATCGACGGCTGCAACCCCATCCAGATCTTCTTCAAGATCGTCTTCCCCATCCTGAAGCCGACCATGATCTCCACCGCCATTCTGGAAACGATGTGGGTCTGGAACGACTACCTGCTGCCCACTTTGGTGCTGGACATCAAGAAGTACCGCACCATCCCCATGGCCATCCAGTATTTCCGCGGCGGCTACGGCCGCGTGGAGCTGGCCCCCATGATGGCCTGCATCATCATCGCCATCATCCCCATCATCCTGCTCTACATCACCTGCCAGAAATACATCATTGAGGGCGTCGTTGCCGGCGCTGTCAAGGGTTAAGAGGAGGGGTTTCACATGCGCGCAAGCGGTATCCTGATGCCCGTGTTCAGCCTGCCCGGCCCCTTCGGCATCGGCACTCTGGGGGCGGAGGCCTTCGCTTTCGTGGATTTTCTGGCCCGCGCCAGACAGACCTATTGGCAGATCCTGCCCATCGGCCCCACCGGCTACGGCGACAGCCCTTACCAGAGCTTTTCCGCCTTTGCCGGGAACCCCTACTTCATCGACTACCGGGTGCTGGCCGAGGACGGCTGGCTCACCCCCGATGAGGTCCCCGCTCCGGTGCCGGTCGGCACCGTGGATTACGGTGCGCTGTACAACGAGCAGCCTGTGATCCTGAAACGGGCCGCAGACCGGCTGCTGGCCGAGCCCAGCAAAGCCTACACCGATTTCTGCGCCGCGCAGGACTTCTGGCTGGACGATTACGCCCTGTTCATGGCCCTGAAAGCCGAGCAGGGGCAGGCCGGTCTGGCCGACTGGCCCGACGCGCTGCGCACCCGTGAGCCTTCGGCTCTGGCCGCCGCCCGTGTGCGGCTGGCCGATGCGGTGGATTACCACAAGGCCGTGCAGTTCTTCTTCTTCACTCAGTGGAGCGCCCTCAAGACCTACGCCAACCAAAAGGGCATCCAGCTGGTGGGCGACATCCCCATCTACGTCAGCCCGGATTCCAGCGACCTCTGGACCCGGCCGGAGCTTTTCCAGACCGATGGGCAGGTCCACCTGACCCAGGTGGCCGGCTGCCCGCCGGATGCCTTTGCGGCCGATGGCCAGCTCTGGGGCAACCCGCTCTACGACTGGCCCCGCCACGAGGCAGAGCACTTTGCCTGGTGGAAGTGCCGGATGAAACACGCCACCTCCATTTATGACGTCGTCCGCATCGACCACTTCCGCGGCTTCGAGAGCTACTACTCCATCCCCGCCGGGAACACCACGGCAGCGGGTGGCAGGTGGGTCAAAGGCCCGGACCGCGCCTTCATCGACGCCATGCACGAGGCGCTGGGGCAGGGCGGCATCATTGCCGAGGATCTGGGCTACCTGACCCCGGAGGTCAAGACCATGCTGGCCGCCAGCGGCTACCCCGGCATGAAGATCATGCAGTTCGCGTTCGACAGCCGGGAGCCGGGCAACTACCTGCCCTACACCTACACCCGGAACAGCGTCGTCTACACCGGCACCCACGACAATGTGACCACCGAAGGCTGGCGGGCGACGGCTAGCCCGGAGGATGTCCACTACGCCTGTCGGTATCTGCGCTGCACCCCCAAAGACCTGACCGAAGCCATGATCGCGGCCTGCCTTTCCTGCGTGTCGGACATGGCCATCATCCCGATGGCGGACTGGCTCCACCTCGGTGCCGAAGCCCGCATCAACACCCCCAGCACACAGGGCTCCAACTGGCAGTGGCGTCTGACCACGCCCCTGACGAGCCTGCTGGCGGACCACATCGCCGATCTGACGACCCTGTATGACCGGGCCCCGGCGGCAGAGTAAGCGTTTTTCTCCTTCTGATCGCTTCCCCATCCCGAACGGCGAGCCGTGCGGTGCCCTGCATTGTGGCACTGCATCCGGCCCGCCGTTTCTTTTTGGCACAAATTTCACACAACATTTTTTCACCGGGGCCCTGGGATGCGCGTCTTTGTTTTTCCGCTTCCCTGCGTTTGTTTTTTGAGTTTTGCTTTGAAACCGTTCACAAAACCCCCACAGCTTTCAAACCTTCGCTCTCTTGTTGTTTTTGGTGGAATATGCTATAATCCATTTAGTTTATGATCCGCTTTCCGGCGGTTCTGATGTACGAAAGGAGTTTTCCCGCCATGGAATATACCAGTTCGACTTCGCTGCATTTTCCGGCAGCCTATGCTCCCATCTCCGAGGATGAAATGATCTACATCGAGGGCGGTGCCGATGTCATCTCGCCGCAGCAGTTTACATACAACCTCGTCACCAACCTCATCCGCCTGCTGGGTCAGGCTGCCTTCACCGGTGCCGTCACCGGCCTCATCAACATGCGCAACGACGGCCTGACCCTCGGCGGTTCCATCAAGCACTACTGGGGCCGCCAGACCACCGTTGGCAAGGCTGCCACGGTGCTCTTCACCGGTTTTGCAGGCTATGCGGCCTACATTTATGCCGTCCAGCTCATCAACAATGCGCTGAACATCTACACCGACGTGAAGAACAACTACTACAACGACGGTTCTTCCACCGGCACCACTACGACCACCCCCACTGCAGCCTCCACGGCCGCGCTGACGGCGGCCTGAGCCTTTGCCTGACGACTCGACTCTGACACAGAAAGGAGCTTTTCTATGAAAGAATTGCAGATGCCCGCTTCCTATGGACGCATCCCGGAAGCAGAGCAGTTTCAGATTGTTGGCGGCGGTGAGCTGGCCGATGCGTGGAATGACTTCACGGACCGGCTCCGTCTGGACGATCTCTTCTTCAGCGGCGGTGTGCTCTCGCTGTCCTTCTCGTTTGTGCCGATGCTGCTGTTCCATGTGTTCCGCTCGGCCTACAACTTTGCAGAGAACACCTACAACAACCTCGTCAACTGGTTCGGCTTCCACGACGACACCCTGTCGGCGCTGCAAAGCTACACCGACGATATGCGCCAGAAGCGCCAGGAGCGCGGGGTCTGAGCTCTCTCAGCCGCCTTCGGCGTCCGTTCACCCGTGCTGAACGTATCCGTTTTCTATTCCAAAAAGCAAAGTGCTCCGCTGTTTTTGGCAGCAGAGCACTTTCTTTTTTGCTCTATTATTATATTACGCGGACTGCTCCCTGCTCCCGCAGGTGGAGGATGTAGCAGCTGCCTTTGCCGAAGACGCCTTCCATGGCGTCGTGGTAAGTCTGCACCAGCCGCTGCGGCACAAAGGCCTGGATGGTGCCTGCAAAGCCGCCGCCCTGCATCCGCCAGGCTCCGCCGCTGTGTTCCAGCAGCGTCTGGCTCAGCGCCAGCGCCACCGAAAGCCCCTGATGCCGCACATCCGTGGAACAGTAGACGTTCTGGCACAGGGTATACGAGGCATGGCCGCTGGCCGCAATGGCCTTCAGAAAGACCGGGAAGTCCCCGGCCCGCAGCGCATCCCGCTGGACCAGCGCACGGGCGTTCTCCTCAAAGTAGTGGGCGGCCCGCAGCACGGCACGGTCGCCGCAGGCAGTGCGCAGGCGGGGCAGCGCCGCCCAGAAGTCGGCCTCCCGCACCTGCCCCAGAACCCTGCCCCCCAACTGCGACGCCACCGCCTCCATCTCGTTCCGGATGGCGGCGAACTCGCCGGTCAACTCGCTGTGGCTGCCGCGCGTGTCGGTAACGCAGAGACTCATCCCCTCCGGCAGCAGCCCGGCGGCGTGGATCTTCTCGATGTCCGGCTGGGCCGGGTCGGCAAAGTCCGCAAAGATGACGCCGCCCACCGCGCTGGTCAGCTGGTCCAGCAGGCCGCTCGGCTTGCCGAAGTAGGTGTTCTCCGCATACTGGCAGATCTTCGCCAGTTCCGGTGTCGGCAGGCCGCAGCCGTACTCGCCGTTCAGGATGACGGCCATCCCCATCTCGAACGCCGCTGAGCTGGACAGGCCAGACCCCCGCAGCACGTCGCTGGCGGTGTAGGCGTCAAAGCCATTCACAGCCCTGCCCCTGGCCCGGAAGCCCTCCGCGATGCCCCGGATGAGGCTGGCCGAATGGGTGCTCTCGCCGTCCTGCGGCTCTGCCTCGCTCAGGTCGATGACGTCCAGCTTGTTGAACCCGCGGGATTTCACCCGGATGAAGCCGTCGTCACTGGGGGACGCCACGGCGATCAGATCCAGCATCACAGCTGCCGCCAGACCATAGCCATGCTGGTGGTCGGTGTGGTTGCCGCCCAGCTCGGCCCGCCCCGGTGCCGAGTAGATGTGCACCTGCCGGCTCGGCCCGAAGTATCGTTCGAACTGTTCCAGCGCGTCCGCGTAGCGCTGCCGCTGCCGCGCCAACACCGCCGGGTCTGCTCCATACAGTGCGGCAAGTGCGGCGTCGCGCCCACCTGCCAGGATCTCCCGTCTGAGCTGCATACTGGTCGCCATGGCTGTTCCTCCCCAAAGAAAACCCGCAGTCTGTTTGTAAAAGATAACTCTATTGTAATCGATGCGTCCCCATTTTGCAATTTGATTTTGCAAAAAAACAAATTTTGGCGCGAAAGTCAAAGATTCGGATGTACTTTTGTTGAATTTGCGGGTTCGATTATGATATACTGGAGCTACGAATGCAGCGGATGGGAGGAGAGCCACATGGCAGACGTTTACAAACAGTCCTTCAAGCAGAATTACACCAACAACATCGAATTGTCCATCTTTAACTGCGGCCTGGAGCGGTGTGCTCCGGGCCAGACCTGGGGTCCCGGCATCCGGGACCATTACCTCATCCACCTGGTCGTTTCCGGCAAGGGAACCTTTGAAGTGGGCGGCCATACGTTTGAGGTGGTCCCCGGCGACCTCTTTTTTGCCCGGCCCAGCCAGCTCATCCGCTACACAGCCGATGAACAGCAGCCGTGGGAGTACAGCTGGGTAGGCTTCAATGGGGCCTGTGCCCACAAACTGGCCGCACAGCTGCCCTTTACAGACGAGCGCCCCGTCCACCACACCAGCGACCCCGAAGGGATGCGGACGGCCCTGACCAACATCTACTCCTCCCGCGGGCTTCAGCCCCAGGATGAGGCCGCCATGGTGGGCTACCTCTATCTCTTCATCTCCTCCCTGATGAAGGAGACCAGCGAGTCGAAGCCCCACAACACCTCGTCTTCGAGCCAGTATGTGCTGAACGCCATCAAGTACATCCAGTTCAACTACTCGCACGATATCTCCATCGACGATGTGGCCAAGAGCGTGGGAGTCTCCCGCAGCCACCTGTACCGGGTGTTCATGCTGAATGTGGGCAAAAGCCCCATCGACTATCTGACCGAATACCGCATCAACGAAGCCTGCAAGCTGCTGCGCGCGGGCAACCTGTCCATTGCCGAGGTCGCCATCTCAGTCGGCTTCTTTGACCAGTTCTATTTCTCGCGGGTGTTCAAGCGCGCCAAAGGCGTGCCGCCCAGCAAGTATCTGGCGTCCCAGACCGACACCCCCGAAGCCTCGGAATAACCCCACCACAAAAGGAGAATCCCCATGCCCTTACAGAAAAATCAGGTGCTGACCCTGACCATCGAGCGGCTTTCCAACGACGGAAGCGGCGTGGCACACTCGCCGGACGGCGAGGCCGTGTTCGTGCCCGGCACCGCCCCCGGCGACGAAGCCGACATCCGCATCGTCAAGGACTGCGGCCGCTATGCCTTCGGCATTCTGGACACCCTGCACACCCCCTCGCCGGACCGCATCCCTGTGGACTGCGCCGTGGCAGGCCCCTGCGGCGGCTGCAGCCTGCGGCACCTGGATTACGCCGCCGAGCTTCGGGCCAAGCAGGAAAACGTCACCGATGCGTTCCGCCGCATCGGCGGGCTGGATGTGCCGGTGCTGGACGCCCTCCCCTCCCCCGAAGTGGACCGCTACCGCAACAAGGTCCAGTTCCCGGTCGGGCGTGACAAGAACGGCGCACCCTGCATCGGCTTCTACGCCGGTCGCACCCACCGCATCGTCCCCTGCCCCGACTGCAAGTTGCAGCCCGGCATCCTGAACGATATCGGCAACGCACTGTGCAGCTTTTTCGGTGCACACGGCATCCAGCCCTACGATGAGGCTTCCGGCAAGGGCCTGGTGCGGCACATCTTCCTGCGCCGGGGTGCGCACAGCGGCCAGATCATGGTCTGCATCGTCTGCACCCGCGCAAAGCTCCCCCACAGCGCCGAACTCGTCGAGCAGCTGACCGCACAGTTTCCGGACATTGCCACCGTCCTCGTGAACGTCAACCCCAGGAACACCAACGTCATTCTGGGCACGGAGACCCTCACCCTCTGCGGCCCCGGCTTCATCGAGGACACCCTCTGCGGCGTTCCGGTGCGGCTTGGCCCCCTGTCGTTCTATCAGGTCAACACCCTCGCCGCCGAGCGGCTTTACGGCATCGCCGCCGAATACGCTCAGCTCCAGCCGGACGACCTTCTGCTGGACCTCTACTGCGGCATGGGTACCATCGGCCTTTCGATGGTGGACCGCTGCCGCTCGCTCATCGGCGTGGAGATCGTCCCCGAAGCCATCGACAGCGCCAAGGCCAACGCGGCCCGCATGGGCGAAGCCGTCGCCGCCAGAAGCCGCTTCTTCTGCGCCGACGCGGGCAAAGCCGCATCTCAGCTCGCCGCCGAGGGCCTCCACCCCGACGTCATCGTCCTCGATCCGCCCCGCAAAGGCTGTGACGAGGCCACCCTTTCCGCCGTCGTCGCCATGTCCCCCCGCCGGGTCGTCTACGTCAGCTGCAACCCCTCCACCGCCGCAAGAGACGCCAAGTGGCTGGAAACACAAGGCTACCGCACCGAGAAGGTCCAGCCGGTGGATCTGTTTCCGAGGACGAAGCATGTGGAATGTGTCATTGCACTTTCCAAGGGTGAGATCGACTCCAAAAAAGTCCGTGTAGAGT
>ENA-OWPL01002114-OWPL01002114.1-human-gut-metagenome-genome-assembly--contig:-NODE-2114-length-10488-cov-4.508099_pt1 | contig 10488 bp, 9 predicted proteins | sample MGYA00248263_ERZ651844 | MGnify/ENA primary metagenome ERZ651844 (study PRJEB26924, sample SAMEA4378256) | human gut metagenome | biome: human gut; feature: human-associated habitat; material: faeces... | reverse complement strand
CAGCTCCAGCTTGGCATAGCTGCATACCAGCCGGTATGCGATGGCGCGGGTTAGTCCATTGCTCAGGATCTTGCGTACCAGCGCCGCATTGTCCCGGGGCTTTGCGCTGGGTTTGCCGTTGCCCGCCAGATGGACGTGCAGGTTGATGAGTCCCGGGCACAGATACCTGCCGTGCAGGTCGATGACCTCGTAGCCGTCAAGGCTTACACTCGCATCTGCAATGGCGGTGATCTTATCGTTTTCGGTCAGCAGCACCTTGCCCCGTACCGGTTCCATCTGCTCGGTGCCGTCCAGAAGAATGCCATTTGTGTATGCGCGCTTCATGTGTTCCATCCTCTTTCCGTTGTATTTTTAGAGCGCAGACTGCCTTATCCGTCCAATTTCTCCTGTGCCCGGTATTGCAGCGCCTCCAGCAGAGAGTCCTCGTCCAGCAGGGTCTTGCCCGCAAGGTCGGCCACAGTGCGGGCTACCCGCAAAATGCGGTCGTGCGCCCGGGCGGAAAGTCCCAGTGCATCGTAGGAACTGCGCAGCAGCTGCTCGGCACCGGGGGTCATGCGGCAGATGCGCCGCACCTGCCCGGCGTTCAGCTGGGCGTTGCAGTGCACCCCCTTAAAGCCCGGCGCGGCGTAGCGCTTGGCCTGAATGGCGCGGGCAGCAAGCACCTGTTTGCGCAGCTCCGCGCTGCTCTCGGAGGGTGCGGCGGCGTGCAGCTCGTCAAAGGCGATGGGGTCCATCTCCACGCACAGGTCGATGCGGTCCAGCAGCGGGCCGGACACCCGGCTGCGGTACTGCCGCACCGCGCTGGGCGAACAGGTGCAGGCCCGGGTAGGGTGGCCGTAGTAGCCGCATTTGCAGGGGTTCATGGCGGCGACGAGCTGGAAGCGGCTGGGATAAGTGGCGCTTCCGGCGGCTCGGCTGACCGTGATGCAGCCGTCCTCGAGGGGCTGGCGCAGCACTTCGAGGCTCTCGCGGGAGAACTCGGGCAGTTCGTCGAGGAAGAGGACGCCGCAGTTGGCCAGACTGCACTCGCCGGGGCGGAACTGCGCCCCGCCGCCCGCCAGCGCAGCCGAACTGGCCGAGTGGTGGGGGCTGCGGAAAGGCCGTGCCGTCACGAGGCCCCGGCCTGCGGGCATCTGCCCGGCGATGGAATAAATTTTCGTCGTCTCCACGGCTTCTTCCCGGGTCAGGGGTGGCAGGATGCCGGGCAGGCGGCGGGCCAGCATGGATTTGCCGGTGCCGGGAGCACCGACGAGCAGGACGTTGTGTCCGCCCGCAGCCGCGATGACCATCGCCCGGCGGGCCAGCGGCTGGCCGCAGACGTCAGCGAAATCGGGAACGTGGTTCCACGCATCGGCAGGGTCGAAAGGGACAGGCGTCGTAGGCAGGATGGGCTGGACGCCCCGCAGCGCATCCACGACCTGACGGGCCGTTGCGGCAGGGTATACCTGCATCTCGCTGCCGCAGGCTTCAGCGGCTTCGGCAGCGTTCTCGGCAGGGACATAGAGCGCCCGCACACCGCTGGCGGCAGCCTCCAGCGCCATGGGCAGGACGCCGGACACCGGGCGGAGACTGCCGTCCAGCGCCAGCTCCCCCAGAAAGGCCGTGTCCTTCGGCGGCGGCTCCAGCTGCCCAGAAGCGGCCAGCACCGCCAGCAGCAGCGGCAGGTCGTACACCGGGCCGGTCTTGCGGACGTCGGCGGGAGCGAGGTTGATGGTGATGCGGCGGTCAGGCCACTTGAAGCCCAGATTTTTCAGGGCTGCGTGGACGCGGTCGCCGCTCTCCCGGACGGCGGAGTCCGGCAGGCCGACGATGGAGAGGGCGGGCATCCCGCCCGAGATGTCGGCCTCGACTTCCACGGGGAAGCCGTTGAGGCCCTTGAGGCCGAAGCTCTTGAGGACTGCGTACATGGGCGCTCCTTTCTGCCCGATGGGGCGGCAGAGACCATCCATAAAAGGAGATGAAGAAATTTTTACGTTGCTTCGAAATTTCCGCTGAGATAATAGACAAAAGACATGGAACGGTTGGCTAAGAACTGACTAAGAAATGGTAAAGACAGGGCGCAGATGCCCAAGTTCGACACAATTTTCTGTTTGAATCTATTATATTAAAGGGCATGTGAGATGTCAACGAAACGCGAACCATCTGTAATTGGAGGGAGAATCTTATGGTTGCGAAAGAGTACTGCTGTTACACCAGGCCCTATTCCAGTATCGAAGGCTTTCAAATTGCACACACGCTGTACTACAGCGCAAGCGTAGAGGAAGAGGGAGTTGTATTGGCAGTGCGGCGGCAGCAGGGAGAAGAGTGTGTCACGGAGCAGGTCATCTGCCCGGTGGGCGACTTCGGGCGGCTGATGTCCCTGATGCGGTATCTGTGCGAAAATGGAGTAGGGCTGGGCCACTGGCTGGATGTACTGGACGACGCAGGGCAGGTGTACTGGCCCTGCACGGCTGCAAATGGGCAGCAGGAGAGCGGAAAGCCTGCACGATTTGTGGCATTTGCTGGTTTTGAGGGGGAAAACTTGGTACATAATCCTGAATTGACACAAAGCATATAAAAGCTTATATTATAAGTAGACTTGGATGAATTTGTCCATTATCGTCAAAAATTACAAAGGTAAGGTGTGCAATATGTATCAGGATGAGTATAAGCGCTGGCTGGCAGCGGATCTGGAGGACGCAGATCTGAAGCCGGAGCTGGCCAGGATCGAGGGAAACGACGACGAGATCAAGGACCGCTTTGCCGTTGCACTGAAGTTCGGCACCGCCGGCCTGCGCGGCGTGCTGGGCGCTGGCACCAACCGCATGAACATCTACGTCGTGCGTCAGGCCACTCAGGGTCTGGCAAACTGGGTCAAGACCCAGGGCGGCAGCCAGACCGTGGCCATCAGCTATGACAGCCGCCTGAAGAGCGACATCTTTGCCAAGACTGCCGCCGGCGTTCTGGCCGCAAACGGCATCAAGGTGCGCATTTATGATGCTCTGATGCCTGTCCCGGCCCTGAGCTTTGCCACCCGTTACTATGAGTGCAATGCGGGCATCATGGTCACCGCTTCTCATAACCCCGCCAAGTACAATGGCTACAAGGCCTACGGCCCCGACGGCTGCCAGATGACCGATGACGCCGCCGCCATCGTCTATGACGAGATCCAGAAGACCGATGTGCTCACCGGTGCAAAGTACATCTCCTTTGCCGAGGGCGTGGAGAACGGCATGATCCGCTTTGTGGGCGACGACTGCAAAAAGGCGCTGTACGATGCCATCGAAGCACGTCAGGTGCGCCCGGGTCTGTGCAAGACTGCCGGCCTGAAGCTGGTGTACAGCCCGCTGAACGGCTCCGGCCTTGTGCCCGTGACCCATGTGCTCAACGATATGGGCATCACCGATATCACCATCGTGCCCGAGCAGGAGTACCCCAACGGCTACTTTACCACCTGCTCCTACCCCAACCCCGAGATCTTCGAGGCGCTGAAGCTGGGTCTGGAGCTGGCCACCAAGACCGGTGCCGACCTGATGCTGGCTACCGACCCCGACGCCGACCGCGTGGGCATTGCCATGAAGTGCCCGGACGGCAGCTACGAGCTGGTGTCCGGCAACGAGATGGGCGTTCTGCTGCTGGACTACATCTGCGCAGGCCGCATTGAGAAGGGCACCATGCCCAAGAACCCTGTGGCAGTCAAGTCCATCGTGTCCACCCCGCTGGCAGACGCTGTGGCAAAGCACTACGGCGTGGAGATGCGCAATGTGCTGACCGGCTTCAAGTGGATCGGCGACCAGATCGCCAACCTCGAAGCTGCCGGTGAGGTCGACCGCTTCATCTTCGGCTTTGAGGAGAGCTACGGCTATCTGGCCGGTCCCTACGTCCGCGATAAGGATGCCGTCATCGGCTCCATGCTCATCTGCGAGATGGCTGCTTACTACCGCAGCATCGGTTCCTCCATCAAGCAGCGTCTGGAGGAGATCTACGCACAGTATGGCCGCTACCTGAACAAGGTGGACAGCTTCGAGTTCCCCGGCCTGACCGGCATGGAGAAGATGGCTTCCATCATGCAGAAGCTGCGCGACAACCCGCCCACCGAGCTGGCCGGCCACAAGGTGGTCAAGGTCACCGACTACAAGAAGCCCGAAGAGACCGGCCTGCCCGCCGCAAATGTCCTTATCTACTCTCTGGACAACGGCGCTACCGTGGTCGTCCGTCCCTCCGGCACTGAGCCGAAGATCAAGACCTACTTCACCACTCTGGGCAAGGACCTGGCCGAGGCTCAGGCTCAGAAGGATGCTCTGGCAGCTGCCATCGAGCCCATCCTCGCATAACGCAGAAATTTCATAGAAAATTTATGCCCCCGTACAGCGCCAAAAGTGCTGCACGGGGGCATTTTTGATGGGCGCGGGCAGTTGCAGTTTGTGGGTGGATACGCTATAATATTCAATGAATAATAATATGCTCTGTGCAGTGCGGCACAGGGCAGGAATAAAATGGGGCAGGTGTAAGAAATTGGAACATCGTGTAACGGCAGTCCTGGTGGCGGCGGGTTCTTCCACCCGGATGGGATTTGATAAACTGAGCTTCGATTTGGGCGGTGAGACCGTCTTGGAGCGGAGCGTCCGGGCCTTTGACGAGTGTCCGGAGGTGGACGAACTGGTGATCGTGACCGGCGCGTCCGGTGAGAATGCCCAGCGGGCTGCTGCCCGCTGCAAAAAGCCGGTGCGGCTGGTGAAGGGCGGCTCGACCCGCGCCGAGAGCGCCCGCAGCGGCGTGGCTGCTGCCCACGGCAGACTGGTGGCCGTCCACGACGCGGCCCGGCCCTTCGTGAGCCAGAGCGTTATCGCCGACACGATAGCGGCCGCTGCCCGCTGCGGTGCCGCCGCCCCTGCGGTGCCGGTGAAGGACACCATCAAGCAGGCGAAGGGTGGCGACGGCAAGACTGTGCCGGAAGGCTGCATGGTGGAGAACACCCCCGACCGCAGCACCCTTTATGCGGTGCAGACGCCCCAGTGCTTCGACCGGACCGCCTATCTGGCGGCGCTGGATGAACTGGACGAGGCCAGCGCCCGCCTCGTCACCGACGATTGCAGCCTGTTCGAGCTGGCGGGCCGTCCGGTGGAGCTGGTACAGGGCGACTACGCAAACATCAAGATAACCACCCGGGAGGATCTGCCCCGGACCGAGAACGGAGGAAAGAAAATGCGCATTGGTCATGGTTACGACGTCCACCGTCTGGTGGAGGGCCGCAAGCTCATCCTGGGCGGCGTGGAAGTGCCGTATGAAAAGGGCCTGCTGGGCCACTCGGACGCCGACGTGCTGGCCCACGCGGTCATGGACGCCGTGCTGGGCGCAGCGGCGCTGGGAGACATCGGCCAGCACTTCCCCGATACGGCGGAAGAGTACGCCGGGGCCGACAGCCTCATGCTGGCCCGCCGTGTGGCAGAAATCATGACCGAGCACGGCTGGCGCATCGAGAACATCGACGCCACCATCCTCTGCCAGCGCCCGAAGCTGGCCCCCCACATCCCGGCCATGCGGGCAAAGCTGGCCGAGGCTTTCGGGATGCCGGTGGACGCCGTGAGCGTCAAAGCCACCACCGAGGAGCATCTGGGCTTTACCGGCGAGGGGCTGGGCATCGCGGCCCACGCCGTCGCCCTTATCGAAGCAGTGTGAACGGGAGAATGTGACCCATGACTCTGAACTCTATCGTAGCAAACTTCCAGACCTTCAAGCTGGTAGACCTGCTGGACATCCTCATCATCGCGTTCCTCATCTACCAGCTGCTGGGCTTCGTCAACCGCACCCGCGCCGGCCAGCTGGCCAAGGGCGCGCTCATCGTCATGGCGGTCTATCTGGTGGCGAACATCCTGAATATGCGCACCGTCACCTGGCTGCTCAACTCGCTGCTGCAAGTCGGTCTGCTGACGCTGGTGGTGCTGTTCCAGCCCGAGATACGGCGTGCGCTGGAGCGGATGGGCCAGACCGACCAGTGGGCCTATCGCTTCTTCAATAAAAACCGCTACAACGACACCAGCCTCAAGGGCGCGTGGCGCAGCGCCATCATCGCCATCTGCGACGCGGCAGAGCGCTTTTCGGAGACCAAGACCGGCGCGCTCATCGTGCTGGAACGGAACACCAACCTTTCTGAGATCGTCCGCACCGGCACGCCCGTGAACAGCGCAGTCAACCTCGAGGTGCTGGGTACTATCTTCTACGAGGGTACCCCCCTCCACGACGGCGCAGCCATCATCGAGAATGGCCGCATCAAGGCCGCAGGCTGTGTGCTGCCCCTTTCCAACAACCTGGACCTGGGCAAGGACATGGGTACCCGCCACCGCGCCTGCCTCGGCATCGCCGAGAACTCCGACGCCATCGCCATCGTGGTCAGCGAGGAGACGGGCATCATCTCGATGGCGAAAAACGGTGTACTCATGCGCCACTTTGACCGTCAGACCCTTTACACCCGGCTGGTGGATGAGATGATACCCAAGGAGACCGCCAGCGAGAAGAGCGCTGCCGAGGGCTGGAAGGCCCGGGGCAAGCGCCTGCTGAACTGGGTGAACAACAAGGAGGAGGATGAGCAGCAATGAGCACTGAGCAGAACAACGGCAAGCCTGCCGTACCCCCCAAGCGCAATCTGCTGAACGACCGCCGCATCCGGCTCCTACTTTCTTTGCTGGGTGCAGTCATCGCGTGGATGGCTGTCACCATCGTCGTGCAGCCCGGCACCACCACCACCATCTATAATGTTCCGGTGGACTTTACCTATGATTCGGCGGCCTACACTTCCCGGGGCCTGAGCATCGTCAATGCAGAGGAAAAAACGGTCAACCTGAAGCTTTCCGGCGACGGCTACACCATCGGCAGCCTGTCGGCCAACGACTTTGTCGTCTACCCCGACTGGTCCAGCGTCCGCGACAGCGGCGAAAAGAGCCTGCGCCTTCAGGTGCGGAGCCAGAGCACCCTGCTCACCGGTGTGTCCGTCTCCATCGACGGCGACAACACCGTGGACGTGGTGTTCGATGTAGTGGAAGAAAAGACCCTGCCCATCCAGGTGACGACGAATTACCTGAAGATAGCAGACGGCTATATCCTCTACGGCACCGACATCTCGAAGGAGACGGTGACTCTCTCCGGACCCAGCACCGAGCTGAGCAAGGTGGAGACCTGCACCGCCGAGGTGACCTACAACGGCGAGCTGACCAGCCCCGTCACTCTGGACACCAGCCTGCGTTTTTACACCCGCAGCGGCAGGGAGGTGGAATTTGAGTATACTACTCTGGAAACGGACAGCGTCGAGGTCACGCTGCAGGTGTATAAGCTGGCCACCCTGCCGGTGGAAGTCAGCTTTATCAACGCGCCCCGCGACTTTGACCCCTCGGTGCTGGTCTACTCCCTGAGCAAAAAGACCCTCAATGTGGCCGGCCCGGAGTCCCAGATCGACCGTCTGTCCACCCTGTCGGTGGGTACCATCGACCTTTCCACCTTTGCACTGGATAAGGTGTACGAAATGCCCATCGAACTGCCCAGCGGCATCCACCTGCTGGACAACATCTCCAGCATCACGGTCAGCTTCGACAGCTCCCGTCTGGAAACCAAGACCATGAACCTGCCCGCCAGCTGTGTGCAGGTCATGAACCTGCCCTCCACCTACACCCTGACCGTGGAGACGGAGCGGCTGATGAACGTCACCCTCTGCGGCCCGGCCGGTTCGCTGGAAGCACTCAATCCGGAACAGGTGGTCATTGAGATCGACGCCGACGACTTCTATGTCGCCATCGGCCAGCAGAACATCGCCTGCCGCCTCTATGTGCCGGCCAACGACAAAATTTTTGCGCTGGGCAGCTATGTGGTGCAGTGCAAGATAGAAAGTAACTGAGTATATGATCCTGATCCATGATATTCGCCTGCCCCTCTCCGCCGGGGAGCCGCAGGCCTACGAAAAAGCCCTCCGCCTCGCCCGTATCCCCCGGGGAAAGGTGGGCCATCTGGGCATCGCCCGGCTCTCTGTGGACGCCCGCCACGGCCAGCCCAAGCTGGTGTACACCGTGGCCGTGACCCTGAAAGAGGAGGGGGAAGAGGCCGCCTATGCGGGTGCTTCCCGCAGCGTCACCGTCCGGGGCAAGACCGATCTCTCGGTGCAGAACGGCACTCTGCCGCTGACGCACCGGCCTGTGGTCTGCGGCCTCGGCCCGGCGGGCCTGTTTGCGGCGCTGCTGCTGGCGCACCCGGAGCTGAAATGCAAAATCGCCCGCATTTCCCTGATGGGCGGCGGCATCGCCACCGGCAACTGGACGCCTGCGGCGGAATTCAACATTCTCGTCGACCCGGAGGCAGCACGGATCGTATTCACATCCGGCGTCCCCATCACAATGGCCGGTCTGGACGTGACGGAAAAGGCGCTGATCATGCCGGAGGATTTTGAGCGCGTGCGCGCGCTCGGAAATCCGGTCAGCGATATCGTTGCGCAGTGGCTGGAGTTCTTCTACCGATTCCACCGCTCCATTGGCTACGCTGGTGCGCCGATGCACGACCCGTGCGCGGTCATGGCGCTCATCCATCCCGAAATTTTCACCATCCGGCCCATGTATGTCCAGATCGAAACAGCGGGCGAATACTGCCGCGGCACGACCGTGGGCGATCTGCTCGGCTTCTCCGGGCACGCGCCGAATGCGGACGTGCTGATGGACGTTGACCGGGCCCGCTTCGCCGATCTGCTGGTCGAAGCCATCAAATTCTACGGGGAGGCAGAGGCATGACAACCAAACAGATTCCAGTCTGGATCGACTGCGACACCGGCACGGACGATTCCGTTGCGATCATGCTGGCCCACGCGCTGCCGGAGCTTTCGGTCGTCGCGCTGTCCGCCGTGGCGGGCAACAGCCCCCTCTACAACACCTTCCCGAACACACGGCGCATCGTGCATCTGCTGGGCGCCGATTATCCGGTCTATCCCGGCGCGGAGCGCCCCCTTGTGCGGGAACCGCACGTGGCCGGCAAGTTCCATGGCGAAAACGGCCTCGGAGATGTCGAGCTGCCCCTGCCGGACTGTGCGCCTGAAACCACACCCGCGTGGGACGCACTCTATGAAGCGGCGAAGCGAATGCCGGGCGAATTGCGTCTGGTCGCGACCGGGCCGCTGACAAACGTGGCCATCGCGCTGACAAAATACCCGGAGCTGAAAACTCTGCTGCACTCCATCGCCCTGATGGGCGGCGCAGCCGTCGGCGGCAATGTGACGCCTGCGGCAGAGTTCAACATTTACGACGACCCGGACGCGGCGCAGATCGTGTTCAAATCCGGCGTGCCGCTCGTCATGTGCGGTCTTGACGTTACGATGCAGGCCGAGCTTCGCCCCGCAGACTGGGACGAAATGGCCGGATACGGCAATCGCTGCGGCAGCCTGGTACGCGAGCTGTTTGCCTGCGCGTGGAGCGCGGTGCAGACCGTTGGGCTCACAGGCGTCGCGCAGCATGATTCCTGCCCTGTCCTGTATCTGGCACACCCGGAGCTGTTCGAGGGAAAAATGGCGGGCGTTTTCGTGGAAACGCAGGCCGAGCTTACGCTCGGCAAGACCGTCACCGATCTGCAGAGCGACAAAAAATTCGAGCAGAAAAACGCGCTCGTGCTGCTGAAGCTCGACCGCGAAGCATTTATGCAGCTCCTGAAGGACTGCATCCGAACACTTCCGTAAATCCGCAAAACACCCCGTATGTCAGACATACGGGGTGTTCGTTTTACACCACCGCCCCTTACCGCGCGCGGTGCGGCAAGAGGCAGCTTTGAGCGAGATCATCTATCGTGCTCCCGCACTCATTTCAGCTCTGCGGCAAATGTGATGCGGCTTTCCTGCACGCTGGCGCGGATGGTGCCGTGGTGGGCTTCTGCGATGCTCTTGGCGATGGAGAGGCCGATGCCGAAGCCGCCGGTCGCAGCGGTGCGGGAGGCGTCCGGCCGGTAGAAGCGGTCAAACAGGCGGTCCAGCGGCCCGTCCGGCGGCTGGACTCATTCGTTTTCCACCGTAAGGCGGACGCCGCGCCGGAGCGGTTCGAGCGCGACTCGGATCTCGGTATGCAGACCGCGTAGGACACGCCCGACCAGACTGCCAGCGTCCGCACGGCGCGCAGCTGCTGGTAGCAGTCGAGGAAGATGGCCTGATACTGCCCGTTTTCCTGCGCAGTCACAAGGAATTTGAAGCTGGAGGAATAGAAGCCGTAGCCCTCGCCGTGCCGCAGCGCAGCAGAAAGATCGCCGGCGTTATTTCCGAGGTAATGATCGAATCAAGCACAGAACATGACCTCCTTTATGGCCCCAGCATAGCAGACGCACCTAAAGCCAGCCTAAAGGATCATACGGGCCGCGGCGCGGCGGGCCTGTGCGAAGATCGTCCGCGTCCGAACAGACGAAAAAACGCTGCGAACGAAACTGTTCGCAGCGTTTGGAGCGGGTGACGAGGCTCGAACTCGCTACCTCCACCTTGGCAAGGTGGCGCTCTACCGGATG
>ENA-OWPL01002112-OWPL01002112.1-human-gut-metagenome-genome-assembly--contig:-NODE-2112-length-10491-cov-2.827328_pt1 | contig 10491 bp, 8 predicted proteins | sample MGYA00248263_ERZ651844 | MGnify/ENA primary metagenome ERZ651844 (study PRJEB26924, sample SAMEA4378256) | human gut metagenome | biome: human gut; feature: human-associated habitat; material: faeces... | reverse complement strand
AACAGTCAGTTCCTTGGTATCCGGGTCATAGCTTGCCGTGAGTGCCTTCGGAGCCTCGGAGTCAACCGTGCAGACATAGTTCCACTCCAGATACTTCTTGCCCTGCGTCTTGAGCTTGCTGTAATCCGTGCGGCCATTGGTCAGCGCGCCGAGCTCGTCTGCGCCATAGGCAATGTTGGCATAGTAGTTGATGTCGACCTTGGTGTCGTTCGGAACTGCGTTGCCGTCCAGATCGGTGCCGTCCCACTGGAACGAGCCGGTGGCTGTCCAGCCGTTATCCGTGTCATAGATGGCCTTCGGCAGATATTCGGTGTCGTCCACATAGTAGACCTCACCGGTTTCACGGTTGGAGACAACCATGATCAGGTGACGGGCATTGCGGAGCGTCATCGGCTGCATGAACAGCGTCCGCTCGAGCGCATATGCGGCATCCGGGCTGGAAACTGCGATTCTGTCCGCATCGAACGGAAGCTCCAGCTCCGAGTCGAACGGGTTCGTACCGGCCAGAGAGCTGCTGGTGATGGAGTTGCCTCTGATCGCAGCCAGATAGGCCAGATTCGGCCAGGTGTTGCAGGTGACGTCAGTGTTGTCGGTCATAACGTCGATCCAGTCAAGCTGTTCCATGACGGGAGCCTGTGCCCAGTCGCCATAGAAGCCCATGAACGTGCCATGGAAGCAGGCGGTCGGGTCATAGGTTGCAGCGGGACTCGTAAAGTTGATGTAGCCCTCGATGTACGCGCCGTTCGGATAGATGGCGTCGATATCGGCCATGAAACCATCCGTCAGCTGTACGTCGATCACGACTTCTGCCGTCTGGCCGGGACCGATGACGAGAACGTCGTCTTTATAGTTAGTGGTAACAGTGACTTCGTCCTCTGTCAGACCGAGCGTCGTCAGTGCGTTGTAGTAGTTGCCTTCCTCATCTGCTACGGGCTCATCGAAGCAGAACTTCCACGAAATGTTGAATTCCTTGCCGTCCTCTTCGCCCGGGAACTCGTTTCTCAGATCCTTGACGGTGTAGCGGATCTGGAAGTGGCCGTCCTTGGAGGGGTTGTCGCCGATGTTGGCGATCGGGTTGGTGATATACGCCTTTGCACCACCGAGAACAAGCTGCTCGGCATGGAAAGCATCGACCAGACCAGCGCCCTGCTTTCTCGGACTGAAGGTGTAGTTGTTGGGGATAACCGTCTGCGCGGAGGACGCCAACAGAGCCTCTGCCATGTCAGCCAGTTCCTTCTTGCTCAGATCCTTGTACTTCGATTCGCTCTTCAGATAACTCAGGATGGTTGCAGTAACACCCGCGACATCCGGCGTCGCCATGGAGGTACCGGACATGACCTGATAACCGTCCGTCGTGTCGTTCTGTGCAGACAGAACGCTGCCGCCGACGCCGGAGATCTGCGGCTTGAGCGTCAGGGACGGGGTGGGGCCCCAGGAGCTGAAGGACGAAGACTGCCAGCCGGTGGGGTTGTCAACAGAGGCCATCTCCGCGAGGAATGTGACCTTCTGTTCCTTTGCGTTAAGCAGCTTGGATGCGTCCTCGCCGGAAACGGAAACAGCGGGAAGCTTCGTGCCGTCCAGCGCCATGTTGATGATGCCGGATTCGTTGTTATAAACGATTGCAGCAGCTGCGCCGGCAGCGTCCGCGTTGTTGACCTTGTCAACGAAGGAAATGCTGCCGCGCTTGATGACTGCGACCTTGCCGGTAACGTCGATGCCCGCATAGTCGGACGTTTCGCCATTGCCGGGAACCAGGACAAAGTCATACGTCTTGCCAGCCAGCGTATTATAAGCGTTGACCGTATCGCTGTAGCCGATCTGTGCGCCGTCAACTTCAATCGCCGGAGAGGCGTACTTCGCGTTGTCAACAGACGCAACAGACAGGTTGCCGTCATAGGTGGACGGGGAACCGACAACGCCGTAGTCCGCATAGTCGGACGTGACATAGCCGGCAGGAACGCCGGTGATGCTCTCGCCGTCTGCCATGGAGCCTTCGTTGCCCGCTGCGATGCAGCAGATGACGCCCGCGTCGTCCAGCGTGGTGAAGATGCCGTTCAGGACTTTTTCCTCGATGCCGTCATAGACGAAGCCGTTCTGTGCGCCGAGGGACATATTGATGACGTCCGCACCCAATGTGTAGGCGTCTTCAAGGGCTGCGAGATAAACGTCGCTGGAGGTGCCTCTCTCCGCCGGGTCGGAGGAGAAGACCTTCAGTGCAAGGATCTGTGCGCCGGGCGCGGAGCCAGCAAATTCATAGCCGCCGTCATCCGACAGGACGCAGCCGGCTGCGATGCCGGAGACGTGCGTGCCGTGACCGCTGACGTCGTCGGTCGCGTCGTTGTCCTTGTCATAATAATCATAGGAGAACGGAACCTTTGCCGACAGATATTTGCCGCGGCCAAGCTTTTCAATCGCGGCCTCAGCCTGCTCCTTGCTGATGGCAGCCTTGTTCAGCATACTGTCATACGCTGTGAACGCCTCGTGGCCCGGGGTGATGCCGGTATCGATGACCGCAATGACGGTGCCCTTGCCGTTGTCTTTACCGCGAACCTTGGTGATGTTGGTCATGTCGTTGGCCGAATCCATGCTGGGCATGACGACAGGCTCGTCGTAATAGTTGGCCAGATAGACCTCCTAGACGCCCGCCGTGCTGGCCAGCTTCTCAAGGTCGCCGAACTTGACGTCTGCGGACATACCGTTGAGCAGCGTGGTGTACTCGTACTTGACGTCATAGCTGACAGCCTTGGACTGGATCGCAGTCTTAATGCGGCTGTGCTGCGCCGTGAGGGTCTTCGACGCGGCTGCGACAGCGCGCTGCGTAGCGACGCCGGTGCTCTTCAGCGCTGCGGGGACAGCGCCCTCGCCCTCAAAAATAACGATCGCGCGGACGGTATCGTTGTCCGCGTAGGCCGCTTCACCATTCTGCAGCTTGAATTTGTTCTGCTGAATGGCGGTGCTCAGCTTGCTCGCATCCGGAGTCGTCGGGGTCAGCTTGACATTGTATGCCGAAGAGGCCGAAGCCATCGGAACCATGCCAAGAACCATGACGAGCGCCAGCAGCAGACTCAGCACGCGGCATCTTGTTTTCTTGCTCATGAAAGTTTCTCCTTCCTTGTCGTTCATTTGTGTCTGAAGTCCGGCGATCAGCCGCTCTCCACCACAATATGTTGTAGCCATTATAATCCAGAGCAACCGATTTTTCAATACTCTTCGCTTACAATTCAGCAATTTCTCCCAAAAATGTTTTTCCATAAACTGCCTTGCGGCAGCTTTACAGAAGCCTGCGCGCTGAACCGCGATCTGAAGCGCTTCTTCGATGAAACCGGTACGGAATGCCCGGTGTGGAAGCAGCTCGAACAGGACGCCGGGAGCTATCTGATACCTTAAGACCGTTCCAGCCGCTTTCCGTTCAGAACGGCCTCTGTGAGCGTATCGCCCGCGTAGACCAGCTTCAGCGAGAAAAACGGCACGTGCTCGTCCATGAGCCGCAGGAAGATCCGGTCGCCCTCCCACTGCTGCAGGGCGGCAAGCTGCCGCTTGCTGATCCAGGCCAGCTCACCCTCGTCGCAGTCCTTCGGCGTGCCGGTGAAGCCTGTGGCGTGGAACAGGTGCATATACTCGGTCGGCCAGATATCGGAGACGAAGGTCACAAGCCCGCAGTAGCGGTACTGCGTGAGCGTCAGCCCCGTTTCCTCCAGCACCTCGCGGCGGACGCAGTCCTCCGGGCTTTCCCGGTCCTCAAATTTTCCGCCGACGCCGATCCATTTGTCGTGATTTTCGTCGTGCTCCTTTTTTACGCGGTGGAGCATCAGATACTGTCCATCGCGCTCAAGATAGCAGAGCGTCGTCTGCTTCATGCGCCATCCCTCCTATGTGTATGCTTTTTCTATTGTATCAGGGGCTGGGGAAAAAGTAAACGGGGGGAGCTGGTTTGTGCGTTCTGCCGTGTTTCTGCGTAAAATTTCAGCAAAAGCGACAAATGACTTTACCGGAGCAATCTGATATAATATCTGTATCTTAGTCGTGGTGTACCAATCCACACTTATGGTGCCCTGCGGCAATAATAAGGAGGATTTTTTATCCGGGAGGCTCCCGGTGCGGCATTGTGGAGACATGCCGCAATGCGTCCGCCAAGCCCGGCGGTCGTGAGAATGCGGTGCGGAGGCAGCGCAGTCAGAGTCCAAACAGTATGGCAGAAGTAAAACTCGTAAACGTCAAGAAAATCTACCCGTTCGTCAGTGGCGAAGAAAAGAAGAGCAAGAAAAAGAAGAAGGGCGAAGAGCCTGCCGAGGAGAAGAAGGTCAACCTTCAGATCACCGACAAGGGCGTCGTCGCCGTGCAGGAGTTCAACCTCGACATCGCCGATAAGGAATTCATCGTTCTCGTCGGCCCGTCCGGCTGCGGCAAGTCCACGACGCTGCGCATGGTCGCAGGTCTGGAAGAGATCTCCGAGGGCGAGCTGTACATCGACGGCAAGCTCATGAACGACGTGGCCCCGAAGGACCGCGACATCGCCATGGTCTTCCAGAACTACGCTCTGTATCCCCACATGACCGTTTATGATAACATGGCCTTCTCCCTGAAGCTGAAGAAGACCCCGAAGGCGGAGATCGACCGCAAGGTCCGTGAGGCCGCCGAGATCCTCGATATCACCCAGTACCTCAACCGTAAGCCGAAGGCTCTGTCCGGCGGCCAGCGCCAGCGTGTCGCCATCGGCCGTGCAATCGTCCGGAACCCGAAGGTCTTCCTGATGGACGAGCCGCTGTCCAACCTGGACGCCAAGCTGCGTAACCAGATGCGCGCTGAGATCATCAAGCTGCGCGAGAAGATCGACACCACCTTCATCTACGTCACCCACGACCAGGTCGAGGCCATGACCCTGGGCGACCGCATCGTCATCATGCGCGACGGCTTCATCCAGCAGATCGGCACCCCGCAGGAGGTCTTCAACCATCCGGCAAACCTCTTCGTCGCCGGCTTCATCGGCACGCCGCAGATGAACTTCTTTGACGCAACGCTGTCCAAGAAGGGCGACAAGTACGTCGCGACCGTGCAGGGCAAGGATTTCGAGCTGCCCGCCGACAAGCAGGAAGCGCTCAAGAAGATGGACAAGGTGCCCGTCGACATCATCGCCGGTGTCCGCCCGGTCCATATCCACCTGTCTCAGGACGGCATCGACGCCATGGTCGACGTCTCCGAACTGATGGGCTCCGAGCTGCATCTGCACGTCAACTCCAACGGCAAGGACGTCGTCATCGTCGTCCCGACGACCGACATCGACCTCGACGCTGTCCACGGCAGCCACAAGCCCGTGAAGTACAGTTTCAAGCCCGAGCTGATGCACTTCTTCGACAAGGAAACCGAGAAGAACCTGTTCTGATTCCCAAAATACAAAACGCGCCCGCCGGAAAAACCGGCGGGCGTTTTTTCTGTCATGCACCGACGCGTCAAAACAGCCGTACAAGCAGCTGCGAGACGAGAACGACGGCGATCAGGGCGATGGGGTAGGTCGCGGCGTAGGCGGAGGCGACGTTGCTCGTGCCTGCGACATGGATGAGCGTGCCGAGGGCGGGCGTGGAGGTCATGCCGCCGGTGATGGAGCCGAGAATGTTCAGCAGGTTCATCTTCAGCACGTGCTTTGCCACGATATAGCCCACGACCATCGGCAGAAGCGTCATGAAAATGCCGTAGACGAAATAGATGGGCTTGAAATATCGCACGAAGCTCATGCCGCCGGAAACGCCTGCGCCGATGAGGAAGACCATGAGGCCAAGCTCCCGGAACGTTTCGAGCACCTTCTTGCTCGGCATGAGATCGGCGCGGCCGATGTGGCCGAAGTGGCCGAACACCAGCGAGACGAGCAGCGCGCCGCCCGTTGTGGTGAGCGAGAAGAAGTTGAAGAACTTCACCGAGCCAAGCAGAATGCCAAACACGGCGGCGACGGCGAAGGGTGTGAAGCCGAAATCGTCAAATTCCAGCAGCTTTCCCTTGAATTTGGCGACGTCGCCGGTCTCTACGTGCGTGATCTTCCGGCGCTCCTCGTCCAGATCCGCGTGGACGACGCGCGGCATCAGCTGCACGAACAGCACAACGCCGATGACGCCGAACAGATACGCAATGCCGTAGCCGACCGTGACCGCGTCCTGATACTGGGCTGCAACAGCCTCTTTGGTTGCCGAGAACGCCGGAGTCGAGGTCAGACTGCCCGCGAGCAGGCCGGAGATCATAGCCGTAAGCTGGTTCGGGTCGTAGCCCGGCTGCCCGGCTTCAATCGCACGGCCGACGAGCAGACACAAAACTGCCGTAATGCCGCCGGAAAGAATGATCACGACGCCGAGCAGCACATAGGACTTGAAGTTGTGCTTCATGTTCTTGAAGAAGTTCGGGCCCGCGATAAAGCCGACCGAGGTCACGAAGAACACAAGGCCCAGATTTTCGATGATCTTCAGCGCCTGCGAGGCGTAGTTGATCTCTTCAATGACAAATTTGGAATTGAAGTGCGTTCCGGAGAACGCGCCGTAAATCAGCGCGATCACGAAAACGCCTGCCGTGCCGAGGCTGATGCCCTTGATGGTGATGCGCCCGAGCAGATACCCGACTGCCGCGATTCCGAATACGGAAAGCATCAGAAAATTCGCGGCATTGATGGTTGCACTCATCTCATTTCTCCTCTATTTCTCCTTATTTTTCTGCGGGATGGATTTTTCTGGCGTAGTCCGGCAGCAGCTGCGGGGAAAGGCGGTGATCCGCCACACCGGCCTGCTGCTTTTCGGCCTCAAACGCGGCCACGTGGTCCAGCGTCAGCGTGCCGACGGATACGGACTTCGCCTTCTCGGCGGCGTGCTGACCCGCGTTGCGGCCAAAAACGATGACGTCGAGCAGGCTGTTGCCCATCAGGCGGTTGCGCCCGTGGATGCCGCCCACGACCTCGCCAGCAGCAAACAGGTTTTCCACATCCGTCTGGCCGTCTGCCGTGATGTGCAGACCGCCGTTCTGATAGTGCAGCGTCGGATAGACCAGGATCGGCTCCTTGCGGATATCGATGCCGTGCTTTGCAAACATCCGCATCATGGCCGGGATGCGCTTTTCAATCGTGCCCGCGCCGTTTTTCAGCTCGATCATCGGCGTGTCGAGCCAGACGGCCTGCCCGGCGGGAGTCTTGACGCCCTTGCCGCGCTCGGTGCACTCGCGGATGATGGAGGCCGCGGCCACGTCGCGCGTTTCGAGCGGGTTCATGAAGACCTCGCCGTCCGCGTTCACAAGCATTGCGCCGACAGAGCGCACCTTTTCCGTGACCAGCGCGCCGTAGATCTGCGCAGGATAGGCCGCGCCCGTGGGATGGTACTGCAGCGTGTCGGGGTACAGGAGCTTCGCGCCCGCGCGGTAGCCGAGCACAAGGCCGTCGGCGGTCGCGCCGTAGTGGTTCGAGGTGGGGAAGCCCTGATAGTGGAGCCGTCCTGCGCCGCCGGTGGCAAGAATGACGGTCTTTGCCTTCGCGACCAGCAGTTCCTTCGTCTCCATGTTCAAAAGCACCGCGCCTGCGCAATGGCCGTTTTCATCCTTGATGAGTTCGACGGCGGAGGTAAAGTCAACGACGGGAATGCCTCGATTGAGAACCTCGTCGCGCAGCGTGCGCATGATCTCCGCGCCGGAATAGTCCTTGGCTGCGTGCATACGCTTGCGGGACGTGCCGCCGCCGTGGGTGGTGATCATGGTGCCGTCGGGCGCCTTGTCAAACTCCACGCCGAGCCCGGACAGCCACTGAATAGCCTCCGGCGCGTCCATGACGAGCTTGTACAGAAGATCCTTCTGCGCGGCAAAATGACCGCCGCCGTAGGCGTCGAGGAAGTGCTGGGCAGGGGAATCGTTCGGCTTGTCGGCAGCCTGAATGCCGCCCTCGGCCATCATGGTGTTCGCGTCGCCCATGCGGAGCTTCGTGACGACCATGACCTTCGCGCCCGCATTATCGGCCTCAATGGCTGCGGAGCAGCCTGCGCCGCCGCCGCCGATGATGAGAACGTCCGTCTCATAGTCGGGCTTCGTCAGATCAAATGTCTCGTGCAGGATACGCGATTCGCCCTCCAGCAGCTCCGCCAGCTCCAGCGGGACCTTCTGGCCCTGATTGGGGCCGAAGCGCAGCTCGGTGAACTGCTCGGCGCGGTAGTCGGGATGGAATTTCTTCAGCAGCGTTTCCTTTTCCTCCGCCGTCATGCGGCGGGGGTCCAGCTTCGCGTTTTCTTCGCGGGCCGCTTCCACCTTGCGGATGGAGGCCAGCATGTTAGAGTCCTGATACATGATATGCGTCCTCCTTACTTTTCAATCTCGCGGTGGTTATACAGCTCTTTGATCGCGTCCAGCGGCTTTTCCATGAGGCTTTCGATGAGCGCTTCGAATTTGCCGTCCTTGACCTCCTGCACGCGCGCGTCCAGATGCTCACAGTGCGGGGCGATGTACTTGCCGTTCGGACGGCGGGCCAGCATTGCCACCTGCGGGTGGGAGATGCCCGCCGGACAGCGGGACGAGCACACGCCGCACATGACGCAGTCGAAGGATTCCTCGGCGCACTTGTCAAATTCGCCGCGCTGGGCATAGGCAATGTACTGCATGACGTTCAGACCCTGCGTGCACGCCTTTGTGCAGGCGTTGCAGCCGACGCAGGCGTAGATCTCGGGGTACAGCTGCATCATGACCGTCTGTGTGGGCTTCAGCTTTTCCATGTCGTAGACTTCCTTGACCAGTGGGAAGAACGGAAGCGTCGCGACATACATATTGTTCTCCACGCGCGTCGAGCAGGCCAGACAGGCCTTTAATTCGCGGTCGCCCGCGATGCGGTAGATCGTCGCGCACGCGCCGCAGAAGCCGTTGCGGCAGCCGCAGCCGCGCACGAGCTGATAGCCGGAATATTCCATCGCTTCCATGATGGTCAGACTGTCCGGCACCTCATATTTTTTGCCGAACAGGAAAACCGTCACCATATTTTCCATACCTGTTCTCCTTTAATACTCATTCGGCAGCTCGTCGAGCTGGTCGAAGCGGAACACCGGGCCGTCCTTGCAGACGTATTTGTCGCCGATGTTGCAGCGGCCGCATTTGCCGAGGCCGCATTTCATCTTGAGTTCCATCGTGGTATAGACCTGCTCGCGGGCGAAGCCGAGCTCCATCAGGCCCGCAAGCGTAAACTTGATCATGATGGGAGGGCCGCACATCACGACGGTCTTGTCGGTCGTGAAGCCGAGCTCCTTGACGTAGTTCGGCACGAAGCCGACGTGGCCGTCCCAGTCCGGCTGCTCGCGGTCGATGGTCAGATGGACGTTGATGCCGTCCTCCCTGCACCAGACGTTTTCGATCTCCGGATAGTCGACCAGGTCGTCCTTTGAGCGGGAGCCGTAGACGATGTCGATCTTGCCGTAGCGGTCACGGTAGTGACGGCAGTAGTTGATAACGGAATGCAGCGGGGCCAGACCGATGCCGCCCGCGATGAACAGCAGATCCTTGCCCGCGAACGCGGTGTCGACCGGGAAGCCGTTGCCGTAGGGGCCACGGACGGTGATCTGCTGACCGGGCTCCATGGCGTGGAGCCATTCGGTTACGCAGCCGCATTTTTTAATGGAAAACTCCACATATTCCTCCAGCGTGGGACTGGACGTGATGGAGAACAGCGCCTCGCCGACGCCCGGAACGGAGAGCATGGCGCACTGGCCGGGGATATGGACGAAGGGCTTTTTGCCGTCAAGGCCGACGACGCGGAAGGTCTTGACGTCCGGCGTGTCGACGCGGATATCCGTGACGACGGCGATATTGGGGATCAGCGGATCGTTTCTCATGCGTGTTCCTCCCCAAGTGTTTTGATGACTTTGACGATGTTCATATGGATGGGGCACTTGGCAAGGCACCGGCCGCAGCCGACGCAGCCGAAGCACCCGTCGTTATTATCCGGGAAATAGACCAGCTTGTGCATAAAGCGCTGCCGGAAGCGCTCGAGCTGCGTCGGGCGCGGCTGACCGGCGGACATCTTCGTGAAATCCGAGTACATACAGCTGTCCCAGCAGCGGAAGCGGCGGACGAGCCTGCCAGAGTCGAATTCCTTGATATCATAGCACTGGCACGTCGGGCAGACGAAGGTGCAGGTGCCGCAGCCGAGGCAGCTTTCGGACAGCTGCTTCCATTCCGGGCGGTCGAAGAGTTCCTTCGTTTTGCCTGCGCCCACGGCGGACAGATCGAGCCCGGCCAGCGGGAGCTTTTTGAGAAGCGCGCGCGTTTTTTCCTGCTGGGCCGCGACTGCCGCAGTGTCCGTATCCTCCAGCATGGGAAGGTTCGCGGTCAGCGCCGCGCCCTTTTCCGTGTTGGCCTGCCAGAAGAGCGTTTCGTCCTCAATCCAGCAGCTGATATCGCCCTGCGGGGCCGCAGGATCGATGCCGAAGGCCGGACAGAAGCACGTTTCCTCGGGGCGGGTGCAGGCCAGCGTCACGACAACGCCGTGTTCGCGGCGGG
>ENA-OWPL01002106-OWPL01002106.1-human-gut-metagenome-genome-assembly--contig:-NODE-2106-length-10518-cov-3.036223_pt1 | contig 10518 bp, 10 predicted proteins | sample MGYA00248263_ERZ651844 | MGnify/ENA primary metagenome ERZ651844 (study PRJEB26924, sample SAMEA4378256) | human gut metagenome | biome: human gut; feature: human-associated habitat; material: faeces... | reverse complement strand
AGATACCCAAAATCGAGATCGTGCTGGGCAATGGCAAGGAGTACGCCAAATGACGGTTAATTTAGGCACACCGAATCCCAAGCAGGAGCAGTTTTTGCTGTCGGAAAAGCGCAGAGTATGCTACGGCGGTGCCAGAGGCGGCGGTAAGAGCTGGGTGGTGCGAGCAAAGGCTACCATGCTTGCCGTTAATTATAGTGGCATCAAGATACTGATCCTGCGCCGGACATATGGCGACCTTTGGAGAAACCATGTGTTGGAGCTGCGAAAGGTGCTGGAACCCGATATAGCAACCTATTGTAACAAGAGTGGCAAGTCTGTATGGAAAAGAAAACAGCAGAGACTTCCTTGCGGAGCAAATGCTTCGGGGAAATCTGCTTGGTTACAGCAAAAAAGAAGCCAACCGGCTGCTTCATCGAGATGGGCTCCAATTGCCCAGACGGAACCCAGCGGTTGACTTCGACACCATTAGTGTAGCACAAGACACTGATGCTGTCAATAACTATTCTATGCAGAATAGCGCAGAAGATGCAAGCGGGAAACATTCCCTTATGGATATCCCGGCAATGGACAGTACCGGCAGGGAGCTTTCTGCCGAGCAGCGGGAGTATTTCTTCGGCTCCAAAGTCGTTGACGCAGAGGGCAGGTTGAAACCTGTATATCATGGCAGCCCGGCGGTGTTCACCGAGTTTTCCCCCGATTTCATGTCCCAGCATGGCAGCTCCGAAGGACAAGGATTTTATTTCACTGACTACAAGCCGATGGCAGAGGGCTATCAAAAGGACGGCGGACAACTCCTTGAGGGGTATCTTGATATCAAAAAGCCGTTAAGCGATAGCGAGATTACGCTGACAAGGGCAGAAGTAAAAAAACTTTTGCAGGCTGTTGACCCGACCGGTGATGAAGTGCTTGTGAATTACGACCCTGCTGGCGGTATTGGGTACCCTTCAAAAACATGGTATAACCGGGCGCTGGATTCTACCGTAAAGGCGGCTATGGATTATAGCAGCAGCGACAGCGAAATCCTTGCGGAGATCGCGAACGGTGGAGCAGGTTCCGGAACCGTTCTTGAGGCGGCTCGAAACACGCTTGGTTATGACGGATACATTGTAGAGGGCAAATATGATAATGCCACCGTGTATGTGGCGTTTGACAGTAGTCAATTTAAGAACATTGACAATACCGCTCCAACCGAAAGCAAGGATATCCGCTACTCCCTCATGGACACCGACAGCACCGGCAGAAAGCTCTCCACCGAGCAGAAGAAGTTTTTCGCCGGCAGCAAGGTGATAGACGGAAACGGAAACCTTCTTGTTATGTATCACGGTACAACTGCGTTTGGATATATTACGGAATTTAAGAGGGGAAAGAAGGGGTGGCTTGGTCCCGGCATTTATCTTACCAGCAAGAGATCCGATGCACAGCGATACGCAGACGCCATGGGCGAGGGGAATGGCAGACTGTATGAGATGTATGCGAATATTACGAAGCCGCTTGTTGTGACAGATGGGAACCCTGTCCCGGGAATCCTCAAAGCCGCATATGGCAGGGATAGCGTATATAAATCCCGATCCGAAAAACAGGCAAACGATCCAAGCATTGTTACGCAAGCCGACATAAACAAACTCCGTGCAAAAGGGTATGACGGGATTGTGTGGGACTTTGGCGGGAGCAAAGAGGTTTCAGTATTCTCCCCCGAACAGGTCAAACTCGCAGATAATGTTGACCCGACCTCCAGCAAAGACATCCGCTACTCCCTCATGGAAGATGCCCAGTACATGGCCGACATCGACAAGGCCGTTGCGGATGCTGCACAGAAAGCAAACGATGAGCTGAAGGCTGCACAAGCCGAGGTGAAGAACATCCGTCAGCAGCTTGCTGACTATCGCCAGCAGGCAACTGCGGAAGCGAAGATGAATGACCGCTGGCGTGATGCAGAGACGAAACTCCTCACCGAAATAGCAGCGGCTAAAGAGCGAGAGAAGGCAGCAAAGGCCCGTGCAGAATTCATGGCGAAATATGACGCACTTTCCAAGCAATACCGTGCTGACCTCCGTGCGAACAATCGGCAGGTGCGGGACAAGTACAACGAAAAGCTGTCCGAAGCCAAGGACGAATTCAACCGGCGGAGGACGCAGGACCGCATTGACCGAGTGGTGCGGGAGGATCGGGCAAAGAGCAAAGCCAGATTGAGGACGGCGGAACAGAAATCCACCACTACGGAAGATGTTGCCAAGGTTCTGACCGAAATGCCGAAGAAGGACAAGGAAACCTTTAAGGCGAAATCCGCCAAAGACTGGCGCACCTTTAAGCGCCAGTGGATCAACACTAAGGATGAGCTGGAGCGATTCGGGAACGAAGTCGGCGACAGCAGAATCATGTATGCAGCGAACAATGTCGGGCAGGCATCTGCGGCGGCGCAGTATTCCATCGGCGGCGCAGGGCAGTACGACCTGAACGGTGTGAAAATCAGCGGTAAGAACCTCATGCAGGTATTTGAACCGGCGAAAAAGTCTGGCTTGACCAATGAGTTTTACACCTACCTGCTGCACGAGCACAATGTAGACCGCATGAGTGTACGCGAAAACGCGCAGCGGCAGCTTGCAGAACTTCGGGCGAAACTGAACAGGGAAGTCAACGGCTTTGCGGAAATGACAGATGAGAACATCGCCACAGCCGCAGGCAAGGATACTACCCTTACAAAAGCCTACACCGAGGCACAGATTTCCGCCGCAAAGCAATATAAGCAGTTCCAGGCGTGGGCAGAAAAGCAGTTTGACAAGCCTGTATTCGGCAGCAGCGTGACCGCAGACGATAGCCGTGCCGCCGCAGCTGACCTGCTGGATGCACACCCCGAATTTGAGAAGTGGGTAAAGGATGTGTATGCCTACCTTGACGGGTTGATGGAGGTGCGAAAGCAGGGCGGACTCGTGAGCGCTGATATGGCACAGTACATGAAGGAACTGTATCCGCACTATGTTCCCACCTACCGCGATATGCCCAGCACCTCCGGCGGCTACTCCAACCCCAACAGCGTTGCGGTGAACAGCACCATCAAGTCCGCAAAAGGTGGCAACCAAGATATCATGCCGCTGATCGACAGTATTGCCAGGCAGACCTTGCAGACCTTCTCCGCAGCCAAAAAGAACATTCTGGGCAATATGCTGTATGAAGATGCAATGGATACTACCCGTGATATCTCGGAATACATTCAGAGTGTTACAGAGGAAGGCGATCTCGTTGACCTTGATGCGGATTCCGCAGAGAACCTCAAGAACACGCTGCGCATTTGGGTGGATGGCAAACCGGTTACTCTGCACATGAGTGAAGCAATGGCCGATGGGTTTAGACCCATTGAGCAATCCAATTCCTTTGGAATGAAAGCATTGCGCTCCATCAACAGCACATTCAAGAAGCTGGTCACGCAATGGAACCCTGTATTCATCGTGCGAAATTTCGTCCGTGATGCACAGTCTGCATTGTACTTTACCCATTACAGCAATGCCACATTCATTAAGAACTACGGCAAGGCCGTAAAGGAAATCGCAACGAACGGGAAGTATTGGCAGCTCTATCAGGCGATGGGCGGAAAAGGAACTACCTATTATGACCCAAAGTCGGGGCTTTCCGACCGCTACCATTTCAAAAACGGTGCAGTCGATAAAGTGGCTGGTGGGTTGAATAGAGTAATCGACATCCTCTCCTTTGCCAATGAAGCGGTCGAGCAGTACCCCCGACTTGCTGAATTTATCAGCACGATGGAGGACACAGGCGATGTGCAGCAGGCGCTCTATAATGCAGCAGACATCACAACGAACTTCGGGCGTGGCGGCTTCGCTGCCCGCAAGCTGAACGCTTCCCTTGTGCCTTTCTTCAACCCCGGTATGCAGGGCCTTTCCAAGAACATTCGCATTGTCATTGACCGGCGCGGCTGGAAAGAGATTGGACAACTGATCTCACGCTTGCTTATCAACGGCGTGGCACCCGGTATCATTATGGGCCTGCTGTATGATGGGCTGAAAGAGGACGATGACTACAAGGAGCTTTCCAACTACATCAAGGATAGCAACATCCTCATCAAAATCGGCGACAATAAGTTTATCAAGGTCCCGATGGGCCGTGAACCTTCCGTTATTACGGCGTTCACTAACCGTATGTGGCGTTGGCTGAAAGGGGAACCTGCGAGCAGCGCGTTTGCCGGTTATCCGTCTTTCGCTATTGAGCAGATTGCGCCGAACAATCCGCTGACCAACAACATCTTCGCCGGTATTACTGCGATGAGTACCAATAAGACCTGGTACGGCGGCGACATCGTTTCCAGCTACATGGAGGAAAAGCCTGACTACCTGCAATACGATGAAAGCACCGATGCGTTCTCCATTTGGCTCGGTGAGATTACACGACACGGGAAGAACGGCATCGAAGGGCTTTCCCCGAAGAAGGTCAATTACCTGATCGACCAGTATTCCGGCTTTATCGGTGACTGGTTGCTTCCGGCGCTTTCCAAGAAAGCTGATGTCCCTGCGGTGGTAAAGGCTTTCGTGGTAGATAGCGTCCGGCAGAACCGGCTGGGCAGCGACTTCTATGATGCGCTGGACGAAGCCAAGCAGGTAAAGGAGACCGAGCTTGCGACAGCAGCCGATGATGCAACCTACTCCTACCTGTATAAGCAGAGCAAGGCGGCGTCCGAGATCACGAAGCAGCTCAAGGAAATTTACAACAGCGGAGAAAAGACCCGCAAGGAGAAGATGAGCGAGGCTCGTGACCTGCTGGAATTACGAAACGAGATTTATAGAAAAGCCCTGTTGACCGTCGGCACCTACGAGGAAACCGCAAAGAGCATCGGAAGTGCAGACAGCGATGTGGTGAAGCGCGAAGCAAACCGCAAGGCGTTCGGCGCGGAATATGCGCTAAAGAACTACAACAAGGATGTCGGAGAGAAAGCTGCAGAATATGTGGCGCATGGAGTTACCTATGACCAGTACTATGCCGCATACTTTGCTGCCCGCGGCATCACCGGCGACAAGGACGAGAACGGTAAGACGATTACCAACTCTGCCAGCCGGAAAAAGAAAGATGCCATCGACAAGGCTGTGCCAAACGCAACCACAAAGCAAAAGCACCTTTTGTACGAAGCGATTGGCGTTTCAGAAAAAGTGTGGTAAAATTATTGCAGTTTTACAATGATTCCAAAAGCGCGCTGGAAAAAAAGTATGGAGTTCGCTTTTGGTTCATTACCCCGCACCACGAAGATGCACTCCATTTGGGGTGCTTCTTTCTTTTTAATAACTGGAGGGCATATGAAACTTGTATTTCTTTAACGGTGATCTTGCTTCATCTCCATCAAAGTTGTGACATATAACGACTCGATCTTCATAGACAAATACAGAGTTGATGAAGGTATCTACTATGCGCTGCATATAATTTATATCCGTCCGGTTGCCCTCGGGAACCTTTGAGAGGAAGTACATGATCTTTTTTTCGTCAAATTTCTCCTGCACCAGCTCCTGCTCTGCAATGGCAAACTTGATGTTCTCCAGTTCTTCCTCTCGATCTCTTACTCTCGCCGCAATGGTGGGGGATGCAGCGCCTGCTTCGAGTGCGGCGACAAGATTACCGATTGCTTTCTCGCACTCTCTCCTGCGCGATTTTAACCCGTCCAGGATCGCTGTATCTTTCTGCCTTTGCTGCCACGCACAAAGGTCTGCGGCGATTGACTGGATATTTTCTTTGTGCAGCGCTACATCGAGGGTTGTGTCAATAACTAGCCGCTCTAAGAAGTCTTTCCTTACCGGCTTCTTCTGGCAGGCTTTGCTTTTATCCCGGCTGTTCTTGTGATGGACGCAACCATAGTAATAATGCTTTGCCCCGGTCTTGCTTGTTCCGCTCTCTCCTGCCATCGGGCAGCCGCATTGGCCGCAGAAGCACTTTGTGGTAAGGATGAACGGTTCGGCAGCTTTTGCTCTTGCCGGTGCGTGTTTATTCTTTCCCAATTTAATCTGCACCCTTTCGTATAAGTCTTTCGGGACGATCTGTGGCATTCCGCCCTCTACTCTGATATCGGCGTAGATATATACCCCGGTATACCTTTCGTTACGCAGGATGGAATACATGGACGAGCGTGTGAGGGGCTTTCCCTTGTGGGACCGGATTCCCTTTTTGTTCAAGTCGTCCATGATGTGCGTTAGCAATTCTCCGCCATCGTAGCGCTGGAAAATCTCTAAAACGGCCGCTGCGTTGATCGGGTCGGTATAAAAGCGCTTGTCCTCACCGGCCTTGTAACCAAATGGGATTGCCCCACTGGTGATCTGGCACTTCCGGGCGCTCTCCAGCAGGCCGCGGCGTACATTCTCGGCATTCGTTGCGGAATAAAACTCTGCCATGCCCATCAGCATTGCCTTTTGCATTCCGCCTAATGGCCCATCCGCTACCGGCTCGGTGCAGGAAATCAGCGACACACCATTGCGCTTTATCCGCATTTCATTCAGCACCATATCCTCCATGTTGCGGCCGAAACGGTCGCTTTTCCACACGAGGACGGCATCAAACAGGCCCTTTTCGCTGTCCTTTATCATCTGCCGGAACGCTTCCCGGTCATCGTTGGTGCCGGTCTTGTGCTTATCGGCATATGTCTGAATAATCCGGTAATCGTGCTGTTCCGCATATTCCTGGCACACCCGGAGCTGCCCCTCTATGGATTGATCTGTTTGTCTGCTGCCGGGGGAGTACCGCGCATAGATGCATACGGTGCGCACCGGCCGCAGGTCATATCTTTTTTTCGCCATTGTTTTCTCCTATTTGACCGATCAATTAGATTTCTCCCTTTTTGCAACGAGAGGAGAAAGATTCATCTGTACTTTCCGATTATGTCACGAATGTCATCAATTGTTTTTCTGGTAGTTCCGTTCTAATTCCTCCCAGTCAGCAGCTGTTAGATACTTCCTGTATCCAAGCAGTCGATTCACCTCTCCTTCGAGTTTATCAATTCGATCGTTCAAGTCGTCAATAATCTCATTCTTCTTCTCCGTTACTGATTCTTGCACTTCTATTTGCGTTTTCAACGCAGTGATGGACCTTTGAAGATTTGAAGCATTATCGCGAGCGGCAGAAAGCTGGGTGGCTTGCCATACACATACTGCAGATACAACTGCCAGCAAAATGATAAACACATAGGTTGAAACCGACTTTTTCTTCACGCTTTTGACGGTACCTGCCTTTTCGCTTTCCTGCGGTTCTTCTTTCATCTGTTTTATTTGGTTCTCTTGCTTACCTGATCCTATCTTTACCGGTATAACCTTTACTTTGTGGACTTCAATTCCGTGTTTAGGCTTCTCCTCCGCGGCTTTGCTTTCTGCGTTTTCTGCTCCGGCATCAGGAGCGCAAACTGGTTCTGTTGTGTCGCTATCTGGATCTGTTCCTGTAAACAGGTGCTTTCTGTGCATAAAGTATATGATGTTCGGAAGCGACCAGGCCAGGGCAACTATCGCGAAGCATCCGCTGGACATGATGAGTTTCGTTCCTCCATCTTCCGTAATCACGCTTCCATATGCATTTATAGCTGCCGAAATAGGTGCTATAGCAAACAACGCAATTATGTATTTGAATCGGGAAGCACAGAAGCTGCTAACTGCAGTGTACGCCAAAGCGGTCAGAAATGAGCTGGTGAGGCACAATGCTACGCAGACCAAGGTATATGCAGGAAACGCACTGAAAACGATAGCAGAACCAATTAGAGTGAGCCAAATGAAATAGATACAAATTGCAGCCCCAATCAGCCAAAGGATTTTGCAAACCTTTAGCCACTTCATTCCTAAATCTTTTTGCATTTTCTCTCCTCCTATTATTAACCGCCCTCGTTGCCGGGGGCGGTATTTTGATTAGAAATTATCCATTGTATAGTCAACCCATTTGTTTATCAAGGTATTGATATCCACAAGGCCAGAATGTGAGATGGCATCAAAGATGCACTCTCCACAAAAGTATGTATCTTCCCCGGTTCCGAGTATGTCCCCGAAGTGATGAAGGCCACTATAAGCATTGCATGTGTAGCATTGCGGCACATCGTCACGGCAGAACTCGCAATATGTTGGGTTCTTGCTTATCATCGCTTCAAGAGGATACCGGCTCCCGCAGTATTCGCACAGGAATGTTCTTTTGTCTAAGCAGTCTTTGCATAGATACTCGTCATTATATCCAACATCAGTAAGATCATCTATGCCTGTAATTCTGCCGCAGATTGTGCAGGGGGCGAAGTCCTCTCCGTGATCCGCTGGCCGACTACCACAGCTACATAATAATAGAAGCGCGGCCAAAACAATAAATAGCTTTTTCATTTTGCCCCATCTCCTCTATCAGTCCTTTTTATTGGACACCCTGTGGTGTACTATTATATTTGTAACGAACATATGTTTTATGCACAAAGAAATAGAAATAAAATCCACAAAACCGTCAATAGATTTTGGCAAATAAAGGGAGTATGATTAAGGTACGACATAATAACACTACGCCGTGACGGAATCGTGCGTAAACGACATAAAGGAGAAGAGTAATGAAGGAACTAACAAAGGAGGAGACCCGTTTCATCGAACTGATGCGGCAGCACCCGGAGAATGTCACTTTTGCTCGCCGTGTTCTAATGCAAGCAGTGCCAGGCGCCGAGCATCGTCCCCAGCCTGACGAAACAAATCCAGCATAACCTTTTCCTCGTCAGACAGCTCACCTTCGGTGGGCTGTTTTTCTTTGCCCAAAAGCTCATCTACGGTGATGCCGAAGTACTCAGCGATTTTTGCAAGAGTAATACCGTCCGGCGTTGCCCCTGTCTTTTTCCATTTTGTTGTTATGGAGTTGCTAAACCCCATATCGATGGCAGCTCTTGTTGGGGTAGTTTTCTTATTTTCACACAAAGCCTTGAAACGATCATAAAACATATACAAAACTAACCTCCGTTATTTGTGCAAAACAAAGAAACTTCCTTAAGTTAGAAATCTGTCTTGACAAAATAACCAAAGTTAGTTACAATACAGATAGAGGGAATAACTTTGGTTATTTCCTCGCCACTTGGAAGTATGTAATGCGTGATATTCTTAGCACCTTTATTATGCAGCGCAAACTAACCAAAGTCAACTACTTAGTTAAAGGAGCGTGAAAATTCGGATGCCTGCACAATGGACGGGTAAGCTAATCGGCGAAATACACAACGCCGGTTTTACCATCAAAGAAGTGGCTCGGCGGGCGAACCTGCATGACAAGTATGTAAGCCAGGTCTTGAACGCTGACCGAGAGGCGCCCTCTGCGGAAGCAAAACTTCGCAAGGCGCTGGCCGAACTTATTAAGGAAAGGGAGGGGGAGAAATGCCAAAGGAACAACCCATGAAGGTAATAACAGTAGGCACCATAAATATTTCCAAAATGCCGCAGAGCAAAAGGGATTTCCTTTGTGCCTGGTTGATGGAAGCAATGGAGCGCTTCTATTCCGATCCTGCCAATATGGCTGGGTTTTTGGAATGGGAAGCGAACTTGGAAAAAGAGAAGGAGGAACAACATGGAAGCAACAACCAACACCTTTATCCGGTGGTTTAACTCGGATGAGATCGTACCCAGTAAGGACGGGCATTACCTGTGCCAGACAAATCTGGGAAGATACGCTACCTTGCCATTCAGCACCAAGCATCAGATGTTCAATGTCAGCGAAGATAATGTGGAGACCGCTATCGAAGTCCAGTGGTGGGCATTCCTGCCGGAGCTTCCACAAAAGGAGGTACAGGAAGATGAGTAAAAAGGAGTGGCTGCAGGAAGCCTTGGCCGTAGTCCTCGGAATGGGAGCCATCTTCGCAGTAGCGGCGCTTCTGCTGCTGGTGAGGTAAGGCTATGGAGCAGAACGAGAGGATAGCAGTTATCCGGGAGAAGTTCCCCGGTTACACCAAGCCGCTGGACAGTATGTGCAAACGGCCGGAGTATTATGGCATCCGGCGTACTGCCGAAGCGGAAGCGCTGATAGCGGACAAGCCCGGCAGGAAGCGGGAAGCAAACTATAAGCTGTCTGTGCGTATTCCTTTGGGTTATGTGAATATGGCGGAGTTTCGTCAGCAGCTTATCGAAATGGGTTACTGCAACTTCACAGCATGGGTTCTGCGCTGTATCCGCCGCCAACAGGAGGAATACAAAAAAAGAAAGGCCCCCGTCAGAGACGGAGACCCAACCACCACCACAACTATACAGGATTAAAGGAGGAATGTCAAGTGCTCGTATACAAAGGCACAGATAAGGACATGAAGTGCCGGGATTTCCAGTTTGAGCTCGGAAAGGAATATGTGGAGGAGGAAGCGAAACTGTGCGACAAAGGTTTCCATGGATGCGAGTACCCGCTGGATGTGTTCGCCCATTACGCCCCGGCCGACAGTCGATTTTTCGTAGCTGACCTTGATGGTGTGACGGACGAAAAAGCAGAAGGCGACAGCAAGCGAGCCGGAACGAAAATAAAGCTCCGGGCGGAGATCGGGATTGCAGGCATCGTAAAAGCTGC
>ENA-OWPL01002105-OWPL01002105.1-human-gut-metagenome-genome-assembly--contig:-NODE-2105-length-10521-cov-2.736384_pt1 | contig 10521 bp, 9 predicted proteins | sample MGYA00248263_ERZ651844 | MGnify/ENA primary metagenome ERZ651844 (study PRJEB26924, sample SAMEA4378256) | human gut metagenome | biome: human gut; feature: human-associated habitat; material: faeces... | reverse complement strand
AACTTTGTATATCACTTTTTCGAATTGACAAGCTCCTTACTCCTCGCTTATAATGATATAAGGCACAAAAAACGATTAAGAAAAGAGGTATCTTATGGCAGATAAAGAAAAAGCAACACCCGTTACCCCGGATGAGATTGACGATATTCGTGTAACACTTGATTTGGATGAAGGCGAAGTAGAATGCAAAATCCTTACCATTTTTGACGTAAATGAACAGGACTACATTGCACTGATGCCGCTCAATCCGGACGGCTCTGATCCGGATGAAGGCACCGTTTATCTCTACCGCTATGCGGAGGATGAGGATGGCATTCCACAGATCGACAGCATCACGGATGACGACGAGTACGAAGCCGCTGCTGACCGCTTCGATGAAATGCTCGATGATGACTACTTCAATGCACTCGAAGACGAAGAGTAACTTTTTTAAACCTGCATCGAATATCCGATGCAGGTTTTTTACGGCTCTTTACCGGCTTCTTTGATAAAACGCGACAGTTCCACCTCTTTGCCACGCATTTTTTTTACCGAACAGATGGTCAGGGATTCCTTTGCTCTGGTCATTCCCACATAAAACAAACGCCGTTCTTCCTCGACATCCTGCTTTAATAATGCTTTCTTATAAGGCATTACGCCCTCGTTGACGTCAATCAGATACACTTTTGTAAATTCCAGCCCCTTGGCGCTGTGCAGTGTTGCAAATGTCACAGCATTCTGATTCCTGCGCTTTTCCTGCGCCAGTCTCTTTAACTCCTGCCGGTATTCTTCTATATGTGCAAACCATTCCTCAAATGTACGGTACCCTTTGGCACTCGCAAGGATTTCATCTGCCACTTCATAAAAATCTTCTTTATTCGCATTCCGGTATTCGGCATACTCTGCCAGATAATCATCGTACCCGATTCCCCGCCGGATATAGTTGATTGCCGCATAAGGGCTCAGACGGGACAAATGTTTCAGATCATACCACAACTTTTCGATCCGCTCCGCGATCCACGGCTGCTCCTCATATAATTTCATCCACTCATCAAAACATACCGTTTCATCGGGCAGGCTGTCCCTGCCGATATACCGCTTCGGCCGGTTCATAATAGAAAGGAAATCGGCCCTGCTGTCACTTCCCTGTGCGATGCGGATATAAGTGAAAAAATCACGGGCAATCCAGTGCTCATAGATATCCGGAATCCGGTCTTTCGTCTGAAATGCCAGATTGGCAGAAACCATATATTCCATCAGGGCACGCGGCTGCATGTTTGTCCGAAACAGTACTGCGATTTCCGAAAGCGGAACCCCATTTTGCACAGTCTGCCGGATATCTTCTGCCAAAAATGCATTCTCTTTATAGCAGTCCTCAAAGTACTGAAAACGCACCTTCTGTTTCCCGGATTTTCCGGCACGGATCTTTTTCGGAAAACGTTCTTCATTGTGTGCGATCAGGCGCATAGCTGCCTCCACAATCGGCGGCTCACACCGGTAATTTACTTCAAGATTCACAATCTTTGCCTGCGGGTATATCTTTTGAAATCCCAGCATAATTTCCGGCTTCGAACCGCGGAACCGATAGATGGACTGATCATCATCTCCCACTACAAAGAGATTATTTTCCGGTGCGGCAAGCATACACATGATCTTCCACTGGATCAGATTGATATCCTGAAATTCGTCGATCAGAATATAACGGTACTTTTTCTGCCATGCCGAAAGAATATCCTTCCGCTGGGAAAACAACTCATATGTGTATGTCAGCATATCATCAAAATCAATCAGGCGGTTCCTTTTGAGCCGCTCATCATATTCCCGGTAAATCTTCCGGAAAACCTCCTCCCCACAGCTGGAAGAATAAAAATGTTCCAGCGGAATCTGCTCATTTTTCACACGGCTGATCTCCGTTAAAACATCCCCGATAAATTCACCTTCATCCCGGTATTCCAGATGATGATAAGACAGAATCTCCCGCATAAACTGATATCGCTGCTCCTCCGATATAATATTTCCGGAATCAAAATGATACGCCAGCTTCAACACCATGAAAAATATGGCGTGGAACGTACCGAAGGTCACTTTCGTTCTCTCTTCTCCTGTCGCTGCAAGAAAACGCTGCTTCATCTCCTGTGCCGCCGCTCGCGTAAATGTAATCACAAGAATATTGGACGGATCTATGTTCTCATATTCAATTAACTGTTTCGTTCTTTGGGTAATTACCGCAGTTTTCCCGGAACCGGGACCTGCCAGAACAAGCATCGGGCCATCCTTATGGCGGATGGCCTGCTGCTGGGATTTATTATAGTTCATTCGTTCTCCCGTGAGAATGTTCTACTGTGCCTGAGAAAGGAGCTCGATTCCTTTACGGATACGGGCAAGAGACTCTTCTTTTCCAAGAACCTCCATAAGCTCGGTGGCACCGCCCGGTGTCATCTGCTTGCCGGATACTGCCGTACGGATCGGCCACATAACATATCCGTTCTTGCAGCCTTTCTGCTCTACATACTTAAGAAGTGTCTGATACAATGCATCGTTGCTGTAATCTTCCTGAGCCTCTAAGACTGGAAGGATCTCCTGCAACACTTCAAGAGAAGTCTGTGCATTTGTCTTCATTTTCTTGTGCGTGTACATTGCCACATCATATTCCGGAAGTTCCTCAAAGAAATCAATGTGATCCCTGATATCCGGGAAGATCTCGATACGGGTCTGTACCATATGTGCAATCTTCTTCAGATCATAATCTTTGGTGATCACTTCTTTGATATACGGAAGTGCCATCTCGTAGAACTTGTCAAAGTCCATTTTTTTGATGTATTCCCCGTTCATCCATTTTAACTTGGTATAGTCAAAGACTGCCGGTGATTTATTCATATGATGGTAATCAAACTTTTCTACCAGTTCTTCGAGTGTCATGATCTCCTGGTTATCTGCCGGGCTCCATCCAAGCAATGCAACAAAATTCACGATCGCCTCTGTCAGAAATCCCTGCTCTACCAGATCTTCAAACGAAGAATGTCCGCATCGTTTTGACAGCTTCTGATGATTTTCATCCGTAATCAGCGGACAATGGATATATACCGGTACTTCCCAGCCAAATGCCTCATACAGACGGTTGTATTTCGGTGCAGAGGACAGATATTCGTTTCCTCTTACTACATGGGTAATTCCCATCAGATGATCGTCTACCACATTTGCAAAATTGTAAGTCGGATATCCATCGGACTTGATCAGAATCATATCGTCCAACTCCGCATTGTCAACGGTAATATCCCCGTAAATCTCATCCTCGAACGTTGTCGTTCCCTCCGTTGGGTTATTCTGGCGGATGACATACGGTACGCCTGCGGCAAGTTTTTCTTCTACTTCTTCCTTGGAAAGATGCAGACAGTGCTTGTCATATACATGAATTTCTTTTCCTGCAACTACTTTTTTGAGTCCCTCTAAGCGTTCCTTGTCACAGAAACAATAATAGGCCTCGCCTTTATCGATCAGCTCTTTGGCGTATTTTAAATAAATGCCCTGTGCCTGACGCTCACTCTGTACATATGGTCCACAGCCGCCATCCTTGTCCGGTCCCTCGTCATGGATCAGGCCTGTTTTCTGCAGGGTGCGGTAAATAATATCTACAGCGCCTTCCACATAACGCTCCTGATCGGTATCTTCTATTCTTAAGATGAAATCTCCGCCCTCATGCTTTGCTACGAGGTATGCATACAATGCCGTACGAAGATTTCCCACATGCATTCTTCCTGTCGGACTTGGTGCAAATCTTGTTCTTACTTTACTCATTGCGTTTCTCTCCTTATTCTGTCATGTGTTTTATTATATAACAAATACACACATAACGCAAACGAAACATATCATACAGTATATGCTGATCAGAAAGGAAAAAGAAATCCATGAATGCAACTATTAATACGATGCCGGAAACAGACAATGGCAGCCATCAGGTACCTGGCATGTGCTACGTTCCCTGGCAGACATTCGGCAAAACCTACGATCCCATGCGCGGGCTTGCCGCAGGCACAATTTTTCCGGAACTGGATAAACCATTTACCGGAAAATGCAATATGAATATGATGCAGGGAGGGCGGCGGCGATGACAAGACCATCTTCTCAGCCAATGAACCGGTCGGAATTGTACCGCTGGGTTATGGCACTGGGCTTTTGTGCCTATGATATGCTTCTTTATCTGGACACCCATCCGGATGACGCACAGGCACTCTCTTATTACAATCAGTGCAACGAATTATACAATTCAGCTAAAAAGACATACGAAGAACGTTTCGAACCGTTGTCCGCATTTGGCAGCCAGCCGCTGGAGGACTGGGACTGGAATGACGGTCCAATGCCATGGGAAGGAGTGAAATAAGCTATGTGGAATTATGAAAAAAGACTGCAATATCCGATTTCCATTTCAACACCAAATGCTAAGATGGCATCTTTTATTATAAGTCAGTACGGTGGTCCCGATGGCGAAATGGGAGCTTCCATGCGCTATCTGGCCCAGCGGTTTTCTTTTGCAAATCCGCGGATTGCCGGTGTACTTACTGACATCGGAACCGAGGAACTTGCTCACCTCGAAATGCGATTGTCCGCCAGCTGACACGCGGACTTTCCGCCAAAGAACTGGAAGCTTCCGGATTTGCACCATATTATATTGATCACACCGCAGGTGTCTGGCCGCAGGCTGCGGGTGGAGTTCCATTTTCCGCTACCGAATTTCAGTCAAGTGGTGATGCCATTGCTGATCTGGTGGAAGATATGGCAGCAGAACAAAAAGCAAGAAAAACGTATGACAATATACTGCGTCTGGCAAAAGATCAGGAAGTTGCTGATCCGATCCGCTTTTTGCGCGAGCGTGAAATTGTGCATTTTCAGCGTTTTGGCGAGGCTCTTCGTCTGCTGCAGGAAGAACTGGACAGCAAAAACTACTATGCTTTCAATCCCAATTTTGACTGTATGCAAAACACTACACGATAGGACAAAAGATAGCCGCCCCTTTCACACTGGGCGGCTATCTCAAAAGAAAACGCAATAAATCACTATTATTTTTACTTAAATACCGGATTCATCGCCTCAATCTTGCGGATGATCTGCTCCAGCTGATAAGCATTGTTTCCGAGCTTGCTCATATTTTTGAGAGCCTCACCCTTCATCTCATGGATACTTCCCACACTGTACTCCATACGTGCCCGCAGTTTCTGCCGCCTTGTCAGCAGTTCATGCTTCAGCTCTACCATCTCCCGGCTGTCGACCAGCGCATTTGCGTGTGTCAGCCATACACGGGTATCATACATCCGCAGCCGTGTCAGATACTGCAGAAGATTCTGCGTATAATAATCCAGATCATCACTGGTTTTACGGAATGTTTCCTTTTCCCGCGCTTCCTCCTGATACTGTCCATATAAAAATTCCAGTTCTTTCGCATTGCGGACATGATATTTTTCACAGATGAAATCCACCGCGTTTTTCGTATTGACATAGCGGATCTTTACCCGGTTCTCCAAAGTAATCGCCTGATTGCGGTTGACATCCGCCTGACGGATCTCTCTTGTGGAATCCTGATAACGGATCAAAATAAACGCGCCCGCTCCCACAGCTGCAAATCCCATAATGGTGAAAACCAGCTGCAGATCCCTGTTCAGATACCAGGAAAGTATTCCAACAAAAGCAAACAACGTAATAAATACAGCTAACAGATAGCACGCTGCGGTACGGGTTACTTTCTGTACCTTTGCGGAATCTGACCGTTGCATGGACCATTCCAGTTTTTTTCCTTCCAGATATGCCATATTTCTCTTGATCGCATCCAGATCTGCCTCATTGGCTTTCAGCCGGCGGATCACTCCCGGAAGATTCTCTTCTTCCTCCTGCATCTGCGCAAACTGCGTATCTGTCAGCCGGCGTTTGGTTTTCAGAAAATCGGTTCTTTGCTTTTCCAGCTTTGCGACCTGTGTGGCACACTCAAGAATCGGTTTACGCTCTGCGTCCGTCAGGTCTTCGAGAATCTGAATATCTGTCAGATAATTTGTCACCAGCTGATATTCCGATTTACTGTCTTCAATATCCTTAGACGCCTGAATCATCTGCTTACACAAATCCACTACATATTTCTTTGCCTGCGCCGCGTCCGACAGATTCAATTCTTTTACAATGTTTTTTGTCTCAAGTTTTGCATACTCGCTCTGATCATATTGTGAGAAACTTCCTGTCTCACTTTCTTTGTTCTTTTTTCTATGAAATAAATTTGAAAAAATCATATGTTATACCTTGCAGCTCCTTCGATACTCTTTCTTCCACTGAACAATCACATCCATTACTTCTTTCTTTGCCTTCGCCTTTTGGACACCCCCGGTCCGCTGCGCTAATTCTTCCAGATGGGATTCAAACTGTTCGAGTTTTTCGCTCTTACATGCGATGGAAATTTCATTTCTGATTTCCTGCTGCTTTCTCTCCTCCACCTGATATTTTTTTGCAATTTCCGCAAACGCATCCTCATCATGCCGGCAGCGGCAGCACATCAGGCACTCCCGGAGAGATTCCTTTTGTTTATTAAATGCATATGCCTTCTCAAAGCAGCGCCCCGCCTCTTCAAACAAAAAGAGACGTGCATACGCCGTTCCGAGGTTATGCCAGATATTTCCCCGCAGAACCTCACCGGTTTCTTTCGTATCTGCTTCGTCTAACAAATGTTTATACCGGTAAATAGCTGCCAGATATTTTTCCTTCTCCATCAGCTGGTCTGCCCGGATCTTGTCACATTCAAAATCCGACTTCTGTTCCATCTGCCGGACCGCAAAAACGATCTCCTGCATTTCTTTCATGGTACAGTATGCCGTATCCTGCAATATGGCAAAAACAAAATCGGACAATTTTCCTTCCGTGCGGATATTCTCCCTGAGTTTTTGTGCGAGTTCGACACGATGCATCTGTTTTTCCACCCATGTACATAAACTCTCACACATGAAGGAATGATCTAAAAGATACACATTTCCGGAAATATAATAGCTGAGTTCTTCCATGGAATATATGTTTATCCCGGTTTCCTCTATATAATAGGGCAGAGCCGCAATTGTTTCATGACAAAGTAATAATTCACCCATACGTTTATCCCATCATTATGATACTTTTCCATGCCCGGCCGGTAGCCGGGAAAAATTCACCAAATCCCAGATCCCGGATTTCCACTTCAATCTTATCATTTGCCACCGGACTGGCCGTAATCCGGAGTCTTGTCGTGCGGTCCGGACGAACCGGAAGATCCTCAAGTTCCACCGTCTGTATCTGGGGAGTACTGCTGCTTGGAAGCTGCTTTAAAAATTCCACCTGCGGCGTGCCGCTTAGGATCACCTCACATGTATTTTTTATCTCAAACCAGTTTTTCCCGGCACTGACAAGATTTAAAACCTTCTTTTTTTCTTTTTCCACGACACTTAAACTCAGATTAAATTTCATCTCGTTTTCGCCCATGTAAATGAATGGCCAGTTTTCTCCCATTTCACGGATGCGCGCCATATAGCACGCCCCTTTGGAAAAAAGATTCTGTCCCAAAAACGCGCGCCGTCCCCGGCAGAGAACTGCCAGTGACTGTTTCATCCATTCTCCGTCAAACCCGTCCCCGACCAGATAAACCGAAGATACCGAACGGTTTGCAAAACAGTTAGTCAGAAGCCTTGCAAACGCCTCATCTTTCTCCTCTCCCAGTTCCTGTGCCCCGGTTGCGTGAATTGTGATCATCTGCGGCTTCGTATGCATATCCCTCGAAAGGTCATAGGAACTGACGGCATTCTTCCCGCAGGAAAACAAAAACACATCGTGCATCCACAAAGATTTCTCCTGGTTCATGGCAAACGCATAGAAACTCTCTTTGTCATCAATCACCGCAAATGTTTCCTGCGACAATCCTAAAAGTTCTGCCACATGCCGGAAAATGCCGATCAACTCTTTCGTCAGATGATCCACCGTCAGGACAATTCCGGTCACATGCGAAGTATTTCCCAGTTTCTGCGGCAGTTCAATCACTTTTTTAATAAACAGTGCCAGCAGATCTACTGCATCATAACTCTCTTTTGCAATGGTAATCACTTCCGATGCAGCGGCACGGCGAAGAAGGGAATCCACACAAATCACCTCACTGGTTTTTGCCATCCTTCCGGCATCTTCCCCATAATACCACATGCCGACATTTTTGCGTCGGGCAAGCAGCGTGGGAATCCGGTAATTTTCACTGCCGGCAATCGTGCTGACCGTCTCCGGTTCTTCCATATTCGGTTGCATATAACTTACCATGGCATACGAGTCGTTCAGTTCGATGCCAAGATAACAGGTATTGGCTTCCATCTCTTCTCCCATCCTGCTTACAAAAGCTTAAATACTTTTTTCGTCACCTCATCATATCCTGCGTACTGTTTCATCGTCTGAAACATGGAAACTTCATCGGATAAAGTCTCTGAAATCAGCATCTGGTTGATCAGATTGTACCTGCTTTCATCTTTCTGTGCATAGATATCGTTACAGGTCAGACGATTGCTTTCCGTCGAGACGACCTTATTTTTATATTCTTCGGTGATGTAATACTGGATCTCCTCCCCGAAAAATACCACAAATGTTTCCACAAAAATACCGGCATAGACATTCGGCATATCCACTTCGTGAAACTGCTCCCCGTCCTCATCCCGGCTGTAGTGCAGCACGACATGTTTCTTTGGGTTTGTCCGGTGTTCCACATAAATTTTGTCATACAGATGATATTTCTGTACCAGCCGCCGGTCCAGTCTTTTATAAAATGAAAAATTCATATTTCTTCCGGTGAACTCTGCCAGCAGCACATCTGCGGCTTCATACTGTGCCTCCTGCAGAGAGGACATCCCGGAAAACGATTTGAGCAGGGCAAGTTTACAGGCATCATTTAGTTTCTTTCCGCTCTGATACCGTCTCCGTATTATGGCAAGGATTTGTTTTGGCAGCGCGGCTTCTTTTACAAAATAGTTCTGCGCAAATACCGTAATGACCGCAAGAACAATCAGTTCCTGCCCACCGCTTTCATAATAATGCGCAAATACCTCCAGTGCCTGCAAAAGATCCATATCCGTATACAGCATCTGCTCAAGAATCCGTTCTTCCAGATCTCTTGTCCGAAGTTCAAAATCCTGTGCTGCTCTCCATAAACGAAGCATGGTCTCAACCGGTCCGGAATAAAAATCACTCAGATACTGCAGAATCCTGTCATTGTATTTTTTGTTTAAAAACGCACTTGTACACAAAAGCAGCAGTTCCTCGTCCTGCTCCCTCTCTTCCATCGCATCCAGCAGATAGGTGGCAACTGCAACCTTTGCCGATGATCCGATCTGATCCAGCCCATATTCCTGCATCTGTTCATACAACCGGTCATACATCCGCCAGTCCGCAAGGGATTCCATCATATACTGACGCACCGCCTGCGGCATCTGCTCATAATCTGCCTGTTCCAGATATTGTTCCACCAGGGGTTTTTGCTCTTTTTTCTGATAATAACGCACAATCTCCCTGGAAAAATACGACTGGTATTCCGTATCCAGCTCCTGTGCAAACAGCACTCTCCGGAAAAATTTTTCCTCTTTGGCATCAAACATATGATGATCCGGTTTTTCCCCAAAATGGGAAACAATATACGGAAGTTCCTCCGGTGCCAGTGCCGTACATTTCTCCAGATACGATCCGGCATCCATCAGGGAATCCAGCCGGTACGGGACACTGTGGATATATCTTTGGCCTTTCCCATCTTCAAACAAAATGGCATATTCCCTGCAGAAAAGGGACACGTAGGCACATCCGTTTACAATCGGAACGATCTGCGGATCTTTCATCTGCTTCTGGTATACAATCGCGCGGACCATATGCGGCTGCATAATTACCAGCTTATGCGCAAACAGAATATTGGAAAGACATTTTGCAAGTTCTTCATTCACCAGCCCCAGTTCGAGCATGTCCTCATAAACCACCGCCAGATTATCGTCCACATGTTCCTGCTCGATCTGTTCCATGGCAAAACGGCTCATCACCCGGCGATACTGTTCATAAATTTCCGGTTCGCTTTCCTTTGACGCAATGATATTGTTGTAAAGAATTGCCATCTTCCGATAGGGAAGATTACTGTCATACTGAAAATACATCCGGATAATTTTCGGAACCGATGCAATCTCCCGTTCATCCAGTGACATCAGATAAGCCTCGTATAATCCGGTAATCCGAAGTTCAAGCCCGATTCCCTTTTCATACCAGTGGTGAAATTTTGTATCAAACTGCTGGGTTCTTATCAGGTAACTGCAGATCTGTCCCACATATTCCGGTTTTTTCTCTGTCCCGTAAGCTGCCTGCATCAGTTCAAAATGAACCGGATGAAATCCCTGATTCATTTCCACCACTTCAAAAATCTGTGCTGCCAGTTCCTTCGTCAGAACCTGATGACGGATTGCCCAGCGCAGAATCCGCACTTCAAATCTTCCCAGTTTTGTGAGCAGATACGGGTCATGGCTGATCAGATCGTATGCCTCC
>ENA-OWPL01002103-OWPL01002103.1-human-gut-metagenome-genome-assembly--contig:-NODE-2103-length-10527-cov-1.828018_pt1 | contig 10527 bp, 9 predicted proteins | sample MGYA00248263_ERZ651844 | MGnify/ENA primary metagenome ERZ651844 (study PRJEB26924, sample SAMEA4378256) | human gut metagenome | biome: human gut; feature: human-associated habitat; material: faeces... | reverse complement strand
TGCGAAAAACCATACACAATATACAGGAGCAGGATGTCTACCTGAGCGCCAAAGGCCGCGAGACGCTGCACTTCTGGCAAAACGAAAAAGAAGGAGATGACAGGGTGTGAAGCGTGTACAGGATTGGCTTTTGCGTTTCCGCTGGCAGAAGCTGCTGCTGGTGTGGGGCGTATTTTTGCTGATTGCTGCCGTTCTGTTTGCTGAGCGCAGCGGCGTGCAGTATACCCATACCCGTTTTCGCCTGTCGTATCTGCCGCAGGAACAGGCCATCTCCAAGGCGCAGGCGCTGCAGGAGCAGCCCGCCACCTGCCTGCTGCTCTGTGATACAAGGCAGAGCGGCAAGAGAGCTTTTTACACAGCTTCTGCGGGACATGAATGTCGCCGCCGATGTGGTCGATCTGGCCGAAGTCTCGGTGAATGACCTGCCCGCACCGGAAAACTATCAAACCGCTGTTGTGCTCATGCCCAATGTTGAACCTTTGGGAGAGGAACTGCTCCGCCTGATGAACTGGGTCGAGGACGGCGGCGGCCTGCTGTTCGGTATGAGTCCTTCCAACGACCGGTATTTCAATGTGGTCTCCGCCAAATTGGGTGTGGTGTCCACCTCCGGTGAGTACAAGCAGACAGAGAGCATTGTGCCGGCTGAGGGCTTTATGCTGGGCGGCGGGCAGCGCTACGAGCTTTCAGACCCGTTTGACTCCTCACTGGCAGTGGCCCTGCGCGAGGATACTGAGGTATATGCCGCAACCGGGGATGAGAAAGTCCCCCTGATCTGGGGCCGCCGTCAGGGCAAGGGACGCATCGTGGTGGACAACATTGGTATCTATGACAAAGTCATGCGCGGTTTTTATGCAGCATCCTACAGCCTGCTGCAGGATGCCGTGGCTTACCCTGTCATCAACAGCGCTGTCTTTTATCTGGACGACTTTCCCTCCCCGGTGCCGGGAGGGGACGGCACCTATATCCGGCGGGATTACGGTCTGAGCATCAGCGATTTTTATTCGCAGGTCTGGTGGCCCGATCTGACCCAGTTGGCGGAGCGCTACGGCATCTACTATACCGGTGTGATGATCGAAAACTACGAGGACGACACTTTGTCCGCGCCTGAACGGCAGACCGATACCGAGCAGTTCCGCTACTTTGGTGGTCTTTTGCTTCGTCAGGGCGGCGAGATCGGCTACCATGGCTACAACCACCAGCCGCTCTGTCTGCCGGATACTGATTACGGTGATGCCTACGCCTATAATCAATGGCCCGATGCCGATGCCATTACTGCGGCGATGGATGAACTGATTGCGTTTCAGAAAGCCGTTCTGCCTTATGCTGTGGGTTCGGTCTATGTGCCGCCCTCGAACATTCTGTCGGCAGCGGGACGCGAGATCCTGGGCACCCGTGTGCCGGGTATCCGCACCATTGCCAGCACTTATTTTGAGGATAGCTCCGGCCTGCCCTATGTGCAGGAATTTGATGTTGCATCGGACGGCATCGTTGAGCAGCCGCGCATCGTTTCCGGCGGCATGGTAGGGGACAGCTATATGCGGCTGGCAGCTGTCAGTGAGCTGAATATGCATTATGTCAGCACACATTTTATGCACCCGGACGACCTCTTGGATGAGGACCGCGGTGCAGCCGAGGGCTGGGAGGTCTACAAGGGCGGACTGGTGGACTATCTGAACTGGCTGGAAAAAGCCGCTCCGCACCTGCGCAAGCAGACGGGAACCGAATGCTCCGGCGCAGTGGAGCGCTTTGCCGCACTGACGGTCACAACCACAGGCACCAACGATGCGTGGGAGCTGACGCTCGGCAATTTTCACGATGAGGCGTGGCTGTTGTTCCGCGCCAATGACGGCGTACCCGGCACAGTCACCGGCGGGCAGCTGACACTATTGACCGGCAACCTGTATCTGCTCAAGGCAGAGCAGCCGACCGTGCAGATCTTGCGGCAGGAGGGGTAAGATGCGAATCTGTCTTGTGCTGGAGGGGTCATACCCATATGTCCACGGCGGTGTTTCAACCTGGATGCACAGCTATATACAGGCTATGCCGGAGCACGAGTTTGTGCTGTGGGTGATCGGTGCCAAGGCTGCGGATCGCAGCCGGTTCGTCTATGATCTGCCGGGCAATGTTGCAGAGGTGCATGAGGTGTTTCTCGATGATGCGCTGCGCCTCTGCGGTGAGCAGCGTCCCGTGCATTTTACCCCGCAGGAGCATGAGGCCCTGCGCGAACTGGTACGCCTTGGGCACCCTGACTGGGAGATTCTGTTCCGCCTGTTTCAGGAAAAAAAGGTGCATCCGCTCTCCCTTTTGCAGAGCCGTGAATTCATGAGCCTGTTTACCGAGGTCTGTCAACAGGAGTACCCGTATGTTGCCTACGCCGATGCGTTTCATACGATGCGGTCGATGCTGCTGCCGGTTTTGTATCTGATCAGTGGAGAGGTGCCGAAGGCGCAGGTCTATCACGCCATTTCCACAGGCTACGGCGGTCTGCTTGCCTGCTTGGGCGGTTGTATGCACCATGCATCGGTTCTTCTGACAGAGCATGGCATCTACACCCGCGAGCGTGAGGAGGAGATCATTCGTGCCGAGTGGGTCGTGCCGTCCTTCAAGAACCGCTGGATACGGTTTTTCTATATGCTGTCGGAGGAAATTTACCGCCGCGCCTACCGCGTCACCAGTCTGTTTACCAATGCGCGGCGCACCCAGATCGAGATGGGCTGCGCAGCTGAAAAGTGCATCGTGATCCCGAATGGCGTGCAGTATGAGCGGTTCTATCAGATTCCCCTGAAGCCAAAGGACGACTGGGTGGACATCGGTGCGGTGGTTCGTTTGGCACCGATCAAAGATGTAAAAACGATGATCTATGCGTTTTTTGAACTGAGCGCCCGGCAAAAAAATGTGCGGCTGCACATTATGGGCGGTGTCGATGATGAAGAATACGCCCGGGAATGCTATGCGCTGGTGGAGCAGCTTGAACTGAAAAACCTGATTTTCACCGGCCGCGTCAATGTAGTGGAGTATATGCAAAAGCTGGATTTCACCATACTGACCAGCATCTCGGAGGGGCAGCCGCTCTCGGTGCTGGAATCGCTGGCGGCCCGCCGCCCCTGTGTGACCACCGATGTGGGCTGCTGCCGGGAGCTGCTGGAAGGAGCCCCCGGTGACACACTGGGCCGGGCCGGGTACTGTGTGCCGCCCATGTACCGGCAGGGCCTCGCGGACGCGATGGAAAAACTCTGCGCGAGCCGCACCCTGCGGGAGAAGCTGGGCGCGGTCGGGCAGAAGCGGGTGGCGCAGGATTACCGCTACGAACAGATGCTGGAGCAGTACCGTGCCCTGTATGCAGAGACCGCGCAGGCGCACGGCCTGCCGGATCAAACGGATTCGGAGGAATTATGGCTGGAATTGGGTTCGAACTGAAAAAGCTGTTCCGCCGCAAAGGGCTGCTGGCGGGTCTGCGGGCCTACGGCTGCGCGGGCATCCTCTGCACCGGACCGATGCTACTGGGTGTGCTGCTGCAATTGGGCATCCTGGTGCTCTGCGGCTGGGCCGGGGCGGCGAAGACCGAGCAGGACCTTCTGGTCTGCATGGTGACGGACACCCTGCTGGCTTCGCTCACCGTGACGAGCCTGTTTGCCATGCCGGTGACCCGGTTTCTGGCGGACATGCTCTATGAAGAGCAGGAGCAGCTGGTGCTGCCCTCATTCTGGGGCGCGAACGCTCTGCTGCTGGCGGGCGGATGTGGGCTGTATGGGCTGTTTCTGCTGGTGTCCGGTGCGACGCTTTTGCAGGGGCTGCTTTGCCTGGCCCTCTTTGCGGAGATGATCGTGAACTGGAACGCCATGAGCTTCCTGACCGCCCTCAAGGACTACCGCAGCGTCCTCATCGCCTTTGCGGCGGCGGTGGGCACGGCCTTCGGGGCCGGGGCGCTGCTGGTGCTGCTGGCGCGCGCTCCGGCGCTGGAAGGCTTTCTCCTTGCAGTGGCGCTGGGGTACGGCGTCATGCTGATGCTGGACGTCTGGCGGCTCTGCCGCTATTTTCCGGACCGGCAGGGCAGCCCCTGGCTCTTTCTGCGCTGGGTGGACCGCTTTCTGCCGCTGGCCCTGACGGGCCTGTGTACCGACATCGGGCTGTTTGCCCACCTCGTGCTGGTCTGGCTGGGCCCCATCGGTGTGCAGGTGAAGGGGCTGTTCTACGGGGCACCGTATTACGACGTCCCGGCATTGCTGGCCTTTCTGAGCATCCTGGTCACCACGGTGAACTTCGTGGTGTCGGTGGAAGTGCAGTTCTACCCCCGCTACCACACCTATTACAGCCTGTTCAACGACGGCGGCGTGGTGGGCGACATCACCGCCGCCGGGGAAGAGATGCTGGCGGTGCTGAACCGGGAACTTTTCTACACGGCCCTCAAGCAGCTGTTCACCACGGCAGGGGTCATCTCGCTGGAAGCGCTGGTCATGGGGTATCTGCCGCTCGGCTTCAACGACCTGATGCACGGATACTTCCGCACCCTCTGCGTGGGGTACGGGCTGTATGCGGTGGGCAACACGGTGCTGCTCATCCTGCTCTATTTCACAGATTACAAAGGGGCGCTGGGGGCGGCGCTGAGCTTTGCGGGGGCGGCTGCGGGGCTGACGGCCCTGTCTCTGCTGCTGGTGCCGACGCTGTTCGTGCCGGTGGTGTTCCCGCTGTTCAAGCTGGCGGGGCAGTCCGCCGCCATTGCCGCCGCCCTGGCGGTGACGTCCTTCGTGATGATCCCCCTGCACGCCTACTCCATCTCCGCCGTCACCGGTATCCTGCGGGCAGGCGGCGATGTGTTCTGGTCCACGGCACTGGATCTGGGTCCCCAGTGGCTGGTGGCGCTGCCGCTGACGGCCCTGCTGGCGCTGGTGCTGGACGCGAATCCCTGGTTCGTGTCGCTGGCCATACAGGCAGAGAGCTTTATCAAGTGTCCCATCTGCCTGTGGCGCATCCGGTCCCGCAAATGGATACACGACGTGACACTGCCGGAGGGTGAGCGATGAGCAGTCTGTTCGTCTGCCCCCTGTGCGGCGGCGCGCTGACTCGGCGGGAGGGCAGCTATCTCTGCCCCGCCGGCCACTGCTTCGACATCGCCAGGGAGGGCTATACCTATCTGCTGCCGGTGAACCGAAAGCACTCCAAAACCCCCGGCGACGACAAGGCTATGGCCGCGGCGCGGCACACCTTTCTGGAAAAGGGCTACTACGCCCCGCTATGCGAAGAATTATGTCAACTCGCTGTGGAGCTGACCGGCGATGCCCCGGCGGTGCTGGACAACGGCTGCGGCGAGGGCTACTACACCGCGGGCATCTATCGTGCCCTGTGTGAGGCCGGGAAGACGCCGGTGATGGCCGGGATCGATATCTCCAAGGCCTGCGGAAATATGATCGTTGATATCGGCGGCGGTACAGCCGATATTGCTGTTATCTCTTTGGGAGGAACGGTTGTAAGCACATCCATCAAGACAGCCGGTGACGACTTCGATGAATCTCTTGTCCGCTACATGAGAAAGAAGCACAATCTTCTTATCGGTGAAAGAACAGCAGAAGATATTAAGATAAAGGTTGGTTCTGCTTATCCTAAGGCAGAAGTCACAACTATGAATGTACGAGGAAGAAACCTTGTAACAGGTCTTCCTAAGACTGTAGAGGTAAGCTCAGAGGAGACAGAGGAAGCTTTAAGAGAGGCAACTTCACAGATTGTTGAAGCTGTTCACAGCGTTCTTGAGAAGACTCCACCAGAACTTGCATCTGATATTGCAGACAGAGGAATCGTCCTTACAGGAGGCGGAAGTCTTCTTTCAGGACTTGAGGATTTAATTGAAGCCAAGACAGGAATTAATACTATGACAGCCGAAGATCCAATGACATGTGTTGCTATTGGAACAGGTAAGTTTATTGAGTTCCTTGCAGGCTACAGAGATGAAGTTAAGTAACCTGGAACATTTTTAATAAGGTTATTACAAATGTTTCTTAACATTCTGGCAGAATGGACAATTTTTATGCCGGAAGAATATATTATCAAGAAAGAGGCGGGCTATGGTAAAAGGGCTTTATACAGCGTACTCTGGCTTGACAGTTCAGCAGAAGAGACTGGATGTAGTGTCTAATAATCTGGCTAATGCAACTACCACAGGTTATAAGAAAGAAGGCCTTACGACACAGTCGTTTAAAGATGTTTATGGCATCAAGGTTAAAGATGAAACTGTGGGCTATATTAATCAGAATATCGGAACTCTGAATCTTGGAGCAAAGGTAGGAGAATCCTTCAGAAGCTGGGATCAGGGTTCTTTCCAGAACACAGGCAATACATTTGACTTTGCGCTGAGTGGAAGTGGATTGTTTTCGATTTCTTTCACTAACAAAGCTGGAGAAACTTCAACGCTTTATACCAGGGACGGATCTTTCCAGATGAACCGTGAAGGTTATCTGGTAACCAAGGATGGTGATTTTGTATTGGGCGAGAATGGACCGATACAGTTACCTACAGACTTTGAAAAGCTGACTGTAGAAGAGAGCGGCGAAATATATGCTGACGGACAGTATGTAGACAGATTTGCTCTTGTAGATTTTGAGAATTATGACTATGTTGAGGCATACGGCGAGAATCTTTACAGAGCTGTAGATGGCGCAACACAGACAGATGCTACAGCAACAGTTAATCAGGGATATTTGGAGGCTTCCAATATTAATGTGGTAACAGAGATGGTAGATATGATATCTATTGCAAGAGATTTTGAAAGTAATCAGAAGATTATGAATACTATCGATGAGATGTTAGGAAAGATGGTATCTATATCTGAGATTTAGTAACAACTGTTAGGCATATACATATGGAGGACTGACGACATGATGAGATCATTGTGGACTGCTGCATCAGGAATGATGAGCCAGCAGACAAGCGTAGATACTATTGCCAACAATCTGGCAAATGTTAATACAGTAGGATATAAGCAGGAGCAGACTCAGTTTAAGTCTCTGCTTTACCAGAATCTTCAGGCGAAGACTACTTCTGCCAACGGAGAGAATAAACCTGTTGGAGCACAGGTTGGACTTGGTTCAAGAGTTTCAGCAGTAACATCAATATATACACAGGGTGCATTAAATGCAACTGACAGTACAACAGATTTTGCAATTAATGGAGATGGTTTTTTCGCAGTAAGAAATACTAATACTGATGAGACTGTGTATACAAGAAATGGACATTTTACATGGGCAACAGCTACAGAAGGTGTAATGCTTAGTACTTCTGAAGGATATCCTGTACTCAGCGCAGATGGCGCAGAGATAGTTCTTGGACAGGACGCTAATGGTAAAGATTATAAGACTAATCTTATTACTATTGATACAGACGGCAACCTTTTATATCCTGACGAGTCTAACAATCCGGCACCAATCGGTATTAAGATTGGCTTATATCAGTTTTCTAATCCAGCAGGACTGGATAAGATTGGTGGAAGCTACCTTTCAGAGACTGAGGCGTCAGGAGCTGCACTTAACGAAGCGTATGATGCAGTTGGGAAGAAGAGCTCGTTAAGACAGTCATATCTTGAATCATCTAATGTTCAGGTTGCAACTGAGATGGTTAATCTTATTACAGCACAGAGAGCGTATGAATTATGTTCTAAGGCTATAACAACATCTGATACAATGATGGAGCAGGCTAATAACCTTAAGAGATAAGCGGGGTGTAGTGTATGAGCGATTCTATTACGGGACTTAGCAGTAAGAATTATTCAGATGTGTATGATTCTAAAGCGGGTTCTTTAACTAATAAACTTACAGATACTGATTATTCTAAGGCATCAGACGATGAACTTATGTCTGTATGCAAGGATTTTGAAAGTTATTTTGTTGAACAGGTTCTTAAGTCAATGGAGAAGATGGCTAAGATTGATTCGGATGACGAAGATAGCAATCTGTTCTCTTCTATGGCTGGAATTGGCGGAACAGAGGATACTTCACTTAATACTTTGGGAAGTTACTTTGGAGATGAGATGGTATCATCTTATGCTAAGCTTATGACTGATTCTAATCATGGCAAAGGACTTGGAATAGCACAGACGCTTTATGAACAGATGAAGAGAAATTATTCTACAGAGTCTATTCCTAAGGCAGATGAGCAGGAATAATATTTAACATAAAGGAGATAACAGATTGGATTACGAGTCTGTGAAATATGTAGAGGGCTTTGTGGAGAATATTATCTTCAGGAATGAAGACAATGGATATACGGTTTTTAATATTGTATATGATGATGAAGAAATCACCTGTGTTGGAGTGTTAAGCTATATCAACACAGGTGAATTTATTACGGCACAAGGCGAATTTGTTAAGCATGCAGTTTACTACATGCAGTTTAAAGTCACATCTTATGAGTTCAGGGCGCCGGATGATGCTGCATCCGTAAGACGTTATCTAAGCTCCGGGGCAATAAAGGGTATCGGCGAGAAGATGGCTGAACGAATAGTTAAGACATTTGGCGATGATACATTCAGAATTATGGAAGAAGAACCGGAGCGTCTGGCTGAGATTAAAGGGATAAGCATGTCTAAAGCTATGGATATAGCGAACCAGCTTATTGACAAGAAAGACATCAGAAAAGCAATGATGTTTCTTCAGCGTTATGGAATCCAGATGAATCTTGCCAACAAAATATTTAAGCGTTATGGAAACGACATTTATAACATTCTTGAACAGAATCCGTACAGGCTTGCTGATGACATAGAGGGTGTCGGTTTTAGGACGGCTGACGAGATTGCTTCGCGTGCCGGAATTAAGATTGATTCTGAATTCAGGATTAAGAGCGGAATATTTTATGTGCTTAATCAGGCGACAATGCAGGGACACACATATCTTCCATATGATAAGCTTGTGCGTCAGGTCAACGAACTGCTTTTAATTGATGTCCAGGACTATGATAAATACCTTATGGACCTGACAATGGATAAGAAGATAGTTGTCAAGGTTAAGGACAATGTAAAATGTGTCTATGCCCGCATGTATTACAACATGGAAGCAAATGTTGCAGCTATGCTTAATAATCTTGATGTCCAGATTGAGGAAGACCAGAAATTCATAGATGACAGGATTGCAAGGATTGAGGATAAAGAAGGAATAACTCTTGATGATATCCAGAAAGAGGCTGTTGCGAAAGCAGTAAGAAACGGGCTTGTTATTGTTACTGGCGGTCCGGGAACCGGTAAGACTACAACTATTAATACAATAATCAAATATTTTGAGCTGGAAGGTCTGGAAATCAGGCTGGCAGCGCCTACGGGACGTGCAGCCAAGAGAATGACAGAAGCCTGCGGATATGAAGCACAGACAATCCACAGAATGTTAGAGATAAGCGGCGGCGTGCCGGATGGTGACAGAAAGTCGGTAGCAGGTCTGTCTATGTTCTTTGAGAGAAATGAAGATAATCCGCTTGAGGCTGATGTTATTATTGTTGATGAGATGTCGATGGTAGACATTAGTATTATGAATTCACTTCTTAAAGCTGTTTCGATTGGAACGAAACTGATTCTTGTAGGTGATGTGGACCAGCTTCCAAGTGTCGGTCCGGGAAATGTGCTGAAAGACATCATAGAATCCGGCTGCTTTCCGGTTGTTAAGCTTGAGAGAATATTCAGACAGGCGGCACAGAGCGAGATTATTATTAATGCCCATAAGATTAACAGGGGCGAGGAGGTAGTACTTAACAAGTACAGCAAGGATTTTCTCTTTGTTCACAGAAACGGTGCTGACAATATTATAAATGCGATGAAAACGCTTATTAAGGACAAACTCCCGGACTATGTAGGTGCCGATGTGTATGACCTTCAGATTCTTACTCCATCGCGAAAATCCAATGTCGGGGTGGAACGTCTTAATAAGATTATGCAGGATTTTCTTAATCCGGCTGATGCTATCAAGCAGGAAAGACAGGTCGGTGATGTTACTTTCCGTGAAGGTGATAAGGTTATGCAGATTAAGAATGATTATCAGCTTGCATGGGAAAAACGAAGCAGATACGGTATTCCAACAGAACAGGGAACGGGCGCTTTTAACGGGGATACCGGAGTTATAGAGAGAATAAGCACATTTGATGAGAATGTAACTGTGAAATTCGAAGATGGCAGATTCGTCACTTATGAATTCTCACAGCTTGATGAGCTTGAACTTGCGTATGCGATTACGGTTCATAAATCACAGGGAAGTGAGTACCCAGCGGTTATTATTCCGATGTCGCAGGGACCAAGAATGCTGATGAACAGGAATATTCTGTATACGGCAGTTACAAGAGCAAGAAAATGTGTGTGCCTCGTTGGGGAAGAGGAGATATTCAGGCTTATGGCTGACAATGTATCAGAGTCAAAACGATATTCTTCACTCACAGACAGGATTGAAGAAATCAGTCATATTGAAGATTTCGGACAATCATAATCGATATGTGATAATGATGACAATAATGGGGGATTATGGATTATAAGAAGGTATTAAGAGAGGTGATTGATGCAGTGCTTCC
>ENA-OWPL01002102-OWPL01002102.1-human-gut-metagenome-genome-assembly--contig:-NODE-2102-length-10533-cov-6.932144_pt1 | contig 10533 bp, 10 predicted proteins | sample MGYA00248263_ERZ651844 | MGnify/ENA primary metagenome ERZ651844 (study PRJEB26924, sample SAMEA4378256) | human gut metagenome | biome: human gut; feature: human-associated habitat; material: faeces... | reverse complement strand
CGCATAGCCCCGGGAGTAATTATTAAGGAGATGAGATTTTATATTGAATGTGATTAAGTAAAGAGCAATCATTTCGATTGTCTTCAGAAATTATAATGATTTCTACCTTTGGGTGATTTACGATTTCAGGCCAGAAAGATTCTGCAGGTTCTTGCAATACCCCTAAAATGGGAGTCTGCCCATCCAAAAGGTTTAGGATTTTTCTCCGAAATAAAGCTGCGTCTGCTTCATGTGGACCAAGCTCATCCATAACAATTAAAGAGCAGTCAGAACACATGGAAAGAATATTGCATCCAAGGCGATCAAAGGTATCGGCAGTGTGTTCATCTGTTTTTCCGCATAAAAACAAAAGATTAGATTCGTTTGGGAGCTCCTTCTCTTTTAGATGGTACATATGAACTGAATACTGATCCTTCAGATAGTTTTTTGTGCGGACAGTCAGGAATCCATCAGAGGTTTTCTTATAATCATCTAATATCTTTTGGATCAATGTAGATTTTCCAATGTGTTTTTTACCAGTTAAAAATATATGTTGAGTCATAGTAAAGTCCCATTTCATTTTATAATAGTTCTATAGTCAGGTCGTATTGTTTTGTTTCGAACATCCCAGAGAATTCTTCCATAAGTGGAATCAGTTATTTCCTTGATCTGCCCATCTTTGTTTAAGTGAGATTGAATCCATTGCATGATTTTATTTGCGTTTTCCTGTGTATATTCTTCAGAAGGAAGCATGTGCTCCATGAGGGAATCAATATATTGTTCATCCGGAGTTACCCAGGTTTCACGATGGAGTTTTTCATAGCTTGTTTCAGGATTATATCCAAGCAGAAATAATATATTGAAAAGAGAGAAAAACCATCGCCCATTCCATTGGGGTGCTGTTTGTTTGCCAAATACTTCCTGTAAGATCTGTTCCCTGAGTGAATTTCGTCTGTCAAGATGCGTGATATTACAGCACCATGCCCTGCTCATTTCCATAGATTTTATCAGTCCGTCCATATTGTGGATTGCAGGTGTCATGGAACTGAATACCAAATCAAATGCATGCGTATACCCCGATTTATCAATATCTAATGTCTGAAAATTACATGTATAGAGTATAGCGTTATTTAAGCCTTCATTTTGGATATGTTCCATTCCGTGTTTAACCATTTTATCAGAAATATCCAGCCCCACTACTTTGTGTACATATTTGGCAAATGCAGCAGCAAACCGTCCGGGACCGCATCCAATATCTGCGACATCATAATTTTTTTCAAGAAGTCCTTTGGAATCCAGGTAGTTTATTGCGCTGATGACACGTTCATCACCTTTTTCTTTCTTTTTGCGTGCGTCTTCCCAAAAGTCTGCACGTTTATTCCATCTTTCTATAGCCCGCTCAGGTAATTCTGCAGGCTCAGATTCCTGCAGAGAAATAAAATAATCCAATATAGAGTCCATGTATCATTTCTCCTAAAATGCTTTTGGTGAGCTATTTACCGGTAAACAGATAGTTCGTTCACGGCCATAGCGGTCGTGTGTAGTTATCACATCCATTTCAATATCGTAAACAGATTGTAAGGTTTCAGATGTAATGATTTCTTTGGGAGAGCCGAATCCCATAACCTTTCCGGATTTCATGAGAAGAACTTTGTTTCCCACGGAAAAGGGATGCTCAGGACTATGTGTTGACATAATAATGCAATAGCCCTGATTGGCCAGCCCTGAAATTACTTCCATGAGAAGCTGATGATTGGCATAATCCAGATTGGCGGCTGGCTCGTCCATGATGAAGATTTTTGCAGACTGACAGATTGCACGGGCAATTAAAACCAATTGCCTTTGTCCTCCGCTTAAGGAAGTATATTTCCTGTTGGCAAGAGGCAGGGCATTTACTTTCTCCAAGGCAGCAAAAGCTGCTTCCTGATCAGGCTCTTTTGGGGTTTCAAATGCGGAGAAATGAGAAGCACGCCCCATAATTACCATATCAAGAACTGTATAGGCAAATACAGGGGAATGATATTGGGGAATATATGCAATCATATTTGCCAGTGTTTTGGTTGTAAAGTCACTAATATTTTTTCCGGCTATCTTTATTTTTCCATTAGAAACAGGAAGGGAACCTAATATCATGCGGAACAGAGTGGTCTTTCCGCAACCATTAGGGCCAAGCAGACAAAGCACATCACCATAGTCTGCGCTGCAGCTGATACCCTTTAAAATATCACCATTGCCGTAACCGCCAAAAACATTTTCAATTTCCAGAAGCATATAATTACGCGCGCTCCTTTCGTTTGATGATAAGATAGATAAAGAAGGGGGCGCCCATGATACTTGTGACAACGCCAAGTGGAAGTTCCATGGACAAAAGGGAACGGGAAATATCATCAACAAGTATCAGGTATCCGCCGCCAAGGATCGCACTTGCAGGTATCAGCCTTCTGTAATCAACGCCAACCAGTGCACGTGCCAGATGGGGGATCATCAGCCCGACCCATCCGATCAATCCTCCAAGACAGACTGCAGCGGCGCTGAGTAATGTGGAAGCGACTATAAAAATCAGACGATATTTACGCACATTGATTCCTAAACTTTTGGCTTCTTCTTCATCCAAAGTCAGCAGATTGATCTGCCATCGAAAAATAAAAATCAGACTTAATCCAATGATCATTGGAAGAACACTCCAGCAAAAGGATTTGGTTGTGGTTTTGGTTAAGCTGCCCATAAGCCAGAAAGTAATTTGCTGGAGAACATCATTGGGGTCTGCCACATATTTGATCATTGTGACACCGGCATTGCAGAGTGACATGATCATAGTTCCGGTCAGAACAAGACTGAGGGTCTGGGAATGTGCGGATTTTCGGCTGATAAGATAGGATGCGGCTACTGCGGCCACACCACCTGCAAAAGCAGAAAGCTGAATCATCCAGTTGGAAGCTCCGTTTAAAATTGCAAAAGCAGCTCCGAGACTTGCACCGGAAGAAACTCCAAGGATATCCGGAGATACCAGTGGATTGCGAAACATTCCCTGATAGGTTGCACCTGCTACCGAGAGGGAAGCACCAATAAATAAAGCAGACAGAATACGGGGCAGACGGATATTCCAGAATATGGTAACTGCCTGGGGTAAAATATCTCCTTTAAAACCAAATTTTGATAAAAATGCATTTAGTACCTGCACTGGTGTAAGCGGATAATATCCCACCCAGAATGAGAGTACTATAATGATAAACAAAAGTACCAGCATAACCGCCAACAGCAGAACATATCGTCTTTGCCGGGCAGCGGCGGCATTTTTTTCATTAGCTGTCAGATTCATAATCATTCATCCTTGTAACTTGACTAATCAAATTTACGGTGTTATACTCAGAAAAATCGAATTGTTTTTAAAAACTATTCGCATATACATTATAATACTTAAAAATTGTATAGTCAATTTCAATAAGCGTCAATTATGAGTAATGCGGAGAAAAGAAAGGAGAGAGTTTATGAAAAAGCACAGACAACTTTTGGCTCTGTTTATATGTCTGGTGATGTCAATCAGTCTTTTAACAGGATATTCTGAGACGAAAGCTGCTACTGAAGAGCCGACGCAGAGTGCGGAGCAGGAAACTGCTGAAACCCGTGAGATCACAGACATGGCAGGAAGAAAAGTAACTGTCCCAGCAGCAGAAAATATTGAATCTGTTTTTTCAACAGGTCCGGTAGCTGCAATTTTTCTGTACATGGTTGCACCGGATAAGCTTCTTGGGTGGAATTATGAACTGAATGATGTTGAGAAATCTATTATTCTGGACAAATATCAGGATCTTCCTAATTTTGGAATGGGTGATGCTGTCAATTATGAAGCAGTAATTGCTGCCAATCCTACAATTGCTATTAATAGTGGAAAGATTAATGATGCAATGGTTTCTGATTGCGATGCGTTATCAGAAAGCCTTGGAATTCCGGTTGTTGCAGTAGACAACGAACTTAATAATTCTGCGGAAGCTTTTCGTTTTATGGGCGAACTTCTTGGTGTAGAAGATCATGCAGAAGAGCTTGCCCAGTATGCGGAGCAGGTATTTACTGATATTAATGCACTTTCAGATATTCCAGAAGAAAAGAAAGTCAGTGTATACTTCGGTAATGGAGAGGATTCACTGGAAACTGCACCCAGGGGATCCCAGCATGCACAGATTCTTGATGCCATCAATGCAGTCAATGTTGCAGATCTGGAATTGGGAGATGGATCTCGTGTTCAGATTTCAGCAGAACAGCTTCTTGCATGGGATCCGGATGTGATTGTTGTAAATGGTGAACCAAAGGCAGATAAAAGCGGAAGTTCTGCAGCAGAAGATATCCTGAGCAATCCTGATTATGCTTCATTAAAAGCAGTACAGGACCAAAAGGTTTATGGAACTCCGAATGCACCGTTTAGCTGGGTGGATCGTCCGGCAGGACCAAATCGTCTGATCGGTATGCGATGGTTCTCAGCATTGATTTATCCGGAATATATTAAATGTGATATCAATGAAGAAATACATAAATTTTTCGATCTTTTTTATCATGTTGATCTGTCCGATGAACAGTTGGAAAATGTTCTGAAAGGAACTTTATAAAGGTTAGGCATGGACGTGGAAAAGGGCTATACAATAAATAAACGAAAAAGAAACGCTGGTTCCGGTAAATACCGGTTCCGGCGTTTCTTTTTATAATTTTCGGATTATTGCGCTTCCATGCAGATCGCATACAGGATCTGCAAACAGATGGTTTTTCAGACAGAATTCCCCGACCGCTTTTCGACATCCGGAAAACTGTGTACTGTACACATCGTGGATCAGGAGAACTCCTCCGGTGGCCAGGCGTTCATAGAACAGAGGAAGTGCAGCAGCAGTTGGAGCATAGAGATCCGCGTCCAGAGATACAAAACAAAAAGTTTCATCTCTAACATCGGAAAAGGTATCCGGAAACCATCCTTTGTGGATCACAGTACGTGTAGGATCAGGCATAACATGAAGAACAGAGTCAATATCAGTAGAAGAAAAATCACCTGTTTTGGCACGGGACAGATTACCGGAGGCTTCTATTGTGATATCCTTTTCTGAAAAGCCCTCAAAAGTATCAAAAAGATGGATTTTTCGGTCTGGAAAGGCTGCACTGATCAGGGAAGAAAATTCACCTCGGAAAACACCCAGTTCTGCAACATTTCCCGGAATATCCAATTGATAGATCTGCTCAGATAAAAGACGCATAACAGCAACCCGTGCGTCAAACATGCGAAGGACGGAGGGATCACGAAAAGGTCCGTGATAACCCAGGTTTTCCATCTGTTTTATCATAGAATTACGCCGTTCTTCATCCAGAACTCCCAGGATGACCAGATCCGGGAGAAGTGCTGCTGCAGCATCCGGAGAACAGACTGGAATATTCCCAATATAGGATCCGTGTTTATGGGGGTCATTATCAGCAAAGCACAGGAGCTGACAGGGACTGTTGAGAAGTCTTGCTGTCATTTGTCCAATTTGTCCGGCACCAAATATTACAGCTTTATATACTGATTTTGCCATCATTTTGATGTAGCCTTTCTGTCAGCACGAACCTGGATCATCTGTCCTGTGATGGAGATGGCGATTTCAGCCGGTGTTTCTGCTTTGATCTCCAGTCCTATAGGTGAGATGATACGGTTTAAATCTTGTTCATTAATGTTGTATTCTTCAATCAGACGGCGAAATACAGCAGCTTTTTTTGCGCGGCTTCCAATGACGCCTATATAGCATGCAGGTGTAGCGAGAAGCTGTGCCTGTACAATGGTATCATAGGAATGTCCGCGTGTCATGACGCAGCAATAATCAGCAGCTGTGATAGAAACATACTGCTTTAGATGGTTGAAATCACAAAGTATTGTTTCAACTGCTCCCGGGAAAAGAGCAGGATCTGTAAATTCCGGCCGGTCATCCAGGACAACACAGCGAAAATCAACGCTTGCAAGGATTGGGACAAGCTTTTGTGAGACATGTCCGCCGCCGAATACATAGACAGTTCCTGAGGTTCCAATCTGTTCAGAAAACAGATCATAATCTTCACTATGATATCGGTGTGGCTTTGCAGATAAAGAAGATAATACAGAAGAAGGAACATTGGCAGTTCCGATGAGACCGCATGCAGGACTGTAGAGGCTCACACCGGAGGTGGTGAGAAGATCGCAGATCAGCCAGAAATCTTTTCGCTCTTCATAGAATTTTTCCGCAGTTTCCGTGATTTCCATAATAATCGGATCGTTATGATCAAGATACTGGAAAAAGGCCGTAACATCACCACCACAGATCATACCAATATTTTCAACATCTTTATGATTCAGCCGGAATTCATGCTGGCAGGATTCCTTTTTTTCAAGAATATCCAATGCCATACATTCAGCACGATATTCTACAGCTCCACCTCCGATGGTTCCGGAAATTCTGCCGCTTTTTCCGACCAGCATGCGGGAACCGGCACCTCTTGGTGTAGACCCTGAGGATGCTGTAACGGAAACAAGTACAAGATCGTTTTCCTCTAGGAATTGTTGTTTTATTGTCTGAAATAATGTTCTCATATAATAAAATACCTCCTAACTAAATTAAGTGATTTTTCTGCTCCAGTTGTGTATGTCTGCCTGGACTAAAGCGTGATATGGCAGAGCGACTGTATCATGTCCTGCAGTTTGCGGGCTTGTTCTAACTGCTGCTCATGAGCTTTGCAAGCTTCCGGACTTTTGCATTTACTCATGCTGTCGGCAAATCTTTTTTCTATGGTTACACGTTGTGTTTCCTGAATCAGTTTATCAGCCAGAAATACAATAGCTGCTTCATCCAGCTTGGTTTCCAGCAGACCATGGTGCTGTGAAATAATCTGGCTGATCTCAGGATAACCTAACTGTAAGAAAAGTTCACCGCCTGTTTTGGTGTGATGCCTCTGAAGTCTGGCAATATCATGCAGAAGTGCACCGGAGCGAACAAGCTTCTGATCAAAGATATAACCATTGGATTCCAACATATTGCATAAACAACAGGCAAGTTCAGTAACAGCATCACTGTGAGCCTGTACATGACGGGGCAGAGAAACCGCATTGCGAAGCCTGAAGCATAGCCCGTCATTTAATTCAGGATGAGGCAGTATATAACTGGGATCAGAGAAAGAAATATTATTTCTTTCATTCACTTCCAGATGATAGTAAGAGCCACAGGGAAGACGAAACCGCTGCCTGCTGTACATACCGGAATGTAATGCATATATATAAGAAGAGATTACATCTGTATGAGCTACCACTGCAATATCACCTTCAGAAGCGCAAAGAATCTTATGAACTGCCTGCGAAAAGCGAAAACCAGATGCAGCAGGAGTTTCTGCTCCCGGGATCGGATGATCAGGGTTATTTTCACGGGCTTTATAAATGTCCGGCCATCTCTGGCGTATTTTATCAAAAGAAAGGCCATCCCATTCTCCCAGATTTCGTTCTGACAGATCAGAAACAATTATATGTGGAAGCTCAGGTGCCATATGGCCTGCTGTCTCAACAGCTCTTAACAAAGGACTGCAGTATATCCTTGATATTTTATCGGACAATTCTTCATTAAGAAGGACTGCCTGCAAGTGTCCAAGCATGGATAGAGAGAAATCTGTCTGTCCCACACAGTAAGAATGTTCATCCGGATACTGTGGTTTTCCATGCCGGACCAGATAAAGGCTACGCATTTAAAAATCCTCCGAAACATTCTTCAAATATTTTTTTTGAACAGGAACGTGTTTCTTCTGAAAAACGGGCATATCGTTTCAGAAATTCTTCGCCGTATGGTGTCAGTTCGCTATGGCTTCCCCTTGTACCGCCCTGGCTTCTGATGATCAGAGGTTCATGAAGCTGTGATTCCAGGGTATGGATCAGGTTCCAGCTGGTAGAATAGGAAATGTGCATGCGCTCACAGGCATCACGGACAGATCCTGTTTCATGGATCAGTGTAAGCAGCGAATAGAGCTTTTCATCAAAAAAAACTTTTTCCCGGGCTAGCTGAATATGGATTTCAGAACGGATCAGGCTCTGGTTGTGTATGCGGAGGAGTTCATCGTAATCCTCTGGTGTATCAGCATCATGAATAATACCGGGATCCTCTACATTAAGATAATACATGGGTTCCCCGCAATTATCCACAGCACCTTTAAGTCCTGATTTTCCGTCATCACTTAGAATGGAATCAATCAGTGTGGAACGAATCAGAATGGGATGACCGGGATTGCCATTACAGACCGGAGTTACAAGGGGACGCCCCAGAGAGAGCATTTGCGTGACTGTCTGGGCTGTGAACAGCGGAACATCAACAGGTGTAAAGAGTACCGTATCCACTTTGTCTTTCAGATACTCAAGTCCGATCCTGACAGAATCAAACATATGAGTGTTTGCATAGTTCTCATTTCGAAGAAAGACTACATTATTGGAAGCCAGGTGGCATTCCAGAACATCTGCATGATATCCGGTTACCACTACTACTTTGGAGATTCCGGCCTGCCGGAAATTATTGATCACGCGCTGTGCGATGGAAATGGAGCCAAGCTGAAGCATGGGTTTAAAGTCTCCCATTCGTGATGATTTCCCCGCAGCCACGATGAGGGCGCCTGTCTGCATTCAGATACCTCCTTCTTTCGATGACATTATACAAATTTGATATTATTATAACATATAAAAGAATAAAAATAGTTAAAATTTTAAATACAACAAAATAAAATTGCCTGGAATATATAAAATAGCCAACTATTAATTATTTGTAATTTGTATAATTGTGCAAAATCATGGTAGTATGGATATATAAAATAACGTGGACAGGAGAACTTTTTTATGGATAAGATTTTTGAGATTACCGCAAAAGAAGTTACTGTACAGGTAAAAGATGAGCGTACAGGGGTTGTATACAGCCGGACGCTTCCCATCGATTATTATGAGAATGCAAATGTTTTAAAGCTCAGCGGTGAGAATCTGGACGGAAGCAGTTCTTCCATTGTTTTCTATTCCGCCAGAGGAATAGAGAGACTGAAAGATCTGACAGGCAGAGGAGCTGACCATGATCCGTGCGGAACGCATAAGCCTGAAGATCAGTAAGATGGAAACGAATATTTTTAAAAGGAGGAATGGGACATGATTAAAAAGACATTGAAGATTAATGGTGTTGAGAGAATACTTATTCTTGATAAGGATGAGACACTGGCGCAGGTACTCCGTAATCACCTTCTTCTTACAGGATGTAAGATCGGCTGTGGGGAAGGCCATTGCGGAGCCTGTAATGTTATTATGAACGGAAAAGTTACAAGATCCTGTATCTACAAGATGAGCCGTGTTCCCGATCATGCAGAGATCACAACCATTGAAGGTGTGGGAACAATTTCTGATATGCACCCGATCCAGGTTGCGTGGATGGCATATGGATGTGCACAGTGCGGTTTCTGTTCACCGGGATTTATTATTTCCGCAAAAGTACTTCTGGATAATAATCCAAGTCCTACCCGTGAGGAGGTAAGAGACTGGTTTAACAAACAGCGTAATCTCTGCCGTTGTACAGGCTATAAGCCGCTGATCGATGCTACTATGGCTGCAGCAGCAGTTATGCGCGGTGAGATGACAAAGGAAGACCTTGTGTTCAAACAGACAGGGGATTCTATTGTTGGAACAAATTATATCCGTCCGTCAGCAGCACAGAAGGTAACAGGTACCTGGGACTTTGGTGCAGATGATGCGTTAAAGATGCCATCAGGAACACTTCGTCTTGCTCTTACACAGGCAAAGGTTTCTCATGCAAATATCCTCAGCATTGACACAACAGAAGCAGAGAGCATGCCTGGTGTTGTCCGTGTTATCACAGCAAAAGATATTAAGGCAGCAGGCGGAACCAATAAGATCAATGGTCTTGTAATGCTTCCAAAACACAACAAAACAGACGGATTCGAACGTCCTGTACTCTGCGATGAAAAAATCTTCCAGTTTGGTGATGCGATTGCCATTGTAGCTGCTGATACAGAAGAGCATGCACGGGCAGCAGCAGAAGCAGTTAAAGTTGAGATTGAAGAGCTTCCTGCATACATGAATGCAATGGATGCCATCGCACCGGATGCAGCGGAGATTCATCCCGGTACTCCGAACGCATTCTTTGAGACAAACTGTATCAAGGGTCCTGATTTTGACTGGGACAGCATTCCGGATTCACAGCAGGTTGAGATAGAATCTTACTGTTCACGTCAGCCTCATCTTCATCTTGAGCCGGACTGCGGTTATGGTTATATTGACGAAGACGGTATGATAACTGTTCATTCCAAATCCATTGGTATCCATCTGCATATGCCTATGATCGCTGATGGTATCGGTGTGCCAATGGAGAACTTACGAATTGTTCAGAACCATGCAGGAGGAACCTTTGGTTATAAGTTCTCTCCTACAAATGAGGCTTTGATCGGTGCTGCTGTTAAGATTCTTGAACGTCCAGTATCTCTGGTATTTAATCAGTTCCAGAATATTACATATACAGGAAAGAGATCTCCTGCATTTATGAATATCAA
>ENA-OWPL01002098-OWPL01002098.1-human-gut-metagenome-genome-assembly--contig:-NODE-2098-length-10550-cov-2.870510_pt1 | contig 10550 bp, 6 predicted proteins | sample MGYA00248263_ERZ651844 | MGnify/ENA primary metagenome ERZ651844 (study PRJEB26924, sample SAMEA4378256) | human gut metagenome | biome: human gut; feature: human-associated habitat; material: faeces... | reverse complement strand
TTTACTAAAATGTCATATGCCATTTCACCGGCCTTTTTTCCGATATCATAATAACTGATGGAAAGCGTTGCCACTCCGCATCCTTTACAGATACCTTCCTCTCCGGCAATAATCGGAGTTCCTGCCGGAAGTGCGATATTGTTGATTGCTTCTGTGTTCTGTGCCATGGTATTGTCTGTCGGAATGTAAATGACATCTGCATACTCGGTTGCACTCTGTACCACAGAACCGATATCATTGGAATCAGAAGCGGTAAACTCTTTGTAGCTGATACCGTCCTCATCCAGGTATTTTTCAAACTCGGTTGCCTGATATTTGGAGTTTGCCTCTGCAGAGCAGTAAAGTATTGCGACATGCTTTGCATCCGGATAGAGCTCTACGAGCATATCCTCCTGCTGATCAAGCGGAGCCAGATCAGATGTACCGGAGATATTTCTTCCGGTTGTACCACTCCAGTCACTGATCTCCAAAGCCGTTGCATAATCGGTAACGGAAGTTCCCAGAATCGGAATATCGGTTGTCGCTGCTGCACATGCCTGTAAAGCAGTGGTTGCATTTGCAAGAATCAGATCCACATTGGAAGATACGAAATTATTTGCAATTGTAGAAGCATTTGCCTGCTCGTTCTGTGCATTCTGGAGATCAAATTTTACATTGTCTCCCAGCTTTTCCTTTAAGACATCCTCAAATCCCTGTGTTGCCTGATCCAGTGCCGGATGCTCCAGCTGCTGGCAGATTCCGATGTTATATACTTTACCGGATGCACCTGCACTCTGTGTCCCGTCTTTTGCTGCATCTGCGGAATTTCCACAGGCGCCCAGGGATACCATCATGGCTGCTGCCACAGCAACCGACATTGCCTTGTTTAATTTTTTCATAGTTGTTCCTCCATTTATATTTTATATAGTCAGATAGACTTTAAGCCGCTTCCCGTCCTACTGGAAAGCGGCTCGTACACTGCGTAATTACAGGAAAATATATTTGCAGATAAAAAGTACTGCAAGGATATACATCAGTGGAGTAATCTTCTTACGCTTGCCACAGATCAGATTGATCAGTACAAAAGAGATTACACCAATGGCAATACCCTCTGCGATACTGTACATTAAAGGCATCGCAATGAGGCACAGATATGCAGGAACTGCATCTGTCAGATCCTCGAAATCAACCTTTACAATTGCGGATACCATCAGGAATCCGACAAAGATCAGCGCCGGTGCTGTTGCAAAGCCCGGAATTGCCGTAAAGATTGGTGCAAAGAAAATTGCAAGCAGGAATAATAATCCTGTAACGATGGATGCAAGACCGGTTCTTGCACCAGCTCCGACACCGGCAGAGCTCTCTACGAATGTTGTAGTTGTAGACGTACCAAGGACCGCACCTGCAGAAGTAGCAATTGCATCTGCCATCAGTGCCTGCTTTACGTTCGGAAGTTTTCCATCTTCGTCTAACATGCCGGCCTTATCCGATACACCGATCAGTGTTCCGATCGTATCAAACATATCTACAAACAGGAAAGACAACATGACTACGATGAAGTTCATAATTCCGACTCCATGGAAATCTGCTGTAAAACACTGTCCGAAAGTCTCCCCGATTTTTGAAAAATCAGTCATGGCAAATGTCGGATACAGAGAATAAAATCCAGCGTCTGCATCGATACGGTAAACACCCGCTGCCTGACAGATCATTCCAAGAATCCAGGTAGCCAGAATACCGATCAGAATAGATCCCTTGACTTTTTTGATGTATAAAATTGCAGTAAGAAGCAGACCGATCAGTGCAAGTACTGCACAGATTCCTTCGGTATGCCAGTTATCTCTGAAATTTACATAAGATAACAATGTGGAATCGTTGTTTACAACGATATGTCCACCCTGCAATCCGATAAACGCGATGAACAAACCGATGCCGGCGCTCACACCTTTCTTTAATGTGGTCGGAATGGCATTGAAAATTGCCTCACGCACATTGGTAAGAGAAAGGATAATAAAGATAATACCTTCGAAGAATACTGCCATCAGGGCTACCTTCCAGGAATATCCCATATTTCCGCATACGGTAAATGCAAAGTATGCATTCAGTCCCATACCCGGTGCAAGTGCAAACGGATAATTTGCAAGGAGTGCCATTGCAAACGTACCGATAAAGGATGCCAGACAGGTTGCGATCAGCACTGCTGTCGGGTCCATTCCTGCCCGTGAAAGCAGGTTCGGGTTTACAGCCAGGATATAAGCCATGGTCATAAACGTCGTAATACCGGCGATCACTTCTGTTTTCGCTGTGGTATTGTTCTCTTTGAGTTTAAACATTTTCTCTAACATGTTCTCTCCTCCATATTTTATTGTTGTGTAAAAGCACCCTACTATTCTACCATAAAATAATTGAGAAATCCATTCAATTATTTATGACTCCAGGTACTCTTTGAAAAGAGAACAAGCATCGGGAAAATTTCCAGTCTTCCGGCCAGCATGTCAAAAATCAGCACAAGTTTGGAAAACCAGGAATACACCGAAAAATTACAGGTAGGTCCCACCACATCAAATCCCGGTCCGATATTGTTAAAGCACGCAGCAACCGCAGACACATTTGTTGTCATGGAAAGTCCATCAATAGAAATAAAAAGAAAACTTCCGACTAAAATCACACCGTAAGCCGCCAGATAGGTATTTGTATTATTTAATACATCCTCCCCGATGCGGTTTCCATTCATGCGCACCACTTCCACACGCTGCGGGCTTAAAATTCTGCGGATATTTCTGCGCAGGTTTTTCAGAATCAGAAGAAGCCTTCCCATCTTAAGCCCTCCTGCCGTACTGCCTGCACAGGCACCGACAAACATCAGGCACAGCAACAGTGCTTTCGAAAATCCGGGCCACAAATCAAAGTCCGTGCTTGCAAACCCGGTCGTCGTCATGATAGAGGAAACCTGAAATGCCGCATGGCGGATGGTCTCTTCCCAGGAGCCGTACAGTCCCCGGACATTGAACGTAATTAAAAGAATACTGACTACAAATATGATGATATACAGCCGCAGTTCCTGATCTTTGAGCACTTCCTTTACATGCCGGACTAAAAGCAGATAATAACAGCTGAAGTTGATTCCAAACAAAAACATGAATACCGTACATACATTCTGTATATATGGGCTGTATCCTGCAATACTGTCATTTCGGATTCCGAATCCACCTGTGCCGGCCGTTCCAAAAGCGGTACATACGGCATCAAAAACCGGCATTTTTCCCAACAGGAGAAACAGGAAATTGATGAATGTCAGCACCATGTATATGACGTACAAAATTCTTGCTGTTGTACGCATTTTCGGCACCAGCTTGTTCACATTCGGTCCCGGACTCTCCGCACGCAGCAGATGCATGGTATACCCTTTGCCTCTCTCTCCGTTCGGAGAAAGTGCCAGAAGAAATACAAGTACCCCCATGCCGCCTAGCCAGTGGCTGAAACTCCGCCAGTACATAATTCCGGGAGAAAGTGCTTCCACATCTCCCAGAATCGAAGAACCTGTGGTTGTAAATCCCGATACAATTTCAAACAGGGCATCGACAAAGTTTGGAATTTCCCTGGAAAAAACAAATGGCAGACATCCGAAAAAACTGATTGCAATCCAGCTTCCGGCTACGCAGACCATCCCTTCCCTCGCAAAAAAACGACGGGTGGAATTTCTGCAAAAATAATACATTAAGGCACCGACTCCGGCAGTGATCAGAATGGACAGCCCAAACCCGTAAACTGCTGCCCGGCTTCCGGTATACAGACTGATTAAAAGTGCCGGAACCATAAATCCTGCTTCCACAATTAAGATCTGGGAAAGAAATTTTCCCATCATTTTATAATTCATAGCATCCTCACTCGAAAATATCATTCAGCTGCAAAAGTGTCATCCCGCCCTTTGCAACGATAATCACGGAATTTCCAGCCTCATACATGGAATCTCCGTTTGGAATCTCCGTTTTACTTCCATGGCTGATACATGCGATCAGTATATTGCGTTTCAGGCGAATATTACGCAATGGTTCCCCGATATGTTTTGTGTCGGCATCTACGACAAACTCCAATGCCTCTGCCTGTCCTTCTGCAATATTGTGCAGTGTCAGTGCTGCACCTGTTGTATTCTGCATGGCACGGACATAACGGACAATCGTATTGCAGCAGAGTTCTTTCGGGCAGATTACACTGCCAAGTCCCAGACTGTCCTGCATACTGTTATTCTCCATATGACCGACTTTCGTGATCACCTGCGGCACTCCACAGGTCTGCGCATACAGCGAAATAATCATATTCATTTCATCCATGCCGGTCATGGTCACAACGGCGTCACAATCATGGATGCCTTCACTTTCAAGCAGAAACTGACTGCTGGCATCCCCGTGTATGATACATACTTCCGGTGGAAGTTTGCCGGATAATTCTTCACAGCGCGCTTCATCCTGCTCAATCAGCAGCACACCGACACCTTCTTTTGCCAGCCAGGTCGACAGATAATAACCGATTCTTCCGCCACCGCAGATAATTACACGCTTTGCCTTGTGCGTGATAATGCCAAGATTGCGCAGAAGCTGTGTCAGCATCTCAGCAGTTGCCGTAATAAACAGATGATCCCCCTCCCGGAGAATAAAATGTCCGGATGGAATCTCCACAACCCCTCCGCGGCTCACTGCGCAGACAAGCACCTTGCATTTGACAACATTTTCCAGATTCATCAGTGCCACATCGCAGAGTTTACTTCCTTTTTGAATCCGCAGCTCCACGATTTCCACACGGCTTTTTGCAAATGTTTCCCTCTGCAGGAAGCCCGGATAGCGGATCAGCCGTTCAATCTCGCGCGCCGCCTGTTTTTCCGGATTCACCATAAGCGAAAGGGAATAGACATCCCGCATGGTAAAAATCTGCTTGCCGTATTCGGGATTACGGATTCTTGCAATGGTGTGAATTCTCGGATTCAGACCATGGGCAGTCATACCACAGAGCAGATTGACTTCATCCGAACTGGTGGCTGCAATGAGCAGATCCGCCTTTTTCACATCCGCACTCTCCAACACGCGCATGGAGGCACAGTTTCCCTGTACCCCCATAACATCGTAACGCTCCACACTCGAATCCAGCACACGCTGGTTCGAATCGATCAAAGTCAGGTCGTGTCCTGCCGCAGAAAGCTTCTGCGTCAGCGTGAGTCCGACCTTGCCATCACCGGCGATTATTATTTTCACAGATTTGTCCTCCGTTTATATTCTGTATTTAGACGTCCCACATTATAGCATATGGCATATAGAAATACAACCGAGGAGTTTTTGGTCTTTACTGCTTCTTATCCTCCTGATATTCCTCAAAACTGAGAATTACTTTAAACAGATCGCCGTCAATCTGCACCGCAAGATTTCCATGCATCAGCTCGGTCAGGCTTTTTGCGATAGAAAGCCCCAGTCCGTGTCCTTCCGTATTCCGGGAACTGTCTCCACGGACAAATCTTCCGAAAAGTTCCTCGCTGGTCATTTTCAGTCGATCCTTCGAAATATTGCGGAAGGTCATAATCACCATTCCGTGAAATTTTTCCAACGTAATATACACACGTGTTCCCGGCTGTGCATACTTACATATATTTCCCATCAGGTTGTCAATGATCCGCCACAAATGTCTGCCATCCACATAGATTTCAACGGGTGGTTGCGGACATTCTACAACCATCTCCAGCTGGTTTTTTTCTGCCCGTTCTGAAAATTCCCCGACAATCTGTGTCAGAACGACCGTTGCATCACATACTTCCGGATTCACCGGAAGATTTCCGGTAGATGCTTTGGATGCCTCCATCAGATCCTCAATCAGTTTTTTCAGACGGTTGGACTGTCGGTCAAGCACCTCAATGTACTCCCGCATTGTTTCACTCTCTGTCGGCTCCTTTTTGATCAGATCCACATAGTTGATAATGGAAGTAAGCGGTGTTTTAATATCATGGGAGACATTGGTGATCAGTTCGGTACGAAACCGCTCACTCTTCATTTTTTCTTCTACCGCCGCTGCAACTCCGGTCTGTACATTATTTAAATTTTCCGCATGTGTGCGCAGCTCATACATCATTTTTTCTGTATGGATCGGATGCAAATAATCACCTTTTGCAATCCGTTCCCCTCCGTCGAATATCTGTCGAAACTGCACCACAATCTTTAACAGTACGCCGTATTCCACAACTTTCCAGAGGAGATAGACCATGATAATTCCGCCATCCGCTCCGGCACACAGTAAAAGAAATGCTTCTATGAGGAAGACCACAAGAAATACAGCTGTGACTTTTACCGTCATAGACAGATTGGCCAAAAGTGCCAGCCTGATTTCATGCAGTTCTCTTTTTATCCGGCGAAACGGGTTTAAAAGCAAACGCAAAAGCGTATAATGCCAGAATTTTCCTGCACGGATTCTTACAATGATACTGATCACATATTCATACACAATCAGTTCTGCCAATGCAAAGGCAATTGTAAAAAATGAAATACAGAATACGATTCCTGCATTCTGCATAAGTAGATCTCCCATATAAAGGCATACCATACCGCAGCCCAAAAACGCAAGTCCTGAGATTCCTGTATAAATACCAAATGGTATACGGTCAATCCATCGAATCTGTACCGTATCGGAACCACGTTTCCATCCTGCCGATGCAAACAGAATGCCAAGAGAAAACACCCACACAAGAACACTCAAAAACAACCACAATCCCGAAATTTTCCGCACCTGTACCACAACGCCTGCAAGCGTATGTGCTTTCTGGAAAAACTGTGTTTTCCCGGAATCAATCACGATATGGGTTTCACCACCGACTTCCGGTGAAAACAAAGAGGATACCGAAGCTATCAGGGAATCCGCTACCGTAAGATAAAGCGTATATTCCGTCGCCTCTTTCTCCTGATGTGGATTATAATAAATGCGCCCCTGTTGATCTTCGTATGCAAATGAAAAATCCTGCCACTGGAATACCTTTGTCTTCGCATAGGTATCCGCAATGGATTCCTGCCGGATCGGATAAATTCCATCCTTTTTTGACCATAAGTAACCTGCCTCTAACCCATCAAAATCAAACCGCAGTTCGGATGATTTTAAATACGGTTCGAGCTTACCTTTTTTCAGCTGTTCTCCATTTTCCGCGCAATATCTGCCGCCATCGTCCGATTCCCGGTAAGTATATTCCACATACGGTTCAAGATCCGACTCCTCTGGAACCGCGTAAAAAGAAAAGGAATTGATCCGAAACAGGGTATCGCCCGCATAACAATAAATCACACCATTATCATAGATAAAATGATCCACCTGCGTATAATACCTGACTTTTTGCATGTACTGTCCCCTGTTTCTTCCAAGCAGCATATCCCAGAAAGAACGATCATTGGTATGAAACTCATTTTCATCTGTAAATTTCAGCCAGGCAAGTGCGTTTTCCTTATTTAAAGAGGTACCCGTGTAATTTCCACAGACAAGTTCAGTTTCTTTTCCATTCGGCTTGTTTTTTACAAGTGAATAAACGATATTTCCGTCATCAAATTTTTTCAGGGCATCTGCTTCGTCCTGCTTTTTTGAAATGCCGGTAACCGCATCACCCATCCAGTATGCATAGCTTCTGAGCAGCTCGGTATCCAGCGATTTTTCAATGTCTTTCCGTGAGCCCTGCAAATCGCTGTTCATACCTAATGTAACTGTTATCACACCGGTCACGGCCACAAAAAATCCGCTTACAATCGCAAGTACCATAGCCAGTAATCTGATGCCCTGCGATGATTTCCAGTTTTTGGACACATGTTCCGGCTTTTGGGATTTTTTATCCTTTTTCTCATTCATTTTCTACATCCTCCATCTTGTATCCCCGTCCCCACACAACTTTTAAATAACGTGGCTCCGCAGGATTATATTCGAGTTTTTCCCGAAGGTGACGGATATGTACGGCTACCGTGTTTTCGACACCGCACGGGCTGCCTTTCCACACAGCCTCGTAAATCTGTTTCGGTGAATATACTTCCCCCGGATGTTCCATCAGAAGTTTTAAAATATCGTACTCTGTTCTGGTCAGATTCACAGGTTCTCCGTCCAGAGTGACTTCCTTTAATTTATCATCCAGCTCGATGCCGCCGGCGGACAGTTTTGTCCTCACCTTCTGTCCGCTTCCAAGCAGCATATACCGCCGGATCTGGGATTTCACTCTCGCCTGCAGTTCCACTGGATTGAATGGTTTCGTCACATAATCGTCCGCGCCCACGGTAAGTCCGAGTACCTTATCGGTATCCTCACTTTTGGCCGTCAGTAAGATCACCGGAACATTGGAAATTTCACGGATTTTGCACATCGCTTCTATCCCGTCCATTTCCGGCATCATAATATCCATCAGAACCAGCTGGATATCCTCCCGGTTTATAATTTTTAAGGCTTCCTTTCCGTTATAAGCCGAAAACACCTGGTATCCTTCACTTTTTAAATAAATCTGCAAAGCAGAAACAATATCCTTTTCATCGTCACAAACTAAAACATTATACATAAAAAAACCGCCACCTCGTATTCATGATTAATCATAGATACATTGTAGCGGTTTTTTTCTTAATTTCCAATGGGGCAAACCTTTAAGGTTTGCTTAAAATCAGGAATTATTCTTATTTTGATATCTTTTCTTCTTTCAGCCATGCATCAACGCTCTCATACAGACGCTGCATTCCATCTTCAACAACCAACTTGGAGGTAGCCACATTCACGCGCAAAAATCCTTCGCCTCCCCTGCCATACTGATTGCCTCCGCTGACATACAGACCGCTGGTTTTGCGGATAAATTTTGCAAACTGCCGGCCACTCTCCGTGATTTTGCGGCAGTCCAGCCACATGAGGTAAGTAGCCTCTCCTGCAGCCGGATGGATGAGTGGAATTTTCTCCTGCAGAAATTCTGTCACATACTGCTTGTTCTTTTCCACATATTCCCGCAGCTCATCGAGCCATTCTTCCCCGTATTGAAAAGCTGCAATCGTTGCCTGAATTGCAAAAGCGTTCGGTTCTGCTACTTCGTCGGTGTTGAGCTGTCTCCACATTCTGTGATGCAGAATCGAGTTTTCTGCATAGACGGCAGCCGTCTGCAGCCCTGCCAGATTAAATGTCTTCGTCGGCGCAATGCAGGTAACACTGATGTCCCTGCAGGTATCATCCACAGAGGCAAACGGAATGTATTCTGTACCGGGTTTTGTCAGATCACAGTGAATTTCATCCGAGACAACAATGACATCATACTGCTTACATAATGCCCCAATCCTCGCCAGCGTCTCACGATCCCAGATGTTTCCTGCCGGATTCTGCGGATTACACAAAATCATAAGCGTTGTCTGCGGATCTGCCAGCTGCTGTTCAAGTTTTTCCCAGTCTATGCGGTATTCTTTTCCATCATAAAGCAGTTCATTTTCCACGACATTTCTTCCGTTATTACGAATGGAATTGAAGAAATTATTATAGACAGGTGTCTGAATCAGCACATTTTCTGCCGGTGTCGTCAGTTTTCGGACAGCAGAAGAAAGTGCAGGGATTACTCCCGTTGTAAAGATCAGCTTCTTTGGGTCCATCCGAAAATGATGACGCTTTTCCCACCAGTTTACATAGCTGTCCGCCCATTCGTCCGGGATGACAGAATATCCATATACCCCGTGTGCTACGCGCTGTACCAGTGCCTCCTGCACTTCCGGCACCGTCTCAAAATCCATATCTGCCACCCACATCGGGAGTTCTTTGCGATCCACATCCCACTTGAGGGAATTTGTGCCTCTGCGGTTTGGTATTTTATCAAAATTATATTTCATAGTCATCAGGTCTCCTTTTTTCTGTCTCTCTATAATGCCTAATCATACCACTTCTGCATCATTTCTTCAATCATTGCCGTATCATCCGAAACAGAAAAAGAAGGGAAAAAACACCTCTTTTTCCGGTATTTTTTCCCTTCTTTTGTAAACAATCACCGGGCTGCAGCAGTCTGTTTTCAGCCTTCGGTCTTTGTTGTGCTCTCTTTGGACTTATAATAATCCTCAAACTTCTGATTTGCAGCATCCAATGTCTTCTGGCAGATGTCCGGAAGGTCTTTGCCCCATGCACCGGTTGCCTGTTTGAATCCCTTCTGCATGGCAGTCTGCATCTTCTTCATCTTTTCCACATCATCCCCGGCAAGGGCACTTGCAAAATCAAATAATCTCTCTGATGTCTGCTTTATACCGTAGTAACCATCCTCAGAAATATCCTTCTGTGCCTGTGCCTTGGTTGCTGCATCTACCGTGAAATCTCCTTTTGCAAGGAACTTCCATATATCATCACTGTTTGTTCCGTTTGCAACAGAAGCAGTAGCTGCCTGACCGGTCATCATTTTCTGCACGATGCTGATCAGCTGCTGCTGTCTGGACTGTGTATCCGCTTTCATCTGCTGTACGAGTGCTGCACGATCCTCAGCGCTCATCTTATTAATCGAATAGGTTGCTTTCTTATTGTCCTTGCTGCTGTCTGATTTATCATAGACTACACCGCTCTCATTTTTTTCT
>ENA-OWPL01002082-OWPL01002082.1-human-gut-metagenome-genome-assembly--contig:-NODE-2082-length-10650-cov-3.700425_pt1 | contig 10650 bp, 9 predicted proteins | sample MGYA00248263_ERZ651844 | MGnify/ENA primary metagenome ERZ651844 (study PRJEB26924, sample SAMEA4378256) | human gut metagenome | biome: human gut; feature: human-associated habitat; material: faeces... | reverse complement strand
ATCCACCCAGGTACCTTACGTACTGACTGTGGCAGCAATCTCTTTTGTGACCTATATCATTGCCGGATTTGTACAGAATGTGGTGATCTGTCTGTTAATTGGTGTCCTGCTTACTCTGATGACACTGATAGTTCTGAAGCGTGTCTTTGGACAGAAGACTGCTACGCAGCAGTAACGCAAAACGGGAATCATATTAGTACAGAAATGTGTCTGAATGTGTCTGTGGGAAAGGAAACATATAGAAACTATGAAATACGATTATCTGGTCGTCGGTTCCGGCCTGTACGGAGCCGTGTTCGCAAGAGAAGCGGCTGACAGAGGGAAAAAGGTTCTTGTGATCGATAAGCGCCCCAATGTGGCGGGTAATATTTACACGGAAAAAGTGGAAGGGATCCATGTCCACAAATACGGTGCCCATATTTTTCATACCAATGATACGAAGGTATGGAAGTATATTACGAGATTTGCGGAGTTCAACCGGTTCACCAATTCCCCGGTGGCAAACTATCGTGGAGAACTGTATTCCCTGCCCTTTAACATGTATACGTTTAATAAAATGTGGGGTGTGGTGACGCCTGCGGAAGCAGCGGCGAAGATCGAAGAGCAGAAAAAAGAAGCATGTATCACGGAGCCGAAGAACTTAGAAGAGCAGGCCATTTCTCTGGTCGGAAGAGACATTTTTGAAAAGCTGATCAAGGGCTATACAGAGAAGCAGTGGGGACGTGACTGTAAGGATCTTCCGGCATTTATCATCAAGCGTCTGCCGGTTCGACTGACTTTTGATAATAATTACTTCAACGCCTTGTATCAGGGCATTCCCATCGGCGGTTACACGAAGCTGGTGGAGCATTTGTTAGAAGGTATGGAAGTACGCCTGAATACAGATTATCTGGAGCAGAAGGAGGAACTGGACAGACTGGCGGAGACAGTCGTCTATACCGGTCCCATCGATGCGTATTTCGGATATTCGCTGGGAGCATTGGAATATCGTTCCGTAAGATTTGAAACAGAGGTGCTGGATATTCCGAACTTCCAGGGCAATGCGGCAGTGAATTATACGGACCGTGAGACTCCCTGGACCCGGATCATTGAACATAAATGGTTCGAGTTCGGCAAAGACGAACAGGGACAGGAGTTACCGAAGACGGTCATCAGCAGAGAATACAGCTCCGAGTGGAAGCCGGGAGATGAGCCTTATTATCCGGTCAATGACGAGAAGAACGGAGCACTGTATGCTGAGTATAAGAAGCTGGCGGATGCCGAGCAGAATGTGATCTTCGGAGGAAGACTGGCGGAATACCGCTATTATGATATGGATGCGGTCATTGCTTCCGCATTACAGAAAAGTGAAGAAGTGCTGTGATCATTCAGACCAAAACGGTGAGCCTACCTGGTGTGAATCATAAAAAATGCAACGGTGAATTTGCCGTTGCATTTTTTGTCTCAAGAAATTCAATTCATTAACCGATCTGCGGTTTTGCTTTTCTCTTGTTGCGGAACTCTCTGACTGCGATCAGCAGGTCGTAACGATATACCAGGGTGTACATCACAGCCGCCATAACGAAAGCGGTGAGCACATCGAAGACGGAGTGCTGTTTGATGAACATGGTCGCTAAGATGATCGAAGAAGCCAAAACCAGGGATCCGATGCGGATGCCCTTTTTCTTCTCGAAGCACTTGCTGCGGATGATCGCAAAATGTGCACCCAGGGAATTATATACATGAATGCTGGGCCACAGGTTGGTAGGTGTGTCTGTCCGGTACAGAGCGGCTACCATGCGGGTGAAGATATTGTCTCTGGGCATCACCGCGGGACGAAGGTGCTGTCCGTTGGGCCACAGAGTGGATACGATCAGGAAGATCGTCATGCCTGTAAAAAGGAAAATACAGGTGCGGTAGTAATCCTCTTTATTTTTGAAGAAAAAGTAGATGACCACTGCCGATACATAGGCAAACCATAAAAAGTAAGGAATGACGAACACCTCACAGAAAGGGATGTAATCATCCGCCGCCATATGTATGATCCGGTAGTGTCCGGTGGTGTTCTTCTCCAGATAGGCGAACCATGTCATATAAATAATGGCATATATAATAAGAGGAACGGCATGTTTATATTTTAAATAGAAGATCTTAAGTTTTTCCATAAAAACCTCATTTCTCTACCAAACCTATGCTTCAAAATTAATTTTAGTATAATCACAAGAAGAAAAAAATCAAGTTCTTTTTGGAATACTTAAGCATTCTTAAGAAAATCTTTAGAGTGTGTTTATTTCACTTCGGGAGTGATCATGCGAATGGCGCCGGGAAGACATTCCACCCGGAATCCACAGCTTTTCCTGGTTACTTCGCCGTCTGTATGTACCCATAGGGGAGCGGAGGCAGTGATAGACATCTGTGTGGCTGTGTAAGCATCGATCCCCTTTACGAAATAGTGTTTACCGAAAAAAGCGGTGGGAAGAGCCAGCAGGACCAGTACTTTGGAAATATTGCCAACGCAGCACAGATCCAATATGCCGTCATTATCCATGGCGGGAGGACAGAACATGAATCCGCCGCCTTCATAGCGATGACTCATACAGGTTACAAACAAAAAGCGGGGGAGCTGGAATGCGGTCTGCTTTCCGTTTACTGCGTTTTCGATGGTCAGGGTACAGGAGACTTTGCGTGCGGTGATCAGCTGCTTTAAGGCGATTCCTAAATACGTCAGCTTGCCAAGACCGATCCGGTTCATGGTATCCTTGATGGGGGAATGCATGGCTTCTGCACAGACAGCTGCGTCAAAGCCGATTCCACAGCTGACAGCGAACAGCCGGGATTCTTCCGGCTGATCCTCATCGAGATAAGTAAGTCTTCCTAAGTCCATGACTCTGGGAGCAGCATTCCGAAGGATCAGATCAAGGGCTGCTTTCGGCTCTTTGGGGATGCCGAGATCCTTGGCCAGATCGTTGCTGGAGCCGGTGGGAATGTAACCCAGGATTACTTTGGAGGGATCAGCGATTCCCTGCAGGGCTTCGTTCACCGTGCCATCTCCACCTAGGACAATGAGCTTTAAATCAGGATCGTCTTTATATTCTGCGGTGATCTGAGCAGCCAGATGCTTTACTTCTCCGGCTTTTTTGGAAAAATAGGTCTGAAATACGGCATCGCTTTTTTTTAGAGCAGGTTCGATCTGTTCAGACCAGATCTTCGCACCTCTGCCGGAGCGGGAGGCTGGATTGATAATAATATGATACATGAGGATACCTCATCTTTCGTAAGAATGTAACTAAAGTTTATTCTAACACACTCAGGGGCTTCTGCCAACATTGTTCATTTTCTATCTTTGCAAATAAAAGGTTCTATGCTATACTAAACCATAAGTTTAGCGAATTAACGTAACACAAGGAGGAATGAGGCATGTATTCATTGGATGAAGTAAAAAAAGTAGATCCCGAAGTGGCACAGGCCATTATTGACGAGGAGAATCGTCAGAACAGTCACATCGAGCTGATCGCATCTGAAAACTGGGTAAGTAAGGCTGTTATGGCAGCTATGGGAAGTCCACTGACCAATAAATATGCGGAAGGATATCCCGGCAAGAGATATTACGGTGGTTGTGAGTGCGTGGATGTCATCGAAAATCTGGCAATCGAGCGTGCCAAGAAGCTGTTCGGCTGTGATTATGCCAATGTACAGCCCCATTCCGGAGCACAGGCGAATATGGCAGTGCAGTTTGCCGTACTGAAACCGGGTGATACGATCATGGGCATGAACCTGGATCACGGCGGACATCTGACCCATGGTTCACCGGTAAATATGTCCGGTAAATATTTCCATGTAGTACCTTACGGTGTGGATGACAACGGATTCTTAGATTACGACAGAATGAGAGAACTGGCACTGGAATGCAAGCCTAAGATGATCATTGCCGGTGCTTCTGCGTATGCCAGAACCATTGATTTCAAGAAGTTCCGTGAAGTAGCAGACGAAGTGGGTGCCGTACTGATGGTAGATATGGCACATATCGCAGGACTGGTGGCAGCGGGCCTTCATCCCAGTCCCATCCCTTATGCGGATGTAGTGACCACTACGACTCACAAGACCCTGCGCGGACCCAGAGGCGGTATGATCCTGTGTAACAAGGAAGCAAATGAAAAGTTCAACTTTAACAAGGCCATCTTCCCCGGCACCCAGGGCGGCCCGCTGATGCATGTGATCGCTGCTAAGGCAGTCTGCTTCGAAGAAGCATTAAGTGATGACTTTAAAGTATATCAGCAGAATATCATTGACAATGCCCAGGCACTGTGCAAGGGTCTGATGAGCCGTGATATCAAGATCGTATCCGGCGGTACCGATAACCATTTAATGTTAGTGGATCTGACTCCTTACGGTCTGACCGGTAAGGCAGTGGAGAAGCTGTTGGATGCTGCTCACATTACAGCCAATAAAAATACCATCCCCAACGATCCCCAGTCTCCGTTTGTGACCAGCGGTATCCGTCTGGGAACCCCCGCGGTTACTTCCAGAGGTCTGAACACCGAGGACATGGATCAGGTGGCAGAAGCCATTGCCCTGGTCATCAAGGGCGGCGAAGAGCAGGTTCCCGCAGCCAGAGCCATCATTCAGAAATTAACAGACAAATATCCTTTGATCTAAAGCTTGGAGGAGTAAAAGAAAAGAGCCGAAAGGCTCTTTTCTTTTACTCAGAAATACTCAGAAATGTATTAAAAAGGCCTGAAAAAGATAAAAATGGGGGTTGCCTTTCATACTTTACTGTGCTAGAATATCCCTCAGTGAAAAACAAGTGTCCGCACTACAGATACGAACTGGAAGAAAGGATAACATATGGGAGAAACGACCAAGTATTTTGTGGTGAAGCAGAAGGCGATCCCTGAGGTGCTGTTAAAGGTAGTGGAAGCAAAGCGGCTTCTTGAGTCAGAGAAGGTTCTGACCATACAGGAGGCGGTTGATGCAGTTGGCATCAGCCGCAGTTCTTTTTATAAGTACAAAGATGATATTTTTCCCTTTCATGACAATTCCCAGGGAACGACCATCACTTTTACCTTTCAGATGGATGATGAACCGGGGATATTGTCGGATGTGCTGAAGATCATCGCAGAGTACCGTGCGAATATCCTGACGATCCATCAGAGTATTCCCATCAACGGAATCGCATCTCTGACACTGAGTATACAGGTACTGCAGACTACTGGAGATATCTCCCGGATGATCGAACAGCTGGAGGGGCAGACCAGTGTGCATCATGTGAAAATACTGGCAAAAGAATAATGTCGGAACGAAAAAGATAAAAGTGAGGAGAATATTATGATCAATGTTGCGGTATTGGGCTACGGCACCGTCGGTAGCGGTGTGGTAGAAGTTATCGAGAAAAATAAGGACATGGTAAATAAAAAGTCCGCACAGGAACTGGAAGTGAAATACATTCTGGATCTGAGAGATTTCCCCGGAGACCCTTATGAGAATAAGGTCATTCATGATTTCCATACGATCTTACAGGATGACAGCGTAACCATCATCTGTGAGACCATGGGTGGTGTCGGAGCTGCTTACCAGTTCACGAAGCAGGCACTGGAACTGGGTAAGAGTGTCTGCACCTCCAACAAGGAGCTGGTAGCAAAGCATGGTCCCGAACTGTTGCAGATCGCCAGAGAGCATAACTGCAACTACTTATTCGAGGCAAGTGTGGGCGGCGGTATTCCCATTATCCGTCCGCTGAACTACTCCCTGACCGCAGAGAAGATCGAGGCTGTCAATGGTATCTTAAACGGTACCACGAACTATATCCTGAGCAAAATGGAAAAAGAAGGCGCGGATTTCGATACCGTTCTGAAGGAAGCACAGGACAAAGGCTATGCGGAGCGCAATCCGGAAGCAGATGTGGAAGGTCATGATGCCTGCCGCAAGATCGCGATTCTGTCTTCTCTGATGTTTGGTAAAAACGTGGATTCCGAGAAAGTCCCTACCGAGGGTATTACGAAGATCACCGCAGCGGATTTTGAATATGCCAATGCTGCAGAGTATACCATCAAGCTGTTGGGCAGAAGCCGTGCGATTGACGATGACACAGCGGAAGTTATGGTGGCACCGTTCATGCTTCCCAAGGACCATCCCCTGGCCATGGTATACGGAGTGTTCAATGCGGTATTTGTCACCGGCAATATGCTGGGAGATTCCATGTACTACGGACGGGGCGCAGGCAAGCTTCCCACCGCCAGTGCAGTGGTATCGGATGTCATCGACTGTGCAAGACATCAGGGCAAGGTGATCATGTGCTTCTGGGACAAAGAGGAAGTAAAGCTGGCAGACATCGGCGAGGCCGGGAGAAGTTTCTTCATCCGGGCAAAGGCCGGAGCGGAAGATGCGGTTACAGCAGCGTTCCCCGGAGGCCGGGTGGTACATCTTAAGGACCGGAAGGAAGACTTCGGATACTTCACACAGAGTATGAAGGAAAAAGATTTTCAGGCAAAATACGAGGCACTGGGCGAGCAGATGCTCGGCAGGATCCGTCTGGTATAAAAAGGATATACTATTATTAGATAGAGTTGAGGAGAAAATGTTATGTCAAAAGTAGTGAAATTCGGTGGAAGTTCTCTGGCGAGCGCAGAGCAGTTCAAAAAAGTAGGAAACATCATCCGGGCAGATAAGGAGAGAAAATATGTGGTACCTTCCGCACCGGGGAAAAGATTTTCCGATGACACCAAGGTAACGGATATGTTGTATGCCTGCTATGATCTGGCAGATCAGGGCAAGAGCTTCAAGGCAGAGCTGGATGCTATCAAAGCCCGTTATCAGGAGATCATCGACGGACTGCAGCTGGATCTGGATCTTGTCGATGAGTTCAAGACTATTGAGAAGAATTTTAAGGCAAAGGCCGGCAGCAATTACGCGGCTTCCCGTGGTGAATATCTGAACGGTATTATCATGGCAAATTATCTGGGCTATGATTTCATTGATGCGGCAACCGTCATCTTCTTCGATGAGAACGGCGAATTTGACGCAGCAAAGACCAATGAAGTACTGCGTGCCAGACTGGCAGAGAGCAAGGAAGCAGTTGTACCCGGCTTCTACGGTGCCATGCCCGACGGAACGGTGAAGACTTTCTCCAGAGGCGGTTCCGACATCACCGGTTCCATCGTGGCCAAGGCTGCCAAAGCGGATGTCTATGAGAACTGGACCGATGTATCCGGTTTCCTGATTGCGGATCCCCGCATCATTGATCATCCCGAGGCTATTGAGACTATCACCTATCGTGAACTTCGCGAGCTGGCCTATATGGGTGCTACCGTTCTTCATGAGGATGCCATTTTCCCGGTACGTCAGGAAGGTATCCCTATCAATATCCGCAATACAAACGCTCCCGAGGACAATGGTACCTGGATCGTGGGAAGCACCTGTCAGAAGTCCAAATACGTGATCACCGGTATCGCCGGAAAGAAGGGCTTCTGCTCCGTCAATATTGAAAAAGATATGATGAACTCCGAGATCGGTTTCGGCAGAAAGGTACTGCAGGCGTTTGAGGAGAACGGAATCTCCTTTGAGCATGTTCCCTCCGGTATTGATACCATGACCGTATTCGTACATCAGGACGAATTCATGCACAAGGAGCAGAAAGTAGTGGCAGGCATCCACAGACTGGCAAATCCCGATATGATAGACATTGAATCGGATCTGGCGTTGATCGCCGTGGTAGGCCGTGGCATGAAGTCCACCCGCGGCACTGCAGGCAGAATCTTCTCCGCACTGGCACACAAAAATATCAATGTCAAGATGATCGACCAGGGATCCTCTGAGCTGAACATCATCATCGGTGTGGCAAATGAGGATTTTGAGACTGCGATCAAGGCAATTTATGATATCTTTGTAATTACAAGACTATAAGATGATACGATATAAAAAAGGCAGATCATTAAGACCTGTCTTTTTATATCTCCGGATACTGGATCATGTCCAGGATCGGCGTCCGCATTATGTACTGATAAGCTTCGAAAATCTTCTCCGCAGGCACATTTTTGGGAGAAGAGAGCCAAAGCTTCAGGATCTCGATCAGTAATAGGGCATTATAATGCGCCAGCGACTGCGGAGTGATCAGATCGCAGGGCATTTTCTTCATGGGATGTCTGGAGAGAATACAGAAAAAAGTCTTTTCACAGTAATGGGCAAAAAATTCTCCGAAGCTGTTCTGACCTGTGATCTCAAAAAGTCTGTGGTAATATTCCTTATTTTTCTCAAAGCAGATAAACATCAGTTTAATAGCTTCCTGTTCCATGTCATTTTCAATCATGACTTCGACCTTGCTGCCGATATCCCGGTCGAACAAGAACTCGATCACTTCGTATTTATCCTGAAAATAATTATAGAAAGTCGGGCGGATCACATGAGCACCATCCGTGATCATTTTGATGGATATCTTCTGAAAAGGCACGGTAAGCACAAGTGTCCGAAAGCTGTCTGCCAATAATTCCTTTGTCTTCATCACATGACTCCTTTTTCCATAAAAAGAACCAAGATAGAAATATTATAAACAAAAAATTACCGTTTCTCAACCCAAAACGACACTTTCCGCAAAATGTCGCGGATTATTTACATTTATCGGAATAATGTAAAAGCAGGAAAAACTCTGTGCCGGGGTTGTATCTTACTATATGTCCGGAAATAGCATATCATAATCGCAGAAAGGAGATATATGGATGGCGTGGTATGAAATACTGATCGTATCGGTAGGACTTTCCCTGGATGTTCTTACCTATGCATTATATAAAGGTGCAATGCTTTCTAAACTGGATAAAAAACAGATCCTGAAAATGACTCTGTTGTTCACCGGCTGGCAGAGCGGAGCGATGCTATTAGGAAGCCTGATCTCGGAGATTCCCTATATAGCCATGAATTATCAGCGGACAGAGAGACTGTTCCGGGCAGCCTCCGCTGTTATTTTTTTCCTGATCGCGATCTGGCTGATCGTACGGTCATCCCGGATGCGGGATCCGGTAGAACGCCGGGAGGATGTATTTGCCTGGAAGCAGCTATGTGTCTGGGCCATGCTTACCAGTGTGGACTCTTTTCTGTCGGGAATCGGCATGGGATTTTTAGACACCGGAGTAACCGTACAGATCATACAGCTGGCGATCATGGCTGCGTTAGCCGTGGTTACCGGTATCTATGCTGGATACCGGATCGGATGTCACGGGAGAAGCCGTGTGCTGATCAGTGGTGCGATCATCTTCCTGTTGGCAGGGATCGATGTGCTGTTCCGCTATTACAGCTAGAAACAGGGATATTTATGTAAAAATACAAAAGAGAGGTAGATTAATATGGCAGACGTAAAACACAAGGTAGAGAGAGCTGCTTTCGGTGCAGCGATCGACGGAATTTTAAAGTATGTGAACAAGGATGAAGAGGACAGGGAAAAAGCTTTCTTAAAGCTGGTGGATCTGTCCGAAAAATTTATGGGAAATACGTTTTCGAAGGAAAGCTACGATGCGGCGAGACGTATGATCCGGGAACCGGACAGCAAATGGATGCAGTATGTGAACCGCATCTTAAATGAAGTAGATCCCCACGTCATCAAAATGTCTGCGCTGGACTATGGCTTTGAGGCTGCATTCTGTGGCAAAAAAGAGATCAATGAGATGCGCGTCAAGCATCAGTGTAATATTCCCTGGCTGATCCTGATGGATCCCACCAGTGCCTGCAACCTGCATTGTACCGGCTGCTGGGCGGCAGAGTACGGCAATCGTCTGAACTTAAGCTTTGAAGATATGGATCGCATCGTTACCCAGGGTAAGGAACTTGGTATCTATCTGTATTTCTTCACCGGTGGCGAACCTCTGGTCAGAAAGGATGACATCATCCGTTTGTGCGAGAAACACGATGACTGTGGCTTCCATGCATTTACCAACGGCACGCTGATCGATGAGAAATTCTGCCAGGAGATGAAGCGGGTAGGCAACTTCTCCGTAGCTATCAGTCTGGAAGGCTTCGATGAAGTGAACGACTTACGCCGCGGCAAGGGCGTGTTTGATAAAGTAATGCATGCCATGGATCTGATGAAGCAGTACGGTCTGATCTTCGGAACTTCCATCTGCTATACCAGCAAGAACTATAAAGTAGTCACCAGTGATGAATTCCTGGATATGATCATTGAAAAAGGTGCCAGATTCAGCTGGTATTTCCATTATATGCCCGTAGGCAATGATGCATCTACCGAATTGCTCTTAGATCCGGACCAGAGAGAATATATGTATCACCGTATTCGTGAAATCCGTGCCATGAAGGGCGGAAAACCTATCTTTGCCTTCGATTTCCAGAACGATGGAGAATATGTGGGCGGATGTATCGCAGGCGGCAGAAACTACTGCCATATCAATCCAAACGGCGATGTGGAGCCCTGTGTATTCATCCATTATTCCGGTGCCAATATCAAGGAAGTAGATCTGCTGACTGCGTTGAAGCAGCCACTGTTTATGGCATACCGTGCGAACCAGCCTTTCAACTGCAATCACTTAAAGCCCTGCCCGATGCTGGAAAATCCGGAAATCTTACAGCGTATGGTGCATGAGACCGGAGCACATTCCACTGATTTACAGTCACCGGAGTCTGTGGAGCATCTGTGCGGAAAGTGCGCAGAATACGCGAAAAACTGGGATGAACGGG